>Ga0209624_10001795_pt1 | contig 16466 bp, 13 predicted proteins | sample JacPinW_OM2H0_O1_FD_188565 | JGI IMG/M metagenome (GOLD analysis project Ga0209624, IMG submission 188565) | Forest soil microbial communities from Algoma, Ontario, Canada - Jack Pine, Ontario site 1_JW_OM2H0_O1 (SPAdes) (version 2) | ecosystem: Environmental > Terrestrial > Soil > Boreal...
CCCCGTTCTTGAGGTCCTGAACAGTTCTCGACTGGCTCGCACTCGTCGGAGCGATCACGTCGAATAGAGCGAGAGCAAAGTTTCGAGACGAGATGTAGGGCGGCTTGATCCCGGGTTCAACCGTACCCGCAATCAGATGATTTTGAATAATCTTCGAGGTGATCGAGCCTCCGGGATCCGCCAGCATGTTGCGAATCGCCTTTTCGAGAGTGTTTGCGCGCATGTCGAGCGCCCGCGCAATCAGCTCTTTAATCCCCGAGCAGACCGTACTCACGACGAGATAGATAAATATCAGACCTACAGAAACTTCGAGGACCTGAGAGCTAGCCATTCTCAACTCCTTAACTTGTCCTAGCTGGTGGCCGCTTGTGGATTGATCACTGTCGAGGCGAGAATCATGGGCAAAATTACCAGCCGCATATTTACTCCGACAATCTGAACACGATCATGTGCCCGAAGGATCTCTGGATCCTCCTTGGTCCCCGGAGCCGGCCAGCTGGAAACGCATACGGTCAATAGTGAGGTGGAGCATGAGATCGTTTCAGATCATTTTGCGCTTTGATAAGGAAAACAGGGGTCGCAAGAATACGAACGTTGTTCTTGAAGAACGCGCCTGCAGCGATCGCCTTTGCTGGCCTTAGTTAGTTAGTCCTGGTACGGTTCAAAATCTCCCCACGTCGAAAAACCTGCTCGATGGAAATTCTGTTTTCGTCCCAGAGGACATGACGCCAGCGAAGCTGAGGCACTCTGAAATACGCACCCCGGGGCCGCGACCAGCAACCCGGCAATGTTGATCGGGTTCGGAGGTCGCTCGATTAGGAAAAGACCTCATCAGGCGAGAGCAGCCGAATTTCTGGATGTTCCTCCTCGCTGGGGATCGTTACCTTGTCCATTGGGTTAAGGATGGAATAAATCTTTTGTGGTCAACGAGTCAAAAACCAACGAGCTAATTCCAGCCCTCTTCGAGCAGGTCTCCCAGTGGTAGTCGTCACCGCCATGAAGGTCATAGAGCCAGTTGCGGATTGCCAACGGTTTCATTTCCCCCGCGATGTCGTTCCTCCAGCGAGGCAGAATGATGTTGTCGATGTGGTACTGATAAGTTTCGATCGTGCCCGTGTTCTTCCTACGCCCGTCCTTGCTTGCGAAAGGGCAGACCGTCTTTGACGAAGGTCGCGCACAATTCACCAAATGTAGGGTTACCAAAAAGTGTTAGCGTTATGTACTTCCCGACTAGGCCGGTTAGGCCAGTGACGACGATGCTTTTGCGGGGATCAGTCCCGAGAGTCAACCGGCCAAAAATCAAAATAATTCATCCACTGGTCGTAATGGATCGTCAACGTTTCTTCGAGAAACCTGACCGCCTGGCACATTGCCGCGCGCAAGCCGGCATCCTCGTCACCGCAGGTGACCCGTGACGGAACTGCCGGGATCGGATCTCCCATCAGAACGTGGTAGCGCAGCCAACCTTGGCGAATCACGAAAACGGGCAGCACCGGCGCGCCCGAGACCTGCGAAAGCAGGAAAGGGCCAAGCGGAAAGCTGGTGGGTTGGGAAAAAAACGGCACCTCGCACGTGTAACGCTGATAAACCCGGTCTCCCTGGATCGCGACGATCTCGTTTCGACGCAAGGCCTGTAAGAGTTCTATTGTGGCCGGCACACCCCCCTTGAGATCCACAGTTTTGAGCCGTTCGCTAGTCATCAAATTCCGCAGCATGATCTCTGCCGGCTTGTCCTCGACCACCCGCGCCACGTTAACCCGGCCGTACATTGCCAGCAGCCGCGACGCGAATTCCCAATTCCCAACATGCGCCGTCCACACTATGAGCCCATTGCCTGCAGCCAGGCATTGGTCGATCTTGGCGACGCCGCTTTCCGAGTCCACCAGCATGCCCAACAGTTGCGAATGTGTTGCCTGTGGAACATAACAATAGGAAACCATGAGGTCGCAGAAAGAATAGAAGACCCAATAAACTCTCCATTGCAGGGCGAGCCCGCGCTTGCCGGAGACCCGACGCAGATTTCCGGTTACTGCCCGGCGTTCCCCCTTCAACATGAGGAAGAAGATCAGCGCCGTCAGCACGGCAACAGAAGGATGGAGAAAGCGCGGCAGCCTCGGCATGATGACAAATATCATCCTTAGCGCCGTGGTGTTATGAAAACGATGCTCGTACCATCGCGTCACTTTCCGCCTGCCGTCCCGTGGTCGCCCACGTTGTGAGTCACTTTCTTCGTCAATACCGGGCGCATGTGAACGATCTCCGCGTCGCTATGCCTGATCTCGCGGAGGGCGACCAGTGGGAGGTCATCCAAGAAGACGACATTGCTCCGCCCAAAGCCGCGCGGGTACTCGAACGGCATGAGTTGCTAGTGTACTTGGACAACTTTTGCCTGGATAAAGGGGTATTGCACACCGGGGATTGTGATGTCAGAGTCTTGCTTCCGCCACTTTGGATTCGATGATCGCCGCCAAAGCATTAATACTTTCGAGGTATTTCTGGTTGAAGTTGGCCTGCACCAGCTTGATGCCAAAATGCCTTTCAATCTCCAGGACGAGTTGGAGGATGTCGATGGAATCGATTTCCAGTTCTCCGCCGAGCAACAGCTGATCGTCGCGAAGGTCCTCGGGGGTCAAGTCGGTGATCCGCAAGCTCTTCAATATAATGGGCTTGAGTTGCTCCTTAACGCTAGCCATATGGTTCATTTGCAACACGAGAGCATACCACAAAGCTTAGCGGCACAAGAAGTGTCCGAAGGGCTTTCTAAAAGTTGTTCTTCGTGTCGTTGATTTCGCTCGTCGTCCCCCAACTACAGCAGTCCCCCATCCACAGCGATCACCTGCCCGGTGATGTAACTTGCCTCCTCAGACCCCAGAAACGCTACCAGCGGAGCCACTTCTTCGGGCTTGCCGAAGCGCCCCAGCGGGATTTCGGAAAGCAATCGTTTCTCCTCTTTCTCAATGTATTTTGAGGACATGGGGCTCGGAATCACGCCCGGGCAAATGGCGTTCACCCGGATATGGAATGCTCCCACCTCGCGAGAAAGTGCCTTGGTGAAAGCAATCATACCGCCTTTGGATGCCGAGTAATTGCACTGGCCGGCCTGGCCGCGAACTCCGGCGGGCGACACGATATTGCAAATGGCTCCACTCCCCCGGCGCATCATGCCCGGCAGGGCCAACCGCGAGCACAAAAACGAGCCGCGGAGATTGGTGTCGATCACGTCATCCCACTGCTCCTCCGACATAAAGGCCAACAGCACATCGCGGTTGATGCCCGCGTTGTTTACCAGGTAGTCGACCGGACCAAATTGATGTTCGATGTGGTCGAACAAGGAGGCAACAGTCTCTTGGCGGGAGAGATCAGCTTCCACTGCCGATGCCTCTCCACCCGCGGCGACGATGCGCTCGACCACCTCAACCGCGGACTGTTTCCCGTGACGATAGTGCACGGCTACGCGGAACCCTGTGTTTCCCAGAGCTTGCGCGATTGCGGCGCCGATAATCCCCGAGGCGCCTGTGACTAATGCGACCCTCCGATCGGTGGTGGTGCGATCACCTAGCCTTATTTCAGCCATATCATCGAATTTAGTGCAACGGCTTGAAGATCAAAATATACGCGGCCCAACGGGAATTGTAGCGCGCGATATTCCCGTCCAGCGCATAGGAAACCGTGCCTTGCACCAGCGTATTCAAGGGACCAGGGATGTTGAAGTTAACCTCCAAGCCGTCGAATTTGCGGAATTGAAGTGACTCATCCAGATTGCGCGCGCGCGCATACGCGTACATCCCATCGACCTTCATGAAGTCCATCACGTTGAAACCGTAGTGCACGTCCGCCATGGCAATGGCGTCAAAAGAATCCGTGCCTGGGGGAATGCCGTGAAGACGCGGCGTCGCAAGAAACGACGGGAAGTAACGGGAGAAGCGATCCAGTTGATCTCCGCCCCAGTAAGAAAGATCCCATCCGCCCTTGGAGAACTTACCTATGTAGTAATCCTTGTTCAAATCGGCGTTGTAGAGCGTGAACGCATTTTGCGGGCGCTGGACCAGCAGAGCGTTTTGCGGTGGCGGATTAAGCGATGGAAACCCGCACCCAGCCGGAGCTTGGGCCAGCGAAGCGCATCCGAACGGCCTCCAGTCGATGCGCTCGCCCCGTGTTCCCTGCGCGTCGAACACATACCCTTTGCGGTTGTATTTTATTTCGACGCCCGGAAGAATGTTCAATCCGTTACGCGGCAGTTCATATTGCTCGTCCGCCTGGCTGGTCCGGAGGAAGTTGTCATACGCGAAGTAGGTGGAGGCCGTTACGCTGAGATGGGTCGTGGATTGCCACGAGGCGCGCAGTCCGGCGGTTTGCTCCCATGTCCATACCTCGCCTTGCAGCAATTCCGTGTTATTGCCGTAGATGCGGTTCTCGCCGGGCAGGCCGTTCAGCGACAAATCCAGCGCTAGGCGGAACTTGGGCCGGAACTGCTTCGAGAGGTCGGAAACTAGGATGGGCCCGGCAAAGAAGGTCGAAAGCTGCGCACCCGTATGATGAAAATCAAAATCCACGTTGCTGATGCCGAGGAACGGAACAGGAAAGTTGAACGTGCCTCCATACATCGCGCCAGCAACCAGAGCCTTGATGCGCTTCACACTCTGGTCCACGAGAACCCGCTCGCCGCTTTTCTTCTGCAGCGACCGCAGTCCGTGGTCGGTATCGCGGTACATCGGGTCGTCAGAACTATGCTCAGCCGCGAGGGCGCCACTGAAGTGGGGGCTGTTGATGACGTAGTCCGAAAACTGCACCGTCCTCTGCAATACAAAATCACGTCCGGCAGCGTTCAGCAACTGCTGCGCGGAAATCGATCGCAGCAAGTTGAATTGATTGCCCTTGTTGTCGCCAACTAACTCGAAATTCTGTGTCTCCACGTTTACCAGCACGTTGCTGTTGACGCCGCGCTGGCTCAGGTACTGCTTCACCTCGCGAAAAGTAGTGCCGTCGATCCAGATCTTACCGCTGTAAAGCGCCTCGTCCCGCACCTTGGGCTCGACTCCCACTACATAACATGTGGCCCCGTTTACTGGTTCGGTCCCCAGCAATTTGTAGTCATAGCGCTCGTTAAGCTTCAATTCAAGGGGCTGGGTCAAAACTTTTTCCGGCTCGATTTGCGGCAGCGGAAACTCGTGATTCTTTCCGAATTTCACCCCGTTAAGGTAGAACTCTTTTTGCGCCAGTTCCATCTGGCCGTCCCGGCTGAAGAATTGCTCGAGCTGCATCGAAACGTCGAAGCCCGGCCCCAGATTGGTGGATTCAAAGTGCAGGCTTACGAAACTGGAGGCCAGATAATTTTCCAGCTTCTGCTTCTGCGCTTCGCGATTTTGTTGCCAGCGAGCGATGATTTCCTCGATCCTTAGTTCGACTCCGCTCTTGACCTCCACCGTGTTATACAGCGTCTGATCAGGCTCACTTTGTTTGTGGATGGAAATCAGCAGGTATTCGCTGGTGCCGGCGCAGGTTTGCGCGAAACCCTTGTCAGTCTTGGTGACTTCGCCCGCCGGGAGTTCGGCGCCGGTCGCGGGGTCGTACCACCTGATCTCGAATGGTCCTGGCTTAACGCTCTGTAACCTGACCGTCTTTGGCGAGCCGGGTCTCGCATTCACGCGCGCCACAATCACCACATCCGAGGGCCCGCCCCCGAACCAATGGTGCTCATTGTTCCCCACGCGGTCCACCGTGACACGGAACGGAGAGGCTTCGGAATCCGCCGCGAACATATTGCTGGTGATGAAACGGCTCAGGGAACTGCTTGCCGCGCACAAGGCCGCCGCGGCCTTGGCGTCCGGTGGCTCCGCCCAGACGATTTCCACCGAGGTCCCGCCGGCAGCGAGCATCGCCGTCAAGAATGGCGACGGCGTCGCCGACGTTCCGGCATCCAATTTAAGAATGACCGGCTTATTCAGCGCTTGTCCGGCAATCCAGGCAGCGTCCCGGCGCCAGCCCTCGGCATAGGTAGTTCCCAGCAGATCGGAGTAGGTGGCAAGCCTCTTTACAATATCGCCGTGCCCGCCGACGAACCCCGGCTGAAAAACAAACGCCAGCCGCAAGCCCGCCTTATTGCCCTTTACGGCTAATGCCAGACGCACCAACCCGAACGCGAACAGATCGAGAGCCCTCAGCGGTTCTCGAATCTCGACCACAAGCCCGCGCACCACTGGCGCCGAGAGAGGCATCGATTTCACAAAAGCGTCAACCCGTTTGGTAATCTCCTGCTCGGATTCCTTGCCAGCAAGTGAACCGGCTTCCACCACCACATGCAGCCAGACCTCGAATCCCTCGGGCACGCTCGGAACGGCCTGCTCTTCGAAAAAGCTGGCGGAGCGCTCGCCACCGGCGAAATCGAAAGACAGTGGCGGCAGCACGATCAATTTGCCCGGGACGTCGCACGGCTCGCCCGTTTTCAATCCCACGGCAAGGTTCTGGTCCGTCGGAATCGAGATCGCCACTCGCGGCAGGCCGGCTTCCGCCGTCTGCGGTAAAAGCAGAATGGCCGGAAACAGCAGAATCGGTGCCACCCGCCCGCAACTGGCCAATCGGCAGAACAGCCTGGGCACGAACTCGGATAAGAGCAACGTTGCCGAGCGAAGCGACGATTTCATCAGAATTAGGTCCGACAACTTAGAATTGGGAACTTGATCACCATCACGGACAGGAATCCGTCGTGCGCCCAAGGTATCGTGACGACGTTTGCGATGAGGGTTCCGCGAATCCCCAGCAATGAGTGAAGCCCCATTCCCAGATCAACCCTCGCTCGCACTGGCTGTTGGCACGTTCGCCGCTGTACGTCGCCGTTCCCCCAGCAGAATAACAGCGGGAATCAACAACAAGCCACCGGCCAGTGCCAACGCAACTCCCAACGAAGTCACCAGACCCATCTCCACAAGCGGGGCAAAACTGGAAGTCATCAGCGCCCCGAACCCAACGATCGTAGTCAGGTTCGATTGAATCAGCGCCGCGCCCGAAGCCTTCGCGATCGCGAGAATTTCGTTACGCTCGTTCTCCTGGTAGCGGCGCACCAAATGGATGCCATTGTCGATGCCAATACCGATGATGAGCGGAATCGCAGTAATCGACATGAAACTGAAGCGGTGCCTCACCAGCAGCAACAGGCCGAAAGTTGTAACAATGCCGAATACGATCGGGATCAGCACGATGAGTGACACGCGGAGGTTGCGGAAACACAGGTAGACAATCAACAGAATGCCAGCCGCCGTCCCCAGCAATGCTCGGCTGCTGTCATGAAGCACTTGCCTCTGCAGGTCGCGGTTCATCTTGTCGAAAGAGAACTCCACGAACCGGCCAAATTGATTTTGCCAGGACTCGATGACACGATCCGGAACTACCTCGACGGCATCGGGATCGGTTCCATAAAAAGAGATGGCCGCGACGTAGCTGCCTTCTCCGGTCTTGCGGATGCTGTTGTCGAGCAATCCTGGCGGCAGGAACTTGGCGGCCGTTTCCAGGGTAACCGGATCGCCGCCTCGTCCCAGCCCTTCTCCTAGCTTTCGCAACCGATCGATAAAGGGCTGGAGCGGCTCGGTCCGGAAACCATTCTCGCGCAGCGAGTCCTCCAGGGCACGGGCCGACGCCGCGAAATTGACGCCGGCCAGCGAACTGGCTCGTTCACGTTGCGTTCGAGCTGAGGGTATCAGAGTTGTTGGGGAGAAGATGGACTTGATGACTCCGCCATGCTGATAGGCTTCCAGCCCGGCCGTCAATTCTTCGGCTCTGCTCAGTACTTGCTGCTGGCCGCCGGCGATCAAGAGCACGTTCGGACTGCCCTCAATGCCGAACCTTGCGGAAAGCAGGTTCTGCGCCGCCACGGCGGGGTTATCGGCGCCGGCGATCTCGAAGTGCTTTTCTAGTCTGATGGCCGGCAGAAACACTAATGACAGCAGGAACATTCCCAAGCCCAAGCCGACCACAAAGCGGGTGTGCCGGCCCACGAAATCAACGGATTTCCCTGCGACCAGGGGAAGCAATCGGAAGGTAATGGTCTGCGGTGCGCGCGGCTTGGAGACTCGCCACCATAGGCGCATCAGCGCGGGAACCGTCAACAGGGTATGGAACATCATCATGAACATTCCCACCGTCAGGATGAACCCGAACTCCGCCAGTCCCTTGAAACTCGAGGTTGCCAGTGACGCGGTAGCGGTGGCCGCCGTTACGATGCACAAGACAACGCTAAGCCCGGTGGTTTCGAAGGTGCGTAGCACCGCGTCATTCAGCGTCCCGCCCTTGGCCCATTCCTGCGGCACCCGGTTGAAGAAATGTACGACCTGGTCGTCTCCCAGTCCCGCCAGGATCGCAATAAAAGATAGGCTGATCAGATTTACTTCTCCCGGATAGAAACTGGCTACGCCCGTAGTCCACACAATGCCCAGACTGGCGGGCAACAGCGATAAGAGCAGGAGGGGAATCCTCGGATAGATCAGCAGGCACAACAGTACATTACCCACAATGGAAATCGTCGAAATCCGACGAATATTGGTTTCGATGAGCTGGTGCTCCTGCTCCGCGTAAACGTAAGCCCCGGCTGCAATGACCCGCACTCCCGAGTCCCGTATGTCCGGCTCTGCCGTCATCGACTGGATGTGCTCCCGCGTCCACCGCATCACTTGTTCGGCGAACTTGTAATCCATGGCAGACCGGCGAGGCTCGGCAATGATGAGGAGCGCTTTGTGGTCTTTACTGAAGAACCGGTTTCCAGATCCCCAGTTGAGGTCGAAATTGGCGAACTGCGAAAACCCCTGGCGGTGGCGCGCTTCCACCTCCATCAGGCCCAAAGGATCGGCGACGAAGTAGTTGGTTCCCAACGACGAGAATGGAGTGATCAGTTGGGTTGCCGCGCGGCGAACAGTTTGATGAATCTGTTGCGGATCAAGCAGTCGCTTCAGATCTTCCGTTTGCTCGGGCAGCGCGAATGACGGAAAGTTCCAGGTAAAGAACCGCACCATATGGAGCAGTTCCTCGTCCTGCAAGCCGCTGCGCGCATCCAGGAACAGCCCGCTGGCTTGCATATCGGAGGTGAGACGGTCGGCCATTTCTTCGATCTGGCCGGTCATGTCCGTTCCCGCCGGAGCATCGATCAGCACGAAGAGCTGATTGCCATAACCCAGTTCTTTGCCGATCTGGCTCGCGGCCCGCCATTGCGGGTCGCGACTCCCAAACAAATCGGTCAGGTCGGTGCCGGTTCGCAGGTTGTGGATGTTCGCATACAACAATAAAGTCAGAACCAGGCTCAGGGCTGTAACCAACCCCGGATGGCCTACCACCAGGCCCCCCACCCAGCGCATGCAGCGGACCATCATGCTGTGGCTCCCGCGCTCTCAGCCCGCGGTTTTTTCGCGATCGATAGGATAGGAGCGAGCTGTAAACGGTCTCGGAACCGGCGCTCTTCAACCTGCATGCCTGCATTCTCCAGTTCGCTATCGTACTCGGTGGCCGGAAGCATCAGGGGCCGTGGCGGCGTGTCGGCAGGCGAACATTAGACGGTCGAAAGCCATCGTAATTTTGTCGACCAGGCCCCGTATTCGCGATCATGGATAGGGCGATCATGGATACGGAAGATCAGCATTCCATTGGCAGGCGGCTCGGCCGGGCGTAACCTGCCGCTTCGGCAAGACGGTTGCGAACCGCGCACGCCAGTATGAAATGTTCGGATCATCGCGTGGGACTTTTCATCGTCAGCCTTATCATCGCTCGCCCATCAAGCCGTCACCACCGATAACTCGCCCTTCGCTACTATCTCCCCGTCCACCCACACCGTGCCGGCGATGTACGCCATTGACCCAACCTCGGTCAGCTTTTTGGTCTCAACGCGCAGTTTTTGCCCCGGAGTCACGGGCTTGAGAAACTTGAAGTGGTTTACGGCTGCGAGCAGGGCCACCCCTCCATTGCTTTTCGCAGAAACCTCCAGCGTGGCCGATCCCAGCATCACTCCCGCGGTCTGAGCTACCGCTTCGATCAAGAAAACACCTGGCAGAATGGGCTTGGCGGGAAAATGGCCAGCAAAAACCGGGTCCGCTGGATCGACAAACTTCACCGCAACACAGCGAACTCCCGGCTCCAGTTCTTCCACCTGGTCGATCCACAAGAACGGAGGGCGATGAGGAATCAGCGTCTCGATTTCACTTCGCTCCATCACCCTGGGCTTGATCACTATGGTTTGTATACCTCAAAGGTATCCGCCGGAATCTTCGGATTCACCGAGCTTACGTCGATAACGAAAACACTGTTTACGCCGCTCTTGCCGTCGATCTCCAGCGACCGAGGCATGAAATCCCTCTTGTCCAGCTTCACCACCAGGTAATTCAGCCTGTGGCGAAAAGGATCCGACCGCGGAACCAGCTTCATTTGGTAATCCCGGCTGTCCTCTTGCACGGTAATCGTGAAGTTTTTTTTCAGGTTTCCGAGGGAGTTATCCCGACCGAAATAAGACTGCGCCCGGCGAACGCTTCTTCCGATTTCCATCACTTCGGTCTTACCGCCAGTCGTAACGTTGAGGTAGTTCTCGTTGAAGCGAATACGCACGCTGGCTGGTTCGAAGTAGTCCAGTGCGAATCGAGTGGTGCCTTCGGCGCAAAACTTGCCACGAAGCACCAGAGGCTTCACCATCAGGCTGGACATGCGGGTTTCGGTAATGGTCCCGCAACTGCTCGCGTATTTTTTCTGCGCTTGCTGGAGGCCCTCCCAAATTCGGCTCAACGGATCGTCGGACTGGGCAGCCAGCATTCCCGGAACAATCAAAACCGCAAGCAGAGCGCATCGCAATCTGAATCGCGGTATCATGTCACGCTGGTACAACGCGAAATGCCAGGGAGCCAGACACTCACCGTGTCTCGTACCGGCATCTTGGAGCGCCCCCAGGCCATCGTCTTAGTACAGACTAGCATGCGCGCTGGTGACGCTACGGGCTCGAGAGACGGAAATCCTGATAAGAGGGCCCGGTCGGGCTGGCGGGAAGATGTGACCAAGATCAAATTCCTGCGCGAAACGCTGAACCTGCCTACTTAATCTCCGCTGCCTCTCATTGCTTCCCTGGCAGTCTTGCCGGGCGGCACCTTAGCGCCGAGCCCTATCTGCACTAGCTCTGGAACAGCTTGTTGTTTCAATACGAACTCGCGGTAAAGCTTCGCCATGCGCAGGTTCTCTGCGTCCTGTCGAAGCCGTTCAGTCCGCGCCCGCATCTTCTCCTCGCGGGCATTTTTGGCGACTCCCATTTGCTCGAGGTCGTGCTGGGCCTCGTTGGTGACAATCTCGTCATTCAAGACCAGATGATGCTCCGTACTGTCGAGCTTCACGCTCTTGCCGCCGGCGAAAATCTCATGTCGGCCGTGCTCCTCGTACCACTTGGTCAAGGTGGCGGTCATATGGATCTTCTCAATGATGTTCCGCCACCCCATCCCCGTGTTGTAAGCGCAAAAGGAGATCTCCCCCTCCTGCGTGGCGTAGGGGATAATGCACTGCTCGGTCCTGCGAAAATCATAGTTGAATAGATCCTGGAACCACATGCCCGCCACGAACAGCAAGTTCCAGCGGTCGCGCCGGCGCCGGAAAATATCATCCATCGTCCGCTTCCCCGAGACGTCACCATAGTCGCGTCCGGTTGCGCTCATGCCCTTGTCGAGCTTCCTCAGCATATCGACAGCGCGGAAATGCCTCGGCGCATGAAACGCATCGTAATTCCGAACGAATGCCAGCGCCATCCCCGCGACCGATATCCATCGGCTGCGCGCCCAATCGTTGATCCTTGCAATGTCGTTGGCGAATTGCTCGGCGTCCAGGAACGCGGTCGCCGGAATCGCCTCGCGCGTCTCCTTGTCGACCACAATCGCCATCCCCACCCCACAGTTCGGGTGACAACCGCAGGCGACTTGGCCCCAGGCGGCGTCCGGCCCGTGAACCAGGTCCGCCCAGTCGGAAAACGTGCCCAGGAACGAGAGTGGGAACCAGTCGCGAACGGGCTCGCCGATGTTTAGTTGTTCTTTCACATCGTGGGCCAGATGCGAAAGTGTGTAGCGTTGCGCTTTGCGGCGTTCTTCGGTGACCGCTTCGTCGCGGCCCGTGAAAGACACCGGCTGGAACGACACCATGGCTATCTTGTCCGGGTTGTCGAGGGCGAATTGCACCACGCGCCCCACCTGCTCATTGTTGATCCCGTTGACCACGGTGGTCACCAGTACGATTTCCACGCCGTTGGAGTGCAGGTTCTCAATGGCCCGCAGCTTCAGGTCGAACAGGTTCCCGACGTTGCGATGAGAATTCGCCGGGTTGCCGATGCCGTCGAATTGGAGATAAGCGTAACGCAAACCTGCTTCCGCGGCCTGCCGGGCGAACGCGGGACTCTTGGCGAACTCGATGCCGTTGGTCGCCGCCTGCACGCTGTCGTAGCCGAGTTGACGGGCGTAGCGAATCGCGTCTAGAAAATGCGGGGACAGGGTTGGCTCGCCCCCGGAGAACTGCACGGACATCTGACGCCGCGGCTTGATGGAAAATGCGTTGTCGAGCAGCGTCTTGACATCTTCCCAGGTAAGCTCGTGTACGAATCCGACCTGGTTGGCATCCATGAAACATGGATCGCACATCATGTTGCACCGGTTGGTCAGGTCGACGGTGAGAACCGAGCCTCGCCCGTGCTTGATGGTACTGCTGCCGTGATTGTGCAGTTTTTCGTCGTTGTGGGCACGGATATCGCGGCCCGGAAACGTCTCCTCCAGATGCCGGAAGAACTGCGGATCAATGGATATGACATCTTCGAAATATCCGTGGACGGGGCAATCCTTGACCATCAAGATTTTGCCGTCGCGCTCGATGATCTGCGCCTTGATTTCGCCGGGCCTTTCATTCAACAGGACGCGATAATCCTGTTTGCCGTCGACAATTTGTTGACGAATCTCCGGCACACAGCGCGGGCACAACGAATCGGTTTGCCGCGGCCAGCCCAGAGGAGGCTTCGACTTTTCCCGGGACTTCAGCAGCGGCCGATCCGACCACCTGGGGGTGAAAGATGGATTTTCGGGAAACAGATTATTACTCCAACAAAATATTTGCCACGCCCCGTTCGCAGCAAGTGACATCGCCTTTTCGAGGTATTTGATGGGCTTATGCATTCGCCTTGACGCTCCGTGTTGAGCCGACCACAACGTCGTCCACTTGCCGGAACAAACGATTTTGAAGAACGCGGTCCCTATCCACCAGATCGCAGTCCGTATGTCCGTTTTCCCTTAGAACCTCAATCGAGTGGAGTCGGTGCTGCTGATTGCGCATGCCGAACCGCGCATGATCGTCGATCAAGTGATTCGTCATGGCGCTCTTTGGAAACGTGTCGGTTTCCCGGGGCAACTCATGATCGGAGAGCGCACGGTCAGGGAAGGCGCTCATACCCGAGCCGGCTTCCGCAGTCTGACCGACGATTTCGCAGCCTTCGTATCCGCGCAGACAGAAGTGATGAGGAAGAAGCGACGGCATGTGCAAGCGGGCCAAGTCGAGCGTCTGTTGTGCGTCGGCGTCGGTCTCTGTCGGAAAATTCCTTCGGTTTCGCGAACGTGCCGGGCCGCCGAAAGCCAGGCACCTAACCAGTCGTCGAAGACTATCAGATCGCGTTGTTGTGCGACAACTTCTTCTTGCTGGGCGTCACGAGTGAAACTACACTTGCGAGCGCTCCCCATCAGGAACGCGATGAGACGCCGGTCAGCCTGGAAGATTGAGAACTATACCTACCGCGAGTGTCCCCACCCGGACCGCGAGTTTGGCTACGCGGTTTCCCTGCACAACCACTCGTGCCACTCTGAGGAGAAGCTGGCGGCACTGAACCAGGTTGTCAAACTGGCATTCATGCGCCCTTTTAGTGGCGTTCTGCAAAAGTCGTTTGGCCTCGGCGGTGTGTCTGATCTGAATTACGCAGAGATAACGTTCAATCCGCCCTACAGCCCCGAAGACGTCTATCAGATGGAGGCAGCAGCGGCGGCGAATTGGGGCTTCGACGGGGTTCACCTGGCCATTACCGATCACGACGAATTTGCCGGCAGCCTGGCTCTGCTGCGTGGCCGGCCCGATCTGAACGGCCGCATCGCAGTGAGCGAGGAGCTGTCACTCTGGTTCCAAGGGCATTTATTTCACCTGGGAGTGAGTCGCATGCCCGAGACTGAAGCCGAGGAAACGCACACTCGAATTCAAGCCGCTGCGCGGGGGAGACGCTACGACGAATTGTTTGAAATCCTCGACGCTAGCGGCTGCCTGGTCGTGTTGAACCATCCTCTTGTCGCCTGGGAACCGGGAACGGAGACCATTCCCGTCACCGAACTGCTCTCCCGCTACGGCTGGGCGATTCATGCTTTGGAAATCAACGGGATGCGGGCACGCGAGGAGAACGATCGCGTTCTGGAACTTGCACGGCAGTGGCGCAAACCGGTGGTCGGCGGGGGAGACAGCCATCTGCTGGTCGCCAGTTCCATTCTCTCTCTATCGCGGGCCGCAACCTTCAAAGACTTTATCGCCGAAGTGAAGGACGGTCATGCCGTGCCGTTCGTGACGCCTGATTATTTTGCCCCGCTCAAATGGAAACTTTTCCTGCGGGTGCTGTTTTTCATATCCCGCTACCGGCAAATTGCCAGCTATAAGGGACAACCGGTGGCCGCGATGTTGGAGCGCCGCAAAGTTTTGCTCGATCCGGTGGGTTCGGCGAGTCGCTTATTTCTGGCTCTGGTTTGCGCTCTGGGATGGGCTCGGTGAGCAAGCTTTTTCAATGCAGGATCCGCGAGGGCCAGATTACGAGCGAAAATGGCGAATGCGAGAATCAGCGCGCGGATCTGAAGGTGGCGGGTTCCGGCGTCGCGATGTCCGTATCCTCGCACGGGACGCCTACCGGGTGTCCTAGGCTCGGAGGAGGCTAAGGAAATCGGAGAGTTATCTCAACAGCGGAGCAGGAGGTCGGAGAAAAACCAAAGACTCCGAGTGGCGAGGCGGATTTCGGCCCACCGCTCCTTTTCGCCTACTGCTTTTTCATGTTCATCGGTCTGCTTTTTTCCTGGCAAAGCCCGGAGTGCACCCGCGACTTGCGATTTGAGTAAGTTCCGGCCAGACTGTTTTCTCCGTTAGGACTCAGGGTTGCGCAGTATTCCACAGTGTGGTCTTCGGAAAAAAGCAGGAATAAGCGCTTGCCGCTGACTACGCCTACGATCACGTATCCCCCGCCATTGCCGCTCACTTCCCGGCTTCCTTCGGACTGGCTTAGGTGCAAAGCGCCCCATTCGTCCGAATCCCACGCGCCGTTCACATTGATCTCAGCCGGATCCTTTTGGGAGTCAAGCCACGCCTTGCCTTCCACCTCCACCTTGGCAGCTGCGAGAGAAGTCGGGAAGGAAATGCACAGCAATAGCAATGTCACCGCGAATGTCAACTGTTTCATGAGAGATGTTCCCCTTCCCGGCGTGGGCCGGGAGGCCTCCGGTCTTGTCAGTGCATAGGCCTACTTTTTGCGTATCCGATCAGATAGGTAACCGGCATCTTTCCAGTTGCAAGCTCACCGATCTCCCACTGGTATTGGCAAGAGGTCAGTTTTTCCACCATTTCACGCAGTTCCTGTGGCCGATATGTCCGCAGGCAAGATACTACTCCGTCGAACAGCAGAACCAAGGGGATGACCGGAATCAAGTACGTCCAGAGCAACCGCGACCAGCGGAACGGACGAATCCGCGGAGTGTGCAGAAACAACAGGAGAATGCCGGCAAATATGAGGCCGATGGTCAAGGGAGCGCGCCTGGTGGCCTCAAATATGCCGATGCTTTCGCCGGCATCAACGGCATTTTGCAGAATGGCGCGAGCATCCTCCGGCGGAAAATGATGGAACGAGGTAAACATCGTTCGCAGCCCCTTCAGTGCCCTGGGAACCTTCCTCGCGTCAACCGGCTCTGGATAGAAAGTGATGTGGTGGTCAGAGGACGCGCTGACACTTCGGAATGCCTTGAGATTCGGATATTTATCCGTGAGCCAAACCTGAAGGCCTGCGGAATCTCCTCGGGCGTCCCGGCTTCGCAGCTGTCGAGCAAGATCCAACCACGGACCACCTCCGCCAGAACAGATATCAACAATCGATTGTCCGGTAGACGATTGTCGGGCGTTCGCCCCGTTCCCAGTAGAGTCAATCACGCTTTGGAGCAGCGGAGCGATAGGCGCGTAGGCCCTTAGGAGGTTGAACCCAAACTGCATCGCATCCGTAACATCATCTCGCAGCGATGAAGGGAACCACGGTTGTTCATGGAGTTCGATGAACTGTACGCGACGCATTGGCAACTCACTCGGGCAAGTACTGTTTGAACATTCTCGTCCAAATCCGTAAAAAAAGGCGGTTCAACGCTACAGGGATTTTCGCTCCCTGAGCGCAAGCATGGAGCGTGGCCACTGCCGTAGGCTGGTTTCAGGCT
>Ga0209624_10001796_pt1 | contig 16456 bp, 10 predicted proteins | sample JacPinW_OM2H0_O1_FD_188565 | JGI IMG/M metagenome (GOLD analysis project Ga0209624, IMG submission 188565) | Forest soil microbial communities from Algoma, Ontario, Canada - Jack Pine, Ontario site 1_JW_OM2H0_O1 (SPAdes) (version 2) | ecosystem: Environmental > Terrestrial > Soil > Boreal...
TGACGGGAAACGTCTTGGTGCCGATCATTTTTATGCGACGTCGGATCCAGAGACTTTCACGAACCTGGCAAGTTATTTCGACCTGATCGTAAATACTGTGTCGGCGCAGATCGATTGGAACGAGTATCTGAAGCTGCTAAAGACGGATGGGACCATGGTGATTGTCGGGCTGCCCGAGAAAGACATACCGCTTGGAGCGTTCTCTCTCACGGCGCGAAGACGCAGTGTGGCAGGATCGCAAATTGGTGGGATCCGCGAAACGCAGGAGATGCTGGATTTCTGCGCCAAGCATGGAGTGGCGTGCGATATAGAGGTAATGCCGATTCAGAAAATTAACGAAGCCTACGAGCGCGTGCTCAAGAGCGATGTGAGATATCGATTCGTGATCGATATGGCGTCGCTGGGAAAATAGCGAAGAGCTGTGAGCTACGAGCTGTGAGCGAGCTGTGTCGCTTGCTTGGCCGCTCATGGCTGATTGCTCACAGCTCGTTGTTCTTCATCTAAAACAATCTTCCAATCGAGAAGTTGATACGGCTTTGTCCCGTGGGGCTCACGCTGCCTGCGACTGCTATGGGGCCGAGGATAGTATCGGAGATGATTCCGAGATTGAAGCTGCCACGAATGACGACTGGACCGGGATCTCCAGCGACGGTTCCGAATGCTGTTCCTGCCTCGTACCAGCCGCCCCAATAGATCTTCCTCCCGACCAACTGCGGTAAACGGTAGAGTTCGCGCCGAAAGCCGAAGGACGAGTAGGCATAGTGGTTGCCGAGGAATTCGTCGGGGAGATACGCGCCAAGGCGAAATGGTCCACCGAGAGCAAATACCTGGAAGGGTCCGGCTGAACCATGAAAGCTGGTCCCACCAGAGGCTCCGACGAACAGGGAAGTCTTCGGGCCCAACGGCAGAAAGCTCGAAGTCTGAATGTCCAGCTGATCGAGGTGTTGCGGCAGCCCGGGACTTTGGAGCACCCGCGAAAGCATGGCGACGACGCGAGTGCCGCGACTGGGAACGGACGGGCTATCCTGTCCGTCCCAAACGTAGCGAGCACGGATTTCGCCGGTTGTGCCGTGAGCGATTGGCAAACCGGCGGCTCCGATCAGAGGGCTGAGCTTTCCATCAAAGAGTTCGTAACCCAGGCGAATTTCACTGCGGCGTCCCGAATCGTAGCCGATGTCGAAGCCGCCTCCGGCGCGCTCGTCGCCGAAGACGGCGGTGCGGGTTAGGCCGGTGAAAGAGTTTCGGGCAAACTTCGAGGCGAATGCATACGGTGCGACAAAGAAGCGGGTGCCTCCTAAAGGCTGGTAGAACTCGGTGGCGGCGAGATTGCTGGAGCCGAAAAGCAAATCGTTGCGCCACTCCCCGCCGCGATGGGCGACGTCCATGAAAGTGACGCGCACGCCTGCCGAGAAATCAAACGCAGCGACGCCCGATCCGTCTACATTCACGGCCAAATCGACGAAGGGCGGACCGTAGGTCTTTTCGTGGGCTGTGATGCGCAGAGCGGGAACTCCGTTTTGCACGAAGCCTTCATAGCCGAGATAGTCGAACTGTCCCTGTCCTGCAATGCGGGTCAATTGAGAGTCGAGCGCGTGCAGATCGAGAGTATGGTCGACGTCTTTGCTGAGCTGCTGTTGAATTCTGTGATTGGTGTCCGGATCGGCTCCGGTAACTTCGATGGCCTCTACTTTCTTTATTGGAGAGCGCTTCCGGGAAGCGCGTTCGTCGAGGTAATGTTGCCACTCCGCCGGATCCTGAATGGCGTAACGCATGAGAGCGGAGGACTGGCCGGCGGCCGTTTTGTAGCCCAGTTGGATCAGTTCGTCGACGCGTGAGTAATCTGTGACCGAAAATCCCTTCATGTCGACGCTCACCTTTACGTCCGCCAGCAGAAGCGAGCGTTTTTCGTTCTGCGTGATCATGACATCAATGGCGCGCGAGAGAACGCCGCTGAGTGAATTGAGTTCCGAGATATCACCCGGAGCAAGATGTAATTCGACTGCGACGACCGCATCGGTGTCCATCGCGCGAACGGTCTCAACCGGAATGTTCTGCACCATGCCCCCGTCTGCCAGCATGTGCCCCTTTAATGCGACGGGTGTGAATATGCCGGGAATCGCCATAGAAGCGCGGACAGCCTGGGCAAGTGAGCCATCGCGCAGCACAACTGCCTCTCCACTCTGCATATCAGTAGCGACACAACGAAAAGGAATCGGCAAGTCGTCAAAGCTCGTAATCCCGAATTGCGGGAAAGCGATGCGAGCGAGCAGCAGCCCTACACCCTGACCAGGGTTAAAACCGTTAGGACCGGTGATGCCGTGCTTCAGGCCAAGCGGGGTGTTTATCAGATAGTCCCGGCGATCTTGTTTTCGACGATAAGAGAGTTGGGTGTAAACCGGTTCGGGGAGAAGAGCCTGATCCCAGTCAATTTTTTCGGCGAAGGTGCGAATCTCAGCAGGCGACATTCCTGTGGCGTACATGGATCCGATGATGCTGCCCATACTGGTTCCAGCGATGCGGTCGACAGGAATGTGATTTTCTTCCATCCATTGAATGACGCCGATTTCAGCCAGGCCGAGCGCACCTCCCCCACTGAGAGCCAGACCGACTCGCGGACGAGGGGCGGCAGGCTCGGATCGCGTAGACGCAGCGGCGTCCTGAGCGCTTACGGGAAAGGAGAGAAAAAGAATGAGAAGAAAGAAGAAGACGATCGAAACACACAGGGGCCAAGTCTTGAATAACATCATGTGCTCCTGAAATGCGGAAGCGAAATGCTGTCGAAGCAAGGATTTCAAGTGAGCAAAAAGGTTAGCAGGTTTAGGCCGCGGGAGTCAGGCGCGGATCATCCAATGGGAGCGGTCGCGGGTTGCGTCTGGCGTGCCTGATTCACGACGTTGCGAACGGCATCGATCACCATCTCCGGCCGATCGGTTTGAATGTAATGTCCGCTGTTTTTCGCCACGGCTTGCGTGCCGCGCGAGGAAAGATGAGCCAATTCTTCCTGCATTTTTTCCCACGCTTCATTGGTAGGCTTCGCGAGATCGGGCGGAAGTTCCGTCGAAGGCTTGTCGGGATCATGCGAGAGAACGGCCAGAGGCATGTCGCCGAGGGATCCGGTCGCGGCGGTCTGGGCAGCACTCGCGGGAAGAGCCTTCAATTCGGTTACCCCTTCGCGGGCGCTGTGCCAGTTGCAATCGGCCGCTCGCTGCACCGGGTCTTCATCGCACAGGCCGAGCAATCGAGGAATGCCGAACGGCGCGGTGTATTCCATGAACTCGGCTTCGCGGATCCAGCTTCCTTCCATGTTCTTCAGTTCCGGAGGGAAGCGATTCTCCTGGTCGGGATGCGAAGCGTCCACCAGAACCATGCCGGCTACTTCGTTTCGGTAAAGACTGGCGTAGAGGCGGACGTCGTAGCCAGCCATGGAGTGTCCGACGAGAACATAGGGAGGGGCGACGGCTGCGGCTTTCAGGAGAGAATGCAGTTCTTCTGCGATGGTACGGCTTGTGCGCGGGCCGGAAGTGGAGTCACTGTATCCGAGTCCGGCGCGGTCGTAGGAGCAGACGCGAGTGAACTTCGCGATCTCCGGCTGAACCTTGCGCCAGGAAACGTAAGTGTCGCCGAGTCCGGAGTCTAGGATGACCGCAGGACTGCCTTCGCCCATGCAGTCGATGTGCACCTTGCGCCCGTTGACATCGACCAATTGGCCTGGCATTGGGTTAAAGCGGCGGTCGCGGGCCTCCGTGATGTTTTCATAGATGAAGCCCACGGCCGCGAGGAAGACCAGGGCGAGGAGTGATCCGCGGACGATCCAGCGCAACATGGGGTGAGACGGTTTAGAAGAGACGGCGGAATTATCCATTTACTGCGCGTCGTGGCCGCTGGTTCCTGCCACAGGCTTGGCAGGCATTCTACATTACCGGTGGGACAGTGATGCCCATAACGGCCAGGCAACGAATTAATTCGCGACGAACCACCGCAACCGTTGCCAGCAGGAATTGCTTCCTCTTTTCGTCCTGCTCGGTGAGGATGGGATAGCGATGATAGAAAGTGTTGAAGAGCTGGGCGAGTTGGAAAACGTGCTTGGCGAGAAAAGCGGGCTCAGTCGTGGCGATGCTCTGGTCGATGATCGAGCTGGTCTTTGAACACGCGAGCCAGAGCTCCCAGATTTCGTCATTGTCGTGTCCCGTGAGATACGTTCCGAGATCTGAGCCAGAGAGCTTTGAAGCATCTGCGAGGAATGTCTCCACGTCGGCTCCGGCTTTGCGGAAAATGCTGGTTGCTCGCACGACTGCATATTGCGCATAGGGACCGGTCTCGCCTTCAAAACTAAGCGCCTCTTTGAAATCGAATGCGATCACCGACTGCTTAGTGAACTTCATCATGAAGTAGCGCAGGGCACCGATGGCAATCTGAGTGGAGATGGTCAGGCGCTCGGATTCATTGACCTCTGGGTGCCGCGAATCGACTTCTTTCTTGGCCGAGGCGATGAGTTGATCGAGCAGATCGTCGGCTTTGACTCCAAATCCCTTGCGGCCGCTGACCCCGATGAAGGGCCGTGTCTTGTCTTCTTCGCTCAGGTTGTAGCCGAGTTCGGCCGCGCAACGTGGAGTCAGTACGACCATCCCGTAAGAGAAGTGCGTGAAATGGTCGGCAGCATCACCGTGACCCAGATCGCGCAGAGCTTCCTTCACTGTGTTTTGCGCTTCCGACTGGCGTACGTCGATGACATTGTAGTTTTCAGCGACGTCACCGAAGTGCGGATGATTCTTCTCGCCGTGGGTGGTCGAGATCCAGCAATCGTGACTATTCGGATAACGATAGAACTTCCGATACCCGAAGTCGCGGCCCAGCAGCCCGAACTTCCACATGTGGTAGGCGATGTCCTTTCCAACGTAGCCGACAGTTCCGTTCGAGCGGACAATCACTTTCTGGTCTTCTTCCGAGACGCGGTCAAAGTCTTCGGCATCGTCTGAGCCTTGGTCAGCTTCGCCGCTTTCGGCCTTTTCTGTCCCTGCGCGCCGCATCACCCAGCAGCCTTTGTTTTTGCCTTCGCTCTCGAAGGTCAGAACGCCGCTTTCCTTCAACTTGGTGAAAGCGGCGTCCCAGAAATGGAGGTGCAAGATCTCGCTCTCGCGCGGAAGAAAGTCGTACTCGATGTCGAGACGGTCCATGGTCTCGAGATGGCGGCGCAAGACTGCGATGGAAATGATTTCGGCGATAGCTGCGGTTTCGGTGGTTGCGTCCTCAATGGCGTGTAATGTGTCCAGGCGGACTTGTCGATTCTGCTTATCGGCTTCGTACCACTGGGAAACTTGTGCGTACAAATCCCAGCAGTAGTAGTCGAAGCGAGGCAGGCGGGTAAGGGCTTCGATCTCGGCTCGGGATTTTTTCTGCAGGTGGGTGAAGCCGACGACTACATCGGCCACTTGTACTCCGGTATTGTCGATGTAATTTTGAACATCAACCCCGTTCCCGGCGTGGCGCAGGAGGCGAACGAAGGTGTCCCCGAGAATGGCGTTGCGCAGATGTCCGATGTGAGCAGCCTTATTCGGGTTGATGCTGGAGTGCTCGACCAGAATTTTGCCCGGATGAGGTTCTTCGGGCGGCTTCTGATCGGTGGCGAGGGCGGCGGCCATCCAGGCGCGGTCAATCTTTACGTTGAGATAACCGGGAGGGGCGACCTGTAGTTCGGCGATGCCTTCAACGGGGCCGATATTGGCGCGGATGGCTTCCGCGATTTTCAGGGGCGCCGAACGGAGAGGCCTGGCGAACGGGAAAATCGGGATGGCAAAGTCCCCGAGTTCGACCTGCGGAGGCTGCTCAATGACCACGGACGGAAGCCCGACGCCCGGATGCGTTTGTTGGAGACACTCCCGAACGCGCTGGGCAAGACGATGTTCTAGATAACGGTACAAGGAAGCCCTCTAAGCTATTGAAGAAACAGAGATTTTAACAGACTCAGAGAGGCGCGCAGGTTTGACGCAATAACAGGCCTTCCCTATGATGAAAAGTCAGTCGCTCGTCGTTGATTGTTTGTCGCTAGCCGAGAGGCTTTTGACCAACGACCAATGACTAGCGACTGACGACTTTTTTATGCGCATTGCCTATTTAGAGTGTTTTTCCGGTATCAGCGGAGATATGTTCCTCGGCGCTCTCGTCGATGCCGGAGTGCGTCCGCAATTGCTGGAAGACACGGTGGCGGCCCTCGCGGTGGGTGCGAAGCTGCAGATTACCCGCGTGATTCGTAGTGGAATCTCGGCGACGAAAGTGGATGTTTGGGTCGACGGCGAGAAGGATATGCCGCGGGAAGAATATTGGGCGAAGCAGGATGCGGCTCATACGCATTCGCACCGTCACGATCATGCTCATCGCGGGTTGAGTGAGATTCGAAAGATCATTTCCTCGGCATCGATCTCGGAGTCAGCGAAGAAGACAGCGGTTGCTATTTTTGAAGCCTTGGGAGCAGCCGAGGCTAAGATTCACGACGCACCGGCGGAAGAGATCCACTTCCATGAAGTCGGATCTGTGGACGCAATCGTGGACATCGTGTGCGCGGCGGTTGGTGCCGAGGCGCTTCGGGTAGAGGAGATCATCTGTTCTTCGTTGAATGTTGGCGGAGGAACGGTGAAGTGCGCGCACGGGAATTTTCCTGTGCCCGCTCCGGCAACCGTGGAGTTGCTAAAAGACGCGCCGGTGTATTCGTCCGGGGTGCAGGCGGAATTGGTAACACCTACGGGTGCGGCGATCGCGAAGACTCTGGTTCGACGATTCGGCTCTTTTCCGGAGATGAACATCGAGAAGTCAGGATACGGAGCGGGATCGCGGGATTTTCCCGGACATCCAAATGTCATGCGATTGGTGGTTGGGGAGGCGGCGTCGACTCTCGCGGCGAAGACGAATTCTGAGATGATTACGGTTCTCGAAGCGAATCTGGATGATCTGAACCCGCAAGTATTTGGGTACGTGATGGATCGTTTGTTGGAAGAAGGGGTGCTCGACGCGTTTGGCATGCCCGTTCAGATGAAGAAGAATCGACCCGGGACGTTGCTGACCGTGCTGTGCAAGCCGGAGGATGCGAGCAAGTTGACTCAATTGATATTCACGGAGACAACGACGCTTGGCGTCCGGAGGCGCGCGGAGGTTCGGCAGGTTCTGGAGCGGCGATGGGAAAATGTCCGTACACCGTGGGGCGAGGTCCGGATGAAGATTGCGAGCATGAACGGAACGGTGACTAACTATGCGCCTGAATACGAAGATTGCCGACGGATTGCCGCCGAGCATCATGTGCCGCTGAAGACAGTGATTCAGGAGGCGGCTCGGGCTTATCTCGTTGGCCGGGAAAAGCTTTAACGTAAGGGCCAGAGGTCCACAGAGAAAACCGCTGACCCGCAGTGGGCGTTTGAAAAATAATTTATGACCAGGAAGTTTTACATCACGACTCCGATTTACTACGTGAATGCGCGGCCGCATATCGGGCACGCCTATACCACGATTGCCTGTGACACGATTGCGCGGCGGCAGCGGTTGCTGGGCGCGGATACGTTCTTTCTCACCGGGACCGATGAACACGGCCAGAAGATCGAGCGCGCGGCGCAGGCTGCGGGCAAGACTCCGCAGCAGTATGCCGATGAAATCTCGGGGGAGTTCCGCAAGCTATGGAAGCGGATGGGGATTTCGAACGACGATTTCATTCGCACGACCGAAGAGCGGCACAAGAAACGCGTGCAGACGCTGTTTCGCCAGATCCGCGACAATGGCTACATCTATAAGGGAACTTACACGGGGCAGTATTGCGTTTCCGATGAGCTATATGTAGACGGAGCCCAGCCTGGCGATCCGTGCCCGACTTGCGGGCGAATCACCGAGACGGTGCACGAAGAGAATTACTTTTTCAAGCTCTCGGCGTTCCAGGACAAATTGCTTGAGCTTTATGCGAATCCGGAGTTCATTCGCCCGGAGACGCGGCGCAATGAAGTGATCTCCTTTGTTCGGTCGGGGCTGCGCGATCTTTCGATCAGCCGGTCAACTTTTTCGTGGGGCATTCCTGTCCCCGATGATCCAAAGCATGTGATCTACGTATGGCTCGATGCGCTGGCGAATTACCTCACGGCCATTGGCTATGGATCGTCGCATGCGGGAGCGCAAGCTGCGTTCAAGAAGTATTGGCCGGCCGATGTGCACATGATCGGGAAAGAGATCGTGCGCTTTCACTGTGTGTACTGGCCAGCCTTTTTGTTGGCGGCGGGATTAGCGTTGCCGAAAACGATCGTTGCTCATGGCTGGCTTCTGTTTGAAGAGAGCAAGATGTCGAAGTCGCGCGGCAATATCGTGCGAACGGAGACGATTCTCGACGTTTTGGGCGCGGACGCACTTCGATATTTCTTGCTGCGTGAAGTCGTCTTTGGGCAGGACGGATCATTCTCGTTCGACGCGCTGGTGCAGCGTTACAACTCCGACCTCGCAAACGGGTTGGGAAATCTCGCGAGCCGGACGTTAACCATGATTAACCGGTACTTCAAAGGAGAAGTGCCGTATCCGTCGCACACCGCTGCAAAAACCGCAGCTGACGATGTTGTTGCTGAGACGGCGCGAAAGGCGATTCGGGAGTTCGGTGTGCTATTTGACCAGTTCCAGTTTTCGCGCGCATTAGAGACTGCCTGGGGCCTGGTCGCGGCGGTGGATCGATATATCGTCGAAAACGAGCCGTGGGCGCTAGGCGAAAAGAGTGACGACGAAAGCCGCGCTCGACTGGCGACCGTGTTGTATACCTCGGCCGAGGCTCTGCGGATCGCAACGGCGCTGGCGCATCCAGTGATGCCGGATGCCACCGCGAAAATCTGGACGCAGATGGGTCTGGGCGACATCAAGAAATTGGCTTTGGCGGACCTCGCCTGGGGTCAGTTACCGCTGGGGACGAAGCTTGGAGAAGTGAGCCCTGTGTTTCCTCGCGCGGACAAGAGCGCAATCGAAAGGATGCAGAAAATGGAAGATCAGCAAAAGCCGGCGGTGGAAGAGCCAAAAGCACCGGTCACAGCCGCCGTCGAAAAGCCGGTGGCAGCGGCGCAACCTCCCACGGCGGCGACTACTCTCTCGGCAGATGGTGGGAAAATTACGATCGACGATTTCTCCAAGATCGAATTGCGCGTGGGAGTCGTAAACGTTGCCGAACGGGTTCCGAAAGCAGACAAGCTCTTGAGGCTCGAAGTTGACATAGGTACCGAAGTGCGGCAGGTTCTTGCGGGAATCGCTGAGGCCTATGCGCCGGAAACTCTGATCGGCCGGAAGGTAGTCATTGTCGCCAACTTAGCTCCACGAAAGCTCCGCGGTTTGGAGTCGAACGGAATGATTGTCGCTGCGTCCCTGGAAGGCGGAAAGCCAGTACTGGCCAGCTTTCTCGAAGATGTTCCGATCGGGGCGCGCCTCAAATAGAGGCGTTGCTCCGACGCTCACCTTCCTCAGCAAGACTCACAACGATATGAGCCTCAAACCAAGGTAACCTCCCAAGGGCATTACCTATTCATCCCACCGTTTTTCTTGTGCTACCGTTTTCTTTTACTGCACATTCTCGGAATTTCTAAGGTTTTCGGGCAAAGTGTCATCGGCCAATCGCAAACCGGGAATCCACGTTGCGTGGACGACCGTCACGTACCGCAGTATGGCGCTGCTGATTTTGGCAGTCGTGGCGGTGTTTTTTATCGGCATGCGCATGGCGTTTCCACAATTCACGGAAACTGGCATCAAGAAGGCCGACGATGTCGCGGGCAAGTTGCTGGAACGAGTTGCAGGTATGGCTCCGGCAACGGGTTCGGGAGTGGTGACCGCGCAGCAAGCGCACTTCACCGCGCTCGACGGAACGGTCCGCGTAAAGAAGGGCACTGGCAACAGCTGGGTTACGGCCGATTACAACATTCCGCTCGAAAAGGGCGACGTAGTCCAGACCGGTTCGGAGGGCATGGCGAAGGTCGTCTTCAACGATGGCACGAGTTACACGGTGAAGCAGGATTCTCTGATTGTGATCGAAGAGAACTCGGCGAATGACCAGCAACAGACGAATGTCGCAGTGGCAGTCAGTACAGGAACCGTGGATCTTTCGACGGCGACTTACAGCCAAGGTTCGAAATCGCAGGTGATTGTGGCTGGAGCAACGGCATCGTTGTCACCCGAATCGGCCGCCCAGGTGCACAACGATCCGACTGGCGACCAGCACGAGATCTTGATGAAGAAAGGTACGGGCGAGGTCACGCGCAACGGTGAAACCGTGAAACTTGCCAACTGGGAAAAAGTCAGCTTCGTAGGACAGCAGTCGCATATGGAGAAGGCCAAGGAAATTGGACCGCCAACTCCAATAGCTCCCGCGAACATGGCTCCTCTATTTTCGTCGGGAGAGGCGATGAAGGATGTGGAGTTTTCCTGGACACCGATGGCGAATGCAGTTGGTTACCGGCTGCGGCTCTCCCGGAATCCATATTTTTCCTCTACACTGGTTGACAAAAAGGTTAACACTGCGGCTGTAACGGTCACGAACCTCGGGGAAGGCGCCTATTACTGGATGGTGCAGTCCTACGATGGCAGCGGGAAGGAATCGGTCGAGAGCGAAAAGAACCGCTTCACGATCATCCCCAAGGGTAAGGATACGGAAGCGATCGAACTGGAACTGGACCCGTTCATCCAGCACGGGCATGTGATTGAAGTTACGGGTAAGACGCAGAACGGGGCGCGGGTAATGGTAAACGGCAGCGAGGTTCCGATGGTGGGAGCTGACGGTGGTTTTCATTACTTTACGCCGCCACTCCCGACCGGAGAAGCCGTGATTACAGTAACGGCACAGACTGCACAGGGTGGAGTAAACACGCAGCAGAAAAAGATACTTATCCAGTGAAGCGGTTGTCGTGCGCACTGGTAGTAAGAACTTTTGATTCAAGCAGGGTTGGCTGGTATCCCGTAGAATAAGGACAGCCACCCCTAAAAAATAGAGCCCAAGCCGGGAATTCCCGGAAGGCAGCATTGTAGAAAGACGGAATATTTCGTCATGTCAACTAACGGATTCCATTCAGGCGCGACGCGCAACCACAACCTCCGATCGCTGTTCAGCATTTTCTCTAGCGATCTGGCTATCGACCTCGGGACCGCCAACACGCTCGTGTACGCACGTGGCAAAGGGATCGTCGTGAACGAGCCCTCCATCGTCGCCATCAACAAGAATACGGGCGAAGTGGAAGCAGTGGGCAAAGAGGCGAAAGAGATGCTGGGCCGAACACCCGGCAATATCGTCGCCATCAAGCCCATGAAGGACGGCGTGATCGCCGACTTCAAAGTCACCGAGAAGATGCTGAATTACTTCATTCAAAAGGCGCACAACCGCAAGATGCTGGTGCATCCGCGAATCGTGATCGGCGTGCCTTCGGAAATCACGCAGGTGGAAAAGCGGGCGGTCATGGATTCGGCCTATCGCGCCAAGGCCAGCGAAGTGCACCTGGTGGAGCAGGCGATGGTGGCGGCGATCGGCGCCGGACTGCCGATCACTGAGCCGAGCGGAAACATGGTCGTCGATATCGGCGGCGGAACGACAGACATCGCAGTGATCTCTTTGAGCGGCATCGTGTATTCGCGTTCGGTGCGTATGGCCGGCAACCAGATGGATGAAGCGGTCATGAATTATCTGAAGCGGAAATACAACTTGCTGATCGGCGAACGCACGGCCGAGCAGATCAAGATGGAAATTGGCTCAGCGCACCAACTCGACAAGCCGATGACGATGGAGATCAAAGGCCGCAACCTGATTGAAGGCGTGCCGAAGACGATCACGGTGGATGACGGCGAAATCCGCGAAGCGCTGAGCGAGTGCGTTTCGACGATCATGAATGCGATTCGCGTTGCGCTCGAGCGGACGCCTCCCGAGCTTTCCGCAGACATCAGCGACCGTGGCATCGTGCTGACGGGCGGCGGAGCCCTGTTGAAGAATCTAGACAAGCGTATCCGTGAAGAAACCGGCCTGCCGGTTTCGATCGCCGACGATCCGCTTTGCAGCGTGGTGCTGGGCACGGGCAAGATGCTCTCGGACTTCAAGCTGCTGAGAAAAATCTCGATCGAGTAAGAAGACAGTGGTCAGTGGCAAGTGGATAGTGGCTGGTTAAAACCCACTGAACACTGATCACTGCCCACTCACCACTGGTGTTATGGAATCCGTCCTCGGCCGATACCGCAATCTGATCATCCTGGTAGGAGTGTTGTTTCTGCAGGTGCTCGGTTTGGCCATGCAGGTGAAGCGCATGGGAAACGAGGCCCAGGATACGCGGCTCATCCGGATTTGGGCGGTAGGGTCGATTACTCCGTTTGAACGCGGTTTGGTCTGGATGCAGACCAGCACCCGAAACATCTGGCACAACTACTTTTATCTGCGCGGGGTGAGGGCCGAAAACCGCGATCTCAAGGCACAGATCGAACAGATGCGACTCGAGCAGGTGCGCCTGAGCGAAGACGCTGCCCAAGCAAGACGGCTGCAGAACCTGCTGGCGTTCAAAGAACAGTTTGTCGCCAAGACGGTTGCGGCGCAGGTCATCGGATCGAGTGGTAGTGATTTTTCCCGGATCATCTATATCGACAAGGGCGAAAACTCTGGAATCAGGCGGGACATGGCGGTCATCACACCGGACGGTGTCGTAGGCAAGGTTGCGCTGGTGTATTCCTCCGCGGCACAGGTGCTGCTGATCAACGACCAGACCAGCGGGGTGGGAGTGATCATGGCGGATTCTCGCCTGGATGGCTGGCTGGGCGGGAGTGCGAACGGCGAAGTCGTGATGAATGATGTGATGAGCGACGAAGATGTTCCGGTCGGCGCAAGAGTGTTGACCAGCGGCGGGGATCAGATCTTTCCGAAAGGCCTGCCCGTGGGAACGGTAGCCAAGGTCATGAAGGGCAAGGATCTGTTCCTCAACATCAAGATCAAGCCGACCGCCGATCTCAGCAAACTCGAAGAAGTGCTTGTAGTTGTTGAGAAGCAGGAGAAGCAGGCGACGGCGGACGACAAAGCTCGAGTCCGGGCGGCAGATATTCTGGCGCAGCGTCTACCTTCCGTGCCGGATAGGCCGACAGCGAATGCCGCGTCGGTCGGAATCGCTCCCGAAGGGGCCGCCAAGCCAGCGGGCAGCGCCAATTCTTTGCCTGCGGCAAAAACTCCTGCCGCGACGACTTCGTCCCTTGCTGCGAAGAGTGCGACGAGTAGCACTGGCACCACGCCCGCGATTGCTCCTCGGAAAACTGGGGACCAGACCTCAACAGCGCCGTTGCAGAATCAACCAGCGGGCAGCGCGACTACGAAACCATCCGTTGTGCCCCCAAAGCCTGCGATCTCGCAGCCGAAACCGCCTACTCCACCCACAACCCAGCCCGGCTCGCAGCCGGCTGCCGACGACAACAGCCCCCACTAGCGTGCAGATTACTTACACATCCGGGGAACAGGTTGAGGTCTACCGCTTCAGTATTCCGGTAACGGTTGGCGTACCGTTGCTGGCGCTGTTCGTACAAGCCTTTTTGCCGCTGCGCTTCCCTTGGTTTGCCCGGTATGTGGACCTGCCCCTGCTGGTGACCATCTTCTTTGCTATGGCTCGCCGCAGTCCAGTGGCTGGATTGTTTACCGGGGCCATTATTGGCCTGGCGCAGGACATGCTCGGACATAACCCCATCGGTATTTATGGCATCGCTAAGACTGTTGTGGGGTACGGAGCGTCTTCGTTAGGCGTAAAGCTCGATGTCGAAAACGCGGGTGCCCGTTTCCTGGTGACGCTGGGATTTTACCTGGTGCACTCCGCGGTTTATTTCACCGTCGCTCGCGGGCTAGTCAGCATGACCCAGAGCTGGGACTGGGTCCACGGGATTCTGGCCGGGTTGGTCAACGCCGCGATTGGAGTGTTGCTGTATTTCGCGCTGGACAAGTTCAAGCAGAGGACGTGAATGCAGTCGCTAGTCGATGGTTGTTCGTCATTGAAAAGGCCCGCACGGAACTTGGCAATAAGTGATGACTTCGGTTACCTGCTGCTCGACGGTGTGAATTCGATCCGGCTTACAATAAAGTCAGGCGTTGTCCAACGACTAACGACAAACGACCAAGGGTCTAACTGATGTTCGGGCGCGACGAAAAAGTATCTCCAGGCCGCCTGACGGCGGCGCAGTACGTCATCCTCGGCATTTTTCTTGTGCTCGCCTATGGACTGTGGCGATTGCAAGTGATGCAGAGCGATTTCTATTCTCTCGCCGCGGAAAAAAATCGAATTCGGAACGTGCCGGTTCTTGCGCCTCGCGGAAAAATTCTAGATCGCGAAGGGCGCACAATCGTCGATAACTATCCTTCATTCTCAGCGCTTCTGCTTCGCGATTCGAGCCGCGATCTTGCGGGCGATGCCGACTTGATTGCTCAGGGTTTGCATCTTGATCCGGATGAGGTGCGGGCTCGCATCCGCCACTTCGCGTCGATGCCGCAATACCAGCCGATTTTTCTCAAAGAGGACATCACTCCCGACGAATTGCAATTCATCGAAGCTCACCGGAACGAGTTGCCCGAACTGGATACGATCATGGCGCACCGGCGCTTGTATCCGCGAAATGGTTTCATGGCGCACCTCGTCGGATATGTGGGCGAAGTCACCGAGGACATGCTCAACCAGCCGCAGTTTGAGCTGTATAACCCGGGGGATGTCGTGGGAATCTCCGGGGTTGAACGCCAGTACAACTCGCTGCTCATGGGCCAGAATGGGTCTCGCCAGGCGCTGGTGGACAGCCACGGACGCGAAGTCGGACGCCTCGGCGAAACCGAAGCGATCCCGGGCAAGCCACTCAAGCTCACCGTCGATGTCGATTTGCAGATTGCCGCCGAAGAGCAGCTACAGGGAAAAAATGGGGCGATCGTTGCGATGGATCCGCATACGGGGGAGATTCTGGCGATGGCGAGCGGGCCAACGTTTGATCCCAACGATTTTGCGGTGCGCGTATCTCGGGATGAATGGAACAAGCTGGTCACAGATCCAGACAAGCCCCTGCTGAATAAAGCGATTCAGGCGCAGTTAGCTCCGGGATCGACGTTCAAGATCATCATGTCGGTCGCGGGTTGGCAGGAGGGGATTGCGCAGACGTTGCACGTGAACTGCGCGGGTTCGGCGGAGTTCTACGGGCGCCGGTTTGGTTGCTGGGTAAAAGGTGGACACGGTCCTGTCGATCTCGAAAAGGCGATCTACCAGTCGTGTGACGTTTTCTTCTACACGTTAGCGGAAAAACTTGGTATCGACCGCATCGCGAAATACGCGACGGAATTGGGTCTGGGACAGAAGACGGGAATCGATCTGCCGAACGAAGTGAGCGGTGTAATGCCGTCGGAAGAATGGAAGATCCGGAACTTCAAGCAGAAATGGTTTGCGGGAGAAACGATCTCGGTCGGAATCGGACAGGGCGCTGTGGCGATTACACCCGTGCAGTTGCTGCGCGCGATCAGCGCCATTTCCATGGGTGGGCGCATGGTAGTGCCACACGTCATTAATCCAACCGACGTGCCTCCGGGATATGTCGAGGCTGCGAAATTCACCGAGGTGAAGAGCGTTCCCATCGATCAGAACGGCTGGAACTTCATTACCGATGCCATGTCCCGAGTGCTTCTGCCAGAGGGTACAGCTCCCTCGGCGCACGTTCCGGGAATCGATATCGCGGGGAAGACGGGATCGGCGCAGGTTGTATCTCTTGCGACGCGCGCAAAGTTCAAGAACGCTGAAGATCTGGCGCAAAACGGATGGTTTGTCGGATTCACTCCTCGGCGCAATCCGGACATCGTGGTCTGCGTGCTCTTCCAGGGAGGCGAGCACGGACGGTTGGCGGCAAGGCTTGCCACTCAGGTAATCAAGGCCTACGTGGAAAAGCAGCACCGCACTCCCCAGAAAATGGTAGAGAAACCGAAGGGCGATGGAACGGTGGATATCGGCGGGCTGTGGACCGAGCCCGATGCGGACGGGGATAAAGAGGCGTTGCAGGGCGGGCGGTTTGTGCTGGATCTTTCGAAGAAGCCCTTGCCACTGGCAACGGCAGCGCCGGGAATGGCGATTCACTAAGACTAATGGCACGTTACGTTTCATATCGAGATTTCGACTGGATCCTGCTGGGATTCGTGCTGCTGATTTGCGGCATGGGTGTCATGGAGATCCATAGCGCCACCATGCACACCAAATTCGCCGGGGCGCATATCAAGCAGGTTTATTGGGTGGCGGCAGGCGTCGGGGCGATGTTCCTCGTCAGCCTGGTGAACTATCAGGCGCTATTGGAGCAGATTCACTGGTTTTACATCGCCTCAGTGGCTTCGTTGATGGCCGTGATGATCTTTGGGCAGAAGTATCTGGGAGCGAAGCGGTGGATCAAGATGCCGGGAGGCAATCACTTCCAGCCGTCCGAGTGGGTGAAACTGATTTTGATTTTGGCG
>Ga0209624_10001797_pt1 | contig 16455 bp, 15 predicted proteins | sample JacPinW_OM2H0_O1_FD_188565 | JGI IMG/M metagenome (GOLD analysis project Ga0209624, IMG submission 188565) | Forest soil microbial communities from Algoma, Ontario, Canada - Jack Pine, Ontario site 1_JW_OM2H0_O1 (SPAdes) (version 2) | ecosystem: Environmental > Terrestrial > Soil > Boreal...
TGGGGGTTGTTGCTACTGCTCCTCTATTTTGCTCTCGACGGCGTCTCTCCGTTTGTCAATGAGCCGACTTCCATGCGGGTTGTGTCGACCGCTTCCGCCGGAGGAATTGTCGCCGAGCGCCTTAGCAAATTGATCATCTTTTTTGCCTGTATGATCTGTGCTGTCTACCGGCACCAGTCTGTTCGCCGTATGAGCATGCAGATGAAGCTGGTGACCAGTTTTCCCATTCTTGCGCTTGCGCTCGCTCCGTTGTCGCAGCAGCCCACGAGGACTCTCAGTTCCGGCACAGTCCTGCTAGGCAGCACCGTGCTGCTCTACTACATCATGGTGCAATATACCCTCGACCAGGTGCTTGAGTTGCTGTTGGTGCAAGATTGAATGTTGCGATTGGATTGCCAATAACGTCAGCTACTGGAACCATCACTAATGCTTTTTTTGCAGAGAACTGAGAATTAAGTAGTATGCAGCTGAAAAATATACTCTTTTTTAAATAGTTCATTTTTTTTCCGATTATTAATACATTTTATATTTTCTTTATCAGGATAAACATTACTGCATTAAAAAAACAATTAAGATACACTATTATTTGTCTTTCAAAAAGAAACCATTGAGTGAAATCCTGAAAAAAAGTATTATAATAGTAAATATTTTTTGGGCGGAGGAGTGCTAAAATTATGAAACAGATAGTAACGATAAACTTTTTATTCTTGGCATATGGATTAATTGCCGCTGAATTTCCTAAGCAATGGACGTGGTTTCATCGTAAAACATTTACTATCGACGAACAGGTAGAAAATAAATGTAAAAAAGAAGTTATTTGTTCTAAAGTAGATTTGCCAGATTTTACACAGCTAGTATTTAGTTGGAATGCATTGCGGCCTGAAAAAGGCCATTTTACGTTTTATGCGCAAGTGCGGAATGCGCAAACAAAACAATGGAGTAAATGGCATCGTATGATTGAGTGGGGTTCTGATGATAAGCAAAAATCATTTAAAACTGAAGCAGATGGGATCTCTAGTTATCATCATGTGCGGCTTGAGGCACCAGAAACAAAAACGGCTGATGCTTTCCGTATAAAAGCAGAAACATCACATGGAGCGCAACTTTCTTTAATTAAGTCACTTGGTGTGAACGTATCTAATTTGCGTAATTTTGGTACCGAAGTGAATAAGAATTTTGATATACCATCGGTGTATATTAAAGGAGTGCCGCGGCTTTCGCAGTTTGAACTTACACATCCACGCAATGACGGGCTTTGCTCTCCCACTTCGTGTACCATGTTGATGAGTTTTTTGCTTGCAAAGCACATCGATCCAATTGATTTTGCAGAGAAATCATTTGATACTGGGTTGGATAAGTATGGGAGCTGGCCTTTTAATACAGCACATGCTTTTGAACGTGCTGATGGTACCGTATCTTGCGCTGTTTTGCGGCTGAATTCCTTTAAAAATCTATATGATCATTTGTGCAAAAAAATTCCGGTAGCGGTAAGTGTACGTGGTTTTATAAAAGGAGCCCCACGTACATATGATAAAGGGCATTTGCTTTTGGTAGTTGGATTCGATGCTGCAAAAAAAGAGGTTATTTGCCATGATCCCGCTGTTTCTCAAGCGCAGCAGGCACAAAAAAGGTATCAGTTAAAAGATTTTCTTCAGGCATGGGAGCGATCTCACCGACTCGCATATATTGCTGAGCGTTTATTATAAAGGGATGATTATGAAAAAATATATTATAGCGTTGGTAGTGTTAGCAGCACAGGGGCAAGAGCTTCAGAAAGTTTTTCACCATATTGTTAGTAACGATTTTAAAACGGCAACCGATATTGAATTGAGTAAAATAGTACTTTATTTTCAGCAGGGCGTAACGGTCAAAAGAGAGAGCGTACCATCTGATGATAAAAAAAGTTTTGCACGCCTATCATTATTTATCCCAAATGTTTCTATAGCAAGCGCTGAAGCAAAAAGAATGGTGCAGGCACTTAATGCAAATAAAAACGAACTGTATAGTGCACATCTTGCTGAAGTACAAAAACCAGCCGCTGGTATAGAACTTATTGTAACGTACAATAAAGGGAAAGTAGCAGTTTCGTATGATACCTTTGATGCTATTACTGGTGCGAAGGGCTTAGAAATTAGACTGTATAATAAAACATTACTTGATATGCTCAAACAAAAAAAGCAAGATGTTTTGCGTACTGCACAGAGCAAACCAACCATTATTATCGACTGCGGTCACGGTGGATCTGATACTGGAACTACCGGTTTTTTTGAAAGCGTTGAAAAGAATATTACGTTGGCGATTGGTATGGAGCTTGCACAAGAATTAAAAAAAATTGGTTATCCCATTCTTTTAACACGCGCAGATGATACGTTTGTGGCATTAGATCAACGAACCACTGTTGCAAATACGCAGGTTAAGAATGGTATCTTGCTCTCTTTGCATGCAAATAATGCAGCAAATAATCAAGTGCATGGCCTTGAGACCTATTGTTTAAGTTCATCTTTGTTTAAAAAACCGGAGACACTCTTAGAAACAGCGTTAGATATTATGGTGCAAGATTATGATCATCTGCGATACAAAAATAGCCAACAACTGGCTCATTGTGTGCATCAGCATATTTTAGATACGGTGGCTAAAAAAGGATACTGTTTATCGAATCGCTCAATTAGAAATGCCGCTACGCAAGTTTTAATGGGAACACAATGGCCAGCGATCTTAGTAGAAATGGGGTATCTTTCCAATGAAAAGGATGCTAAATTTTTATTGTCTGATGAGTATCAAAAAGCGATAGTAAGTGGTATTTGTCAGGGCATTCACGAATATTGTAAAAAAATTATGTAAGAGTGTGCGTGTGTATCAAGATACATGGACAGAATTTCTTAAGATTGTGAAAGAGGAAGCTGGAAGCCGTGTTGTGGAAACATGGTTTAAAGCGGTCTCTTTTACACGCTGGGATTACCAAGAAAAAATTGCTTATCTACAAGCGCCCAATGCATTTGTACAGGATTGGATTCATAGTAATTATATCCCACTTATTGAACAGCATCTGAAGCGATTACTAAGTGCTCCTACCGTTAAAATTGTATTTATTAATGATAGCAATCCTCCAGCTGACACTACACAAACAGTGTCAGTTGTAATGGCACAACCAGCCACGATGCCCGTTAAAACTGCACAAGCATATGTTGCAAATCAGCATGCTCTTCATAAAAAAAAGATTACCGGTTATCGCACCTATGTATTTGATACCTTTGTTGTTGGCTCTAATAATGCGCTTGCCTACGCAGCAGCAAAAGCAGTTGCAGACAAACCAGGCACCATTTATAATCCGCTCTTTATTTATGGTAATTCTGGGCTGGGCAAAACACATTTGTTGCATGCTATCGGTAATGAAATAAAAATACATCATAAAAAAGCAGTTATTTTGTATCAGACAGCAGATCGTTTTGTGAATGAATTTATTAATGCTATTCGCTTTGATAAAGTGCATCAGTTTCAGATAAAATATAAGTCGGTAGATGTTTTATTAATTGATGATATTCAGTTCATTTCGAATAAAGATCAGACGCAAGAAGCTTTTTTTCATATATTTAATGCGCTCTATGATGCACATAAACAGATTGTTTTTTCGAGCGATATATTTCCTGATGATATGACTGGCATTGCTGATCGGCTCAAATATCGCTTATCAAGTGGTTTGGTTGTTGATATGCACATGCCGCCGCTGGAAACAAAAATAGCGATTTTAAAAAAGAAAGCAGAGCTGCATGAAGAAGTATTAGCAGATGATATAGCTCATTTTATTGCATCATGTAGTGTTGCAAATATTCGAGAGCTAGAAGGATTTTTAATTCGTGTGCTGGCATTTGCTTCTTTAACACATCAGCCACTAACGCTTGAACTTGCACAAAAAGTGCTTATGCGAGCCAAAGATGTACAAAAACCGGGCGTTAGTTTTGAGCATATTGTAAAATGTATTGGCAAATATTATGCGTATGATCTTAACCAACTGCGTTCTAAAGATCGCTCTAAGAAGCTTACTTTTGCACGGCAAGTGGCAATGTTTTTAATGAAAAAAATTACCGATAAGCCACTGCGGGATATCGGAGTTTTTCTCGGTGGCAGAGATCACTCTACGGTAATGCATGCGCTTGATAAAGTTTCACAGCATGCACAAAATAATGATGAATTTCAAAATCAGTTGCGTAAGATTGAAGAAGACATTTTAAGCTAGGCACATTATTTTACGTAAAATTGACTAACTATTATTGTGTAATTATAGTAAATTTCTCTTATTGGTTTGATCATTCGAGTAAAAATACAGGAAATATCATCGTGATACCAAGAAATACTATCGAAGAAGTAAAAAATAGACTTATTAAAGTTTATAATCCACTCGAAATTTATTTATTTGGGTCATATGCTTGGGGTGTACCGACAGAAGATAGTGATCTTGATTTATTAATTGTTATAGAAGCATCAGATGAGAAACGTCACAAACGTGGGAAGCCAGGATTTGAAGCTTTGTGGGGACTTTGTATTTCTAAAGATCTTATGGTGTACACAAGAAGTGAGGTAGAAAAACTTTCAGCTGATCCAACATCATTGGTATATAAAATTTTGAAACAGGGAAGGTTGTTGTATGCCAGGCCATGATGCATGGCTTGCCAAAGCCTCGAGTGATTTACGTTCGGCAGTTAAATTGTCAAAAGATGGTGATGATACTCTTGATACAGCTATATACCATACTCAACAATGTGCGGAGAAATCACTGAGCATATCTTATTTTTAAAAAACAACGTGTACCTTATACCCATGATTTAGAAAAAATTTTGGAATTATGTGCTCAACATGATATGTCTTTTAAACAATTACTCAGCGATGCTCTTGATTTGTTACCATACGCTATTTATTCACGATATCCAGATGATCGCTTTTTTATTGACCGAGACGAAGCAATACAAGCAATAAAAAAAGCTAGAGCGATCTTAAATTTTGTGAAAAAGAAAATTAATGCCTTGCAAGATCTTAACCAAACAATCTTTTAAAAAGATAGATATTTTAAGCTAAGCACATTTCTGGAATTGGTTTGAGTGGGTTTCTACGGCGGCGTTTTGTTTGCATGAAAGCGTTATTCCAGCATTTGCCTGCTAAATATAAATACCAATTACTATAGCTATCAAAATTGATTTTTTCTCGTAACCCAACTGTGGTAGGAAAATGCTCAGTATCGACAATAACAAATTTATGGGTATCTTTTTCTATCATAAAATTTTTCATGTGAGGATCTATCCAAATATCTAAATAGTTGCAAATCTCGAGTGCTAACTTTTTGTCTTCGCTGTTGAGCAATGATAACGTGCGCTCTGCATCAATTGCTTGTGCTATAACGCAATAGGTACCAGGGAATTGAATTGTTTTTTCGTGGGGGTTGCCACTGATGTATTTTCCTTTTACTTGAATCCAGCGTGTTTTATCGGGGACCCAGTACCATTTTTCGGGAATATCGGTAGTTTCTGCCCACTTTGATTGCATAAGCCGCTGCTTGATAATATCTCTATTTTTTATACGGGTAAATCCGGCTAAATGCCGATTGACGCCGCCGCCCATGAAGAAAAAAAATATTGGTTCAAGCCCCTTATCAAAAGGGCTTACAAAACTTTCGGGAGTTTCAACAAAGAGTTTTACAACAAAGGGATAGTTATTGAATTTTACAATCAAAAGCCCTTTTTTCTTTTTGAAATTCCAATCTTTGGATTGTAAAATGATAAAGTCTGAAAAAAAAGTTTTACCATTGTTAATTTCTTCCATTAGATTGTTGATAAGTGTGGTTAAAAAAGTGGAATCGATGGGAGTAGCTGTATTACGTATAGAAATAGGCTTTGCAGATAAAAGATTTTTTTCAAAATGTTGCTTATCAAAAAGTTGATACAAGGCATACTCTTCAAGGTGATATTTTCTTAATGTGTGCTCACGGTTATCGCCGACCCATTTAACTTTAATTTCTGGCATTAATCTATCTATAGGGCGATGAATGCTGCGGCAGCATGATAAAAATGGTAAAACCGATACATAAAAAAACGCCCATTGTATTTTATTGTGCTTCATGTTTTTAAAAATCTTACTTTTTTAGGTTCAATTTATATCAGCCATTCTATACAATTATTGCAGAACGAGTCAAACTCAAGTTATGTCTCCAATACGGTTAATAAATCTTTTTTCATATGCTGTTGATGTTGCCTCTTAAAGAGAGTATGGTCAGTAAAGAGAGAGAGAAGTATGAAGTAATTATTTTAGAAGGACTGAATATGGAGCATTCAGAATTGCTAAAGAGGCAAAAAATTCTGGAACACATTTGCACGTTACCACAAAAAGTTTTGGCACTTCATGGCACGCCAAATACGAGTGAATTTTTGCTGTATGATCTGTGTAAACCCGATTGCTTTAATTTAAAAAAAGCAGCGTATCTTATTGATAACCCTGACTTTGATTGTTTTAAGGGAGTTGTAGGTTTTAGTGCTGATCAACTTTTTGATCACGGTGTTGTTTGGGAAACGCCGGAGCTGTTTACACAGCACATGCAACAAGCAGCATTTAATAAAAAAGTGCGGGAGATTATGTATCCGAGCATCAGTAAATTACAGTCACCCCAGGAATCAATTTTAAAAGTTTCTGATTATCTGAGCATGCGGCAACCTTCCTATTGCTCATGGCCGCTTAAGCATGATAATCACGGTATTTTAATTTATGAAGCTGCGGATGCGGATAAAATTCCTCATGATATGATAAAGACAGGTGCCTGTTTATTAGCGTTTTGTCCCGTGTATTAATTTTGGATCACTTATAGAGGCTTAGATACATTGTTCGGTTACATTTCTCTGTGAATGTCAGATGTAGTTTTTCTAACTAGAGAATTGGAGCACTCTCTGGCATAAGGCTATTTTCCTGTCTTTTATTGACCTGTAAATTTCAAATATAATATAATTGAATTGAGAAAGCAGGATTTTTATTGATAATAAAGGAAAATAGATGAAGTTTATACCGTGTATCTTGGTGATTATATTGGGTTGCCAAACTATGGTTTTTGGTATGGGAATAGGTGAAATTAAAGTACAAAGCCCTGAGGTGCAAGCTGCTATTAAGGCCTATACGGATAGAAATATCGAAGCATTTAAAAATATTTTTAATAAGATTAATGAAGACAAGGAAAGAAAGACTTTATTAACCCGTGTGTTATTTTATCCATTAATCAACAATGATAGTTATGATGATACCTTTAAAGTATTATTGTCTTTATTTTCTGATGAAGATATTCGATATTTGCTTTCTTTAACGCAACAGTTTGCGAAGTTTCAAGGAAAAGAAAAAATACTTCGTGAGTATGTAAAGCAAAAAAAGCAAAGAGAGCAATCGGAATGGCTTTCCATCCAATCAGGAAGACTTCAAGAAGGTATGCACTATAGACCTTCCTACTATAACGTAGAAGAACTCATAAAATTACAAAGAAAGTAGGTTTAACCTTCAAAGCGTAAAATTTTGGCTATATTTATAGAGCGGATGCTCGTGCATGGTATCAAGGTTGCAATAATACTCATGCACAGAACTAATATAAAAACAAGCGCAAACGTTTGCCATTCTAAATGAACTGGTAAGTGAGAAACATAATAAGAATCGGGTAAGGTAATAAAAGGGTACTTTTGTAAAAAAATACCGGTTATTGCAGCAGCTATCAGTCCGCAGAATGTTGCTAGGCACGATACGCTTATACCAATACTGGTAAATAGGGTGATAATAAGACGATTGCTCATACCCATCGATTTATAAAGAGCGATATCCACTCTCTTTTTAATAATATGCATATACATGAGCGAAAGTATGCTCATGCTTGCCACTAAAACAATAAGAGAGAAAATAAAAAACATAACGTATTTTTCTAATTTTAATGCAGAAACTAAAGCAGGATACAAATCCTTCCAACTAAAAACTTCAAGATTAAATCTATTCTTAAGTTTTTGTATAGTTGCCTGTTCGTTTGCGCTGTTTTTTAACTGGATATTAAACTGTTCAATGCCGACATGTCCAAAAAGCTTTTGTGCAAAGGCAAAACTTATCAAGGCCAAGCCAGTGTCAAATTCTTCTATGCCAGTAGAAAAAATTCCGCCAACAATTGCCGGCGCTTGCTCAAGAGAAATTTTAGATGAACGGGTATTTTTTTCAGGAACAAAAAGAAAATTGATAGTATCGCCAACTGCCACATTCAGATTATGGGCAATTTTATCTCCCAGCAAAATGGTATCGCTATCGATAAGAGTGACCAATGTTTGTTCTGTTTTTATTTTAGTGCCGATGGTACTCGTTTTTTGTTCAAGAAATGGATCAACTATTTTTAATAGAATTGCGTTTGATATGTCTGTATCCGTTTCTTTCTGTAGAATCACCTGCTTATAGGTAGCAGGGCTATAAGCTGCAATTTCGGGGAATTCTTGACCGAGGATGGCCTGTATCTTAGCTGCATGTAACTCATTACCCGATGCGCGCATAATAATTTGAGCATGGATACCTTGTAGTTTTTCATGGGTTACTTTTTCAAAGCCACTCATAACGCTTGCAATTAAAGCAAGTGCGAAACTACCAATAAAAATCCCGGCAAAACATATGATAAGCATTGTTGAGATACTTTTTTCTGCACGTGTGTCCCAAAAATAGCGCCATGCAATAAGAGCAACTGTTTTATTCATTAATGTGAGTCCGATTTATTATCCTAGATTTGTGAGTAATAATTTTGATCCTAGGGACATTTTTTTAGTATACCATACTATCAAATTTTATAAAGGAGTAAGCGGTGATAAAAATTGCTATCGCATCTGATCATCGTGGTTTTGAACATAAAGCAGTAATTCAAAAGGGGGTTTCTATAAGCGAATCAAAAATAGAATGGATCGATGTTGGCTGTTTTTCTGCGGAACGCACGGATTATCCTCCATTTGCCTATGAAGCGGTGCAGTTGATAAAAAATGGCAACGCTGATTTAGGGGTGCTTCTGTGCGGCAGTGGGGTTGGCATGACTATAGCTGCAAACAGATTTTCTCATATTTATGCAGCGTTGGTATGGGATACCATAACGGCAGTGCGCGCAAAAGAGGAAGATAAAGCAAATGTGCTTTCGTTGCCAGCCGATTATATTACTCCCGAGCAAGCAGTGGCTATGGTTATTGCATGGCTGGGAGCTGAATTTTTGCAAGGAAGATATCAAGAGCGAATTGCGATGGTTGATCGTTGGAAGGGCTGATAAAAAAAGAAGGTGCTGCAACAAACAGCGCCTTCTTTTTTTATCAGATGAATATTGTTATGCAGTAGCCGCTAATGCTGGCATTTCACGTATTTCTTCTGCTGTATTTGCGTGGTTAATAATAGTCATTATTTCATGGATAGTCAGTGTTTGCTTAACTTGCAGTGCATCGGTTATGGCTATAAGAACATCTTTGTGTTCCATTAATAAGTTATGCATCTCATCTTCATACTCTTTAAGTTTTGTCTGTACGGTATCACTAATAGTATCTTGTGCGCCTTTGGAAAGTGATTGGAAATCGATACCATCAGTTACTAATGTTTTAACCATATTGAATGCAGAGTTCTTCTTCCAGCCAAACATAGTGCTGCAGTTATTGGTAATAATACGCTCTGCAACACGTGCTGCTAACAAGGTTTTGGCTTTTTTGGCAAGGACCTGATGGCTTTTCACGTCATACGTATCCTGTTCAAGATAGGTAAAGAGAGCACCTTGTTCAAGACCGGTTTGCTTTTCTTTACCATAATATTGGTCATAAACGCTTTCTTCTTTTACTTTTACCACCACTTGACGGATAGTTATTTTTGCTATCTTTTCATCAAGATCAAGTAAAAGGTGAGCAAGAACCTGGCCTGCATAATGTGCAGAAAGCAAGCGCTTTTCTTGATCAGACACCTCTTTAGTATCAACATCCACAATCTTGCGAAGCTTGTTATCAAGTGCCCATTCAAGTATTTCTTGCGATATGGATTGCCCTTGAATGCCAATATGAATAAAGGCACTATCGAGCATCATCTTAATATCTTCAAATGATCGATCTTGTGTTTGACGTGCAAGATTATCAACATCAATATCAAATGCTACTGGATCAATGGCAAATTTATTCAATCTTTTGGTAATAAAGAGCTTACGCTCAGCAAAGGTTGGATATTCAAAGCGAATCTCTAATGCTAAACGGCCTGGCTGCACCAATGCAGTATCTAGATTTTCGGGCTTATTGGTGGTACCAATAATGATCACTTGTTTTTTAGGGTCTTTATCAGCAATACCACTCATTGCTTGTAAGAAGTCAGCAAGCAGGGTGCGATCTCCCGTACGTTGTAAATTAAGTAAGTCGATCTCATCAATAAAAAGTACGCATGGCGCAAACATCTTAGCAAATGCCATCCAATATTGAATTGGCTTTTCTTTAATATCATGCGCATCGAGCGAGAGGAAGCGAATAGTTTTGTCTGGATTTTGTTTGTGTAATTCGCCGCAAATTGCTTTTGCAAAGAACGTTTTACCGGCACGGGTTTTTCCGGTTAATAAAATACCGGTTGGCGGTGTGAGCTCATCAGCATCCCAACGCTCAGGATCTTTAATATATTTTAAATGACCGTATACTTGGCTTTTTGCATATTCAAGGCCGATAATGTCATCAAAATTTGTGTTTGGTAATAGTTCATCAAATTTATTAGAGATTTTCGTGTAAGAACCACCCTTGAGTTTGTTAAACCACATAGAAAGCTTATGTAACCATTTTGGTGAATAGACTTCCCATACCTTGCCATATTCTTTATATAAGAAGTAAGCAAGTGTAGAACCGATTACAAATTTGCCTAAGTTATTAAGATTTACGAATTGTTCTATTTTCCAAAATGGTATTAAAGGCTTTTCTGTTGCTCTATCGGTAATATTTTTTATAAGTTCTGCAGAGTCCTGATAGGATTTTATTTTTGCTTTAAATTCAGGATTCTTCTGTATATTATCAATAGCTTTGGCTAGCGCAGGATTTGTTTTTGCTTCTTCGCACAATGCTTCTAAGTAATTAAGGGCTATCAGATTTGTTCTTTCTGTCTGCTCCATTTGAAGCTTGTCAAAACCTTCTTTGTTAATATGATCAACTGAAGGGATTGTTGGTGGTCTAGGCCGGCCCAAAATTTTTATAATAAATGGGCTCAACTCGAAATAATAAGCAAGCAATGCACCGAAAATAGCTGTCCCACTACCCAAAGTTCCCCAGCGGACTAAATCATATTTTTGAGTTGGCATAACAATATAATCATCAACAAAACGAGCGGCTCTATTGATCACTGTTAAATCTATTTTTTCTGCATCAGAAGCAAGCGTATCGAGCTCTTTGTTAAGTTTTTGTATCTCAGATAAAATATCGCCATCTTCTTGATTTTCATCATTTTGATGCCGCATAACTTCGTTAGCTAAATCAAAACTAACCCATTTTTTGAATTTATTCTCTTGCGCATCTTGCAAATATGATACGATGAGTTGATTGACTTTGAAGACCATAAGGATTTTTTGCGGATCAACACCAGAAACACTAATTTCTTTTTTAATTTGTTGAAGCATGTTGCGGAGCCCCATGATCTCTCTTTTTATGTCTTCTTTATTCACGATCGTGGTGCTATTGCTAATGTTTGTATTAATAGTTTGAAGAATGCTATCAAGTTTGTTGAGCTGATTTCGGACATTCAGTTGAACGTTGGCAAGCATATCGCGCAGTGACTCATGTACTTTATGACTTAATATTGCCATAGTAGCAATAAAATCTTTTTGAACTGCTTCTAGTTGTGCATCGTTGCTGTTTTCTTTAATATTCGTATCGAGCGTAAAATTATTTAAATTATCAAAGTTATTGTGGGTGATATCTAAAAGTATATTTGCTGCTTGAGAAAATGCTTTATAATACATATATATTTGATCAAGAGAAGCTGTATCAGGCAGTTCTTTAACTTGGGAACACAAAGAAAGAATGTTTGTAATAGGCGCCATAAGCGTAGAAGCTTGTGCTACATGTATACTAAACAAGGTTAACGTGACTTCTTCTAAAGCTTGTGCGGCATAGCGGCATTTATGAGTTAAGGTAGACTGTTGCGGCTCTTCTTGAACAGTTACTGGTTGATTATCGAATGTATTACTTTGTTCCGGATCATTGGTATCTGCGTATAAGTTGGGTATACTAACCAACGTTATAAGAATGAAAATCATTTTTTTAAAAATAGACGAAGCAGAAGATAAATAAAGCATGTATGTCCTCACAATAAACCTCGAAATGACTTAAAATAATATACATACTATAATGAATTTTTTATTAAATGTCGATTTTTTACCGGTCTAAGCAAAGGAGTTTTTAATGCAAAATAGAATTTTTTTAATGGGAGGGTGTGTGCTGTTGGGAATAAGTTTGCTTTCTATTCCTCAATGTGGGCAAGCAGATAGAAATGCTCTGGGTGGCGCAACGCTCGAGTGGTTTTCAACATTTTTTAAGGCTAAGCCGCGCCATGATGTAAAATGTTGTGTCGGTAGAGAAAATACCTATGCAATAGTAGTAATTGGGTCTGGCCCGGCAGGAGATGCGGCTGCAGTCTACGGCGCGCGGGCCGGTAAAAGCACGGTGGTTGTTGAAGGAAGAAAACCCGGGGGGCTACTTATGGAAACATCCTATGTTGAAAACTGGCCGGGCTTTAAGGCAATTTTGGGTAAAGATTTAATGAAAGAGGTCAAAGAGCAAGCAATGCACTTTGGCGCTCAGTTTATGGACGATACGGTGGAAAAAGTGGATTTTTCACAATGGCCATATGTGATCTATACCGAGGATGGCAAAACGATTTATGCGTTAACGGTAATTATTGCCACAGGAGCATTACCAAACTCACTCAACATCCCTGGAGAAAAGGAATATTGGGCCAAAGGGGTAACCGCCTGTGCTATTTGTGATGGCTATTTCTATCAAGGGAAAGAGGTTGTGGTGATAGGGGGCGGAGATTCTGCGATTGCAGAAGCTATCCAATTAGCTGCCTACGCTAAGAAAATTACTATCTTGGTTCGGAAAGATAAAATGCGTGCAGCGGCTGCGACCCAAGAGCTATTGGCTGGTTATCCTCACATTAGTGTGCGCTATAATGTTGAAGTTAAAAAGATTGTTGGTGATGAAAAACATGTTACTGGGATAGAACTTTATAACAATAAAGAAAAAAAGACTGAACTTATGCCCATCGATGGCGTGTTTTTAGCAGTTGGCCATACGCCAAATAGTGCTTTGTTCAAAGGGTTTATTAAACTTGATGCCAATGGTTACGTTGTTCTTCAGGGAAGGACACAAGCAACATCACTTCCCGGTGTTTTTGCGGCTGGGGATGTGGAAGATCATAAATATCGGCAAGCAGGAATCGCGGCAGGCAGTGGTATAAGGGCCGCATTAGATGCCGATGCTTTCTTGAATGAAATTGGCTTTACCAATGAGATTGCTACCTGTATCAGTGAAAAACAGCTGGCATGTGTACCTATTGTTCCTTCTTTAGTAGTACATGTTGCATCACTGGCCGATTTTGAAGCTAAGATTAAAGAGGCAAAAAAGCCACTTTTTGTTGATTTTTACGCCGATTATTGCCCTTCGTGCATGCAGATGCTGCCGCACTTTGATGCTATCGCTCAAGAATTTAAAGATTACGCTTCTTTTATTTCGATCGATATTGCTGCTTTGCCTGATATTGCTCAAAAATACCATATTAATAAAATACCATGCATGCTAGTGTTTAAAGATGGGGCTATCGTGGGCAGATTTAACAGCCAGATGGGCAAAAAAGAGCTACAAGAATTTGTTGCCCAGTTTGTTGGTCAAACAGAAAGTCAAAAATCATGAAGCGCACAACAGCTTAAAAGCCGTTGTTTTGCGCGGAATTCCGCCTGTCCTGAGCAATGTCGAAGGGCCATAGCCAAAATCCGCCTTCGCCAACCCAGCCTTCACATAAAGTTTCGGCGTGGCGAGGGCTTCGGCGTGATTATTCTCATCGCCTGCATCCCCGTGGCAAAGCACTGGGATTTTGGCGACGGAGAATAAAAAGCTTTAATGAAGGGGTATTTCTAAATGCCCCTCTCTTTTTTTGTTTGCAATAAAACGTTATGAAAAGAAACAAAATAAAATATTTTTTAATGATTTGTTGCAAATAGAAAATCATCTTTGCTATTCTCCATAGTGATATGAAAGTTAACACTGTTGGAGAGTATATGGTGGCCAGAAAAGAAGCACTAAAATTTATGGGAGGAGTTATTATTTTGATAATACTACTTTTTGTAGTATTAATTGGCCGTAAACCACGCCTTATCAATGCACATCGGCTGGATTTTTCAGGAATTGATATTAGTAGCGCGATACAAAGCTCCAATAATTCTTATGGGCACGTTCTTAGAAATATGGAAAGTGTAAATCCCAATGCTCGGTTAGAGCATATAGCGCTCCAAGTTCCAAAAAGTGTCGGGTCCGATCAAAAAATTGTCCGTTATGGTCGTCTTATTTCTTACCCAAATGCTGAGGCAACCGTATTAATTTGCCATGGATTTATGTGTGATAAATTTGATGTGGGCTTCCTAAGAAATATGTTTGAACCAGGAAAATACAATGTTATGACCTTTGACTTTAGGGCACATGGTGAAAACACCACTGGGCAACGATGCACTTTTGGGAAAGATGAAGTGCTTGATGTGGTAACTGCTGCCTATTTTTTGAAAAATCATGACTCAGTAAAAGATAAGCCACTTATTGTCTATGGATTTTCTATGGGTGCGGTTGCCGCAATTGAGGCGCAGTCGCGGGATGAAACGCTTTTTAGTGCAATGATTTTAGATTGTCCGTTTGATTCGAGCGAAAATATTATTAAAAAAAGTTTAGAGAATATTCAATTTACTTTTTTTGGCTATGATTTTAGTGTGCCGGCGTGTTCATTGTTACAGCGATACGCATTTCATCCGTATGTGCAAGCAATGATTAAGACAGTATTAAAAACAATTAGTAACTTTGATCCTAAAAACATTGATGTGCGTATATATCCAGTTAATCCTGCCGCTTCCATTACAAAAGTTCATGTTCCTTGTTTCTTTATTCATTGCAAGAATGATGAAAAAGTGCCGGTAGAGGCGGTGAAATCGGTGTATGATAGTGCGGATACGAAGTACAAAATACTGTGGCTAACCAATGGCCGTTGGCATTATGATTCATTGTTCTATAATCCAGAAAAATATATTGATCAAGTGCGAGGCTTTTTAGATCAGGTCACGCAACATAGAGCGGAGCTTGGTCAAGTGCAAAAAATTATCGAAGATCAAGATGAACTTTTAGCACAAATTTGATAAGCTATAGAAGATTTTTTTACTATAGTTTCCTCTTCATTTTTGTTTAAAAGGTCAATCTATGGTTTCTCTTTCTCTTAGCAATGATTCACTCGGTGAGGTTAAAGTAACAGCAAAAGCGATCATTCTTGAACAAGATTTCGATCAAGCTTCTGTACGAAAGGTATATGCAGCATATCCTGGCATTGATGGTTTATTTAAAGAACGTGGCTTCACCGGCAGTTTGATGAGCACTGTGGTGGTGCCGGTATTCCATGAATCTGAGCATGGCTATCTTATTTTTATAGGACTCGGTAAAAAAAATGCCACTAAAAAAATGGATGTAGAAAATTACCGCCGTGTCATTGGTAAATTAATGCGCATTATGGAAGAGTATAAAATTACTTCTTTGGCATTCGAGTTACCCGCAGCGCATTTGTTTAAAGCAACGAGCTGGTATCTTGCTGAACAAACAGCATTAATGATACACATCGCGTCATATCATTTTGATGAGTTTATTACGGAAGCTTCTCGTAAAGTGATTGCCGATCGTGCAATTACGATTATACTTGGTGATCACGATAAAAGAGAGGTAAGTAAAGGAATTGAGGCTGGTAATATTATTGCGCATTCAGTAAATAATGCACGCCATTGGATCGATTTGCCACCAATTACCATGTATCCAGAAGCGCTTGCAAAAAAAGCTGAAAAGATTGCAAAAGATCATGATTTAAAAATTACTGTCTTTAGCGAAAAAGAAGTTAATCAGATGGGCATGGGTGGATTGAGTGCGGTATCTCGTGGCTCTGATCTCGATTGCAAATTGGTGATTATGGAATACAAAGCTGCCAAGAAAAATGCACCGACGATTGCGTTTGTAGGAAAGGGCATAACCTTTGATTCTGGCGGCTTGAGTATTAAACCTGCCAATCATATGGAGACGATGAAAGAGGATATGTCGGGTGCAGCGGCGGTGATTGCAACGATGGAAGCTTTGGGGCAGTTAAAACCGGCAGTGAACGTGATTGGTATTGCGCCTATTTGTGAAAATTTACCGAGTG
>Ga0209624_10001798_pt1 | contig 16449 bp, 28 predicted proteins | sample JacPinW_OM2H0_O1_FD_188565 | JGI IMG/M metagenome (GOLD analysis project Ga0209624, IMG submission 188565) | Forest soil microbial communities from Algoma, Ontario, Canada - Jack Pine, Ontario site 1_JW_OM2H0_O1 (SPAdes) (version 2) | ecosystem: Environmental > Terrestrial > Soil > Boreal...
CGGGCAACCTCGTTGCCAAGTTCACCGCCTCCGGAACGCTGACTTGCTCGGGACCAATCCCGGCAGCTCAGATACTCGCGGTCGGCGGTGGAGGCGGCGGATCGGGCGGCGGCGGCGGCGGTGGCTCGGCGGCCGGCGGCACTGGCGGCACTGGAATCGTCATCGTTTCCTGCCCGACTAGTGTTTGCTCGGCTCTGTAGGAAAGCCCCATGATCGGATCATCAAAAATTGGGCCGCGTGTTCGCGAGCTAACGAAGGGTAAGGATTCAGTCGAATGGCACTGGATCTTGCGCGAAATCTTCGGGCAACCGGCGAGCGAGCTGATGCCCGTTCAGCGCGCGATTGTGGAGGGCGAGTTGGCCGACGGCGACTTCCGACAACGCTCGCGCACGACGACTTGGGAAAGGCGATAAAGCAGATGAGTAAACCAGAAGACAACGACAACGTTCTCACGTTCAAGCGACCACCGGCGCCGGTCGGAATCAAAAAGCGGGCCGCCGACAACCTCCAATGGCTCAGCGAGCTTGACTCCAATGCCGCCGTTCGGCGCGCCATAGCGGCAGACCCGGCAGTTGAAAACGCGCTGAAAGAGATTGAGCACGGCTCGCTTCAGAACATTGTCAGAAAGGCGATTGAAAAATGACACCCTCCGATGAAATCGTGAACCGGTACTCTAAGGTCGAGCGCGTAGCCGATGCGCTCGGGCGGATTGTGGGCGTAAGGCGACTGCGGCCTAGCCAACAAACAAAAATCAATGAGATGACGCCCGGCCTCGCCGGCGACGACGAGACGATCGTCCTGGACGAGAAGACCGGCGCCGAAATGGTCATGAAAATTCCACGCCGAATGCAAATGAACGTTGCCGCGGCGGTTTGCGAGATCGACAGCGTTCCAATTCCGTTCGCGCGTAATCGCGGTGAATTGGACTCCATCTATGATCGTCTCGACCGCGAGGGCATGGATGCGGCAATGCAGGCGTTCTTTCGCTTGATCCCCAAGCGAGCGTCAGATGACGGCGAGGAGGCGGGCGACTCGACAGACGACGCAAAAAAATAAGTGAGGACCCCGCGACGTGCTTAGCGCTGAGCCTCGTGCGTCACGGTGTCCCCTTCGACGTCGCGTTCTCACTCGACTGGCCAGAACTGAATGGCTGGAACGTCGCGCTCGGTAAGATGACGACCGGTCGAGACTATGACTGGAACGGCGGCGGCTGGAGGGATTGAACCTTGATTTCTGCAGATGAGTTCGCGGCCATGCTGAAGTTGGCCGCCACGAGGGCAAAGGCCGAAATCGCCATCCCGACCGAGGCCGTCATGGTCGGGGCTGAAAAGCGCGCCAAAGAAGCGATCGGAACATATGAATTCGGCTGGCCGCAACTTGCCGGGTCAACGCAGGCCGATCGCGTCGCCAAGGGCTACGCGGCTAACGAACCGCTCCGGCGAACCGGCGAACTGCAAGAGTCGATTGCGCATGAAGTTGAATTGACCGCGACCGGAGCCGACGGCGTTCTCGGGTCTGGCGAAAAGACCGCGCTATGGGCTGAGCTCGGAACGTCTCGCGGCGAACCCCCGAGGCCGTTTCTTTCCGAGGCTCTTATGCGGTCTGGTCCGGAAATCGAGACCGCATTCGGTGAATTTTTAGTGACGATTCTTTCAGGCCGGAGTGCAAAATGATTTCGAATTTTGAAGTGGGGGCAATCTTACGGGTTGTCGACGAAGCTTCGCCCGCATTGCTGCGCATTTCCGGCTCGTTCGAACGTTTCAGTGCGATCATCAAGCAGTTCAACGACCAGCTTCTTACAATCGGCGCATCGGCTGGCAAAGGCGCGGTCGGCGCCGCCACCGCGTTCGGTGACATCGACAAGGCAATCTTAGCCACGCAAGAGCGCGTTGCTGCGCTGAAGGCAGAGATGGCGTCAGTCGGCGGGCCGCGCGGCGTGTTCGCGCGCGGAACGAACGGCGCTGGCGGCGGAAGCGGTGGGCCGCCGAAGGCGCTTGGCGGCGGCAGCGGTGGCTTTTGGGAAGCGATTGGCGGCGTCGCCGTACTTGATGCCGTCAAGAATGTGCTGAGCGCGGGTGGCGATTTAGACCTGCAGAAAAAGCTTCTTGGCGACTTGCTAGGAGCAAACGCTAAACCGGGAGATGTCGACGGTGCGCTCAAGCTTGCGACCAGACTGGCGACCGACTCTCAAAATGGCATTATCGGGACAACTCCTTCCCAAAACCTGGCCGGCATCCGCGAGCTAGTTCCGTTTACGCATGACCTCTCTTCTGCTGAGCAAACCTATCAAGGCGCGATGCGCGGCGCCAAGGTTCTCGAGGAACTGACCGGCGGTAAGAGGAAGGCCATCGACGAAGTTCAGGGGCTTGTCAAGGCGCTCGAGCAGGTCGGCGGCGGCATCGATCCCGTCACGCATCAGTTGAGCGCTGAGCGCCTGCAGGCGACGATCATGGAGGCGGTCAAGACTATTGTCGCCTCTGGCGGAACCATCGACTCCAATGCCTTGCTAGGGTTCGCCAAGACGGCGGGCGGCATGGGGCGTTTAACCACCGACATGCCGACCCTCTTCGATAACGTCATGACGGCGATTATCGACATGGGCGGCAACCGCAGCGGTATCGGCATGGCCGCGCTCGGTCGTCAGTTCCTCGGCGGCAAGATGACGTTTCAGACCGCTCAGCAATTGGAAGAAATTGGCATTATGCCAGCTGGCGGCTACATGCGGGCCGGCGCCGGAATATCCATGAAGCCCGGCTTTGCGATGCAGGGCATTGAAGAAATTATGGACCCCAATAAGGGCATCGGGTCGTGGTTGACCGATGTTTGGGGGCCCGCAGTCAAAGCAAAGCTCGAAAAAGAAGGGACGTACGACACGGCTCACATTATGGCTGAATCGTACAAGGACTTCGGCCAACAAACCGGACAGCGTTTCGGTCTTCTGTTCCTTCAGAACTTGCCGCAGGTCCAACGAGATCAGCTGCTGCGTCACGGGGTCGACCCGGCGTCGGCTTACAGCGGCATCGGCGATAAGGACTACGCAGCAAACATGAACAACGTTGGCGCAGCAGCCAAGGGGTTCATGGAGGTCTTTGGCAGCCCGAGCGTACCCAACGCAATAGGCGGGCTACACCTTCTTACCGATGCAATGCACGGTCTAACTAACCTTGCGGCGGATCACCCAAACATTGACAAGGCGGGGATGAGCGCCATTTTTGGCCCTGCCCTTTTGGGTAATTTCGTTGGCGCCATCAGAGATCTCATTACTCACCTGAATCCAGGCTCGGCCGTCCAGCCCCCGGGGCCTATCCAAGGTTTGCCGATGCACCCAAGCGGCCTCGGTCCTCAGGATCCGCACTATCCGCGGCAAGGCGGATCTGGGTCCGCAGCGACGCCCGTCAACGTTAGAACCACTATCCTGCTCGACGGCAAAGTGCTTGCCGATGCCGTGTCGCACGGACTGGGGGCGCTCAGCACTTTCCCGAGTCAGGCGGCAGCTGGCGATACGTATTCCGGTTGGGTGGCTCCGGACTATAGCACAACGGCGTGACGCTCTAAAGTATTGGATGCGATTATCGCAATATAGACTATCGCATCTAGCCAGTTGCGATAGTAACCACCGCAAATATCTGTTGACCGTCGCCTAGAAATATGCAACATTTTCTCCGCTCCACGGTGGGAGCAATAAGGAGATGGCAGAATGAACAACGCAGTCGAAGCCACCATCAACAAGCACCTCGCCGCCTTGCTGGCTAGGGACAGCATAGAAGGTTGGGGACCAGATTATGACGCCGCCGTAAAAGCTGCGTCCGACGTCCTGCAAGAGATTGTCGATACGCCCTGCGGAAGTGACTCTGTGTTCTTTCAAAAGATGGCGTACTTGGACGATTACATCTCGCCGATCGACCAGATTGACGATGAGTTTTGCTGCGTCAGCGATGCGGTTTCGAACTATCTTCTGGAGCGCGCAGCACGCGCGGCTTTCGGGCCGCAAGAATTAAGCGCGCGCAGCGGCCTTTCGCGACCCGCGCCAGCCTAGGGAAGCCAAGGCCGGCGAAGCCGACCAGCATCATCGCCCAGGTCGAGGGCTCGGGGACCGCGCCGCCGAAGGCGAAGACACCATCGCCTTCGATCGTCAGATCGATGTTGGGTCCAAACATGGAACCCAGATTGATGACGATATTATCGCCTACATCCTCGGAGAGAATGTCGGCGCCGTTGGCGACGATGTCAAAAACGCCGCCGGCGATTACGCCCAGGATCAGATCGCCCCGAAAACTGAAATCGAACGTCGAACTACCCCCAATTCCCTCCAGAATTGCGGTCCCGAAAATCTTGTCGTCCGGCCCTAGCAGGGCGTCGGCGACATTGCTTGCGCTACCGATCAAAGTGGTTGCGTAGGCTGTATTTGGGAGTGCGGTCGAGGAGGTGAAGCCGTTGAACTGTGCCGGGTTGACGGGGGACTGACCTGAACCGCCCTGCGCGATTGCATTGGTCGAGGCCTCCGGGCCGTTCAGCGAGTTGCCGGTCGTAGCCAGAGCTGACGACTGGACGCTCACGCCGGCAAAACTGGTCTTCGCGCTGGAAGAGGCCTGTCCCGGCGCGTTGGACCCTTCCCCTGGGATGGCGATTGACTGTGCGTCTGCCATCGCGCCGTTTACGGTCTCGGCGCTGGACGTTGCCGAGGCGCCGTTCATCGGAGCGCAGATTCCGTTGCAAGGGCCGCCCATCGCGAACGCCGTGGCAACCGCGTTCCCGCCACCAGCCGCCACCGCATCGGCGCTTGCGCCGGCGCCGCCTGCGAAACCAAAGTCACCAGATCCCATTGCGCCGCCGGTGGCGTTCGCGGACGACGATGCGTCGCCAGAACCGCTGGTGACTGCCGCGCTGCTGGCGTTGGCGAAGCCGCCGGAGCCGTCATTGCCGAAACTGCTACCACCGGCACCGAAGTTTCCACCGGCACCGCCGATAGCTCTAGAGTCCGCTTCCGCCGAGCCGGAGATGACCGTCGTCGCCGCCGCTGTCGCGGCGCCGCCAGGTGCGCCCGTTCCGTTACCAGGGTCGTTTCCGCCGTTGCCGCCATTTCCGCCGGTCGCAGATGCGCTGTTGCTGGGGTCGGTGACTGGCTGCATGCTACCGGCTGCGGCGGTGACGGACTCGCCGCCGGTAGCTGGAACGTCAGGATCGCCATCAACGGCGTTCGCACCGTCAGTGCCATGGACAATCACGGTCTCCGCGCGAACCCCGCCGGCGCTGACCATCACGAAGGCCACCGACGCAACGCCGATCATCAACGCGCGCGTCAAAATTGACCGATGAATGGAGTTCATATCGGCGATTCCCCCGCTCGGAGCCCGCACATCGCAAACTCGGAAGGAAGTTAACTTCCGACTTCCGTATGAACATTGTAAGAGCGAAGTTTGCGGCCGAGATCACATGCGCGTGATGCTTAAACGGGAGTCACGCCTGCAGCCTTCGCACGGGGATTTGAACGAGAAACCCACGCAAACGACGCTATATAGAGCGGGCCGATTCAACGTTAGCAGCGCTGAACCGACCCTGAGGGATGGCATCGCAATGAAGTGGATTATTGTGATTCTTTCAATGAACGCTCGCGGGCATCCCTTTATCGCCAACAGCTCATGGATGGATGGCGGTAATTACGACTCGCTTGGCGCGTGCATGGCGGATGTCGGTCGCCAGAAAGCCCTTCACCCAGACCAGAACGTTGTTAGTGGCGGCTCTGCCGCCGTTTGGGAATGCTTGGCGGTCGATTTCAGCCAGTCCAAGACGCTGGTTCCGCATCTGAACGGCGATTGGCAATGACGCTTCGATTCTGGCGTCGAGTCCGCCTAGCTCCTGGCCTTCGGCTTAACCTCTCCAAGAGCGGCGCGTCGGTCTCGGTTGGACGGCGCGGTGCGTGGCTGACAAGCGGCCCGCGTGGCCAGCGTGTAACCGTCGGCGCGACCGGGACGGGCCTTTTTTGGACCGAGTTCCATCCGTGGACGAACCATGGCCGAATCTCACAAAGCAGCGGCAGTCAAGGCGGCGGTATGATGCGACGCCCTGTCTATGCCCTAGCCACCGCCCTTGGCTCGCTACCAGTGTGGCTGCGAGCCGTCATTGTTGTAGCGTTCATCATCCCTCTAGGAGCGCTTGGTCTCCTCATCGGCATAGGGGAACTTCTGGTGGCCCTGCACATCAACTAACCGCCGCCCTCCCTGCCCTTCTCATGGCCGCTTCCGCTTCGTGCGGGGGCGGCCTCTTTTTTGCGTTCTACCCCTCGCAAAGCCTCTTGCAGCCGGTCGAGCGCATCGGACAAGGGAAGGTTAGGAACTTGGATTCCGGTTCCTCCCCGAAGTTTAGACTCTGAACACGGGCGACTGCTCGGGAACGAGTAGCAATTCGACGTCCGCATGATCCGGACGCGCCACGCGAGCGCGAGCTCGTCCTTCCAGCGCACGCGCACAAGGCGATTAGAGACGCCTAGCAGGCCCGCTGCTTCCAGGGAGGCTATGGCAGCCGCCACGGTTTGCCGACAGCAGCCAACGGCGTCCTGAAGGCGAGCGTACGAGGGAAAGCAGCGGCCGGATCCGCAGTTGTGGAACTGCATCAAGAGCGCGGCAAAGATTGCATAGGCCTTCGCGGTGACGGCGCCGTAGTGTTTTCCCTTCTCGGTCGGGCGCATCATGGCTCTGGCGCGGTGCAATAGGCGAGCCTTCTCGTTGCGATCGAGAGGGACCGCGATCATTCCGAAAATCTTCTGACGCATAGGTCTCCTGTCCGGAAACCCGCTGCAAGCGGTCGGCTGAGGCAAAAAATCAGCGTTGCCCCGACGATAGGGCTTGCGCCGATTCAATTTTTCAGGGAGTATCTCGCTCGCCAGATTGAGATAGCTCCCCGGTTCGCCGGGACACCGGCCCGCCCACTCGGCGGGTCTTCGTGTTTCTGGGTCTTGGTTGCTCCGATCAGGCCCGAATCACAGGCCTTTACGCGCGGCAGGAGACTCGCGAAATCGATTCGCGTCAAACGCGCGGCAAGCCTTTCGCCTATTCTCGTCAATGGCGCCTTAACCGGTCCGGGGGATAGTCCGCAGGACAAGCCCTCGGACAGTCCGGGGGCAGGGGCCTCGGGACATGCGCTCGCTGACCTACGCCGAATTGGGCGAGCTTTTGAAGATCACGCCGGCGAGCGCCAACAAACTCGCCCGGCGTCGACGCTGGCCTCGCGTTCCTGGCAACGATGGCAAGGCCCGGGTGTCAGTGCCGGAAGATGCGCTTGTCCGTCGGGACAGCCCCCCGGATAGCCCTACGGTCAGTCCCCAGGACGTCCCCCCGTCCAGCCCCCCGGACAATGACATCAAGGCCTTACAAGCGCGCGTTGAGGATTTGATAGCGGAGCTTGCTGGCGCTCGCGGTGAGCTAGGCGGCGTTCGCGAAGCCCTGTGCGAGGCGAGGGCGAGGGCGGATGCTGCCGACACGCGAGCGGCCGAGATAGCCGCCGACCTGGCGGCCGAGAAGGCGCGGGCAGGCCGAGCGATCGAAGCTTTCGCCGACCTGGCCGACCGGCTCGACACCCTGGCCGAGGCGCGCAGGCCATGGTGGCGGCGGCTGGTGGGTTAGGCCATTCTTGGGTAATGGCTAATCTCGAATCGCCGGAGAAACCACCCCGCGTTCAAACCCGCATCCTTGCAGCGCCGAAAATTCGCCAAGTCTATTGGTGTGACTTTTGGCGAGACGCGCACTTGCCGGAAATGTGGAAAACGCGGCCTGTCGTCGTTCTATCCTACAACAACCATCTCCACAGCCCTTGCCTCGTTATTCCTCTCTCGACTGTGGATCACGACCCCAAGGACCCTTGGGCCTATAAGCTCCGCTTCGAGATTGACGGCGTGGCCTCTTGGGCGGTTTGTAATATGCCCTCGACCGTCGCCCCGAGCCGGTTCACACAGTTTAGCGGGGCAATCCCGCTCATGCCGCCAGCGGATTTCAACGAAATTCTCGCGCGCTTAATGAAATGGCTTCCGAGGCCATTTCCCTTGCCAAATGGATAGCCTGTCTGTATATAGACTGTGCGGCTCATGCACACTCATGGGACCGTTGCCCGCAAGGGAGACGTTAGCCAAGGCGCTCTATTCAGGGCGCCTTTGGTTTTTTATGGCCTCCGCCCTGTGCGTTGGATGCACTTTAGCGTTGCCGACGATTGACCTCCCCGACGACGAACTCGCCGCGGCGATCGCGGCAATCCGTGGCGTAATCGCCGTCGACCGGTATCCGCACGCGCCGCGCCTCGATCCCTTGCGCGCTGCGCTGGCGCGGCTCGAGGCGGCGTCAAAGCCAGCCCCGAAGTCCTCGCCGCCTGCCAAAGTCGATAAGCGGACGCGGCGATAACGGGCCGGCCATAATAGGCCGCGGGCCATGCGCCCCGCATTACCTTACCGAAATTTCGGTAGCTGGCGTCTAGGTCCAGAACGGACCCATCAAACTTACCGGGTCCAAAACGGACCCAGTAGCAAAGTCCTCAAAATGAGGGCTTGAGTCGGCGCAGGGCGTAGGTGGCACCTCTACCCTCTTCGTTAATGGTAGCATTACTACCATTTTCCGGTCTTCCACGTTCCGCCAGCGCCCCCACCTCTCCGAGGATGAGCTTCTGCACGTCGTCTCCGTTAAGCATCTCTAAAATTCCGACAAAGTAGCGATAATATTATAAGACTGACTTGAGACAATTAATCTCAAGGATTGAGTCTAAACATTGCAAAACTTTCATGAATTAATCGGGTAGACTCCACTAGACTCCGAGATAAACTAACTTATATCAGTGGCGTGTTCGGTAGCACAAGGAAACACAAACACATGGGTACCCTATACACGATATCTGAATATTGCGAGGCTGAGAAAATCAGTCGAACGACCCTCAATCAAGAGTGGAAGAAAGGAACCGGCGTCGAGTTCTTTAAACGCGGCAGACGGGTCTACATCACTGAGGAAGCGGCCAAAGCACATCGCGAGAAGCTGGCTCAGCAGACTGCAGAGGCGCTAAATGAGCACCGTTAAAAAAACGGCGAAAAAAGGCGCCGACACCTTTACCGTTACCGATTACTTCGGCGGCTGCCCGGAATGCGGGCGCACAACATACCTCAATGTTGGCCGCAATCAATTCATTACCTGCGATGAGCACAAGGTCGGCGATTACATCGGCGGGAACATGCTTTCAAGCTGGCGCGAAGAGAACGAAGAGATTTGGGAGCGCAATCGGAAGCTGCTCAATACGTATACGAAGGTCGAATTCCTGCCGGAGGGCACGTGGTCCCGAGACCCTGAGACCCGCAAGGTGGAGTTGGAGAAGTATGAGAGGAAGCTAGCGAAGCGGGCTTATACGCCCCTCAAGGCGGAGTTCGCTGAGGACTGCGAAGCGCCATTCTAGCCAAGCCTAAACGCAGAAAACCCTCGCCTTTGCGGGACGAGGGCTCTGGAGACCGAAAAAGCTAATTGAGACAATCGCAAACTCAATATAGCCGAATTCCGGTCTCCAGTCAACCCCTTAACTGGAGAAATCATGCCAACAGCATCAGCAAAATCATCGCTTCGGGAAATTGTCGAGCGGCTTCACCCTCAACTTTTCTGGGAACCGGACGACCCGACCAGGACTCGGCTGAGCGCCAAGGTCGTCAGCCTCACGCCACCGGAAGCTCAGAAGCGGCCATCCAACAGAAAGCGCAAAAGCCCCTTAGCGGCGCAATGGAACGACGTGTTTTTGGACGAGGTTGTTCCGTTCGAGGCATTCCGAGAACTCTCGCCAGTGGCGCGCTCGCTACTTCTCGACCTGTTCAATGTGGCGAGATGCATCGGAACGGAAACGCCCATAGGGAGCTCGTCTCGCATGGCGGCAGACATGCTCAAAATGGGTAAATCAACCGGAGCCGAAGCTATATCGGAGCTAGAGGCAAGCGGATTTATTGTCAGCGTCGTGCGCGGTCGCCAGCATCGGCGCGAGCGCGTGGCCAGCAACTGGCGTCTTACCTTTCTGCCCTTCAAGGGTAATCCGCCGACACGCGACTTTGTTCGACGTCACTTCAAGGCGAAGGACATGGAAGCGTTTGAAGCAACCAATGCCAAGTTTTTCAACGAGAAGCTTGAGTCTATGTGGCTGGAAAATCAAGCCAAATACGCAGATAAACCCGCCGATTTCGATGAATCTCAATGTGCCTAAACCATGAACAATCTGTCCGGCCGAGCGGACAGTTTGGGAATCTCATCTGTCCGGCGGGGCGGACAGTTTTACTCAGCGCTCGGAAACAAGCGGGTTCAATGTTATCAATGGGTTATCTGTCCATCTGTCCGGCCGAGCGGACATATAAGAGTGAAACCCGCCAACATTGGCGTGTGTGAGAACCGTCCGTAGGCCGATCCAGGAAATGAGGCTTTGGAAGGCTGAGTCGTCAACCTTAGGAGATTGAACCAGTGGCACGAAGGAAGCTTACTGACGCTGAGCGGGCCGAGAAGAACCGCAAACACTATGAGGCCTATGTGAAAATCATGGCGGATTGTGATCGCATAGCCGAGGAACAGGAGAGGCTTAGCCGACCCTCGGCGACAATCATTCGCTTTCCCCTGGAAAGAACTCGCAGGCCTGCGCGCCGCTCAGGGTATAAACATGAACGGGCCTGACAACCTTCGAATGAACGCCGTTCTTGATTGCCCGGACTTCGCCGATCTCATCGACGGCATGGCGCGCGATCTCGCGTGGGTACAGCCTGACGGGCGAGAATCATGGATTCGAGACTTCCGGCAAGGCATCGGCTCGGAGATGCCTTTAGAAGTTGTCGACGAACTTGTGGCGAGGGTTAAGACGAGGGTTGCTGAGATCCGACCCATCGCCGCGCCGACGGCGCACTGAGGCAAATACGTCGTCAACGACGGTCCCGCGTCAACGCGGATTTTAGGTTAAAAAAACCTGGAAAAAACCCAACGCAACAAACATTCACGTTTTTGAATATTTCACGCCGCGCCCGTTCGCTCGGAATAAACGCAGTCGTCGCCGAGTCTACTCGACGTGTGGCCCCTCCGGGAGAAAATGGGGCGATTTGCATTTCGCGCTGGCGTCCGTTTTGGCCTCGCCGGTTCGCAGCGGTGGCTCGTGGGTCAAGCGTGGCGAGATCGAGCCGGATGCAGAATTGAGCCAACTTGGCGCAATTTCTCCAGGCCGCGGCAACACCGGCGGAGTTAGGCAAGCCGCTCGCGAGACTGGCGTATCCCCAACTCAGCTTCGCCGTGACATCGCCATTGCATCCTTAACTGATGACGAGAGGGCGTCGGCTCGACCGGAAGGTAAGCCGGCATCTCAGGCCGCCCTCCTGCTGTCGGGCGTTACGGCCTCGGAATCCACTCGGTTCATTTAGGATGGTTTCGTCGCATCGGTTCATTTTGAGCCGGTTTAGGTGCCTATATCGGCGCTCTAAACCTGGTTTCGCTGAGGTGTACCCATAATGAACCGCATGTGAGAGGCCGCGCCGCCGCTCACCCTGGCTGGCCAGACATGCGTTGAGATGACGCGCGCTAGAGCTAAGCCTCTGATATTAAAGGCTAAAAAGCAAGAGGGGTGGGTGCCTTCGCGCCCGCGCCCATGAACTTCCAGCGCGCCACTCAATATTTCCCCATAGAACAGTCCAAATAATATCGACGCAAATGCGATAATTCGAGCGTCTATGAAGTAAATATCGCAGAAATGGCGATAATTCGGATTGCGAATAGAGTCTAATTTGAAAATAAACTTGCACTAAAGGGTTGACATTTGGCTTTCTATTACTATGTGAGTCTCGGGGAAGCAATTCCCTACCTGAGTGCTCCAGGTGAGAGGCATTCGTCCAAGAGCACCGCAGCGGGAAACACGGCATCCGCAAGACCGGTGGGGGGCTATGCCAAGTCCGGCAACGCAAAGCATACATGCCTGATACCGGCATGCTGACGAGGTTACTGGTTAAACCGAAATGCTAACAGGAGTTTCCCCAATGGCTCTTAGCCATGAGGCTGCGCCGACTGCTGCGCCTCGCCGGCGCCGGCCACGAGGTCGGATCCAATCCCCCGACCGCGTTCTGGGGTTGGACATGCGCACACATGAGGGCCGTCAATACCGGCGGGCCTTTCGCGCTGCGCTCGAGGAATTCCCCGGCTGCGAAGCTTCGAGGATCGCCCAGGTTGTCCGATTGAGGCTTCTCGCCGCTCAAGGTGAGGCAGACGCGCTCAGAGGCCGGGGCACCGCCGACGCTGCGATTCGGCTGGCAAACGTTGCCGTCAGGGCCGCACACGCGCTGCATGTGACCGCGAAGGGCAAGCAGCCGGACGGATCAAGCGCCCTGAGCGCCTATCTCGCCGAACTCAACGCCTCTCAGCGGGACGAAGACGCCGACGAAGACGATACCGTCGAAAGCACCAAGAGGGACGGCCTCGAATCGGCGCCCGCAAGTGAACACGTCGCGGCGGATCTGGATATTGACCCCTTGGTCGGGGCCGTTGAGCCGTGAAACGTCGTTTGTCTGCCCTTTCACACGAAAACGTCGTCGAAATCCGGGCTCTGTGCGAGACCCACCCTCAGCGTCGTGTAGCTCTATTGTTCGGGGTCAACGCGTCGACCATCAGCCGAGTCCGTAGAGGCCTCAGTTGGCGGGTTGACCGGCCCGTCAAGCCGGCGCCGTACTTTCACAACCTAAAACTCTCGCCGACCGACGTCGCGGACATTCTGAGGCTCTCCGGCCACCTGCGCACGGGCGAACTCGCGCGGATGTTCAAAGTTCACAGAACCACCATTTGGAAAATCGTAACCGGCCGCACATGGCGAGACGTGGAATGAGGCGCACGCGCCAGCCAAGCAGAATTGGCCATGCGCCCGCCGCGCCGAGGGAATCACGACGTCGAATTGAGCGCGTCCCAGTCTCGGAAAACATGTTTGCGTGGGTGCCTGGAGAGCTAATTCTCGGTCCGCGTCCGAGGCGAACGAACCTAGCCAGCGACATCGGGGCGCGGCTTCAAGCCCTGTACGGCCGCGGCGAGCCAAGTGAGGGGGCGGAATGACCGAAGCGTCGCCGAAGCAAGCCAGCAAGCCCCGGAAGGCCGCCGCTAAGGCAACCGCCGCGCCCACATCGATTACGATGCGAAGGGCGCTGAGCGACAAGGCGCTTTTAGGCAACGTCTTCGCCAGCGGTATTCTGCGCGGCGACTCTTGGATGACCTGGCGCGCGTTGCTTGTCGCCGCGATGGGCGAGCCGTTGACCGACGCTGAGCGGGCCGCGTTCACAAGGCTTACGGGCAAGGCTAGCGAACCTCTTGAGCGCGTTGATGAATTTGTCACAATTGCCGGCCGCAGAAGCGGCAAGTCCCGCGGCATCAGCGTACTTGTCTGCTACTTGGCCGCGCTGGTCGACCATTCGGCGGTGCTGGCTCCAGGCGAGCGCGGTGTCGTTCTTTGCCTCGCTCCGACGGCTCGGCAGGCGAATATCGTTCTAGATTACGTCGTCGGGGCTCTAGAACAATCGCCGCTGCTTTCGAAGTTGATTAAGAGCAAGACGGCAGATTGTATCAGCCTAACCAATAACATCGACATTGAGGTTCGTCCGGCATCTTTTCGCGGCGTGCGTGGCGTGACTTGTGTCGCAGTCATTTGCGACGAGGCTGCGTTTTTCTTCTCTGACGATACCGGTTCCACCAATCCTGACACCGCCATTCTCGACGCTGTACGCCCGTCACTTCTGACGACAAACGGAATGTTGGCGATGATTTCGTCGCCTTATTGGCGGCGTGGCGTTCTTTACGAGGCGTGGAACAAGCATTACGGCGAGAAGGGCGACAAGTCTGTCCTGGTCGCCGCTGGTTCGAGCAAAGACTTTAACAGCACTATATCGCAGAAGCGCATTGACCGCGCCTATGCCGAAGACGCGATTGCCGCCCAGACAGAATATGGCGGGGCGTGGCGGTCGGATATTGAAGCATTCTTATCCATAGAAGCGGTCCGAGCCGTAGTAATGCCGGGCGTGTTTGAATTACCCCCATCTCCTGGACGGGACTATATTGGTTTCGTTGATCCGAGTGGCGGCTCGTCGGACAGCATGACATTGGCAATCGGGTTTAAGCAAGACAACGCCGCTGTTTTGGCGTGCTTAAGGGAAACAAAGCCTCCGTTTAGTCCTGCCGCTGTTGTCGCCGAATACGTCCAGGTTCTACAAAAATACGGTTGTAAAGAGGTTATCGGGGACGCTTACGCAAAAGAATGGGTCCAGGAAAGCTTTCGCAGCCTTAACATTCGTTACCGTCAGTCCGATAAGAACAGGTCTGAAATCTATCTTGAGGCCTTGTCTGCCATCAATTCTCGGCAAGTGTCACTTTTAGACAATCAAAAGCTCGTTCAACAGTTGGTATCTCTGGAACGAAGGACTGCTAGAAGTGGAAAAGATTCGGTGGATCACCGAAACGGCTCTCACGACGACATGGCTAATTCTGCCATGGGGGCACTAATCTACGCTCTAGCGTCCGAAAGACGCAAGGCGGTTCTGCATTGGAGCGGAATACCTAACTCTGACCGCAGTTCCTATGGATATGAGCAGGTTAGTTCTCACCTAATCTTTTGATAAGGAAAACTGAAAATGGGAATCGACGTCCACACAATTGAGCAAATAGGAAATACATCGACCTTCTCGCGGACTGATCGCGTTTTAATCGCGCACTTTCCTCAGCAGGCGAATCCTGCGGCTGCGGGGGAGGGTGACGCCGTTACGGTGAGCTTTTCCGGGCTCATCCTGCCCCAGGCCTACAGCGTTCTCGTCTCCGGCTTGTCGCAAATCGCAATCCCGACGGTGACGAATAGAACGTTTAGTGGCTTCAACGTCGTTTTGAATCCGCCGTCGTCCACGGTGGTGCTGGAGATCGGCACGTTTGATGTCGAGGTGTTCGCGTGAGGAACGCGCTGACCCTCATCCCGAGCACCGGCTTGCCGCCTGCCAGGGCCCGGCTCGTGAACCTAACCCGGCGGATCTCTGACGCCGAATCCCAACTCGCCCGCCTGGTCCGGGGCCGAGATCAATTGCGGGCAGAATTGAGCCGCGCAGACGTGGCGCGAAACGAGCTCGATTCCTTAATCAATGAAGACGCGTCCTCGCTTGCCGGGAAAATGAGGGCCGGTGTTTCTTGGACGTTGGCGCATTTCGGCAGCGCGAAGGCGATGAATCTGGTTGCGGCGTTATCTGAATCTCAGATTCAACTTGGAGTCGGCACGAAGGCTCTTGCGGCTATCGAGTCAGAAATAGCGACCGCCCAAAGAGAGGTTTCTGACTTGAAGTCGGGGAAAGAGGACGCCGTTCGCGCGGTGTTGCTCGAAGCCTCTGCCGGATTTCGCGAAGAGGTCTACGCCGCGATTACGGATCTTCGCGAGTCCCTGACAATCATAGCCGCCCTGGAGCGAGTCGTTGCGCGCAGCGACGGCAGCTACCAGCCCAACGAGAGAATCGTCATTGAGATTCCGGCGATCGGCGGGCGCCCTGCCGAGGCTGTTGTCGTGCCGGAGGCGTCTATCGTCGCTGGGGCAAATGTTTGGGGAAAGTATGCCGAGACCCTCGGCGAGAATCCATTGTCCTCAATCGACGAAGTTCTGTTTCCGCCCGTCAATCCGAACGCGGATAACGGGAGGCTGACCTATGACCGTTTGTCGGCAACGGAACGAAAAGCCGTCGACAAAGAAAGATCCCAAGGAGTCAAGTAAATGCATATCCACGCAGTATCAACTAAGCCTGAATTCAACATCGCCGCGGCTCTTGCTAATCCCGCAGTCAAGCTGAACGCGAAACTTTTGGCTTCCATCGGAATCGAGCAACCGAAGGCTAGGATCCCGATGCGGGAGCTCGAGTCCAAAATGGAAGCCGCCAACGTTCCGATGCTTAAGCGGCTCGAACTGAAAATCTGTCTCGAAAGAGCCGGCCTGCTCGAAATCTGATTTCGAATCGCCGCGCCGGTTTTTGTCCTTTTCACGGCGCGTCGTCAGGCCATCGCCGCCTCCGCCCGGGTTGGCGATGGCCGTCAAATTCAAGTTTCCGTCGGGTCCCCCTTCAGCCCGACGGGAAAGTAGCCGCGGGTCGCGTTCATTCCCGCGGGACCGATTGCGAGCGCCGGTTCATGGCTCGCCACGTCGACGGTCCGCCCGGTGACGGACGCGTCGACAACGAGGCCCATGCCACCGCCCTCCCGGCCGAAAGGCGCAAAGGGCACGGCGTGGGTCTCGCCCATATTGCGGAGTGTGTTTATTGAGTCACGTTCTCAAATTCCTCGTCGTTCTGGCGTTGGCGGCATATCCGACTGCGTCGGTCGGCGGTTCGGTGCTTCTGCTTGGCGCCGGTGGTCCGCCGGCGGCTAGCGGCGGGCTCATCAGCTGCACTGGCGGGACGCAGACGAGCGACGGCGCGGGCAACCTCGA
>Ga0209624_10001799_pt1 | contig 16435 bp, 15 predicted proteins | sample JacPinW_OM2H0_O1_FD_188565 | JGI IMG/M metagenome (GOLD analysis project Ga0209624, IMG submission 188565) | Forest soil microbial communities from Algoma, Ontario, Canada - Jack Pine, Ontario site 1_JW_OM2H0_O1 (SPAdes) (version 2) | ecosystem: Environmental > Terrestrial > Soil > Boreal...
CAGACCCACGTACAGCGCCTGCACGCGGTCGATCAGGTTGTTCTCGTCGTACTCATGCAGCTCGGCGACTGGGGTACCGTCCGCCCAGCGGTAGGTGATGGCGATCGAGCGCACGCCGACGTAGATCTGCTCGAGGTCAAAGCGCAAATCGGGCAGGCGCGCGAGCCCCCGGGCGAAGTGCTCGCGGAGCGTGTCGATGCCCTCGATACGGCCGTCAGGGATTCCGAGCGTAGCGATCGCCGTGGGTGTCTGAAAGATGACGTTTGGCGCGTACAGCGCCATGATCGTGTCGAGGTCATGGGCGTTCCACGCGGACACCCACTCCTCTCCGAGCACATGGCCCTGCTCGTCGTTCAACGGCTCAGCGTTCACAGCGCGGTGGTGACGGGCACCCTGGGGGCGCGCTCCTCACGCGCACCCTCATAGCCGGCGATCGCATCGTCCTGCTGCAGCGTCAGCGCGATGTCGTCGAGCCCGCCGAGCAGACGGTGGCGGATCTCGTGGTCGATCTCAAACGGCACCTGACGACCAGCGAAGCGGACCTCCTGCTCGCGCAGATCGACCTGGCCGTGGCCGGCACGCGCAAGCGCTTTGCAGTCCTCGTCGGAGAGCACGATCGGCAGCAGCCCGATCTTGGTGCAGTTGGAGTAGAAGATGTCCGCGAACGAAGGCGCGACGATCGCCTGGAAGCCGTAGTCCTGCAGACCCCAGGGGGCGTGCTCGCGTGATGAGCCGCAGCCGAAGTTCTCGCCGGCGACGAGGATCGGGTTGGGCGGGAGGTCCCAGTCGGGCTCCTTGGCCCAGTCGTAGAACAGGAACTCGCCGAAGCCGGTGCGCTCGACCCGCTTGAGGAACTGCTTGGGCATGATCTGGTCGGTGTCGACGTCGCTTCGATCCAGGTGGCTTACGTTGCCTGAAATTGTCTCTATCGGTTCCACGGCTTTCTCCTGAGTCAGGTCCGCGGGGCATCCAGCCCCGCGTTTGATTTGGACGTCCGGCCTCGTGCCGGCCGTGACCGCCGGGCTGCGCCCGGCTTCTGGTTCTGTGTCAACTCGGCGGGCCTCCGGCTCGTGCTCATGGTGTGCCCGGCTTGCAGCCGCCGAACACGGCGGCCTCGCCCCATTTGAAGTGAATTTCGGCGTGCTCGAAGCCGGCGTCTGTGAGCCAGCGCAACTGGTTCTCGGCGGTGTCGGGCAGGTCTTCATCGCCAACCCCGTCCTCGCCGAGTTCGGCGCGGATCTGCATCGGCGTGCGCTCTCCCCCGTGCTCGTGCTCGGCGCAGATCGCGTTGCTGACCATCCGCTCGTGGAAGCTGCCCTCGAGCGTGCCTTCAACCGAGACGTAGTCGAGGTTCAAGAAGATGCCTCCCGGCGCGAGCTGCGCGAAGACCTCGGCGAACAGCCCCTGCTTGCGCATCGGCGGCAAGTGGTGAATCGCAAGTCCCGAGACGGCTGCGCCGTAGCCGGCGCCCGCGGGCAGGCCGTCGACCCAGCCCGGGTCGGACAGATCGCCGCGCACCGCCTGCCAGCGGGCTGCGGCAAAGGTGCGCTCTGCCTGCTCTAGCATCGGCTCGGAGAAGTCGACGCCGACCCCTTCGGCATCCGGCCGGTGGGCGAACACGAGCGAGGACATCGCGCCGGCACCGCAGCCGATGTCCAGGAAACGCGCGATCACGTGCGGGTGACGGTCGAGCAGCATGCCGACCATCTCCTCCTGCAGATCGATGAACGGGACGAGCGTCTCACGCCGGCGCAGGTAGGAGCTCGCCATCTCGGCGCTCTGCCATGTCGCACCGGGCGTAGGCGCGCTCACGTCCAGCTCCGGATGTCCACGAAGCGACCCTCGATGGCGGCAGCGGCGGCCATCTGCGGGGAGACCAAATGGGTGCGTCCCCCCCGCCCCTGGCGCCCCTCGAAGTTGCGGTTGGACGTGGATGCGCAGCGCTCGCCGGGCTGCAGGATGTCGGGGTTCATACCGAGGCACATGGAGCAGCCGGCGACGCGCCAGTCAAAGCCGGCATCGCGAAATACTTGGTCGAGACCCTCGGCCTCGGCCTGCGCCTTGACCTGCTGCGATCCCGGCACCACCATCGCGGAGACGCTCGCGGCGACCTTCTTGCCGGCGACGACCTCGGCGGCAGCACGCAGGTCGCCGATGCGCGAGTTGGTGCAGGAGCCGATGAACACTCGGTCGACGGCGATCTCCTCGATCGGGGTACCCGGCTCGAGCGCCATGTAGTGAAGCGCGCGTTCGGTGGACTCGCGGTCGGCCGGGCTGTCGAATTCCTCGGGCGCGGGCACCTTGTCGGTGACAGCACGGACCATGCCGGGGTTGGTGCCCCAGGTGACCTGTGGCGAGATCGCGGAGGCGTCGATCACGACCTCCTTGTCGAACTGGCCGCCGTCCTCGGTTGCGAGCTCGCGCCAGCGCTCGATGGCGGCATCGAGATCAGCTCCCCGCGGTGCACCGGGGCGCGGCGTACCGGCCTGCTCGGCGTCGCGAAACCACGCGAAGGTGGTGTCGTCGGGGGCGATCATGCCGGCGCGCCCGCCACCCTCGATGGTCATGTTGCAGACGGTCATGCGGCCCTCCATGGACAGCGCCTCGATGGCGGGGCCGGCGTACTCGACGGCGTGACCGGTGAGGCCGCCGACACCGAGCTGGCCGAGGGTGCCGAGGATGAGGTCCTTGGCGGTGACGCCGAAGCCGAGCTGGCCCTCGTAGCGAATGCGCATGGAGCGGGGCTTTGACTGCACCATGCACTGGGTGGCGAGCACGTGCTCGACCTCGGAGGTGCCGATGCCGAACGCGAGCGCCCCGAAGGCGCCATGGGTGGAGGTGTGGGAGTCGCCGCAGACGATCGTCATGCCGGGCTGGGTGACGCCGAGCTCGGGCCCGATGACGTGGACGATCCCCTGGCGGTCGGAGCCGAGCGAGTAGACGGGCACCCCGAACTCGGCGCAGTTGCGCTCGAGCGTTTCGACTTGCACGCGGGATAGCTCATCCTTGATGCGCGCGGCGACGGGCGTGCCGTCGGTGGGCGTGTTGTGGTCGGCGGTGGCGAGCGTGCGATCGGGCCGGCGAACGGAGCGCCCGGCCAGGCGCAAGCCGTCGAAGGCCTGTGGGCTGGTGACCTCGTGCACGAGATGCAGGTCGATGTAGATGAGGCCGTCGGCCACCTCGTGGGACTCCCAGATCTTCTCGAACAGCGTCTTGGGCATGGTCATTGGTCCTCGCGCTCGGGGGCGTTGGTTTTGGTTTTTATGGGGACGCCTACCGGCGTCGGGATGGTTGGCGTCATGAGGCTCACTAGCTGCGCCTCAGTCCGGCGGCGACGACTGCCAGGAACTCCGCGTCCGCGTCGCGCTCCTTGGGGTTCTCGAAGTGATGAGGCAGATCGGCGTCGAAGGTGACGCAGTCGCCCGCGTCGAGGACATAGCGCTGGCCGTCGCACACGAGCACCACCGAGCCCCTCTCCACGACTGCAGTCTCGCGGCTGCCGGGCTCGTGCATCGGTGGATCGTCGGGCGCGCCGGTCGCACCGCCAGGCGCCAGCGTGTGGCGTGAGACCTCGGCACGCTGGCCGGGCTGTGAGGAAGTCAACACCTCGAAGCCGTGGCCGCGCCGCTTGTTGCCACCGCGAGTGCGATCGGCGCAGCGGACGATCGTGACGGCACCGTCCTCATCCAGGCGCAGCAGCTGTGAGAGCCGCAACTCGAGCCCGGCGGCGATACGCGTGGCGACGGTGAGCGTGGGGCTGGTCTCGCCACGCTCGACCTGTGAGAGCATGGGCGCGCTGACGCCGCTGCGCTCGGAGAGGTCGCGCAGCGACAGCGCGGCGGCCTCGCGCAGAGCCTTGACGCGGGCGCCGAGCACCGCCGGTGACAGGGCGGCTGTGTGCTCGGACGATGTGTCCGGAATTACAGTGTCAGCGGCCATACAAGCGTACGTTATCACAGACGCCTGTGTTCGATTGAGAGTCCGTCCCAAGTGACCGGCACGCTGATGGTATGAGCCACATCTCACGAAAGCCCAACAGAGTGCTCGCGCCTTGCGGGACGCGTCGCTAGCCTTTCTGGCATGGCATCGCATGCGGTCGCATTCAGCGCAGAGGATCTCTGGAACCTCCCCGACGACGGCATGCGCCACGAGCTCGTCGCAGGACAGCTGCGGACGATGACGCCCGCCGGCGCAGAGCATGGCCGGGTCGCTATGACGGCAGGTCGTCTCCTGAGCGTGCATGTGCAAGCTACGGATACCGGCGTGACCTTTGGAGCGGAGACGGGGTTCGTGCTTGGCCGCGATCCCGACACCGTGCGTGCGCCTGACGCCGCATTCGTGGGCAAGACGCGCGCGGACGCGGTCGGCCGAACGGTCGACCTCAGCGACGCGGTGCCCGGCTGGCGGGTCGCGGTTGCCGACTTCTTCGCCTGACAGGCGACAGACGACAACGCGCGACTCGCCGGACTCCGGTAGGAGTCCCCATGAAATCCCCTCAGCCCGCGGCGGCCTCGGGCAGACCGACGGCGTCATCGGCCTGTGAGCGCATCACTGCCACCGATAGCGCCCGCACATACGCTCGCGCGGCGGCATCGATGATGTCCGTGGAGACCCCCTGGCCGGCGCCGGTGAAGCCCGAGACCTCGAGCACCACCGAGACCTCGCCCAGGGCGTCCTGGCCCTCGGTGACGGCGCCGATGGTGAAGTCGCTGAGTATCGGCGCCATGCCGGTGGCCGCGTTGATCGCCTGGAAGACCGCATCGATCGGCCCGTCGCCGGTGAACGAGCCCTTGGCGGAGGAGCCGTCGGGCAACGTCACCGACACGCGCGCGTGCGGCGGGCGCAGCGATGAGGCGTCAACCTCGAATGACTCCAGCGCATAGCCGGCCACCTCCTCGCGCAACTCGTCGGTGACCAGCGCCTCCAGATCCATCGCCGTTACCTGCTTCTTGCGGTCGGCGATCTCCTTGAAGCGCTTGAACGCTGTATTCAGCGCGGCACCGTCGATCTCAAAGCCCATCTCCTCCAGCGCTTTGCTCAGCGCGTGGCGGCCGGAGTGCTTGCCCAGCACAATCGCGTTGCTGCGCAGACCGACGGTCGTCGCATCCATGATCTCGTACGTAGTGCGCTCCTTCAGCACGCCATCCTGGTGGATGCCAGCCTCGTGAGCGAATGCGTTACGACCGACGATCGCCTTGTTGGGCTGCACCTGATAGCCGGTCAGGCGCGAGACCAGACGACTGGTGCGCGCGATCTCCGTCGTGACCGCGCCCGTCCACAGCCCGAGGCTGGACTCGCGCGTGTGCAGCAGCATCACGATCTCCTCCAGTGAGGCGTTGCCGGCGCGCTCGCCGATGCCGTTGATCGCGCACTCGACTTGGCGGCAGCCGGCTTCCAGGCCGGCCAGCGAATTCGCGACCGCCAGCCCGAGGTCGTCGTGGCAGTGCACCGACACGGTCACGTCGCGCAGGCCGGGCACCAAGCGGTAGAGCTCGGTGAACATCGCCGCGTACTCAGTGGGCATCGTGTAGCCGACGGTGTCCGGCACGTTGATCGTGGTCGCGCCCTCGTCGAGCGCGATCTGGATCACTTCCGCCATGTACTCCACGTCAGAGCGCGAGCCGTCCTCCGGTGAGAACTCGACGTCGTCGGTGTATTCGCGCGCCTGCGCCACGGCCGCGCGCACCTGGCCCTTGACGTCCTCGCGCGTGGTCTGCAGCTTGCGCTCGATGTGAATGTCACTGGTCGCCAGAAACATGTGAATGCGTGGCCGCTCGGAGTCCTTGACCGCCTGCCAGGCCGCGTCGATGTCCAGCTTGGAGGTACGGGCCAACCCGCAGATGACAGGGCCTTCGACCTCTCTGGCAATTGCCTGCACCGACTCGAAATCGCCAGGCGAGGTAATCGGGAAACCAGCCTCGATCACATCGACGCCCAAACGTGACAGCTGATGTGCGATCTCGAGCTTTTCCTGCTTGTTCAGAGAGATCCCCGGCGACTGCTCGCCGTCGCGCAGTGTCGTGTCGAAGATCTTGACGCGGTTCGCGTCGTCACGTACCTCGTGGTCAGTCATGTCGTTCGTGCTCCTTCTCTATCTCGCTTGTGGTTCCTCTCTAGCTGGGTATGCGGCTACGCGGCCGCCACGCACTATTCCCCCCGAGGGGGGAGGAGAAGAAGCTGCAGAAGCGAGTAGTGAAACGACATCTCTCGCCAGGGTAGCACCCGTCACGCCGCCAGCGCAACAGCGCCGCGTCAGGGCGTCAGGACGACCTTGCCGACGTTGCGCCGCTCGGTGATCATGTTCTGTGCGGCGCCGGCGTCCTTGAAGCTGAACGCCTCCGCGACCACCGGTTGGACTGTGCCGTCGTCGAGCATCTCACGCAGCGGCTCGATCCACGGCTCGAGCGTGCCGCGATCCTTCCACAAGCTGAGCATGTTCAGCCCGATCACAGCCTTCGATTCGGACATCTGCTTGATCATGTTGAAGCGGGGCATACGCGCCACGGCGCGAAGCGCCGTGACAATGTTTTTGCGCTCGCCGGAGACGACGGAAGAGGCACCGAACGCCACCAGCCGTCCGCCTGGCCGCAGCAGGTTGTAGCTACGGCGGAAGCTCGCGCCACCGACTGCGTCCATGATCAGATCGAATTTCGGCAGACCGTGCTCCCAGCCGGACTTGGTGTAGTCGACCGCGTGATCGACGCCTAGCTCAAGACAGCGAGCGTGCTTGCCTGGGGAAGCGGTGCCATACACCTCCACGCCTACGCGCTTGGCGATCTGCGTTGCGGCGATGCCAACGCCGCCGCCGGCAGAGTGGATCAGCACGCGCTCGCCCGGCTGAATGTTGCCGTAGCCGATCAAGCCCGCCCAGGCGGTGCCGTAGTTGACTGGGATCGCCGCGCCCTGCTCGAAGCTGAGACCCTCGGGAAGCTCGACGACGTCGCCGGTGTTGGCGACCACCTGCGAGGCATAGCCACCAAACTGGGTACCCGCGAGCACCCGTTGGCCGACGCTCAAAGGGTGGGCTAGATTCGATGCCCCCTCCCCCAGCTCGACGATCGTGCCGGCGACCTCATAGCCGACGACGCACGGCGTCTTTGGCGCGTCGGCGTACAACCCCATGCGCGCCATTACGTCCGCGAAGTTGATGCCCGAGGCCGCCACGTCGATGCGGACCTGGCCTGCCCCAAGCGTCGGATCAGGTTGCTCCTGCACCTGCAGCACTCCTGGACCGCCGTGCTTGGTGATGACCACTGCCTGCATACCTCTACCCCGTCTCGCTCGATCGCCAGTGCCGCTGAGGCTAATCGATCAGTGCCTCCGCCGTCTCGCGAAGCGCCCTCGGCTGGCTCAGCCTAGGTCGACCGACCACCCGTTGACAAACCCGTCGAGGGCGATGATCTCCTGGACGACGTCTCTGACGACGGGAGCGTCGGTGGTCACAACCATCGCCGCGAGGCGCCGGTCCTCGCCGTCGGCGCTGCCGTCGGGAGTGTGTCCGACCGCGGCGGAGGAGATGTTGATCCCGTGGGTGCCGAAGATCGTGCCCACGCGGCCGATCATGCCGGGCAGGTCCTCGTAGCGGAAGACGGTCACATAGCGCTCGAGCTCGATCGTCAGGCGCCGGCCCTGCACCTCCACGAGATGCGGCACCCCATTGGGCCCGATGCCGGTACCGGCAACGGCCACGCGCTCCGAGCCGGCAACAACGGTCACGCGAATCAGCTCGTTGAAGTCCTGCGCCTCAGAGACAGCCTTCTCCTCGAAGACGATCCCGCGTTGCTGCGCCATCGTGGGAGCGTTGACGAGGTTGACGTCCTCCTCAGTGCGGCCTTGCAAGGCGCCGACGATGACCGCCAGCCCGAGCAGGCGCGTGTCGTAGTCAGCGATCCGGCCCATGAAAGCGGCCTCGATACGCTCCACTGAGCTGCCTTCCGCCAGCTCCATCGCGAGCTTGCCGAGTTGCGTGGCGAGCGGCAGCAGCGGCCCGAGCATCTCCATGTCCTCGGCGCCCACGGCGGGAATGTTCACGGCGGTTGCGACGACCCCGCCGGTGAGTGCAGCCACAACCTGCTCGGCGCTTTGGTAGCCGGCGCGATCGGTCGCCTCCGCGGTCGAGGCACCAAGGTGCGGGGTGGCAATCACGTTGGCGTACCCAAACAGCGGGTGCTCGGTCATCGGCTCGCTCTTAAACACGTCGAGCGCCACACCCGCGACCTTGCCCGCGTCGAGCGCGTCCTTGAGGGCGTCCTCGTCGATCAGCCCGCCGCGCGCGACGTTCAAGAGCCGCACGCCGTCACGCATCTTCGCGAAGGCCGCGGCGTCGATGAACCCTTCTGTCTCAGGCGTCTTCGGCAGATGGATCGTGATGAAGTCAGCCTGGGCGTAGATGTCCTCGACGCTGTCGGCCTTCTCCACGCCGAGCTCGCGATAGCGCTCGGCGCTGACAAACGGGTCGAACGCAAGCACACGCATGTTGAAGCCACGCGCGCGTTGGGCCACGAGCTGCCCGATGCGCCCAAAGCCAACGACCCCCAGGGTCTTTTCGTAGAGCTCGACGCCGGAGTACTTCGAGCGGTCCCATTTGCCTTCCATCAGCGCCGCGTAGGCCTGCGGCACGTTGCGCGCGAGCGCGAGCAGCAGCGCCATCGTGTGCTCGGCCGCGGTGACAACGTTCGACTCAGGCGCGTTGGCGACAACGATCCCGCGTTTGGTCGCCGCCTCGACATCCACGTTATCGACGCCCACCCCGGCGCGTCCGATTGCGCGAAGGCGAGTCGCGCGAGCGATCAGATCGGCGGTCATCTTGGTGGCCGAGCGGATCACGATCCCGTCGTAGGCGTCGATCCGCTCGGCGAGCTCCTCGCCCGTCCACTCGATCCCGAGCTCTACGTCGAAGTGCTCGCGCAGCAGCGCGATACCTGAGTCGCCGATCTTCTCCTTCACCAGAACCTTCGGACGGTCGCTCATGCTGAGAGCCTCTCCACGATCCAGTCGATACAGGACGTGAGCGCCTGCACGTCAGCGGTGTCAACCGCAGGGAACATGCCGATGCGCAACTGGTTGCGACCGAGCTTGCGATACGGCTCGACGTCGACGATCCCGTTGGCGCGCAGCGTTGCCGCCACAGCTGCTGCGTCGACACCATCATCGAAGTCGATCGTGCCAACCACCAACGAGCGCTTGGCGGGATCGGCGACGAACGGAGTCGTGTAGGCGGTACTTTCAGCCCAGCCGTAAAGGTGATCGGAGGATGCGCGGCTGCGTGCGACGCACCCGTTTAGGCCACCGCTGTCGAGCATCCAGCGGATCTGGTCGCTGAGCAGGAACAGCGTGGCCACGGCAGGCGTGTTGTAGGTCTGGTCTTTGAGCGAGTTCTCGAGCGCCGTGTGCAGCGAGAGGAATTCAGGGATCCAGCGCTCAGAGGCATGCAGCGTCTTGATCCGCTCCTGCGCAGCGGGGCTGAGCACGGCTAGCCATAGGCCGCCGTCGGCGGCAAAGCTCTTTTGCGGCGCAAAGTAGTAGGCGTCGACTTGTGAGATATCGACCGGTAGCCCGCCCGCGCCAGAGGTGGCATCGATCGCCACGAGCGCGCCGTCGCCTTTATTTGGATCCCCACCCACCCGCTTGACCGCAGTCATCACGCCTGTGGAGGTCTCGTTGTGCGCCCATGCGAGTAGATCGGCGCCACCGTCTCCCACTGCAGCACCCAACTGATCTGGGTCGGGAGCATCACCGGGGTCGGCCGAGACGACTATCGGGTCCTCGAGAAACGGCGCGCCCTTTGTCACGGTGGCAAACTTCTGAGAGAACTCGCCGAAGCTGAGATGCGCCGAGCGGCGCTGGATGAGGCCGAACGCGGCGGCGTCCCAGAAGGCGGTGGCGCCGCCGTTGCCAAGTGCAACCTCATAGCCGTCAGGAATCGCGAACAACTCGCGCAGGCCGCCACGAATTTCACCGACGAGCGACTTGACCGGCTTCTGGCGGTGCGATGTGCCCATCACGGCGGCGCCGTCGGCGGCCAGCCGCGCGATCGCCTCGGGTCGCACCTTGGAAGGGCCGCAGCCGAAGCGCCCATCGCCGGGCTTCAGCTCGTCGGGGATAATCAGCGGCGTCTGCTCTGTTACGGGGGTACTCGTCATCGGCGCCTCGCTCTTTCGGACCTTGGGGGGATTGGTCGGATCTGAGGGTGCCCAGGCGCGCGGCGGTGCTGAGTCGTCACTTCCCGGTGGTGAACTCCACCCGAGCGCCAGTCGCGACGACGAAGGCGAGTGTAGCGAACGCCGCGGGACATCAACCGCTCCAGATGACCTCATGCGGGATCGTGGTGGCGCTCCAGCCGCTCGGCAGACGGGCCGCCGCCACTCCCGCGGGAATCTCGCTCGCGTGCAGGCAGTACTCGGGCGCGGGACCGAGTACGAGGCAGCGCTGCCAGAGACTGTCGCGCTCAGGATCGATGCCATCTCCAAGCAGCTCGGCCAGTGCCGGGCGCTCGTGACCAGGCGCCGATGCAACCCATGTCGAGGTGATCGTGCGACCGGGATTGGCATTGCCCTCGAGCAGCCGGTATACGGCTGCGGTTTCCATGCCGGTGAGCGCGGCGACGGCGTGGTGCGCGCCGGCGTGCCCGTGCGCGACGGCGGCCCTCTCGAGCACCCCGAGTGCCGCCCAGTCGTCGATCAGATACCAGTCCTCGTAGCCGGTGCCCTCGAGCCAGGGGACGTCCGCGACACGCAGGCTCGCCGAGCCGCGAAACCCGCTCGGCGGCATGTGCGCGAGCGAGCGGTGAAACCGCTCCAGCGCGTTCTCGTAGGCGTCGGGAGCGACTCCAGCCGCGGGGCGATGCCAGGCGATGAAGGCGAGCATCGAGAGCGTCCGCGGTCGCGATCAGAAAGCTGGCTTGATCCAGTCCATGTGCGAGCGTAGCTCTGCGCCCACATGCTCGACCTGGGTATCAGCCTGCTCTGCACGCATACGCTTGAAGTTCTCCTGACCGGCGCGGTTCTCGGCGATCCACTCGCGAGCGAAGTCGCCCGACTGAATCTCCGCGAGGATCTGCTTCATGTTCTCGCGCGTCTGCTCGGTGATCACGCGCTTGCCGCGTGTGTAGTCGCCGTACTCGGCGGTGTTGGAGATCGAGAAGCGCATGCCCGCAAGGCCCTTCTCGTGCATCAGATCAACGATCAGCTTGAGCTCGTGCAGGCACTCGAAGTACGCCATCTCCGGGTCATAGCCCGCTTCGACGAGCGTCTCGAAGCCCGCCTGCACCAGCTCGGAGGCGCCGCCGCACAGCACCGCCTGCTCGCCGAACAGGTCGGTCTCGGTCTCGTCCTTGAAGCTCGTCTCGATCACACCGCCGCGCGTGCAACCGATGCCCTTGGCGTACGCGAGCGCCAGCGCGCGCGCGTTGCCGGTGGCGTCCTGCTCGACAGCGATCAGACCGGGGACGCCGCTACCTTCGGTGAACTGCCGACGCACCAGGTGACCGGGGCCCTTGGGCGCGACCATCGCCACGTCGACGCCCGGGGGCGGCTCGATCTCTTTGTAGTGGATCGAGAAGCCGTGCCCGAACAGAATCATGTTGCCCTCGGCGATCCCATCGCGGATCTCGCTCTCCCACACGTCATGGTGAAGCTCGTCGGGGAGCAGGATCATCACGAGATCGCCGCGGCTAGCGGCCTCGACCACCGACAACACCTCGAGACCCTGCTCGCGTGCCTTGGCGACCGAGTCGGAGCTCTCGCGCAGTCCGACGACAACGTCGACGCCAGAGTCCTTCAGGTTGAGGGCATGGGCATGGCCCTGTGAGCCGTAGCCGATGATGGCGACGGTCTTGCCGTCGAGGAGTGTGAGGTCAGCGTCGTCGTCGTAGATCATTGGGCGCAGGCTATCCAACTTCTCGCGGTTGGCCGGTGTGCCCGTGATCGCAGACCGCGCTCAGGCGCTCGCACAGGCGACGAGCGTACGTCCCGGCACCTCGAGCGTGCCATCGACGGCCGTATATGGGGCAAAGCGCTCGGCGAGCGAAGCTTTGATCTGCTCCATCTCATCGGCAGGACGGGAGAGCACGGCATCGTGAAAGCCTCGCGACAAGTCGAGCGTCGTCTCCCACAGCTCCGCGAAGTCCGGGTGACGGCGCGGCAGGTCGATCGACCCGACTTCGACATCGGTGAAGCCCGCCGCCGCCAGCAGGTCGGAGACGACATCGGCGCTGCCGAGCGCGAACGGCCCAGGCTGCGGCGCCGCGCCAGGCTCAGGCGCGGGCGCAAGGCCACGCTCGATTAGCTCCTTGCCGGGCAACAGCGCCCAAGGATTGCTCTCAATCGAATCCCACACTGCGAGCGCTACACGTCCGCCGGGGACAAGCACGCGTCGCGTCTCAGCCAACGCCGCAGCGGGGTCGGCCATCAGCATGTAGCCCCAGCGGCACAGCACCGCGTCGCAGCTCGCGAGCGGCAGATCGATCCATTCGGCGTTAAGAACCTTGAACTCAACGTTCTCCACACCAAGCTCCTGCGCCCGGGCGCGAGCGCCAGCGAGCATCGCCTCAGCTTGGTCGGAGATGACCACGCTGCCCATCGGCGCCACGAGCTCGGCGGCAAGCATGCCGGTCTCGCCGATGCCGCCAGCAAGTTCTAGGACGCGCTCGCCTGGCTGCAGGTCAAGCGCATCAAGCATCCAATGCGACACCGGAGCGGCATAGGAGCGCATGAGATCGTTGCGGCGCACCCAGCCGGCGGCTGCCTCTTCCCAGCCCTCCAGGCTCGCCTGTCGGTGCGCGTTTGCGTCGAAGCTCATCGCAGCTCTCTTCGTAGCAGCTTGCCCGAGCGGGTACGCGGCAGCGGCTCGCTGCTGAGCACCAATTGCTTGGGGACCTTGTAGGGGGCGAGCAGGCTCGCACAGTGCGCCCGCAGCTGCTCGAGATCGACGGTCTCCTTGCCGCGGACAACGACGATCGCTGTGACTGCCTCGCCCCAGCGGGGATCAGAGCGACCGATCACTGCCGCCTCGAGCACTTGCGGGTGGGCCTCCAGCACGGCCTCGACCTCGGCCGGGGCGACGTTCTCGCCGCCGCTGATGATCGTGTCGGCCTTGCGCCCGCTCACAAGCAGACGCCCGCGCTCGTCTAGCTCGCCGAGATCGCCAGTGTGCAGCCAGCCATCAGCCGCGGGCGCAGCGGGAGCGATGGTGGGTCCCCGGAGCAGGATCTCGCCGTCGCTGGCAATCTGGGCGCGCGTGCAGAAAAGCGGCGGCCCTGCGGTTCCCGCGTCGCCTTCATCCGCGAGCGGCGTGGTGGTTGCCTGCGAGCAGCTCTCCGTGAGGCCGTAGGTGAGGCTCACTGGCACACCCGCGCTTCGTGCGCGCCGCACCAGCGCCGGGGGCACGGGGCCGCCGCCGGTGAGCGCGCGGCGCAGCTCCGGCGGGCGCTCCAAGCCGGCGTCGAGCAGGCGTGCAAGCGTGGTCGCCACGAGGCTCACGAGCGTCACCTCCTGCGTGCGCAGCGCATGCAGTACACGGTCCTCCTGGAAGCGCTCGTGCACGATGGCGCTCGTCGCGTAGATCGCCGAGCGCAACAGGATCGACAGGCCACCCACGTGCGACAGCGGCATCGCGCACAGCCAGCGCTCGCGCGGATCGAGCCCGAGCGCGACGGCGGAGCCGAGCGCGCTCCAGAGGAAGTTGCCGTAGGTGAGCTCGATCGGGCGCGGTGCGCTGGTGGTGCCAGAGGTGTGGATGATCACCGCCGTGGCTCCGAGATCGTGTGCGGATGCCTCGGGGACACCCGCGGCCGGCAGCCCTTCCCCTATCGGCTCATCGATCAGCAGCGTACTGCCGGCTGCTATCTGCGTGCGCTCGTCCTCGGACAGGCGCAGATCGACCGGCACGGCCACTGCGCCGAGCAACAGGCAAGCATGGAGTGCCTGCGCGAAGTCAAGCCCAGCTGGAAGCGCAATCGCGACGCGTGCCCCACGGGTGACCCCACGAGCTTCGAGCTCGCCGGCGCCATAGCGCGCTGACGCGTACAGCTGCGCGTAGGAGCAGGCGCCGTCCGGCGTCTGCAGGGCCGCGCCATCGGGTCGCTGTGAGGCAGCCCGGGCCAGCCATCCGTCGACCAACATGGCTCACAGGCTAGCCTTCCCGCGATGAGCGTCACCTGGACACCCGCGCCGGCACCAGCCGGCGGCGAATACACAGACATCCGCTACGAGAAGTCCGCCGGCCCCGACCAAGGGATCGCCAAGATCACGATCGCCCGCCCGGAGGTACGCAACGCGTTTCGCCCGCGCACGATCATCGAGATCTCCCAAGCGCTCGAGGACGCGCGCGAGGACACCTCCGTCGGTGTGATCGTCCTCACCGGCGAGGGCCCCGACGCATTCTGCTCCGGCGGCGACCAGCGCGTGCGCGGCGACTCCGGGTATCTCAACGACGATGCCGCGGGAAAAGCCGGCGTCGGGCGCTTCCACGTGACCGACCTGCACATCCAGATCCGCCGGCTGCCGAAGCCGGTGGTGGCGATGGTCGCCGGCTATGCGATCGGCGGCGGCCACGTGCTGCATCTCGTGTGCGACCTGACGATCGCGGCTGACAATGCCCGCTTCGGTCAGGTGGGGCCGAAGGTGGGCTCCTTCGACGGTGGCTTCGGGGCCGGCTTGCTGGCGAATCTCGTCGGCCCGAAGAAGGCCAAGGAGATCTGGTTCCTCTGCCGGCAGTACTCGGCCGAGGAAGCACGGGAGATGGGCATGGTCAACACGGTCGTGCCGCTCGCGCGCCTGGAGGATGAGACCGTTCAATGGTGCCGGGAGATGCTCGCCCTCTCCCCCTTCTCGCTGCGGCTCTTGAAGGCGAGCTTCAACGCCGCCGAGGACGGACTGTCGGGAATTCAGCAACTGGCACATGACGCCAACCTCCTTTTCTACGGCAGCGAGGAGGCTCAGGAGGGACGGGACGCATATCGCGAGAAGCGCACGCCGGACTTCTCGCGCTTCCCCAAGCGGGCCTAGCGTGGGCGCGGTGCGCATCTGGGTGATGGCGGCGCGGGTGCGCACGCTGCCGGCGGCGGTTGCGCCGGTGCTCGTGGGCACCTCGCTGGCGCTCGGAGCCGATCACTTCCATCCGCTGGCGTTCGTGGCGGCGCTCTTGGGTGCGGTCTTCATCCAGGTGGGGACGAACCTCTCAAACGACTACTCCGATGCCCGCCGCGGCGCAGACACCGAGGATCGCCTTGGGCCGGTGCGGGTAACGGCGGGCGGCTTGGTCCCTCCCAGCCAGGTGCTACTGGCGACGTATGTGACATTCGGTCTGGCGGTGGCTTGCGGCGCCTATCTGGTGGCAGTCGCGGGGCCGGAGCTTTTGGCGGTCGGTGCCGCGTCGATCCTCGCGGGGGTGCTTTACACGGGTGGCCCCAGACCGTACGGCTACGAGGGCCTGGGCGAGCTGTTCGTGTTCCTGTTCTTCGGGATCGTCGCCGTGGCGGGTTCGTACTTCGTGCAGGTGCAACAACTGCCGTGGCAGGCGTTCGTGTGCGCGGTGCCGGTTGGGCTGCTGGCGAGCGCGATCCTGGTGGTCAACAACGTGCGCGATCTGGAGACCGACCGTCGCGCGGGCAAGCGCACGTTGGCTGTCAGGCTCGGGCGTGCCCGCACGCGCACGCTGTACGTGGCAATGGCCGCGGGCGCATTCATCACAGCACCGCTTCCGTGGGTGTTCGGTTCGATGCAGGCGTGGCTGCTGTTGCCGTGGGCAGCAGTACCCCTGGCGGTGAAGCTGGTGCAGCTCGTGCGCACCCGCACCGACGGTCCGGCCCTGAACGGCGCGCTGGCGAAGACCGGCGCCCTGCAGCTCGTCTTCTGCTTGCTGTTCGCCGCTGGAATCCTGGCCAGCGGCGGTATCGGCACATGAAGCTCGAGGCCGAGCGGCGCACGCTGCGCTTGGCGAGGCCGCTTGAGAGTTCCTACGGGGCGGTGTACGAACGTGAGCTGTTGCTCGTGAAGCTCACTGGCGAGGACGGCTCGTTTGGCTACGGCGAAGCGGCACCGCTCGAGGCGTATGACGGCGTGAGTATCGAGCGCGTTCAGCGGGTACTTGAAAGCTACCGCCCGGTTCTGGCGCGATCCGCGGATATGAACGGCGCACAGTTGATCGAAGCCTGCAGGACCGTCGCGGACCTGCCGGCTGCGCTCTCGGCGATCGACCTGGCGCTGTGGGATCGCGCCGGGCGCCGGGCGGAGAAGTCGGTGGCAGAGATGTTGAGCGACGATCCGGTCGCCCATGTGCCGGTCAATGCGACGCTGTCGGCACTCGATCGAGCCGGCGCGGCCGAGCAAGCGGCGGCCGCGGTGCGGGCCGGCTTTGAGTGCCTGAAGCTGAAGGTGGCGGTCGGCGACGATGCCGGTCGCGTGGCGGCAACCCGCGCGGCGGCAGGCCCGCAGGT
>Ga0209624_10001800_pt1 | contig 16434 bp, 14 predicted proteins | sample JacPinW_OM2H0_O1_FD_188565 | JGI IMG/M metagenome (GOLD analysis project Ga0209624, IMG submission 188565) | Forest soil microbial communities from Algoma, Ontario, Canada - Jack Pine, Ontario site 1_JW_OM2H0_O1 (SPAdes) (version 2) | ecosystem: Environmental > Terrestrial > Soil > Boreal...
ATCAAGGTTAAAGACGGCTCACACGGTTCCTCCAAGCGAAAATGAACCGGCGTAGCGAAGTTACGGAATCTTCCTACGTTTATTCCGAGCGGCCGCCGGGATTTGTTTTTCACAAACGCGGCAAAGGGTTATCGCGCGGTGGTGGAGAGCTTCAGTTACTCTGCGACGACGTTCCGTTGACAAAACTGGCCGAGCGCTACGGGACGCCGCTCTACGTTTATTCGGCAACCACTATCCGCGAGCGGTTGGAGGCCTTCGAGACCGCATTTCGCTCTGTTCCCCACACCATTTGCTATTCAGTCAAAGCAAATTCCAACGTGAGCATTCTGCGCCTGCTGGTGCGGCAGGGCTGCGGCTTTGACGTAGTTTCCGGCGGAGAACTGGAGCGAGTGCTGGCTGCCGATCGCCGCGCGGCGAAAAACATCGTGTTCTCCGGAGTGGGAAAATCTCGCGCCGAGATGACGGCGGCGTTGAAGGCCGGGATTCTGCTGTTCAACGTAGAGAGCGAGTCTGAACTCTGCGCCCTGGCGGAGTGCGCTGCGCGGGTGCGCAAGGAAGCGCGTGTCGCTCTTCGCGTGAATCCGGACGTAGCAGCAGACACCCATCCCTATATCTCTACCGGTTTGCATAAACACAAGTTCGGCGTTCCCATCGGGAATGCACGCGCCCTTTACGCCAAGGTCGCCGGAACCCCGTATCTGAAAGTTGCGGGAGTCAGCGTTCATATCGGCTCACAAATAACCGATGTTGCGCCCTTCGCGGAAGCCGTGGCGCGAGTTGCCGACCTGGTTCGCGAATTGCGCGCCGACGGACATAGCGTGGATTACGTCGACACAGGGGGCGGCCTGGGGATTCCCTATCAAGGAGTGGGGTTAGAGTTTGCCGAGTATGTTGCAGAGTATGCGCGCGCCGTTACCAAGGCCTTGCGCGGTCTCGATGTACATTTGCTGCTTGAACCGGGACGGGCGATTGTGGGGCCCGCTGGCGTGCTGGTCACATCCGTTCTTTACAGAAAAGAAAACGATGGCAAACGGTTTCTGGTTGTGGATGCGGCCATGAACGACCTCATCCGGCCGGCGCTTTATGGCGCTTATCACGAGATCGTTCCCGTGGTGCGACCCACGGGCGTGTCGGCAAAGAAAGAAACTGTCGACGTGGTGGGTCCGGTGTGCGAGTCCGGCGACTTCTTCGCCCGCGATCGTGAGTTGCCTCGCGTCGAAGAGGGAGACCGGCTTGCGATTCTTGATGCCGGAGCTTACGGGATGGCACTGGCGTCGAACTACAACACGCGTCCGCGGCCAGCGGAAGTGCTCGTCAGCGGGAAGTCGGTCAAGGTGATCCGGCGGCGGGAGCGAGTGCGGGAACTCTATTCCGCAGAGTTGTGAGCCGGCACGGTTCGGCTGAACGCCGCACCCTTACAAAACAAAATCTACCTTTCTCCCCACTTCAATTTCGTGCGAAGGACGTGGAAGAAATCCGTGTCAGTGCGAAACAGGCTGATTTTGTGCTCAGAGCGGCGGCAGCGGACCCGGTCTCCATCCTTAAGATCGAGGCCAGGCTGGCCGTCCAGGCTGAGATACGCGACTTCTTCATCGCTGCGCAGCAAAATCTCAACGACAGCCGAGTCGGGCACCACCAGCGGGCGGTGGGTAAGCGAGTGCGGCGCCACCGGTGTGATCACGAAAGCGTTGACGGTCGGCATCACCACGGGACCGCCCGCTGATAGCGAATACGCAGTCGAACCCGTGGGCGTGGCCACGATCATTCCATCGGCGCGGTAGCTCGAGACGAACGCTTTGTCGACGAAGAGATCGTAATTATTAAGGCGAGCCAGGGCTGTCTTGTTGACGACGACGTCGTTGAAAGCCTTGTAGCTGCCCAGGATTTCTTTGCCACGGAGCAGATCACACTGCATCAGAGAACGTTGCTCCGCAGGGGCGCTGCCCTGCGCGATCTGATCGAGCATCGAGAATAGCGACGAGAGCGGAACGTCGGTGAGGAAGCCGAGCGAACCCAGGTTCACACCGAGCAGTGGAGCATCGGCTGCAGCCGTGGCTCGAACCGCTGAAAGTAAGGTCCCGTCGCCGCCCAACACGATTACCAAATCCAAAGGCCGCGAGGACATCTGCGAGCGCGGCACCTCCTCCTGACCTTTGGAATGTTTGGCGGTCTCGGGATCGACGATGACCCGATAGCCGTGAGCCTGAAGCCACGCCAGCAATTCGGGGATGGTGCGCGCCACCTCGGCCCGCGCCGGACGCGAGATGATAGCCGCGACTTTCGATGGTGGAGATGAGGGCGAGCTTGCCATCTTGAACGAGTGCATCTTTAACGAGTGCATCTTTAACGAGTGAAAGAAAGATTGTACAGAATTTGAGGCGAAAACCTTAACCACAGAGGCCAACGAGCCACAGGAACTAGAAAACGGCCCTCAGCAGGAATTCCCGATTGCCTTCTGCGCCGAGGATGGGTGACTCGATTACATCGGTGCTGAGGCAATCCAAGTCCAGCAAAGCTCTCCGCACCTTCTCGACCGACGCCAACTGAGCGGCCTCATCGCGCACAATACCGCCCTTACTAACGAATTCCCTTCCCGCCTCGAATTGAGGTTTAACAAGGACAATCACCTGCCGGCCCCGACGCCCGTCAGGAGATTGCGGTAAGGCAGCGTTTAGCACCGAAGGTAGAACCAACGTTGCGGAGATGAATGCCACGTCCATGACGATGAGGTCTACTTTTTCACCAACGACGTCGGCGGTCACGTACCGTGCATTGGTTTTTTCCAGGAGGTGGACGCGAGAATCCTGGCGCAACTTGAAATCCATTTGACCGTAACCGGTATCGACCGCGATCACACGCCTTGCGCCCCGCTGCAATAGACAATCGGTGAACCCGCCGGTCGAAGCTCCGACATCGAGACACACCTTGCCCGTGACATCGATTTGCCAATGTTCCAGTGCGCGCTCAAGTTTGAGTCCGCCACGGCTGACGTATTTCAGATCCTCGACGAGCAGGCGGATTGTGGCGTCAGACACGACTTGCGCGCCGGCTTTCTCGACCTTCTGATCGTTGACCAACACTTTTCCCGCCAGAATCAGAGCCTGGGCGCGCTCCCTTGAAGCGGCCAGGCCGCGGTCGACGAGGAGTTTGTCGAGTCTGAGTTTCAAGGCTGGCTCGGGATCGGAGAGTTCGACAGGCAATCCAAGTTCGTCGGCCAAAGCACAGTCTCCAGTACCACGAAGGTGCCAGCACTCGCTCCAGTGCAAAATGCTGAACCATCTCCCGCTGAATCACTTACAAGGATACGATCGTGCTTTTCCACAGAATTTTCCACGGTTGTGTTGAAAACTTTTTCGGTTTCGCTTTCCTAGAAGAAGAAGAGCCGCCCGGATGGGAGCGGCTCTTAGGCAAATCCTCGAATGCGCCGTTTAGCCGGCCACTTCTTCCAGCAGCTTCTGGTCGATGTCGAAGTTGGAGTGCACGTTCTGCACGTCATCCTGATCTTCCAGCGCTTCCATGAGCCGGATCATCGTGTTCGCAGCCTGACCCTCAAGCTTAATGTAGTTCTGAGGAATCATGGCAACGCTCGACGATGCGGGCTCGATTCCAGCTTTCTTCACGGCTTCGAGCACAGTCTCGAATGCGGAGGGTTCGGTCAGGATTTCCCAGTTCTCGCCGTCGTCGTTCAGGTCCTCGCCACCGGCTTCGAGAACGATGTTCATCAGGTCGTCCTCTTTCGCGACACTCTTTGGAATGATGATGTCGCCCTTCTTGTGGAACATCCAGGAAACGGCACCAGCCTCTGCCATGTTGCCACCATTCTTGCCAAAGCAGTGGCGGATTTCGCTGACGGTGCGGTTGCGATTGTCGGTATTGATATCGAGCAGGATCGCGACACCGCCCGGGCCATAGCCCTCGAGAGAAAACTCTTCATAGGTAGCGCCGGGCAGTTCTCCAGTGCCACGCTGAATGGCCCGCTTGATGTTATCGGCAGGCATGTTCTCAGCTTTGGCGGCGACGATGGCGCCGCGCAGCCGTGGGTTGGAATCCGGATCGCCGCCGCCGTTCTTCGCGGCAATGCTGATTTCCTTGATGAGACGGGTAAAAATCTTGCCGCGCTTGGCGTCCAGCGCGCCCTTCTTGTGCTTGATTGTTGCCCACTTTGAATGGCCGGACATGGCTAGACCTCGTGTTTATGATCTTGTTTGATCGCGGGATTCGCCCGTAGAAAGATCACAGGCTGCCTCGAAAGTGTGCAGGCGAAGGGAAATTATAGCACGTCATGATTTCGCGAGTCGCGGCTTTCCTCGGAAGAAAGGTGCTCCAGTGGCCTGACCGGGTGATTGACGGCAAGGGACATGCGCCCCTAACATTCCAGCGAGGCTGCCCCCGCGCATGACTGGCCAGATCATAGGTCACTACCGAGTCATCGAGAAAATTGGCTCCGGAGCCATGGGCGAGGTCTTTCGGGCGCGCGATGAAAGGCTGGGGCGCGACGTCGCCCTCAAGCTGATTCGGCCGGCCTCCAGCGACAACCCTGATCATCTCCGTCGTTTTGAACTGGAAGCGCGCGCGGCAGCGGCGCTGAATCATCCGAACATCGTCGCCATTTATGACGTTGGTTTCAGCGACGGGACTCCTTACATCGTTTGTGAATTACTGGAAGGTAAGACCCTACGCAAGCGGCTGGCAGAAGGAGCATTGCCGGTCCGCCTGGCCGTTGAATACTCGCTGCAGATTGTCCAAGGCCTGATCGCGGCGCACGATCACCGCATTGTTCATCGTGACCTGAAGCCGGAGAACCTGTTTGTTACGAGCGATGGTTGGGTCAAGATTCTCGATTTCGGAGTGGCAAAACTGCAATCTTCGCCGGAAGATTCGGCCCGTTCCGTCGAGGAGTTGACGACGGTAACCAAAAGTGGCGCGGTGATCGGCACGGTCGCTTACATGTCGCCCGAGCAACTGCGCGGTAAACCGGTGGACCCTCGGAGCGACATCTTCAGCATCGGAGCCATTCTTTACGAGATGCTGACCGGGCGCCGAGCTTTCCGCGGCGAAACTGAAGTAGACACGATCACCGCTGTGCTCAAAGAAGATCCTCCTGAAATCAATCTGGAGCAGGCCAGCGTACCCGAGTCAGTCCTGCAAATCGTACGCCATTGTCTGGAAAAAGAACCGGAGAACCGGTTTCAATCGGTGCGCGACCTGGGGTTTGCGCTGGACACGCTTTCAAGCGCGTCCGGAGGACGAACAAATCGTTTCGGAGTTTCGCGGGGGCGAGCAATGCTCGTCCGCTGGGCAGTGGCGGCTCTGTTTCTGGTTGCGACGCTGCTGCTTTTGGTTAATCAGTGGCGCCAGAAGACGGTTTCTCCGTCTTACCGTCGCCTGACCTTCGAACAGGGCACCGTATACTCGGCGCGATTCGCACCCGACTTTCGAGGCGTTATTTACGGGGCGGCATGGAACGGCAAGCCGTTGCAGATCTTCTCCACGGTCGGCGACTCCCTGCTGAGCCAGCCGCTCAACCTGGCCGACGCGAACTTGCTCGGGATCTCTCGTAGCGGTGAACTGGCGGTGGCACTCCACGGAGCTCGCCTGGCACACCTGGAGACGCTCGGCACGCTTGCCCGCAGCCCGCTTGCAGGAGGCTCTCCCAGAGAGGTCCTCGAAGACGTTCCGTACGCAGACTGGGATGCAAATGGTGAGCTGGCAGTGGTCCACCGTGCCCAAGGTCGTGATCGAATTGAATATCCCATTGGTCGCGCTCTATATCAAAGCAAAGGATGGATCAGCCATCTTCGACTGGCACCGCAAGGCGACAAGATCGCATTCCTGGACCATCCGACATTGTCGGATGACGGTGGGTCGGTTTGCGTGATCGACCTTGGTGGGCATGAGACGGTACTTACGCCCCACTGGGAATCTGCGGATGGCCTCGCGTGGAGTCCCGATGGGAAAGAGGTCTGGTTTACGGCTGTCGAAAAGGGCCTCAACCGGGACCTGCACGCAGTGAATCTGTCACTGCGCGTTCGTAGAATTCTGGACCTCCCCGAGGGCATGACTTTGCAGGATGTGGCACCCGACGGCAGAGTCCTGGTCAGCCTGGACCATGAACGTCTTGCTATGGCGATCGCCGCGCGGGACGGCAAATCCACCGATCTTTCCTGGCACGATTGGGATATTGCCAAAGATATTTCGAGCGATGGGCAGTCGGTCTTGTTTGAGGACGCCAGCGAGGCCGCGGGGTCCCACTATTCCGTTGCCATTCGCAACATCGACGGATCACCGCCAGTTCAACTGAGTCAAGGTAGCGCAGGTCGACTGTCGCCAGACGGCAAATGGGCGATTTCCATTTTCACGGGCAGTCCAGACCAGGTCAGCTCCGGCCAGGTGATGCTCGTTCCCATCGGCCCTGGTCAACCTCGCACGATTGCAATACCTGGTCTCGACATTCAAAACGGCCCCGCTCATTTCCTGGCAGACGGAAAACGAATCACCCTGAACGCCACCGAACCCGGTCACGGCGTGCGCACTTACCTGGTGGACCTGGACGGGGGAAAGCCAATACCGATCACGCCAGAAGGGATTACCGGCGGACTAATTTCTCCGGACGGCCAGTTCATTTTTCGGAAGATCAACGACGAGGGTGGAGGAGTCGCCGTGTACCCTACGGCTGGGGGTCCGCCTCACACCATCCCCGATCTCGAACCCGGCTTTGTTCCAATTCAGTGGTCGCCGAACGGCTCTTCAGTTTATGTGTATCTTCTCGGGCAGGTCCCATCCAAGGTGTTTGAAGTCAACCTGGCGACTGGCAAGAGGACTTTTATCCAGGAATTGCAACCACCGACAAATGTCGGTGTCGCGAATATAGCTCCCGTGGTGGTGAACCGCGATGGCTCACGTTTTGCCTACAGCTACTACCAGGTTTCCTCCGTGCTGTATCTGATTTCGGGTTTGCGATAAACCAACAGCGTTGAGTCCCTTTTATTCCAGCTCGCCGGAGAAATTCGCCGGCACGTAATGGAAGAAGATAGAAGTCGAGGTATGTCTCTCGGCCAGGACATGACGGTAATGAGGGACCTTCGTCCCCCGGTAGACCAAGCTGTCACCGAGCGCCTGATAAACCGTGACTGTGCCTTCAGAAGTGTCCAGGCGTATAGGCCACGAGGTTGCGAGCTCCGGCTCGGGAGAAAAGTCCAGACAAAGCGTGACGCTGAACTCGCACTGCTCGCGGTCGATGTGCTTCTTCAAGTCAGCACCGCTCAAATATGAGGCCAGATAAACATAGGAAGGCTTGATTGCTTCTCCGACGACGGCACCGATTGCTTTTGCAATCTGGTGATGGAAGAAGCGCGCAACGCTCTCGTCGTGGGCTGCGTAGCGTCGCGGACTCTGCACGTCACCGAGTGAGATGGCTCCGCGCCGGATGGCATCGCGGTAGTAGCGGCGCAATGCTCCAACATTGAAAGGGTGAATCAAGTTGCCGAGAGGTGCGTATCCTTTTCGTTGAAACCCGGCGTTGGCTTTGCTCACCACTTCAGCCCACTCCGCAATGCGGCGTTCGGCGTGGTTTTCCGGCGTGACAATGCCGGCGGCAGCCAACAAGGCGCGGGCATCCCTGGGAACCGAGGCGGGAACGGGCTCTCCTGCCCGAAGACTTGAAACTACCGCTTCCAACCGCGGACCCAGCCAAAATGGATGAAGAGAAGCGGTCGCCGGGTCACGCACCCAGGCCACCGTTCCCTGTAAATAGAAGTTCTTCAGCAAATCCCGATGCGGTTCCAAGTCTGCCGGCACCTGCCCGGCGGGCAGCACCGAACATTGTGGGTTGAGGAATAGCGGCTCACGAGACGGCTGCACCCCGTTTGCCGACTCGAACTGGCGCTGCGGGATCAAATGCAGCGGCAATTCGTCGAGCAGACAATGGAATTGGCCGGGGGGCAGCGCCGCGGTCAGTGTTTGCCGCGACCCCGCCCCAATCAGGCCAGTAATCCATTCCAGCCAGGCTGCGTCTTTTACTTGTGAAGCCATCCGTTTAGCGTGAAGCGGCTGTCCGCGAATGCCCTCGAGCGGCACTCGACAGGAGTAATCTCGTGCAACAGCGAGCACGGGAAAAACACGATTTGATTCTGCTGCGGCACGACCCTTTGATAGCTTCCAGTGCTGACAGCCCGCTCCGCTCCGCCGTGCGAATCGTGAAGGAGCAGTTCCCCGCCCTCAAACTGGCGCGGCTCGCGATGGAAGAAGTAAACGAACGTGATTCGGCGGGACGCGATCATTTCATCGGAGTCATCGCTGTGCGCGCGGAAGAAGTCCCCGTCATTGCTGGCCGTGATCTGAGCTTCCGTGTGCCTAACCGGAAACTCTTCGATCCCAAGCTGGTCCAGCACTTTCGGCAGCACGCCACGAATTCGGTCGAGGATGATTGCCTCGTGCTTTCCCAAATCCATGAGCACCCGCGAGCGGCGATGATCGAAAGCAATCATCCCGGGTTCTCCGTTGGGCGAGATTACCTCGCTGCACTGGAATTGCTCCTCATGCTGCAGCGTGTAGGAAACAAGTTCGTCAAGCTCCTGCGGAGCCAGGAACTCATCCAGGACAACGCACTGCGCGCGAGCGATCTCGGGTGAATCCATCTCGGCTGAATCGGTCTCGGCCGAATTGGTCTCTGCCGAATCTAAGACACCCACGCTGCCGCCTGAGTCGAGATGGCTATGTGGTCCGCCCTGCTGCACGGGCACACTTAGTGGCCGGACACCGTGTTGAGGGTGGAGTGCGTTCGGAGGTTGCGGCGCCTTCAGCGGCTGGGGAACAGTGTTCGGCGGTTGCGGCGCTTTCGGGGCCGGTGCCGGAGGGAAGGGATTTGGCGGCTGGGGCGCTTTCGGGCCTGGTGCTGGTGGTACGGGATTTGGCGGTTGCGGGGCGCGTAACTGTACTGTGGCGGCGAGCGTGGTCTCCTCGCTCGCCGCGGGGATAACCGAGCGGGCCAAGATCTGTTCCACAATGCTGCCACCCAAGAGGGCGAAGGCGCGTTGTGCTACTGTTTCGCCCACCGAGCGCGCTATGGCTGCGGTTACAGCTGATTGAGTGCCTGAATCGCTGCTGGAAACTGCTCTGGAGTTTTGCAGGAGACTGGTCAGCAACTCCCGCTCTTGGGGGCTGAGAATTCGTTCGTCCTGCATTAAGGTTTCGGAAAAGGAATCGAGAATCTGCTTCGCCGTCATCGCACACACTCCTCCCTGAATTTTCTTGATGTTTCGGTTCAGTTGGGCGAAACGGGGAAGCAGCTTTCGCGGAAACAGTACCACTCAGGGCAGACAATTATCAAACAAAACTTTCGCGGGCAGATATTCTAACGGGGCTAAATGGCAAACCTGCTCTTGCGAGCAAGACCCTACTTGCTTGCCATTGCGCCCACCATCGAGTGGAAAATCTTCATTCCATCAGTACCGCCAAGCTCAGGTTCGGCAGAGCGCTCGGGATGAGGCATCATGCCGACCACGTTGCCGCCAGCGTTGCAGATGCCGGCGATGTTTTCCAGAGAACCGTTGGGATTCGCCGAGGCTGAAACTTCACCCGACGGAGACACATAACGAAACACTACGCGGTTATCTCGATGTAACTCATCCAAGGTGGCCTGGTCGCAGAAGTAGTTCCCCTCCATGTGGCCGATCGGGATGGTCAATACTTCTCCTTGCGAACAGGCGTTGGTGAAAGGAGTGGCGGCGTTCTCTACCCGCACCTGCACCGGCTTGCAGACGTATTTCAGTCCCGTGTTGCGCATGAGAGCCCCCGGCAGAAGCCCCGACTCGCACAGGATCTGAAAACCATTGCAGATTCCGAGCACCAGACCTCCGCCAGCGGCGAAGCGGCGCACCGACTCCATTACCGGAGAGAATTTCGCAATTGCTCCGGTCCGCAGGTAGTCGCCAAAAGCAAACCCTCCGGGGACGATGACGGCATCGCAGTTCTCCAGGTCGTGCGATTCGTGCCAGAGAAAGCTTACCGGCTGTTTGGCAACCTGTTGAATCGTCCAGTAGGCATCGTGATCGCAGTTCGAGCCGGGAAAGATGATGACTCCAAATTTCATCGTCGCCTGTTCCTTGATGTGGGATTTGAGGTCAGTTTAGCACGCGATCAAGAGGCAAAATAAAATTCAGCTTGCGGCTTCAGTCGCGGAGTGGGTTTACCTTTTTGTTACGGGGTACCCCCACCCCCCTCGATCTTTGGAATCATCGACTTAAGCATGTTTTGGCCCGCAAAATCCTTCAAGTAAAGGACTTAGAGGTCAAAATCTAGAGAACAAAGGAGTTGCGTCCCGATTTTTGGTCCGGAGCCGCAGTTCGCTCCACTGCCTCTGCTTAGGCAATGATGCGACGACTTGTGGCCCGTGCGCAAGGTCAGATGTCACAGGGTTGGGCTGTGGAGATCTTTCTGGTGAACGGCCGGCTATTTCGGTCCCCGGCCGCCCTCATCGCGAAGTATCCTTTCGCCGTCGCCGATGCTCGCTCTCGTTCATCATTTCGGTCAAATCCACAATTGGCCGTGACGCGGGGACCAGCGCGGCGTGATCCTCTGCCTCTGGCCCTCTTAGGTGTGCCAGATGGTTGAGGCAGCCTTTGCTTCGATTTCAAGAACCTTGGTTAGCGAGCGCCCTAGGCCATCGACATCTGGGTAAATTGTTAGCTCATCTATCCCAGAGAGCACAAGTTGCTTTCGTATTTCGATCACGGACGATGAGGGAACAACCACCTTCAGCAGCCTCGAGTCTTCTCTACTGGCTACCTTCTCAAACGCTTTCGGGTCTGATCCGTGAACTGTGAAGCAGGACCTCTGCATGCCAATGCGGGGGACGGTGTAACTTGGGTAGACGGCAACAGGGAGTTCGGGCAATGGGACTTTCTCGAATCGCTCGGGGAGCCACGGCTTGTAACGTTTAGAGTCCTCTTTTGCAGTCCCGGTGGCGATGCTCGGAGTGATGACCTCTGCAACATCAACAGCCAATTTATTAAGCCACCAAGGGTCGAGTACCCACACAGCAGCGTCGGCGCTCGCATCGTTGTCACGCGCTGCGTCTCGCACGGCGAAATACAGGGCAATCAGCGATCCTTCAGTCCAATCCAGTAGCCGCGTTGGTGCTCCCGAGTGCTGCATCAGGAAGTACCAATCCCAAGCGTCCTGAGGGGACATAGCGATGAGGCTCGGAGCCCGCATGACGAACTCCTGCCGCAGTTCGTCCTCCATGTTTCGCGAGTCATCTACTGGACGCGGGTTCTTCCAGCATCGTGGAAAACTCGGGACCAGTTCATAGTCGGAACGTCTGAGTCCACGGAACCAGGGTCCCCATGTAGGCTCATCTGGGAACCATCTTTCTCTGATTTGGGCCGCAAAGGTTACAAATTTCGACACATCGACCGCAGTATTGGGCTCCATCGTTCACCTCCTGATGACTGTACGTTCGCCAGTTTCCATTCGTCGAAGAACTGGGGAACGTTCCGCCTCTCTCCCCGGTTTTCCAGTTACGTGCGCCTTTCTCACAGTTTTTTGGCCCATAAGTGTGATTTACCCACGAGTTCAAAGGCGAAGTCAAACGGCCCATCGCACGGGATTGCGCTATCATATCGGGTGAAATGTCTATCACGGATAACGTCATCCAGCCTACACGACAGCCGCAAGCGCGCACCCGATACACTTGCACGCTTCAAGGTACGCAATGGGACGTTGCCTACTACGGGATAGTTGAGTTTCTCCGCGTCCACCCACTTTGGCGGGCTGCAGTATCGGTCCTAGGGGTACTGTCACTCATTTTTCTGGTAGCGGACTTCGCGTTCACCATACCTGGAATGCCAAAAGGCTCGTGGCTGGCGTTCCTATTAATCACCCCTACTCTGTTGTGGATGGCTACCGTTTCGGGTCCTTCTTTCGAGTTGGTATTTCCCGCCGCAAGAGCATCGGCAGAACGACAGGTTGCTGAGCAGCAATTTGAGAAGACCCAGACTCCCGAAGATGCCTTAAACCTAGACTTCAAGCGGCTGAGTGAGTACTACGCCATAAATCAGTCGCAAGCGCGTTCGAGTTTTCGTTGGGCAAAATTCTCCATGCTCGGAGGATTTGCAACAATAATCTTCGGTATTTGGCTTTTCTATTTTCGGCCCACTCAGCCGGACAAGTTCATGTCCGCTCTCTCAGCCGCAACGGGATGTGTAATCAACATCGTCTCGGGCCTCTTTTTGCGTCTCCATTCTCAGACCCAAGACAGAGCCTTGCATTACTTTGAGCCTTTGGCCCGCTTGCAACGGTTGTCACTCGCAATGCGGCTTGTTGACGCTCATAAGGAATTGTCCGAGCAGACCCTAGCGCGGAACTCAGTTATCCGAGAGTTGCTTGAGTCATCGCGGAAGTGAGTTGTTCTCCGAGAAGGCCCGTTCCCGCGCATTAGGAGCCGTTCTATCGAGTGACCCCCGGGGGGCCTCGCTCGCCTTCGGCGTGCTCGGAATGACAAAGGGTTAGGGATGGACTATGGCAGTCGGTGCGCTGAAAGGGGTCCTTCGACTGCGCGAGTCATTGGCTTCGCCAATGCCTCGCTCCGCTCAGGATGACAAGTTTGAAATGGATCTGCCGTAGGACTACTGCAATTCTTTCGATGGAGACTGAGTCTGCGCTGCGGTCTTCGTGTTCGCGTCGGGTCCTGCAGCGGCAGGCTGGTCTGCGGTTCCCGGTTGCGTCGTCGTCAGCTGATCGGGCGTGGCCTGAGGAGGAATCCCCTTGGCCTTCACGATTGCCCAGTGCCATTCCTGGTCGGGGAAGAGGGCGAAGTTCAGGGACGTGCGAAAGATTGCGGTTGTGGATGGAGCCGCCGATCCCTTCACGCGCAGAAGCATGGTTGTGTCCGGCTGTTTCTGAAACGAGTCTTGCAGCTGCGGGGACGCATCGCCCACCATCGCAGGAATAACCCGGGCCTGGCCGAAGTATGAGATCGGGTCGCCGGGTTCGGGCCGCCTCACGATGGTCAGACCGATCACTACCTCGCGCAGTTCCCAGGATGTTCCGTTGTGCATGGAAACCTGGAGTGAATCTCCGTCGATCGTTGCGGGACCATCCAGCTTTGCCAGCTCGGTACGCGGTAGCTCGTCGAGCAAGAATGGATCGGAGAGCAGCGAGCTGGTCTTGGCGGTAAACGACAAGCTGCAAGAGACATCGGGTGAAGAGACGTGAAAACTCTTTCCTTCAGGGTCGAGCGAGAACACGAGCGAGGAGCCAGCCGCGCGACGGCTTTCGGCGTCGTCCATCGCCTTCGAGAAATTGTCGTTGTCGATGATCGCCTCGGACGAGGCCGTCTTCTTTCGGAAGCTGCGCGCGACATCCCCCAAGGGAGTCTCGCCGGGGTCATCCTGTGCGCTTGCACACGGAGTCAGAGCCAGGAGGAACATTCCCGAGATCAGCAGGGTCAACTTCAGGCGGGTTGGCGTAAGAGTCGGCACAAGAAATAAGGAAGCGAGCCAAACGCGCCCTTCGGTCGCTTGCGCTCGCTCAGGGCAGGCTCCGTGGATTCGCGCGGCTCGCTCACGTCCTTCGGCGTGCAAAAAGCGCCCGCCTCAGGATGACAGTCAATGTCCCATAGCAATTGTAGTGAGAGCGAGCGGCAAAGCGGAGGTTACTTGGAGAACTTTAGTAACACTTTCGTAGGTAGGAGGGTTCAGCAGAAGGAAAAGACAGGGCGCGCGCTGACGAAATGGAAGCGCAACGGGGCGCGCGCCCAAACCTTGTCCGCAAGCCTTCTTAGAGAAGACCCGAAGACCGCAACCGCGAGACTGGATCAGCAACTGGCTGCCGCCGGAATACCCAACGGGCCACCGCAAAGCCCAGAGCTGCGTAACACAGATGCATGAACCTCATAGATACCCCCATCTCAATCGGCCATCACCTCAGGGGAGGATCAGCATCACTATCGGCAAAATAGCAGTGGGGCGCAGGCGGGACAAGGCCCATCCGTGCCATCTGCGTGGCACGGAAGTAATAGGACGTGGGACCGCGAGTTACGTTACGCAGGAGGGGCGTCTGAAGGTGACGTGACCTGCACAATCGTCAATGGGCATCGGTATTTTCCGCTTCTCCGGTCTGGCCTGGGGGTGGAACTACGACAGTGGAAAGATTGCTTTCTGTAGTCAGTTTCCGGAAGGCCGGCAGATCACGGAGCTGCAAGTCATCCCAGCGGCTGAGTAACTCTCCGCTTTGGCGCTTCAGCTTTTCGAACTCGAGCTGCTCGGCCTCGGTTGGAGCTGCATCGGCGCTGCCTACATCCATGGCAAGGTATGCGAGCTTGCCGTCGATCTGGGGCGGGTAGGCCAAAGAATCTTCGTTGGCGCTGATGGTCAGGTTGATGAGTTGATCGCGCACGGCGACCAGCTTCTTCTCGAGATCGTCGGCCGAGGAGGCAATGGGTTTCGTGCTGGCGTTCTCAGGCAAACGACGCTTCAAGCCGGTGACTTGCGAGCGGACATCTTGAATCTGGTTGACTGCGTCGTAAACGCGGTTCAGTTGCTCATGAATCTGCGTCAACAAAGTGAATTGCTGGGTTAGATCCGCTGGGCTGACCTTTACCCGAGGATCCAATTTCAGCTCCAGCGGCGCGACCTGGCTCTCATTACCCACCGTCAGCCGCACTTGATACTGACCGGGCGCGGCCACCGGTCCGCGGGCGCCGGTGCCGTACTCCCAGAGATAATAGCCGGGAACGCGATGGGCTTCTTCGTAGCGTAAATCCCATACGAAGCGATTCAATCCGGCATCCGGCTTGATCTGTCGTTCCGGTTTCTTCTCGTCGGGATCGAGGGGTTCGTCGAGCGGCTCGATTTCGGCGCTGGAATACTTCCGGATCACTTTGCCGGAGGCATCCAGGATTTCGAGCTTGGTTTCCGTGCCGGGCGTCGTGCCGGCCTTCGGCGCATCTTTCAGGAAGAAATAAATGACTGCGCCTGCGGGCGGATTTTGCCCGGTCAACTTGGAGGGATGACGCTCTCCGGGTGCGCCTGCCTGAATTCGGTACGCAGGTCCTGGGGTGTAGAGGTGAACATCTTTTTTCGCCAGGTCGTCACTGAATTGGCGCAAGGGGCTGACGTCATCGAGAATCCAGAAGGCCCGGCCGTGTGTGGCGACGACGAGATCGTTGTCCTTGATGACGAGGTCGTGCACCGGAGTGGTCGGCAGATTTAGTTTGAGCGACCGCCAATCTGCGCCGTCGTTGAAGGAAATGTAAACGCCGTTTTCGGTTCCGGCGTAGAGCAGTCCGCGCTTCTTTGGATCTTCGCGGACGGCACGCACGAAACTTCCCTCAGGAATACCGTTACCCAGTTTCGTCCAGGTTTTGCCGTAGTCGCTGGTCTTGTAGATGTAGGGTCGAAGGTCGTCGCTCTGATGGCGATCCACGGCAACGTAGGCGGCGCCGGCTTCGAAGGGCGAAGCCTCGATCTGGCTGATGCGGCTCCACTCCGGCAGATCCTTGGGCGTGACATTGGTCCAGTTCTTGCCATCGTCGCGCGTGAGTTGGATCAGGCCGTCATCGGTGCCAACCCAGATCAAACCTTTCGCGAGGGGCGACTCAGTGACCGCGAAGATGGTGTCGTAGTATTCCGTGCCGGAGTCGTCGAGAGTGATTTCGCCGCCGGAAACGTGTTGCTTGCTTTTGTCATTGCGCGTGAGATCTGGACTGATCGGCAGCCAATGCATCCCACCGTCCGTTGTCTTGAACAGACGCTCGCCCCCGTGATAGAGCGTGTTGGGATCGTGCAGGGAAATTACAACGGGTGCTGTCCACTGGAAGCGATGCTCCAGGTTGACCGCGCCGTAGGCGTCGGAAAGCTCAGGCTGCTCGGTAATCGATTGCACCTGGCCGATGTGCTTATCGAAGCGCGTGATGTTTCCCTGGTAATCGGCCGCATACACAATGTTCGGGTCGGGTGGATAAGGCGCGATATAGCCCGCCTCACCTCCACCTACGTCATACCAGTCGGAGCGATCGATGGAGCCGTCGTCGCTGCGGCTGGCGATGGCCACGGTTCCGCTATCCTGCTGCGCGCCGTAAACGCGGTAGGGTACCGCACTGTCGGTGATGACGTGGTAGAACTGCGCCGTGGGTTGATTATCTTCGCGCGTCCAGTTCTTGCCGCCGTCGAGTGTTATTGTGACCCCACCGTCGTTGGACGCGATCATGCGGCGCGTATCCCGGGGATCGATCCACAGACCGTGGTTGTCGCCGTGCGGAACTTTGATCTTGTTGAACAGATGGCCGCCGTCCGTGGACTTGTAGGCTTCCACGTCCATGATGTAGACCACGTTTTCGTCGCGAGGGTCGGCGATGATGTGCATGTAATACCAGGGCCGCTGCCATAAGCTGTGGCTGGGATTGACGAAGTCCCAAGTCTCACCGCCGTCGTC
>Ga0209624_10001801_pt1 | contig 16424 bp, 13 predicted proteins | sample JacPinW_OM2H0_O1_FD_188565 | JGI IMG/M metagenome (GOLD analysis project Ga0209624, IMG submission 188565) | Forest soil microbial communities from Algoma, Ontario, Canada - Jack Pine, Ontario site 1_JW_OM2H0_O1 (SPAdes) (version 2) | ecosystem: Environmental > Terrestrial > Soil > Boreal...
ATCGCATATTTCCGATTGTTCGCCTTGCTTAAATAGAGGCCACGGAGCTGGCCGTTCAATATGCCGGTATATCGAACATGGATTTCGGCTGGTCCGGCGGCGAGCGGCTCCGCTACTGTAAAAGTGGCGGTTTCATTCTTTTCGTCGCTGGTTACTTGCGCGGTCTGGCTTTTGCCGCCGGACGCTATCGTTACTTCCGCGAATTTGATCTCCAGCGCGTTCAACGTAATTGACGCGGACGGTTTCAGTATTCGGATTTGGATCGTTTCGTCGCCAGCAAAATTCTCGTTGGCAAAATCAGGCGTGATGGTCAGCTGATAGTGTTCAGGAGTGGCGAGATTCGGAATCCGTTGGCAGGATGCGGGGCTCGCGAACGACACCAGGTTCAAGACTATTAGTGCGAATCCGATTTTCTTCATACTCACTCCTTTCAGCAATCGCTTCAAATCCGACAGCGATACCCCGCTGTTCACCATTAATATAGTATGGCGGAGCTTCGAACCTGACAAATCTGCGGATTTACGTCCTAAACGCAGAGCAACTATTGTGCCTCTGTATCGCCTTCTAAAGCTAGGCTAGAAAGGTTCTTAAAGGCCTGACCTCTCCAATCTTCCTGAAACCGTGTTCGATACTGGGAGCGTCAGTCCCCGAATCGGACATCGAAAATGGCATCAATTCCTAATACGTATCGCCAAAAATTTAGTTTCAAATTCAACACGAGGTTCTTAACGTAAGAGCTCAGCCCCAAGTTCCATCGGGCTTGAAAGAATTTAGTATGTACGATGAAACTAGATACGCGAAAACTTTCAACGATCTTTCTTGTGCCTCTGCCAAAAAGGAAGTCAATTCTCTGGTTCGTTGACCTACAATTGGTCCCCGGCCCTTATCTGCGACGTTCGTTAAATATTCTCTGGATCGGAGGAATTATGAAGATCTCACACATTCTTACAATCCTGACTGCGTTTTTCGCCCTGGTTTCGGCAATCAGAGCGGATTCGCTTGCGATGCGCAATGGCGATCATCTGAGCGGGACCATCGTTACCTCCGACGCCAAAAATCTGACTCTTAAGACGGATTACGCGGGTGAGATAAAAATAAGTTGGGCCGCCGTGAAAGAGGCTTCTTCAGATAAATCGCTGTACGTTGTGGCCTCCGGCGACAAAACCGTGAACGGCACGATCACCTCCGACGGAACGAACCTGATTCTGCATACCGCCGGCTCGGGCGAGGTTCAAGTGCCTCTCGCACAGGTCGTCGTTGTGCGTTCCGCAGATCAGCAAGCCGTGTACGAAAAGAGTCTCCATCCGTCTCTGATTGAAGGGTGGAAAGGTGGAGTGACTTTGGGCTTCGCCCTTGCGCGCGGAAATAGCGATACCACCAATCTGAATACTGGAGTCACCGCGGATCGCAAGACGCTCAAAGACGAGCTCACCATCTATGAGTCCTCGATTTACTCAACCAATGGAGGCAAGAATAGCGGAGTCACCGCCAATGAAATCATGGGTGGAATAAAATACGACCGGAACTTCACAAAAAGGCTCTTCGGTTTCGGCAGCGGAGATTTTACCCATGACGAATTGCAGGGTCTGAATCTTCGTTCGATTTATACGGGCGGATTCGGCTGGCATTGGATCAATACTCCGAACACAACCCTTGATTTGCTAGGCGGCATTAACTACACACGTGAAACTTACAGTGGCGGATCAACCTCCACTACTCCTGGCGTCAACATAAACCGCAATTTGCCGGGCATCACGGCTGGAGAGATTTTTATGCACAAATTCGGTTCCTCAACTGTCGTCACGCAGGATTTCTATTTTTATCCGGACTTGAGCGATACAAGCCAATACCGGTTTTCTGTCGATGCCGGCTCCGTCACGAAAATCAATAAATGGCTTGGTTGGCAGCTAAGTTTCAGCGACCGCTATGTCACAGATCCGCCAATCGCAGGAACAAAAACCAACGATGTGATCTTGTCAACCGGCCTCAATGTGAGCTTCAACCATTAGTACCGAATTGAGCAAACGACAGTAGCCCGATGTAATACGAAGCTCGCGAAATAGTGCGCTGCCATGCTCTAGCCGCTCACCGATTCTGTATTGCCACGTCTATGGACGTACAGATTTCCGAATGGGCTTCCCACAGCTAAGTTGCGTCGCCGGGAGAAAAAATGAAAATGCGGAGAGCTTGTCTTGTACTGTTGCTAATAGCGGGCGGAACAAACCTAACGTACGCCCAGGGGAAAAAGTCAGCGTGCCAATCTCCGGAATACCGTCAGTTCGATTTCTGGCTGGGGGATTGGGACGTTCATTCGCCCGACGGGCCATCTGTCGGCCGCAATCTGGTGACGTCAGAGCAGGATGGCTGCTTGCTGATAGAACACTGGACCTCATCGACCGGAGAGGAAACCGGGACGAGCTTCAATTATTACGATGTGCGCGACAAGAAATGGCATCAGCTTTACTTGGATAACTCCGGCAACGCCGGTAATTTCCCCGCGATGGGTGGTAATTTGATCGATGGGAAGATGGTGCTGGTCAGCGATGAAAAGCAATCTCCCGTCTTCCGCTGGACTTGGTACGTTCTTTCTCCCGGTAAAGTCCGGCAAATGGCCGAGAAATCGGATGATGGCCAGAAAACCTGGAAAATTATTTGGGATTCGGTGTATGTGAAGGGCGGTACTTCTTCTCCTGCAAAAAAATAAAAAACAGCTTGCTGACGGATGACGTGCACCGCTCAGCCCGTCTTGATGCCAATCTAAACGTTACACTCAAAGGCACCTACTTACCTTTGGGTCGGTATTAGGAATGCTCCAGGTATTCTCTCGTCCAACGTCGCAAGAATCGCGCTCTTCGCCCTGGCGAGTTGTACGAGATGGCCGTCCGTAGTTTGCTTTGCAGTCTTGACCCAAGCCGGAATGTGCGAGACATCATGATCGTCGGGAATGAAACTGAACTTCAGGGAACTCCCTGCTTTAAGCCGGAGTAATAAGGTACGTGCGTGGGCGATGGTGAATCCATACTGCGTTGCTTGTGCGAGTACGCGGACGAAACCGAGTTCAGTAATGGAACAAGTTGCCAGTTCCGGAACTCCCCTTGACACCAAAGTGTGCACCCAGCTGGCGACGCGCTCGTGGAATTCGTGCTGAAGGAAACCCAACGCAACGAGACTGTTCACGTCGAGAAGATACTTCATGGGAAGTCGGACAAAATCTCCGCGACCTGTTTGCTACTCAACACTTGGGCGTCTGGACCTGCGCTCAAAACTGGAAGCCCAGTTAAGGGGTCCACGACAATACTTACCTTCCGCGCGCGCGGGCTTCGAGGTGTCAATACAATGCGTCCAGCTTCCACCTTTGCGTCGAGCGGGTCCCCCGGCCGAAGACCGAGCTTGCGGCGAATCGGACCGGGAAGAACGACCTGACCTTTCGTTGAAACCTTAGTCTCCATGGTAAGACAATCTTACCCCAAATTGCCCTCTGATAGCAACATCCCCGATTGAGGCGATGATTTTCTGAACGATCGCGATTCGTTTTCACGGTCTTCTGAAACTCCTACCGACGTCTCGTTCCTCGCCGCGGAGGGAATCGAGAACATGTTTCACGATAAAGGCTTGTCTTTCTGTGCTGCTCTTTCCGCCTTCAAACGCCGCGCTGCCTCCGCTACAGATTCCGTCTGCACCTCAGGAGTTGGAATGATTTGTAGCGACGAAAACCGTCGGATTATTCGTTTGGGCTGATGCGCTCGTCGCGTGAACGGATGCGAGCGCGACCAAGATCACTACTGACAAGAGTAAGTGCTTTTTCATCGGCTTAAGCCTCTGATCGCGAGAGTACCGGGGGACTCGTCCAGGCGATATAGGACTGGTGCTTACTTGCCACCATATTACCGGGACTGAAGTTGGGAAAACGGCGGGAGAGCTATTCTTGAGGCGTAGCTGTGAATTTGTGAAAATCGCCGGAAGGCGAATATTAATTGGCGATTTGGTGGTGGGCCTGGGTAGACTTGAACTACCGACCTCGCCCTTATCAGGGGCGCGCTCTAGCCACCTGAGCTACAGGCCCTCCGGAATCGCTGAAGCGGAATTTCCCAACTCCTCATCTTACATGGGCCGAACCGCGTTTTCAATTGAGTACAACTAAGCGATTTGAGTACGGGATCCCGTTGGGGCTCCAAATGTTCAACAGTTTCACGTCGAATGCCTCAATAAAATGGGCATATCGGCACGATTCAGTCCTGAATGTTCAGCTTTGAACATCGCAGTACTGGCGGAAGGATCCGCATCAAGGACAAGTCGAAACGTCAATCGGCACCGCGACATATGTGCCGCTGCCGGAGAATCCCGAGGGCGCTGAGATATAACCCGAAGCGAGATACTCGAACGTGTTTGAGTTCACTAATGTCCCCACCGTCTTGCAATTCAGGTCGATTCCATCAAATCCGGTATCTTGAATTGTGTTCCCGGTAATTTGAGAAGTCTTCAGATTCACGTTCAGAAATATTCCATCGCCGGTAAGCAGATACATCTTGTTGGATTTCAGGAACGGCCCATCGTCTTGTAACGAAATCCCCGTTTGCGTTCCGATAATAGTGTTGGCCGAAATCACTGATCCCGCGTTCGCGTCCACGGTAATTCCAAAGGCGCCCGCGTCGCTGAGGCCGCCGATGGAGAGATTCCCCATCGCCGTGACCAAGGTGCTCGAACCGAAAAGCATGTTGTGGGCAGAGTCCACCCCGGATTCCACAAAGTTGTTCACAACTTTCGCAGTGATCTGACCCGTTGGAATGTCGCCGGTGGCGCCAGGGTCCCCAACAATATCCGTCGGACCTAGCGGCCCCGTCACATAAATTCCCCCGAAATCGAAATCATGGACGCTGCAGTTCTCCACCGTAACCGTCGGATTCGAGGTCCCCCCTTCCATGTAGATTCCGAATCCAACATTGTTGGCCTGCTGGTGCCTGGCGATTACGTGGTTCACCGTCCCTGTGGAATGTTGGTAAAGAACGCCTACAAGAAAAACGCCAAACGGTACTTTATTGTTCGTGCTGTCCACGATCAGGTTAGTCAGATTCACAGCAGCCGTCGCATTTTTCACAAAAACATGCACCGCGGCAGGATCCGAGCCGTTAATCGTCGCGTTGGTCATTAGTCCCGCGGCCGGCGATGTAATTTGAATCGCAGATGTGTTGCCGGACACGATTCCCTCCAGCGTCACCGCGTTGATGATGGTCAGTTGCTCCGGATAAGTCCCCGGACACACCTCGATCACATCTGCCGCCGGCGATTTATTCAGCGCGGACTGGATCGTGCTGAATTGGGTGCCCGCTTTGCACGTTCCCACAATGTACGTGAGCGTAGTCGCATGCAGTTCCGGGGCTCCCAACGCGAACACAAAAGCCGAAATCAACAGCGCGAGCGTCAGTTTGAACGTGATTCGCAGCATGGGCTTAGCCTCCTAGGCAATAGTGCGGTCATCGTCTTCCTTGTCTTCCGCATCAGATTTGCAGCTTCGCGTTTCATTCCTGCGGGCTCTCGATTCCACCGTCAATCTAATTGCAAGGTTCCAGTGCATCGTTAGTGACACCGATAAACGTATTGCCCGTAACGGGGAATCCGGACGGAGCCAAGTACCCGGTCTTCGAATCCACAAACGTGTTTGAATGCACCTTGCTCGGCGTGCCTGGGGAACCGCAGAAAACAATTCCGATTCCTGTGATGTTCGTCAATGTGTTCCCAGTGACGTTGGCGCTTACAACCGCAATGTCCAGGTCGATGCCAAACTCTGAAACATCGTAGATTTTATTGGACGTGATCGAAAATCCGGCATTGCCTGACGAGATCCCGATTTGCCCGCCGCCCACGATCGTGTTACCCGCCACCGACCCCGTTGATCCGGAAAGCGCAATCCCTATTTGTCCATTCGTATCGATCATATTGTTGCTGATGGTGGCAGTGGCGCCGGCCTCCACGTCGATGCAAGTAGCACAGAAAAAGACAAAGTTGTTTTCAAAGATTGCGGTCAGCTCGGAGCTGGTCGAGTTGCTCTGCACCCAAAGGGCGGTCTGGTCGTGATCGAACGTGGAATTCTGAATCGTGACTTTCGGATTCGCGCTGCCCCCTTCCAAATAAACCCCGAACCCGCCGTCGGTGGCCGACACGTTGAATGTAACAAGATGATTAATCGTTCCGGGCGTGTTCTTATAAAGAACGGACACCACCGCGGCGCCTCCCGCCTCGGCCCCTGATCCATTGACATATAGGTTCGTTAAATTCACGGCGCCCGCGACGTTCTGAACCAGTATCTGAACCGCAGCGGAATCTCCGTTTAGAAGCGTCGCATTCGGCACCATGCCCCCCGACGGAGGCACCAGTGTCACCAGCGACGAATTGCTGGACGGAATGCCTTCCAGCGTCACCGGCTTACTGATGGTCACCTGCTCGGGATACGTCCCGGGACACACCTCCACGATAGTCGGCGCCGGAGTCGCGTTGAGTGCGTCTTGGATTTTAGTGAATCGCGTGCCTACCTTGCACGTTCCGACAATATAGGTGGTAGCCGCGTGCAGTTCCGGAACCCCCGCAGTCAATACACATGCCGAAACCACCAGGAACATAAATTTAAATCGTGCCATGAGCTGGGTCTCCTTTTGCCTAAAATCCGCGCCCACAATTGTCAGGATCGGAATTCAATCCTGCGGAGCTAGGGATTTACCACCTGCTTCAAATTTGCCGAGGCGCTTCCGTTGAAGTCGGCATTGCCCGCATAGATTGCAGTGATATTGTGCGTTCCAGTCGCAAGCGCGGCGGTGGACACGCTCGCGATTCCGCCGCTAAGCGTGCGGATTCCTAAGCTCGTCCCGCTATCCACGAAGTTCACCGTTCCGGTCGGAGTTCCTCCTGTTGACGACTTCACCGCCGCCGTGATCGTGACGGACTTCCCGGACGTAGAGGGATTCATCGACGATTTCAGCGTCGTCGTGGTATTTGCGCTGTTCACTACCTGGCTCAGTGCAGGCGAGGTGCTGCCGGCGAAGCTGGACGTTCCGGCATAAACCGCGGTGATCGTATGCGTCGCCACCGCGAGAGTTGCCGTGGCAAACGTCGCTTTCCCGCCACTGAGCGCGCCAGAGCCCAACACTGTGGTGCCGTCCTTAAACGTGACCGTTCCAGTGGGCGTGCCGGTGCCGGTGTGCGTTACCGTCGCGGTGAATGTAACTGATTGCCCGAACATGGACGGGTTCTTCGAAGACGCCACCTTGGTGGTAGTGGTGTTCGCAATTTTTTCGGCGAGCGCAGAGGAAGTGCTGGTCGTAAAGTAAGTAGCGCCGTCATAGATCGCAGTGATGTTGTGGCTGCCCAACGCGAGCGCCGACGTACTGAACGTCGCTTTCCCGCCGCTCAGTGCCTTCGTGCCCAAAATCGTCGCGCCATCTTTGAACGTTACTGTTCCCGTAGGCGTGCCCGAAAATTTGGGCGTGACTACCGCCGTAAATGTGACCGCCTTACCAGAAGGCGCGGGGTTAAGTGATGACGACACGCTAGTGGTGCTTGCCGAAGTGATACTGAAGCTCACCGTTTCCACCTTCTCTTGGTTGCCGGCCACATCCTCGCTATAGAACAGAACTTTGTTGGCGCCAGCCGACGAGACGGTGAACGGCCCGCTATAGGTAATCACAAATCCCGTGTTCACCTCATAGTTGGTGAATGAGACTCCGCTACCGGGAGAGGGATCGCTGGCCGCGAGCGTGACCTTCACCGCGCTTTTGTAAGTCCCACCGCTCAGCGTGCCACTAAGATTATCCGTAGTCTGCGGCGCAATGGTGTCGTAGCACACCGGACCATAAGCATCGTCAGCGGATTCTAAGCCGCTGTCGTCCCATGCTCGCACGTGCAGCGTGTGGCAGCCCTGACCCGCGGTGGAGACAAAGCTATCTCCCAGCGAAGTCGTAGTGACCTGCGGACCTTGAAAGTAGGAGTTGCAGCAACCTCGTGTCGAGTCGCTGACGATGTTTCCGGGGTCCACATCCCATTGTGCGGTGAATCCAGCCAGTCCAATCGGAAAAACACCGGTGCCACTCGTGTCAGTGGCGAGCCAGAACACGCCCTGGTCGGAGTTATACCAATGGCCGAAGATTGGGCCTTGGAATTGGATCGTCGGCGCGCCACCGTCATAAGCCGCCCAGGTGTTAAAGAGCCATGCTAGCTGGAGCATATTCACTGAGCCCCAACCGGTCACGAGATCATATCCAGCGCCGGCGCAATAGAAGGTCAGATTGTCTAGCTTCGTTATGTCGTTCGAGTTGCAGCCCGAAGTAATGTCGTAAAACGGGAAGTGCGGCGCGTACGTCGGGTTGAAGCCTTCGAAATAAATTGCTTGGTTGGGTTGCCCGAGAGGCGCACAAGGGCTATTGCCGTCGTAGCAGTGATTTCCAACTCCCGCCCCTACATAGAGCAGATACGCATTCTCCTGAGCGAAAAAACCTGCCATCTCCGGTGCGGCGATGCTCGTTCCCGCGTTCCCGCCCAGTTCAAGTTCTCCCTGAACGTAGACTTGCTGAGGACTATTTATGAAGTCGGCATTCAGGGCGACGTCAGGAACGCTGCGGCTGCTGGACCCACATTCGGGAAATTGGCTCTGGTAACCCGGCGCGCTAAATTTATCGCTGCATCCTCCGCCACTGCCACCGTCATTACTTGAACAGGCCCCCGCGGTAGTGCCTCCCGTCCAGCCGGTTTCGGTCGTTGCTGTAAATTTCAGTAAGTCGAGGTTCATGGTAGTGCCCCCGACCGTCAGCATGTCGGGATCGGCCCCGGGCATAGCCACAGCCGTTTTCGAGCAGCCCGTTGTCGCACCGTTATCCCCGGAGATCGTTACCAGCGTCCAGCCCTGGCCCAACATGGCGTTGAAGATTCCGTGCCACGTGTCTATCGTGCCTTGATCAAAACCGTTCTCATTGCCATAGTGGCTGTCGGTGAAAACGCGGGCGAGCCCATCACTCAGCATCTGATTGAAAATATCTGTGTACGTTCCACTGGTGCCGTCAGCGCCTTCATACAGATAAACCATCGCGGTGTCGGCCCAAGGTCCGAAGTTATTAGCCATTGCGGTGGCCCATTCGAAATCCAGTGTTCCTTCTCCATCAAAGTTCGTAGTGGTTCCGTCGATGAAGTAGATCTGATAGTGCTCGGCCAGATAGGGATATGTGTTGTGCCAGCCCAGAAAGTCGCTCGGATTGTTGACGCCCGCGGTGGCGATAGCTATCGAACTTTCCGGTGGCGTAACACCCGGATTGCCAAGCGGGTTGCAGCAATGGCCTAGGCCATTCAACGCCGATGTGTTGTAAGCATAGGGAGTGTAAAGATCTGTGGGAGCGTACGGTTCAAGGTTGAGCGGAGTGACTTGGTTGTTCCCCCGCTGCCGCAAATTCGCCGGTAACTTGGTGCGGTCGCCGTCCGCATGGCCCGCGGGACCCTCTGCCTTGGCTGCGCCCTCCGAATACATCGGAAATTCCTGCTCGTGCCCGAAATTATTCGCTGGCTTTAGCACCTCGTAGCTGTTGAGCCCGCCGATGGAATGAAGAATCCCGTCCAGCGATGCCGGAATCGACGCGTCACGATCGTTGGAATAAAAACTCTTGGCACCCAATTGATAGCGGTTGATGCTCAAGCTTAAAGCTTTTTCGATGGTCGCCACTGAACCTTCCACGTCAACCAGAAGCCGGTTCGCGTAGCGCTGGGTGATAGTCAATCCCTGGCTGTTTGCCCAATCCACCACCGCCTGCTCGTCAGATTCGGAAGGAGAGAAGCGGGCGTTCCATTGTTCGGCCGTCAAAAAATGGTGGAAGTCAGCAGATTGCCTATCCTGCAAATTGCTTACAAACTTCTCCTCGCCGTCGCGGTCAGGGTGCTGCAGCCCAAGAATCAGCCGCAGCTTTTGCTCGGGGTCCACGTGGTTAAGCAGTTGCGCTGTTCTGTTCACCACCGGGCCGGGAGCCTTGCCGCCGGCGGCGTAAACAGTTGGTCCTGAAGATTGCGCCATAACGCGGGCCGGCGTCGCGCTTAGCATCAGCACTAGGAAAACGGTCAACGGCCATACCTGTTTCGCCATAAAGTCTCCAATTCTTCCCTTGGCCGTTGATTTTCCCCGGCTGGTTACGCTATTGGCCGTAGCTCAAATCACGGCGCAGGTGTCGATGCAGAGCGAGTGGGGCGCCTCAGTTACTCCTCGCGCGGGCCCCACCCGGAGATTGCCGCAGAATCGCTGGCTTCGACACAAGAATCTCCCATCATGCTCGAGAACATCGCATGTCCGGTCTCAAACCATCACAAAACGCGGACTGTCTTAACGGCGCGGCATCCTAGCAAAATACGTGATATACACAAGTATCCTAATAGGACCGTATCCCGCTCAGAATTGTGCTTGAGGTGCCCTCATGGCCCTGCGATTTCGCCCGATGCAACCGAAGGATATTCGCGAATGCGCCGAGATCATCAAGGCGCATCCTGTAATCGGCCCGCGCTACGGTCGCGCAATACACGAGTTGCATTCCGCCTGGGCCCTCCTGATCGGCAGGGAAGCGATGACCACGGCCGTGTATGAGGAAGTCGACGGAGCCGCGGTCAGAAAATGCGGAGTTGCCATTGGTCTTTTTGTTTACGAAGAATTTATGCGCGAACTGAAAACCCCGCCGTTGTTCTGGTTCGGCGAAGAGCTGGTGAAACGCATCACCGCGGGGCGTTCGCCCGCCCTCTCCGACAGAGAGGTGCGCGAAGCGAATTCCGGCGAAGGCCTCAACCTCGTCGTTTGGGAAGCCGTGCCGTGTCTCGACTTCGCCACGCGCTCGGACCTTTTTCACCTGATGATCGAGGCGTTTCGTGAGGTCCACCGGGGCTTTCGATTGAACGAGATGATCACTTCGCAGGCCGAAAGCGTGGGTCGATTGAAGTGGGCTGTGGACGCAGGAGGTCTATTCTGGGATCCGGCAAAGGCGCGTTACGTGGACTCTCCCAGGAAAAACGCCGAAGAATTTGTGCGGAAACCGCACGTCGTGGGTATTACGCGCGAGCTCGAGTTCGCCCGCCTTGGCTCATGGGTCGGCACTCTGTTCGACTATCTGCCGCCGCGCTTCGGCTTCAGCCGAAGCGAACAACGGATGCTGTTGGCCGCCCTCGCAGGGAAGAGCGGAACCGACGAGGAATTGGCTGTGGCTCTTGCCGTTTCGCTTCCCACCATCAAGAAAATGTGGCTCTCAGTTTACCGTCGAATGGCAGAAGTCCAGCCGAAAACGGTTCGTGATTCTGCCCGGTCAGGGGCGGCCGAACGGGGGAAAGAAAAGAGGCGTCACCTCCTGGCTTATCTCCGCGATCACCCCGAAGAGTTGCGCCCTGTGTCGCAAAAACATTTGCAACAGCAGCCTCCTGTCACGAATCGGATTCACCGAGTGCGAGGATGATTTTTTCGGCCCGATACTCAAGAAGTTTAGCTCTTGCTGCTTCCGAGCCAGCGATATTCCCATGTTTTTCCTTCCCCGGCGGATGCTGCCGCTCGCGCGGGAAGGTCGAAGCAACTTCCCTGCTCGAAGCATAGCGAGAAGGTCGCGCTGTCGCGGCTAAAGTTTGTTCAGGCCGTCTAATGCGGCTACTTTGTAGGCTTCGGCTAGCGTGGGATAGTTGAAAACCGTGTCGCGGAAATAGTCCACCTTGCCGCCGTAGTACAAGACGGCCTGCCCGATATGGATGATTTCTGTGGCGCGCTGGCCGATCACATGCACGCCAAGAAGTTTTAGCGTGTTGCGATCGAAAAGAACTTTGAGCATGCCAGTTTCGTCGCCCAGCATCATGCTTTTCGCCAGTTCCGCATACTTAGCAATCCCAACTTCGTAAGGAACTTTCGCGGCTGTGAGCTGTTCCTCGTTCTGGCCCACCATGGAAATTTCCGGGATGGTGTAAATACCGTAGGGAAACAAATCGGTTATGTGTTCCGAAGCAGCGCCAAACATGTGGCAGCTTGCGAGTCGGCCTTGTTCCATGGAAGTGCTTGCCAGAGCGGGAAAGCCGATGATATCGCCTGCAGCGTAAATATGCGGAACGTCGGTCTGATAGTGTTCGTTCACCTTGATCTTGCCGCGCGGGTCGGGTTCTAGACCGGCCGCCGGGAGATTTATCCGATCGCCATTGGCTTGGCGGCCGACTGCATAAATGAGCGCGTCGCCCTGTACTTTTTTCCCGCTTTCGAGCTCCGCGAAAACCCGGTCGCGCTGGGGGTCGATTCCCACTCGCGTTACTTTTTCGCCCAGGCGGAACGTCGTCCCCATTTGCCGCAGGTGGTAGGCCAGAGCCTCGATGATTTCACGATCCACGAAGTCCAAAAGTGTCGGGCGCTGGTCTATCAATGTAACTTCAATGCCTAACGCGGCGAGAAACGACGCATATTCAAGGCCCACAACGCCGGCGCCCACTACGATGATTTCCCGGGGGAGTCCTTCCATCGATGAAATACTGTCCGTATCAAGAATGCGTTTCTCATCGAATGGTATCTGCGAATTTCGGGCCGGGCGCGTTCCGCAGGCGATCAGAATATGATCCCCGCTGACTTGGATTTTCTCTTTCTCACCTTCGATTTCAACGGTATGCGGATCGACAAACTGAGCGGTGCCTTGAAAAACTGTGACGCCGTTACGTTTTAGCTGTGAGCGAATTACTTCCGTCTCGCGCGCCACGATGGCTTTCACGCGGAATGAGAGATCGTGAACTGTAATATCGTTCTTGCCACGATAGCTCTCGCCGTAAAACGCCCTTACTGCATTTCCAGTCAATTGAAAGATTGCTTCGCGAACACTTTTGCTCGGAATCGTGCCGGTGTGCACGCAGACACCACCAACCATCAGCGTGCGATCGATCACCGCGGCACGCTTGCGCATTTTCGCAGCGCAAATGGCGCCTTTTTGTCCAGCGGGACCGCTGCCGATTACCACCAAGTCAAACTGCTGATTAGCCATGGAGCCGCCTGATCGGTTTATATTCAACGGTGCGGAAGCGCGTCATTGTGCCCAAACAAATTAAGACAGTCGCGAACACCGTAAGTCTAATGCAAGTTTTTTTCCGGAATGTGAACGCTCCTAGGATACTGAAAAAAAAGACGGCATGCCATCTGCCGTCAAATAGAGAGCGAATGTGCCAAGGGACTTCTTTGAGAGCGCCAGTGTTTGTAGCACGCAGACATCCCTGAACTGGTTACGCCAGAGCAATCACGTCCATTTCTACCAGGAAGTCGCGAGGAAGTCTGGCCACTTCAACGGTTGTACGTGCCGGCGGATTGGCCGGGAAGTAGCGAGCGTACACCTCGTTCATCACTGTGAAATCGTTCATATCTTTCAGAAACACTCCGACCTTTACCACACGATCGAGAGAAGAGCCGGCGGCTTGCAGGATAGCTTTCACATTTTCAAGCGTACGCTCCGTTTGTTTCGCCGTGTTGCCTTCAACCGATCTACCGCTAGCAGGATCGAATGCGGTCTGCCCGGAAATAAAAATGAGTCCGTTTGCTTTGATGGCCTGCGAATAGGGGCCTATCGCTTTGGGACCTGTTTCCGTCGAAATTACCTCACGCATCTTTCCTCCAGACATGGCCTCCCGAGATGGCGTCTTTCGCCTAGTTATTTCCCGCTTTCGCGCCCTCGTATTTCCGCCGGAATTCGTCGGGAATACCGGTCTTGTAAACCCATACTCGGAACATGGGTGTGAGATCTTTTTTCGTCGCAGTCTCCAGCGCCGCGCGCATGTCTGGATATCCGACCGCCTGTCCGCGAAGAAGAGTGAGCACTTCCGTGAGCCCCCGACGAACGGCCTCCTCTCCGTAGGCATCTTCGAGTGCGATGAAAAACAGCGGCGCCTTTGCCAAAGCGATTCGACGTTGCTCGACCGGATCCTGCATGGTGGTCGAGATGAGCGGCTTTTCGACGGCTTCTTTGCATGCGTTTTCGTACTCTTGAAGAAACCTCGATACCAGATCATGCCGGGAGGGTTGCCCGTTGAGAGACTCATCAACTACAAGTTCGGCGTATTCAGGCAAGCCTTCGCTGATACCAAGCGGCGAATCCGGACCGGATATATTCGCGAACCAGCTGCGCGCCAATGCACTTGAGATAAACTTCGAAAAACTCGGACTGTCGATTCCGGCTGCCATCGCTTGTGAACTGACCAAAACACCCGCCGGAAAAGGAACGGCTTGAGGCTCGGATGTAAGATCCGAAGAGGCTCCTGCAAATTCGACGATGCGCATACCGAGGCTATTTTTATCCAGAGGCCCAAAATTCTTCTGAAGAACATCTGATACGGAAGCAATTTGTTTCTCGACTCCGGCTGGATCTCCTTTCAGAGGTCCGAAAGTCCAGAAGCTGACGCTATTCTTCTGGCGACTCGAAGGTGTCTTCACATACCGCCCAGCGATTACGTGGGGCGCCAGGTCTTCTTTGCGCGATTCGAATTGATACTTCACCGTTCCGCGATCCTTCTTTCGGCCACGCGGTTTCCCTGATGCCAGCACAAAAAAATCTGTAGGAACCTCGACGGAATAGGTCGTCCCTGCCGGAATAGAAGGGGCGGAAGACAACACATGGCTCGGCGGTTGAAGCACAGGAAGCCAGCCCGGCGAGATTAGATAAAATGACGCTGCGGCGAGCGCTTCGCTTTTCTCCGCTCCGTCTTGGGCGCTGAAGTTGTACTCGATAACCAGATCCCGCCGTTCTCTTGGATGCCAGCCAGGATCTAACGGGACGCGGATTCTGCTCGTCCGTGTTTCCGAAGAACCTCCTGAGACTTGTGCTGAATTAACATTCTGGCTGTCTACTTTAACCAGTATATTTCTTGTTCTGTAGCGGGTTTCGTTCGGCAACATTACATCTATAAAAGGCAGGACGCTGGTGCCGTAATTCTCGAGGGTGTAGCTCGCGCTTAGATGCAGCTCGGGAGATAGCCCCGTGGTGAACTCGATCCTTACCCCCGCTTTGTCGATTCGATAATTGGGTGCCGGCGACACGACACAGCTGGATAAGCATAAAACGAGGCACAGCACGAACGTAACATTCAGAAATGAAACTGGAGTCGAACGGCTCGCGAGAAAAATCTGCCGATTCAAGATGGAGAGATTCTACCGGGCAATCTCAGGCGGGAAAAGGCAGAAATAAAGGGACAGCACCGAATCCCCGCCAAATTGCTCAGTGGCTCAAGTAGCGGGGTATTTGCGAAGAACGTCAACGTCTCGCGCACCGCGGCGATGCGCCGCAATGATCGTCGCAACTTCCGAATCCGGTACGCCGCGACGCAAAAGTTCCAGCAGCATGGATTCGTGCATGCCCGCATTTTTCATAGTCGAAAGCGAAGCCCCCGATAACACCGGTTTCCCCGCGGCCTCCTGGCGAGCTACCTCTAGCACGACCGCATCTGAAAACCCAGCCAGGCGTATCAATTGCAGTTCGCCGGCGTTTACGCCGAGTTGATTCAGCCTCGCCAATTCGACAATCGTCTCTCCGCTAAGACGCGCGCGAAGCAAACCCGCAACGGTATCGCCTGCGTTAAACGGAAGCTGACGCTCGTGGTATAGCTGTACCATCTCGATACATTTGTCGTCGGAGAGTCCAGCAGTACGAGCCTTTGCAATTTCATTGAGTTCCACGGCGGTGATATTAAGCGCTTGTAACTGTTTGATCGCCGAGTAAGTCATTCCCGCGCTGTCGAGAGGTTTCGTATCCAGCGGCACCATCCGCTGACAACCTGCGGCTACCAGCACGAGCAACAGGGAAAATATCGCACAAAGACGGCCAACTCCGTCCCACGAGCGGCCCCCAACCTGCGCGATAAATTGACCTACTTTAGCTTTAGACATCAATCTAATTCTACAGACGGACCGGTCGCACGCCACGCAAGCCACGAACGTTGTCGCGGACTGATTAACGTTAACCGAGACGGCCCCGCAGAAGTTGTTGGCTAACCTGGATAAGTTGACTAAGTTGTCTACGTCAGGAAGGTTTATCAAACGTTGTAAACGCGCTCGATGTCAAAAACTCCGGGAATCCGTTTCACGCCGCTGAGAATTCGTTCAAGCTGTTTGCGATCGTGAACATCCAGCGCTACTTCGATCCGCGCGCGAAGATCCTGGCCTCCGCTCTCGAATGTACGAATATTTGCGCCCGTATCACTGATCACGGCGGTAATTCCCGCAAGTATCCCCGGCCGGTCTTCAGAGAAAATGCGCAACCTCACCGGGAAGGTAGCCTTGGTTTCTCCTGCCCATTCCACTGGAATCCGCCGCTCCGCTTCATAAAGCAGATTCTGAACATTTGGACAAATTTTACTGTGCACTGCAATGCCGCGCCCGCGCGTGACATATCCCACAATGTCGTCACCCGTAATCGGATTGCAACATT
>Ga0209624_10001802_pt1 | contig 16424 bp, 20 predicted proteins | sample JacPinW_OM2H0_O1_FD_188565 | JGI IMG/M metagenome (GOLD analysis project Ga0209624, IMG submission 188565) | Forest soil microbial communities from Algoma, Ontario, Canada - Jack Pine, Ontario site 1_JW_OM2H0_O1 (SPAdes) (version 2) | ecosystem: Environmental > Terrestrial > Soil > Boreal...
TCCTAATCGATAACAAAGACAAACTAGCGATTTCGGAAGCCGATATCAGCAAACTCGTTCGGGATGCGAGGGAACGCTCCATCCGGGTTGCTATTTTGGTCACACGGGACGAAACGCAGCTTCGGCAAGTGGATAAAGAGACTCGCTGGGATCGAAAAGACGGCATCTGGATATTACGAACCACCCGTCAGTGGCTGCCCCGTGATTTGGACGTGCTGAAACCATTGTTCGAGCGGATGAGGGTTCAAGGTCTGGATTTCCTAGACAAGAATGCCGCACTCGCCGAGGAAGTCCGCCGCACATTTGCCGATCTTGATCGTATTGAGGGCGAATTGAAGAAAGCGTCGAAGGCGATTACTTCGGCATCAGGATTGGTCACGAAATACAGAGGTCGGCTTCAGGCGCTCTGCGACACCACACCCCACAAGATCATGCCCCAGCCGGGACTTGACCTCAGCGAGATCGCCCAAGCTGGGGATTAGCGTTCAACGGCGGATGATAATGATGAGGCGGCGCACTGAGTCACCCGGGTGAACTCGTTCGCTATTCTGGGGGGTGCAAGCGTAAGGGTGCCGAATGAAAAAGGATGAGCCCCAAGTCGGCATCTTCTGGCTAGTCGGCGGCAAACTGCTTTTCGACGGCACCCCGGTGAGTGCGGCCGAGCCGTATGGAGTTCACCTGACCCATCCCCGCAGCCATCTGGAGGTGTGGATGCTGTTGCAGCAGAGCGGCACCGTCCCAACCGACATCGAGTATGAGGAACTTGCCCGTGGGCGCGTGACGTACAACGCGAAGTCCCGGCGATTCACATTGCTGGCAGACAAGTGCATACTCGGGGGCGAGGCCATCAGCAGTAAGATCATGTCAGCATTTTGCCTGCCGAGGGGTACGAGAACTGGAACTGACCAGCACTACAAGTGTTCGAGTTGTTTGCAGGGGAAGTGAAGTCGCCATGCCGATAGCCATTTCCAAATCAAAGTTCATGGCAGGCGTGCATTGCCTCAAACGTCTGTACTTGCTCGTGCACTCGCCTGAACTGGGATCCGGCAAAACCGCTGCCGATTTTGCGCTGATGGAGCAAGGTCGAGGGGTCGGCAAGTTAGCAACAGCACTTTTTCCCTGAGGCGTCGAGGTCAGAACTGGCGACCACGATGGGGCAATTCGCACCACTCAGGAGTTGATTGCGAACCCTTCGGTTCCAGCCCTCTTCGAGGCGGGGTTTGAACACGATGGAGTGTTCGTCAGAGTGGACATTCTTCAGCGCCGACAAGATGGTCGCTGGCGTCTAATCGAGGTCAAGTCCTCAGCGTCCATGAAGGACGAGCATGTTGAGGACGTAGCGATCCAGTATCGCGTTGTCTCGAACTGCGGGCTGGATGTCGCTTCTTGCCATCTCGCAACGGTGAATCGTGGATACGTACATGGAGGCAGCAACATTGACCCGTGGAGATTCTTCAGGATTCGGAATCTGACTCGAAGGGTTCAGAGTTTGCAGCCGAAGCTGGTGTTCCAACTGCGCTCAGAGTTCCGCGTCCTTGGAATGGATGCCGAGCCCGACCTTCCCACAGGGAAGCACTGCGTTCAACCCATCGTCTGCGAATTCTACGACCACTGCAAGTCGTCGCTGACGCCGTTTGATGTCGAATTGTCGGAGGACATGTACATCATCCAACGTGCGACGGCTGAAGCGTACCTAGCAGGAAAGTCAGCATCCACCACAACCTCTGAGACGCAGCCTCCACAGCCGACAATTGAGGGCACGCCCGGAATGCCCCCCACGAAGCCGGGTTCCGCGTCAGTTCCGACTCCGTCGCCTGCCGGAATAATCCGGGTCACTTGGCAGGGCGACGTACCGCCGCAAAAGTGGATGAACTTCTACACCAAGGTACTTTCGAAATTCGCAACTCAGAGCGGACTGAAGATCGGCCTGAATGTTGAGATCGCGCCGGAGGGCGGGGTCTCTAACCAGAAGGTGGACGAGATCAAGGTAGCATTGCGCGAATTGGGACTGAGCGACACCGTGAACATCGATTCGAAATAGCCACTTATTCTTCGGTTCCGTATCCCAATTCGGCAGCGGTCGTGGAGGGTTTCACCCAATCGAGAGTCTGCGAATTTCTCCACGCAGTAGTGGAACACTGATATTCGCCATCATAGTTCAGTTGCTTCAGCAGTATTCGAGCGATGATGTCAGCTAGATGATTTGAAAGTTTGTACACTTCAATTGCGGAGTGTTCCTTTTGCCGCACCCGAAATGCTCCACCATGCTGACTGAGCCCGCGATAGTGAGACAAGGCTTGATGCCACTTACGTCCGTCCGAACGAGGATTCAAGTTGTAGTGCGTGTCAACCACAGCGGCGTCGTTCAGACCAAAACGTTGTAGTAACGCGATAACCGCTAGTCCGAAATCACGATCCACATTCGCTGGAGTCGAAACCGTCCGTTCTGCTATCCGGCGCAATGCTGAAACTACCTCGGTTGCGCCTCGCGCATCCTCTTCGCGTGCGACCACTGCGACGTTCAAGCTCGCCAAGCGCAGGGTTTCCTTCACTTTTGCTCTGACGGAATCGTCAGCGCCATCGAGTAGGTATTGGGTCGCAAGTCCAAATTCCTCTGCTAACGCATCGAGGGCTCTGCTGAGGTGCGAAATTCTATCTTCGAGTGCCTGTGAGTAGCGTATCCCCAGCAACAAATGATTCATCGCAACCCGGAAGTATGTTTTGTCGAATTCCTTCGATTTGCCTGCACCCGTGAGCAGCCGTCCCAGTCCACCACGATTGATAACGTCGTACAGGAACCCACGTGCCGATTCGTATCGATCCGTTCCAAGGTGTACATGAATGCGCTTGACGATCCGACCTGATGAGTCCAGAAACTCGATCCAAGGTGCACCGACTCTAGCACCAGAAGCAAAGCCGAGCAGATTTAGGAAGTCGAATGGGAACCAAGGGTCCAGACCTTCCCAAGTGGTCACCTGCATTGCCGCACTGCCAACTATCATTGCGGTTACGCGTGGATTATGGTCTCCGTTCTCCTGTTGCTGTAGCAAATCCTTATAGCCGGGAACCATTTCCACAAAACCGATCTCGTCCAGAAATTCGAAAGTGGATAACGGATTGTCTTGGGATAGCCGTAGAGGGTGCTCAATGCCTCGGTTCGCCATAGGCGGACGGAGATCACCGTGGAAATTCCAGAGCGGAAGACGCCAGTATGCAGCGGTTTTACCTGTGTCGAAGAAACTCCTGAAGCAGCGAAATTCTATCGTCGCTTTCTGGTTGGGTACATCGACGCTCGGTTCACGGAAAGTCTGCTCGGTCGCTGAGAAGATTCCGTCCGAACACACCACCTGCAACGAGCAGGGCGTTCGTTTATTCATGTTTTTGAAGAAGTCATGAAAGAGAAGATTGATTCCTGCCTCCATGGAGGAGGCATTGGGCACCTTCTCGACCTGCATCGTGGCAGTCGTCACGCCGCGTTCGTCAGTATTGACGACTGTTGGGCCTTCGACTCGCATCACTGGTGTTCCGAACTCCGCAGAGCCATGACCCTCGTATCGCATAGTGCTTTTGTCTTCTGTGGCCTGCGAGGTCATTGGTTGGGCCTACCTTGGATTATGTCCTTTGTGAGCGTAAATCTGTGGTGTTGCTGAGCCACTTCGACTGGCTCCCGGCAAACGGGTTTAGTACCCGACTACACCCCCGATGCACCTAGTGATGGATTGCTGCCCTCTTAGCAGCGATCCATAGCTCTTCTGATCTCATGGCATTTGCTGAATGGCGAGCTTCGCGAGGTCCTTTACGATATGGGCATCACGAGCCAAACGGCGAGAATCATCGGAGGCATCAGGATTCACGAAGGGATCATGGCCTACGTGTGCAATCGCACACCTGCTATCGGAATAAAGGTAATCGGCTACGCTGGCATTAAGGTTTTTGATTTCGGCAACTCTTTCTTGCTCGAAATGGAGTTTATCGACAGTCGAGTCAATCCAAGTCCTTCGGATTGGCACCTTCGGGAACGCAACCTCTATGGCTTTCCAGTAATTGAGGAATTCATAAAACACGCTTCGAGCGTTTAATGCTTCTCGGAACAAAGCCATAGCAAGCCACTTTTCTGGGGAGAGCTTTGAAACATCGGTTCGGAACAACCATTGTGGCTCTACCAGTAGCCCCATGCTCGACCGTACCCCTGATGTCCATGGCAGAGGGCGTCTCGCGCTGATGATCCCCGAACCAGTTCTTCTCGCGATAGCGATTGAATGCTCCCACGAAAGCACTGTCAGAAGGTGATTCAACTCCTCCTCGACCTTCGCACTGTCTTCATCTTTCGTCATCGCAACACTGATGACGGTGTCAGCTTCTGGTGAGCCATTTAGCCAGCGGTATTGCCTGCCACCGAATTGAAACATGAACTCGTCGTCATTTCCGATCCGCAAATGACAATCAAGCACACAATCAAGTTGACGGTCGTATTGTTCGCCAAACATTGTGGGATTCTCTAAACTTGGTGCAATTCGCCTCTGCCATCCGTCGATCTTCAGAGTGTCGGTAACATGGCCGAGCAGGTCAGCAGCAAGCCAATCTGGATCACATAAATTTGAGTTCGGACGCCATTTAACAGTTCGAGTTCTGTCCCAGTGCTGCAATAACCAATCGTGTTGGAGCCTGCGCCATTTCGGCTCCCACAACGAGGCCTTCATGTATTTAGGGTATGCAGCCGAATTCTGCTCAAAATCGGCGCTAGTCGCAAACCAAGAGAACAATTCAAGCGATTGTCTGATGTTGCCATATTTCCAAAGCACCTGAGTGGTGATGAAATCCAGACGAGTTTCATGCAGAGTTTTCTCACCGATGACTTGGCACAAGGTTCCGTCTTCCAAGTGCCGATAGTACAGCCCATCGTCCCGCCTGAAGACCTGCTCTCGTTCCGACAGAACTCGAATATGTGAACTAGTCCAACCAGAGAGTTCGTCCACGTTGCTAAGCATGTATTCGCGGAGAGAAGCCCACGCCTTTTCGGGTGGTTTCTGAGTCATGCAACGAAGCATCTCAAGGCGAGCCGCAAAGGTCGGCGTGTCGTCGCCCTGTCGCGTCAGAAATAATTCAAAATAGGTCATCCATACCGCAGACGAGTCAGCGTCATGCAAACGATGCGGTACTAATTGTGTGCGGCCTCGAAGGTCTGCAAAGGCATCATCTGGCGACTGCTTTGTAAACATTTCAATTGTTGAGTCAGCAGAATCGTAGATCGTATTCGCTATCCAACGAGGCGTCCCGCTCTCATAGATAACAAAGGGAGTTTGCGCGGAAAGATCGGTCGCCTTCTTCTCGACGTTTGAAGCGTTCTCCATTTTTAGGGCTCCAACGCCAGTAATTCCTGCACAATGCTGATCCATTCCGCATCGAGTGGTTCTCGGCACACCGGCTTCCCCACCCGGCGATACCAATACGCCGCATTGCCATTGTCGCCTTCCTTGCGATGCAGGTAGGCATGAACCCAACTACCCTCGGGGCCTTCGTCCTGCTGAGCGGATTCATGCGCTCGCGTCCAGTCGCCCTTGGCATCCCACCAAAGCCCGGCGAGGGCTAGCGAGAGTCCCGCAGGTGGCTGGGTCGCGATGAGCGAATTGCGGAAATCGTCCAAGGTCACAATCACGGTTCCTATGAGAAATTCTCAGGAACCATCAATTCTATCCCGTGCTCTATCGCTGGTCATTACCCGCTACTCGGGCCCGGGTTCGTCGTCAAAACCAGCGTCGTGGGCTATCCACTCTCTCTCATTCTTGTCCTACTGAGCGTCCCAAGAAATACCAACAGAGAGCTCCAGAGATTCCCACTGCTTGACCTTTTTGTCCCCTGCTCGTCTATTCAGAGGTTCTAATGTCCAGCAACTGATCCGGAGGTCAAGGTGGCACAACCACTGTGGCGCAAAGTCCCAGTTCTATTTCTTCTTTGTACGTTGTCCGTTGCTCAAGATAGAAACTCGCCCGATGCCGTCGCGCAGAGTCCGGATTTCACTGCGGTACGAACATTCATCCACCAGAAAATGGCTGAACAAGGCATTCCATCCATAGCCGTTGCAGTCGCGCAGGATGGAAAAATTCTCTGGCAAGACGCCTTCGGTCTTGCTGACCGAGAGAAGCACATACCTGCCACAGCGCACACCGCCTACTACGTTGCCTCAATCACGAAGTCCATCACCAGTACCGCCGTCATGGTTCTCTCAGAGCACAAGCAACTGAAACTCGATGCTCCAGTGAACAATTATCTCGGGGCAGCAAAAGTGCACAGTCCAATGTGGGATGCCAATTTCGCAACGGTTAGGCAAGTTGCCACCCATACGGCCGGACTCACTACGTATGCAAGAAAGTGCGTGGTAGGCAGCGACAGTTGTCAGGTCTCAACTGACAAGGCAATCGAACGGTATGGGATTCTGTTTTGGCCACCCGGAGACCACTTCGATTATTCGAATTTGGGATACGGAATCCTTGACGAGGTGATCGCACACGTCTCGGGCAAAACCTACGGGACCTTCTTACAAGACGAGGTCTTGCGGCCATTGGGGATGACGAATTGTGCTTTGGAAATGAAGCCAGCACTGGAGAAAGTCATAGCAGCACAGTATGACTCAACTTCCCATAAGCAGAGCCCGTTGCAGGTATCGGATACGCCGGGTGCTTCTTCAGTGCACTGCAGCGTACACGATCTCGCGCTATTTGGAATGTTCATGCTTAAAACCCATTTACCCGGTCAGCGACCGATTCTGTCCGATCAGTCCATCGACATGATTCTGAATTCCACCGTTGATGCTGGTGATGGCGAGAAGTATGGCATCGGCTGGTGGGAGACCGATCTTTACGGATACCATGGCGTGTTCGCTCAGGGCGGAACGAACGACTCATTTGCCGTGCTTCAAATCATTCCGTCAGAAAACATTGTTGTCGCGGTTCTCGCGAATACGGGTACTACGGTCCCGTCCAATATCGTGGAAGAAGTGCTCTCTGACCTATTGCCGCAATTCGCCGCAGCAAGGAAAAAGGCAGCTTCCGTCCCAAAGCACGATCCAATGAAAGCTCATCAGATAGATCGTCCGCTTGGATTAGTCGGCAAATGGGTCGGCTCGGTCTCAACTTGGAAGGGTGATGTTCCTCTCACTTTGCTTATCCCCGAGTCGGATAACCTGCAGGCGACGGTCGGGTCTCAATCGCCCGTTTTATTGAGCGATGTTCACGTTGAACCCACGCACCTGTACGGCGTAGCAAGAGGCGACCTCGGGGCTCCTGACGCGGCTCAGCCGCCCTACGATATTCAGATCGAGGTGTACCTGAAGGGGGACAATCTGGTCGGCGCGGCCACCGCTGTCCCAAGACCAGATGAGGACGGCCCCGAACTACCATACTGGGTCGTGCTCAAGCGGGTACGATGACGCTCAGTGAATCGCTGCAGCTTGCCCACAGCGAATCGCCTACGAACGCCTCTCATGTGATTTTCCAAGAGAGTGTGGACTTCGTTTCGAGTTTCCTGAGGGTGCACGCCACGACACGATTGCGAAACAGTTCGAATCTCCCCATGCAGTATTCCGATCATGGCCAAAGGCTGATTCCGCCCATCAATCGAATTATAAAAAACGGGACCGTCCTCCCCCGAGGTTAAGGCCCCGTCTCTCAGCCGCCAGACTTAACGGCTCTTTCAGGCGCAACTCTAGACCGCGATTCGAAGCATGCAAATGGACCTAACGTGGTGAGATACCCGCTCCAACGTGGGGTAGGGCACTTGTGATTAATGGGGGATGAAGCATCGTCGCAGAGCAATGGTCTTCGAACACCGACCTCAGATAGAGTCTGGTTCATGAATGTGGCTCAATTTTCACTTCGGGAATTTCGCAGAAAGGACTTTCAAAGACAGAATCGTACGGGGAATACCTTACATCATTGGTGCTCGCATGTTCCCGTGTTGTGCTATTTACATCTTCGATGAAGGAGCGTCAAATCACCACATCGAAAACCTTCGTCCTTCGACGCCACAACGTCCACGAATTGAGTAGTGCGGGAGCCCATTCGGCGCGGCATCACAAGCGCTTGCTCTTACCGTTGAAGTTGCTGAATCCAAAGTGAGCACATGACGAAAATCCTCATCGTTGATGACAATCCAAGTGTCCGAGCCGCGCTTCGAATATGTTTGAAGACGAAAACAGATTGGATCGTTTGCGGTGAGGCAGAGAACGGAGAGTCCGCCATAAAGTTGGCTCGCAGTGTAAGACCGGATGTTGTCTTGCTTGACTACGCAATGCCTGTGATGAACGGGCTAGAAGCAGCCCGAGCGCTGAGTTCCCTCGCACCTGAGTGCGCCATACTGATGTACACAATGTTTGCCGCCCCAGAACTGGCAGAACTAGCTTCCTCCGCTGGGGTTCGCGCCGTTCTCTCCAAAGAGGTAAACGGAATCGGGGCAGTCATGGAAGCGATTGAAGCCATCGCCAGCGAGAATGCCGATCTTGTGGTGTCAGCCGAGAACCAAAATCGCAACGCAAGTGGCTGCGCTTAACCGCGTCCGCGTCCGCTAGCCACCCGCCATGCAGAATCCCGTCAAAGACCGCATCGCGAAGTTGCGGGAGGAGATAGCGCAAATCAGTGACGCGAACCGCTTGTACTTGCAAGGTAGCAAGAGGCTGGTCAGCGCAACGGGCGATCAAGAACGTCGCCGTCAACGGTTGCAGGAAATCCTTTACGAATTGATGTCGCTCACCGACTGGAAAAAACCGTAAACGAGGGGTCACCGCCAAACTAACGATTGCGTTCAGAACCCGGTGGTGACTGGCATGGCAGGTTCTGACCAGCTAACGTGCGCGGCGGGTGGGCACACTGTCAAGAGACCTTTGTCTACGTGTAAGAAGCCATTCCGCTCAAGATTTGCGGCAGCCCTGATACTCAAACGCGAGGAGTGTGGCTCGGAGACACTTGCAGTAACTCAAACTTGCAACCGGTTACCCGAGCATCATTCCGATTCCGGCCAACCATATCCCACAGCTTTCGTCATGAATACTCCGCCCGTGCTGAACGATTCACTTCGCGTAGCTGAGACCAAGAGCACGCCCCGGTCTAAGGTGATTTCCAAGTCCCTGCCGCGTGAAGCGCTATCAACATAGATGGGTGGTAGTGCGCTGGCACTACAGCAGACTCCTTATGACGGATTTTGGTCCTTGATCGCTGTCCAGCGCAGGGGCTTATTCGCAAAATGGAATCTGATCCTGACAACTCTTCAGTGCGAGAGTGACATCAATGAGTGATGGATCAGGATAAGAAATAGGAAGTCGAGTGTCTACGGCAGCTGGTTGCTCCCATCCACGCCGAGAAACCGTCGCGGATTAAGCGCATCCTGAGTCGCCTTCGCAAGCGCAAAGTGAAGAACGACACGAAACCCAAGAAGAACAAAAACGCCGCCTAAGGGCGTCAGCGCCGCTGATGGAGTCTTGAGGGACGACTTACCTCTTTAGCGGCGACCCAGCAGGTAAACCAGAAGTAGCAAACCGATGGCAATGACGAGATCGATAAAAATCAGTCTCCGTGGCCGCCGTGGTTTTCCGCCATATATCATGAAAATCTAGAATATGCCCCATGGGTGTCCCAGCAGTTTGGGACTGGAGTTTGTTACAGAATCCGCACTCGTTGAAATCCGACGATTTTTCGCTTGGAAATTTGCATAGCATCCGAGTCAGCGGAATCGCCTTAGGAAATATCGCAGTCGAACCTGACCAGCCCGAAGTGGCGTCCGCTTGGGTTTGCGATCCATGCGACAAATCCGAACCTACACTAGCCGCCGATGTTCACATCAACTACCACAGGAACATGGTCGCTGAGATGTCCCCACTCTTGAAACGCTCCGACTTCAACTGATTTCAACCGCCAACCCTTCGGGATAAATACGTAGTCGATGTGGAATGGCTTGTCCTGATGGCGGTAAAAATAGTAGGTTGGGCGGGTTTCGGTTCCCTGATTCTCGCCGTGATGAAGGTGGTACGCACTGATCAGATTGTGGTCATCGAATAGCCGAACTACATCGGTGTGGTTCCGTCCGGGGCGATTCGCATCCCATTGCACGTTGCTGTTGAAGTCTCCTGCGGCGACGACGGGTGCCTTGCTCAACCAGCGACGATGCTTCACGAGACATCGATGAACCTCTCCAATGTAATTGTCAGCACGCTTGGTCCCGACTGGACACGCCCAGACTGCGAGCAAGTTGAAATCCACTACTGCCCCAAGCACCCGAACGGGAACCACCCATTTGCCGAAAGGCTTGCCTACCGCTTGAACTTTGAGCTGTGTGCTGCAAAAAACTGCCAACCCCTTGTTTGGATTGGCACCAAACCACAGGCCCGAGAAACCGTGGACGGAAAGGACATCCGACGATTTCTTGGAGCACTCCTGAATGACTGCGATATCTGGCTTGAGCGCCAACAGACGCGGAGCTTTTCGAGCAAGAGACATGCAGCAGTTCCACGTTACGATGCGGAGGTGTGCCATGATCCTGAGTCTAGCGGATGATACTGGTGCCACTGCCCGAGGCGTGGCTGTGATTGCGGCCAGCCCAGTATTGTTCCAAGCGCAATCCCGGACGCCGCACCAGATCGAGCTTGCCAACGTATTTTGTCGTTGTCTGGAAATGGCTCGTCCGATTTGACCTCTGGGCAGAGAAGAAGCTGGACGAAACCAGATAAACCCTTTGCAGTCGATCTATTGCACAGAACCGGGCTTAATCGAGTCGAATGCTTCCTTCTTGGGGTGCTTCACTTGTGATGCTCTATAGTCCATGTCATAGAAATGGTTGAGCAGGTGTTCCATAACCCTGATCGCTTCACGTGCATTGTCTCTAGTCAATGCCTCCAGCCGATGAGCGGCATCGTTGCCGAAAAGCCTTAAAGCGTGCAGTGCCTCAATCATGTTGGGGCTAGGAAGAAGGTTGGTGAGTTCTTTGATATTGTTTTCCAGTTTCCGGTCCTTGAATCCCTTGTCGTTGCAAACCGCTTCGATTAGAGCACGCAGCCCGATGGTGCATGAGAGCAGGCAATCTTCGTTGAAGCAGGTGGCGATTTCCTTGTAGAGCTGCCCCAACTCTTTGTTCAGTTTCTTGAAGACCTTCGGCTGAATAGAGCCTTCCAATCGTCTTGGGTAATACTCTCCGCTTGCTTCCGCCCACTCCGACTCACTATCCAGAGAAGCCCGTTGTTTTTCGAGGGTCGCCTCCTTACATCCCGCACAAGACCAAAGAGAATACCTGTGTGCGCGACGAACGGAATCAGGATCGTCCTCATTTACAGATTCAATGCGGGGAGTCGAATATCTCACTCGTAAGAGGTGATCCGTAACGGTATTGCACGTGTTACAGAATATTGTTTCAGTTTGCTGCATTCCTTCGCTCACAATTTCACCCCGTCGGTCATAAGCTGCGAATCAGATAACTCCCAGTCGGAATCATCTCGCGCAGGTCCAGAGCACCATGTCCACTTTTCTGGGAGTCCATTTACCCAGCGGGGACGCTTGATTCAATTCCTCCGCTTTACGGCGCATGATACGGACAAGGATAGCGCCCTCGTTGAACTTCAGGGAATCGGGTATCATAGCCGCAATCAAGTGTCTCTCTGGCAATTCGGGAATCTTCGCAAGAGCTTTCACCACAAACTGGTCAACGGTGCCGAATTGGGCAGGGAAAAGGATTGCCACCAAGCCAGATGCCCCAGCAATCCCAAGTCCCCTGATCAAACTGGCGACTGATAGACATTGCTGAATGTTGTCCTTGTCCGCCGCGAACAGGCGTTGCTTAATCGCATAGAGGGCATCTAGCTCGTTGTTCGCCGCATAGGTTCTAAGTATCTTTGTGGTCGAGCCATAGCGGTTCGGCGCAGTGTATTTCCACCGAAAGTATTTTTCCAGCAAGAACTCAAACCAAGCCTTCGGGTTCATCGCCTTAACCGTCTCTGCATCCAAGCGGTCCATCTCTTTTTCAAGCTCAAGATTGGATGCCTTTACAAACGTCCAATAACGGTTCAGTGCGGTCTGCCAAAGGTCGAGGTCGTTGGTATTCCACATCTCGCGAGTCTGGTCACCTTGCGTTTGCACCTCGGCGATGGGCACTCTGGACGCTGGGAGCACCTCGGGGGATGAACTCCTATCGTTTGCGGTAGCCTGAGTGAATGTTCCGCTTCCCTCCACAATGCAGCGTTTACCGGCGTTCTCCACAACCTTTAGTCCTCGCGCTTGAATTGCCTTGTACGTTCCCCACTTCGGATTGACGCTGTCCGACCAGTACGTTCCTACGGTTCCATCTAGCGTTTTCACCGAGATGCCGGGAAATTCTTTTGCAGCGATTGCCACGATTTCCTGCCGCGAGAACGATCCCAACTTCATCTGTTGGATGAACCACTCAGTCTTATCAATTGTTTTGTAGTCCAGCACGCCTCCATGCTACTCCAAGGAACAGCCCTTGCCTTTACGCCTCCTGCCTGCCACGCGCAGTTTCGCCTTGATTTCCGCTGATTTCAACGCCCGCTCGGCGATGCGCTAGACTCTGGTCATGGACACGCGCAAGCTCCGGATCGTAAAGCCTCCGCTGCCAGCCATCGGCATTTGCGAATGCTGTAATGCTCAGTTCAACTCTAGCGAACGCTCGCAAGAGCAAGCGGAGAATGAAATAAGGGCGGCGTTTGACGCCCACAAGTGCAATCTGACGGACAGCATTCAGAACACCCAGCGAATCGTGCGTGGCTACACGGAAGAAACGTAGCCACTCATTGGTTCTCGTTGGGCTGGCGGCGAACGCGAAGCACGTGATCTTGAGCTTAGTCCCCACTCTCTGAAGTGCCCACACAAGCGACAATAGGCTCTAGTTGGTCGTCAGTTTGAATATTCATAGGGTAGCCAAACCGTCCGAGCCTATGGGAAACTGAGGCATGAAACAGCCAGAATTGACCGGCGTGGGTTGGCTTGGGCCAAGGGACGAAATGGATCGCGCTAGTCACTGCTCCGGCAAGTGCTCTGAATGCCATGAGATTATTTGCGTGGAAAAGGCCGTGACCGATGGACCTAGTACTCAGCAAAAAAACCACCGACATGCGTCAATGAATTGTTTCGCGAACACATTAAGCTGAAGCACTCCGAGGATTTCAACCTAGCTTCGGTCCCTGCCACTGAGCGGCACGAGGCCTAGCAGCATTCCCTGCACGGTTGTGACCATCGGCGTCAGCGCGAGCCTTGACGCTAAGTTTGTGAGACACGCCCTCTTTGAAAAGTCAGACACCACAGGGAAGTGCTAGCTAGCCTTGGGAGATTCTTGGACAACAGAGCTGGCTGATTTCGGTGCGCATTTGTGTGACCGACTATATGTGACTGCCTGCTCGGTTGTCATGATCTCGGATTCCCAGCCGCACTGATGACAGCGATAGATGAACTTGTCGTCATCAACTTCTCTTAGACTGAACATTGGGATACCTCCGGCTTGTCATGAAGTGATGAACACTAGTTTGAAGCTCGGTTTTGAGCTTGGGAATGGCTCCAATGTTTGGGGCACGGACGTAACCCGCGTTAGGTTACCCCTTTACTCTGACGACCCATTCGCTGGCGACCAGCGTCCATCATTTACAATCCCTATCGTGAGGGGAACCAATGGGAAACTTGTCCGGGGTAGTTGGGTATTTGAAAAAGGAACTGGAAAGAGCACAGCAGGAAGTTCAGAGGTTCACTGCCGTGCTCGCGGCTTTGGGAAGCTCCAATTCAAGTGGGCACCGTACGATGTCAGCGGAGGCTCGCAAACGGATCAGCTTAGCGCAGAAAAAGCGCTGGGCGAAGTCTCGGAATGGATCACAACCAGCCGCGGCGAAAACAACTGCTTCGGCTCCTGTGAAGCGAACCATGTCACCGGCAGCACGGCGGAAGATTGCCATCGCTCAAAAGAAGCGCTGGGCGCGGGTACGAGCGCGGAAGAAGAAGGCGGCGTAGAAATTTGGACTGGCGGAGAAACTGATTCCTCAAACCGAAGAAGACTCTTCGGTTAAGTATTTGAGACCTGAGTGCCGAAAGTTGTTCGGATATCGGGACTCCCGAAATGCTACCGTGAGCGGGATGCCTTCCACTCCAACGGCGGCAGTTCTGAGTTTGCGACATCCATAAGGTACGCTCGGGCGTGCTTTGAGGTTCTTTCCTTGCCTTCTTCGATATCTTCAACTTCTTCGGAGGGTGCAATCCAACTCTTCGTGTTGACGTTGTAGACAGACGCCTGCGTACCCTGAGCATTGTTCTCTGAGAAGAGCCGCAGGTGTTCTTTGCCGACTTGGACTTCGGCCCATACGCCCTCGGTTAACATTGCAGGAGACCAGACATGTTAACTATTTTACGCCACGGGCAGTGAGGGCAGATTCGTGATCCCGCTTCCAGTCGCCCTCGGTGTCCCACCAAAGTCCGGCGAGGGCGAGTGAAAGTCCCGCAGCGGCTCGGCAGCAGTGAGCGATTGACGAAAGTCGTCCAATGCCATTTGAGCTAGCAGTCGGTAATCCCGCACACGGTACGTCCCGCGTCCGACCCTGTCGAAAATCTGCCGATCAGTCCCAACACAGAGGCATTCTCCCTTGTTGCCCTCTCCGTGGTCATTGGGCAGGACGCTTCCGGGCTGAATGTCTGATTCAGATAACATGAGCTTCGTAATCTCTGCTGTCGAGAATGTCCGCCCAGTACGCTTCCTGAACACGGAAGCAAAGCGATCATGGTTTGTTCCCGGCATGGTTTGCATCCTTTCAATCTCCGACCCTGTTCTGACATCCGCTGCGGAAAAGAGCTTATGAGTCTCTGGTACCTCCAGCGATGCGGTCGAAGTGCGTTGCACGGGCGCATGCCATCTGAAATGGTAGCTGCATCGAAGCCCCACTCGGTACCCCGGAGGCAGACAAAATCCTCTAGCGTGAGAAGCATTGGATGACTCGCCAATGCCCGCTCTAACCATTCAAGTATTCCCCCTTGTTGATGACTCTGCTGCACACAGCGAGAAGGTTCGGTGCAAAGCCTTCCTGTGTGACCTGAATAAAGCGAGTCGGCGTGTAGCCATCTTCATGGTTGCTTTCAATAACGAGCTGTACCGCCGCGCTGAGTGTTGGGGGAGTGGGTAAGCGGCGCACGAAACGCCTTCCTCTACTGCGAGATTCTACTCTCAGTCGCACAAGTGAATGTGACAGCTGGCTAGCGCCGCTACTTGTATTCTGTCTCCCCCAGCGGAGCCTATGCGTGCCCAGTACGCCGATGGGCTAGGAACTCTTCGACATTCCTATTAGAGCGAGAATCAACAGGGCTCCGATTGCGAGTGCTGCCATCGACTGTTGATTTTGCTTAGCCAGCGAATTCTTCAGCACGGTCTCACGAAGCTGATACAGGCTTTGCTGTTGATTCTGATATGCAGCCACGTAGCGAAGCTCTTTTATGAATCCGGGCAGAGACAACCCCGGCTCCAGTACAAAAGGCAAAATGGTTCTCTGTGCACCGTGGGCTATTCCGATTTCTTGAGGCACCCATTCCGAGGCAGCAGCATTCTTGCTCCAGAGCAGAATGAAAAGGTCGCAAGCAAGAATCGAAGCCTTTATGGTCGGGGCGAGTGGAGCACCCGGCTTGACCGCATATTCAGACACGAAACATTGAACATCGGGAAACTGCAAGAACTGGCGCAGTTGGTCAACGTTCGGAATGTCTTTCGTGGAATAGCTGACGAAGACGCTATAGGGCATGCACACACATTGTATCGCCTTCCTACAATGTTCCCCGGCACTCTCTTACTGATTCCTTCAGTGTGCCGCGGACGAGGAGACAGAACCAAATTGGAGTACGATTTGATTTTTTAGGGAACAAGAAATCATGCGATTCTGCGGCGACACCAACACGATCAGGCAACCTTCAAGAACTCAGCACGATGGCGCAGGTGCGCTCCCGGAACAGCATAGCGAGCTCGCTCGACAAAAATGACCATCGCGCATGGACGGGGGGTTGGAATTCCCATGCGAAGAAAGCGATGATTCAGCGCCTCGAAAAACTGAAAGTGCGGATTGGGCGGCTGTCGCTCAACTCTCTGCGTTGCCAAGTTGCTGGAATCGTAATATCTCCCACTCCGTGGAGATTATTTGCGACCGCTGATCTTGGATAGCAGGCGCAGAATTTCCAGATACAGCCAAACCAACGTGACGATCAATCCGAATGCCCCGTACCATTCCATGTACTTCGGAGCACCCGCGCTGACGCCGCTTTCGATGAAGTCAAAATCGAGGACGAGGTTCAAAGAAGCGACAATTACCACCACTACACTGAAGCCGATCCCGAGGAGACCAGAACCATTGATGGCAGCAAAGCGGACACCGAAGAACCCGAGAACAAATTGAACCAAATAGAAGACGGCAATGC
>Ga0209624_10001803_pt1 | contig 16421 bp, 13 predicted proteins | sample JacPinW_OM2H0_O1_FD_188565 | JGI IMG/M metagenome (GOLD analysis project Ga0209624, IMG submission 188565) | Forest soil microbial communities from Algoma, Ontario, Canada - Jack Pine, Ontario site 1_JW_OM2H0_O1 (SPAdes) (version 2) | ecosystem: Environmental > Terrestrial > Soil > Boreal...
GTTAGCATAGCTAACTATATTTGCGATTCGAAGTCAAGCCCATGCCGCGCGCGCCTGCTATCAAGAAGGAACTGAGAGTCCCCACTCCAGCCGCAAAAGACGCGGCTGGAATGGGACGCCCGGCTGAGTCTGCTCCAAATCCCCAGGTTCTGACCGTAGCCGACCGGCTGCATTCCGCCGCGATCCATCTGCTACGACGGCTGCGCAAGCAGGACGTAAAGACCGGGGAAGGTCCCGCGCGTCTTTCGGCGCTCTCCGTGCTGGTTTTCGGAGGCCCGAAAACACTGGGCGAACTGGCGGCGGCCGAACAGGTGAAGCCTCCAACAATGAGCAGAATCGTCGCTGGCTTGGCTCGCAGCCGCATGGTCGAAGTCAGAGACGATCCTCACGACGCGCGCCGCATGCACATTCGCGCCACTGCAAAAGGCACACGTCTGCTGCAAAAAGGACGAGAACTTCGCATCACCGATCTCGCATCCAACCTGAACCGTCTGGCTCCGGACGAACTCGCCGACCTCGGAAAAGCTGTGGAAATCCTGGCCGAGTTGCTCAAGAACTGGAAATAATTCCGCTCTCTCGGTAACCGTCTGTCACGGTACTATGGGCACTCGAAACGGTGATTACGATGTCACATACTGATAGGTCAGCCAGTCCGGGGGCGTGCGGCTCCGGGGTTGTGTGGCCGTTTCGCAAGTTCAGTTAAGTCCTCCCCGCAAGGCCATCTGTTTCCATTGCTGCTCGAAAGGATCGCATTTGTCGCGAACACGCATCATCGTGACCGCGGCCGGCCTGTTATGGCTGGCGCACATTGGTGTGACTGCGACCCTTGGGACGCAAAGCCCTGGCCCCTTTCTTTCCGATGCGATTCAGTTTTCTGTCGGAGCGTTGCTGATTTGCGCCTTGTGGGATGCGAGCCGCCGCTCGGAAGGCCTGGCGCGCGCCTTCTGGAACCTCGCGACAGCCGGCTATCTGGTGTGGATGATCGCGCAGGCGATGGGCTTGTACAACGACTTCGCCGGCAATCCGGCGATCATGGGGATCACAAATCTCCTGTTCAGCTTTTGGTTCGTCCCGCTGGCCATGGCGCTCTTCCTCGATCCTGATCACGAGACCGGCAGACTGGACGTGCTCATGGCTCTCGACTTCGGGCAGGGAGTGCTGGTCTGTGTCGCGGCCTACCTCTACTTTTTTTATCTTCCCAAGGCGGAATCTCCGTCTGAGTTGGCGCACTCCGTTTGGATTCCCTATTTCGGCGGGTACGGTCTGGTTGCCGTAGCGTTCATCTTGCGAGCTGTGGTGACGCGCTCGCGCGACGTGCGCGTCTTGTTCGGACGTATGGGAACATTTCTCGCGCTCTCGGGCGGCGTGGACGCGCTGTACTATTACGGGCCCGGACGGCTCTTGAAAACCGGTCAGTGGTTCGATCTTTTGTGGAGTGCTCTACTGGTCGCTCCCTTGCTCATCGCCACCACGTGGAAGCAGATCGAGGCGCCGCAGATTCCGCTGGAGCCGCCGGTCCGCGAGAAGCGCGTCTACGCCGATTTGTTCTACCTGATATATCCGCTGCTGGTCCTGTTCATGTCGCTGCGTATCGCGCGCGAACGATTATGGCTTGCAGCAGTCGTGGTGCTGCTTTCGTTTGTGTGCTCGAGCGCCCGGCAGCTAGTCACGCAAAACCGTTTGATCCTGGCCAAAGAGGCATTGCGCCGCGAAGCCTCGCGGGACGGCCTGACGAGTTTGTGGAACCGGAAGGCTATTCTTAGCATTCTGGAGCGCGAGTTGCTCCGCGCCGAACGCGATCGGGCTCCCGTGGGCGTGATCATGATCGACGTCGATCACTTCAAGAAGGTCAACGACAGTCGCGGACATCAGGCCGGCGACGATGTATTGCGAATCATCGCCAGCGGCATTGCGGCCGTGGTCCGCCCGTATGACGCGGTAGGACGCTACGGAGGCGAGGAATTCCTGATCGTCGCGCCGGGCTGCGGGATGACAGAAACCTGGGAACTGGCCGAGCGCGTGCGAGTACACGTGGCCGATTGCAACATCGTCGCCGGCGGATCAGCCGTGCGGGTGACCTTGAGCCTGGGCATCGCCACCGGACAGGCTGCCAACGAGATTGAGAAAGTTCTGCACGCCTCCGATGCAGCGCTGTACCAAGCGAAAGATGCTGGACGAAACCGCGTCGAACCCAGCCTTGGACGTGCCGCCAGCGCGAGTCCTGCCACTCCGGGCGCCCCGCACCGCGACTTCTGGATCTGATCCCCGCGCGCATAGCCCCTAACGAAAATCTCCCGGGCGCGCTCCGCGTGACCGCGGCTGCTACGTGATTTTTCTTCGTCCGATCTACGGGCTGGGTGCTATGTTTTCTCGTGAACGTCTTCGCCCGGCACCGTGCCGCGGCTAGCGGGGAGCAGGTTATGGCAAATCGCGCCCTTCGTCTCTCCACGATGTCTCTGGTCCTCTCTTCGTTTGCTGCGCTTGCAGCATGCGGCAGCAAGAACAATCCAACCGTCTGCCCGGCCGATGGCTGCTGTGGCGGCAGCAGCGCTCTCTGCGTCGCTCCGCAATATGTGTACGCTAATGGAACCGACGGCCAGGTCTATGTCTTCCCCGTCGATAACAGCACGGGCGCAGTGAGTTCTCCAACTTCCATCTCTGGCGCTTCGATGTCACTGGGAATGGCCACGCTCAACAATCAATTTCTATACGTGTCCAATCCTTCCGCGAACCTGAATCAAGGTTCGTCGATCGACGCCTTGTCGATCAATCTTGGAACCGGGGCGCTTACAACCGTTGCTGGATCTCCTTTCTCTCTGGGACCGGCAAGCTTTTCAGTCGGCCTTGCTACGGACAATGCAACCCAGACTCTCTATGTTGCCGAAGGTGGACAGATTGATGCACTGAAGGCCGACGCAACCGGCGCGCTCACTCTCTTGCCCGGCTCGCCATTCCTCTCCGGATTAAATTTCTATCTCACGGTCGATCCGCAAAATCGATTCCTCTTCGCCACCGACAACATCGTTCCCGCCAGCGTTTTCGCATTGACCATCGACTCTTCGACAGGAGCGCTGACGGCTGTTCCAGGTTCTCCGTTTGCCATGGGTGCAAGCGGAGGCGGTCTGCAGTTGGGGATTGTGGCCGACTCCAGCGGAAAATTCGTCTACACCGTGATGCAGTCGACGAGTCAGGTCGCGGGATTCTCGATCGCGTCGCCCAGCGGAGCACTGACTCCGATACCCGGCTCGCCGTTCTTGACTGGCAGCGCGCCGATAGCGCTTGCCACGGTGAACAATTTCCTCTACGTCTCGAATCTAGGAGACGGGACGCTTTCGGGTTACAGCATCGACTCGACAACCGGCGCGCTGACTCCGCTCGCAGGATCTCCATTCGCTATTCGCGCGGGAGCACTGACAACTAATAGCTCCGGAAGCTTTCTCTATACCGCCGGGTCCGACGGCATGATGGCGTTCAAGATCGATGCGACCACGGGAATTTTGACGCAGGTTGGGTCAGCGATCCCGTTCGCAGGAGCGACCGTGCTCTCGTTCGTACAGTGAGACTTGGCTGCGACTGCAATTCAAGGCCACCTTATAATTTTCAGGCTCTACGGAAAGGAATATTCGCGATGAGATGGAAGCGGACTCTCGGAGCAAGCAGTGTGGTTCTTTGCGTCGTTCTCTCTGCCCTCGCGCAAGATCTGCCGAAGCCGCGGGAAGAAGCTGGATTTTCAACGGAACGGCTGGCGCGGGTTACGCAATTCTTTCAGGGCGAAGTGGATAGGGGCGCGATCCCCGGTGCCGTGCTCGTCGTGGGAAGGAATGGAAAGATTGTCTACCGGCAGGTCGTCGGTTATCAGGATCGCGAGAAAAAGATCCCGATGAAGGCGGACGCAATCTTCCGCATTTATTCCATGACCAAGCCGATCGCGACTGTCGCCGTGATGATGCTCGTCGAAGAAGGACAGATCGACGTGATGGCGCCGGTGTCGCAGTATCTGCCGGAGTTCAAAGACATGAAGGTGGGTGTAGAGAAGACCGATCCGGCGACGGGAAAGCCCGCGCTCACGCTGGAAGCGCCGCTGCGGCCCATGACGGTGCAGGACTTGCTTCGGCATACATCAGGACTGGTGTACGGTCCTTTTGGAAATACGCTCGTGCATCAGGAATACAACAAGGCCAACTTGTTTGATCCTGGCCAGACGCTGGCGGAGTTTGTGACGAAGCTTTCGAAACTGCCGTTGGCGCACCAACCCGGAACGACTTGGGAATACGGCATGTCGGTCGACGTGCTCGGGCGAATCGTGGAGATTGTCTCCGGGATGCCATTCGATCGCTTCATCGAAGAGCACATCACGAAGCCGCTGGGAATGCGCGACACCGCTTTCTACGTGAATGCCGCACAGGCTCCACGTGTCGCCGAGCCGCAAATCGATCCAGCGACTGGAAAGCGGCCGATGTTTGACGAGGTTGCGAACCTGACCAAAGAGAAGGTGAAGTTTTTTTCGGGCGGCGGCGGAATGCTTTCGACCGCGTCGGACTATGCGCGCTTCTGCCAGATGCTGGTGAATGGCGGCGAACTCGACGGCGTACGACTGCTGTCGCCGAAAACGCTGGCAGTGATGACATCGGATCAATTGCCTCCGGATGCGGCGCGGGTGGCGATGCTCTCGGCCACGCAGGATATGGCACCGATTCCGGAGATGGGGCAAAGCTTTGGGCTTGGATTCGCGGTGCGAACCGCGCAAGGACATTCTGCGGTGCCAGGTTCGGTGGGCGATTTTTTCTGGTCGGGGGCGGCGGGCACGTATTTCTGGATCGATCCGCAGGAGAAGATGTACGCCGTCATGATGCTGCAGATGCCGTTTATCGAGTCGGGACACTACCGGCGGGCGATGCGCGAAACGGTGTATGGAGCTTTGATTCACTGAAGTGTGATGCCCGGAAGCTCAAAATCCCCCCTCTCGCAAAACCGCGAGAAGGGTGGGGCACCCTCGGTAATATTCTTGTTCGTATTTCGTAACATATTGAGCGAAGCCGTCACGCCGAGCACCTGTCAATCTAATATCCCTTCGCAGTTTCCTTCCCCCATTACCGTGCTATGAGGGAACGCGCAACGGGAGGGCGACCCGGATCGCGTTCCTTCTCAAACTTCCCCGGTCGATAATTTCACACCAAAAGGAGATTCCACATGGCTGTCAGGAAGATTGATTTGTCTCTGCCGGATTCTCGCAAGAACGTGGCAATGAGGGATGATCCGACGAAGGTCGATCCGAGGAAATTAAAACTGGGAAAGTCGGCGGCACGGCACGATCCGCGAACCCTGCTGCTGGCTTCTTATTTGACGGCGACGCTGCCGACCGCGCCGGCAAGTTTTGATCTCACCAGCAAGGTCGGCGCGTCGTGGGGAATGATGGACAACGATCAACTCGGCGACTGCACCTGCGCCGCCGCAGGACATCTGCTGATGGAGTGGACAGCCAACGCGGGAAAGAAAATGTTCACTCCGACCGACAAGCAAATTGTCGCAGCGTATTCGGCGATTACAGGATATAACCCGACGACGGGCGCGAACGACAATGGTGCGGTTGAGATCGATGTGCTCAATTACTGGCGGCAGAGCGGAATCGCCGGACACAAAATTGGAGCCTACGTCGCGCTGGAACCGGCAAACCACAATCATGTCATGGATTCGGTTTACATCTTCGGCGGGTGCTACATCGGAATGCAGCTGCCGATCAGCGCGCAGTCGCAGGTGCAGAATCATCAGCCGTGGTCGGTGCCTCCGGGAGGATTGACCGGCGATGGCAAGCCGGGATCGTGGGGCGGACATGCCGTACCCGTTGTCGCTTACGATGTTCGCGGAGTGACGGTCGTGACCTGGGGAGCGTTGCAGGTGATGACATGGTCGTTCTGGGAAGCGTATTGCGACGAGTCGTATGCGATTTTGAGCAATGACTATCTGACGGGAAAGAAGGCGACGCCACAAGGATTCAGCATGCAGCAACTACAGGCGGATTTGGCGGATTTGAAATAGTGGGTAGTGGCTAGTGGCTAGTGATTGGATGTCGGCGAGAATGCCATCCACTAGCCACTCTTCACTTATCACTACGCATAGCCGAACGTCAAAATCCCCACCCCTTCGACTTCGCTCAGGGCAGGCTCGGTCGCAAGAAGCGCGACAGGTGGGGCACCCTCACGGTCGATTTAGGCCCGAAGCACTCCTCCTAACAAAACACACTTCACACCCGCTTTAACGATGACTCTGGGTCATTCAATAGTGAAAATCTATTAAATCGTTTCTTACGCACAGTTGCGACTGGAATGACGGCATGCTTTTGTCGTAGGATGGCGCCGCCGGAGCGCCCGCGGCTGAATTCGCGCCGCTGCTCCGAGGGAGGTCCAGATGCAAGCGTCAGTTTCTATCTGCAAGAGCTCGCAACGCGGTTTATTCCAGATTTTTTTCGTCCTCACCTTGATTCTCCCGGCCATGCTTTTCGCGCAGGGCTACTTCGGGACCGTGAGCGGCGTCCTGACGGATCCGTCGGGAGCCGTGATCCAAGGCGCCAAGGTCACTCTTCTCGACGAACAGAAGGGATACCAGTTCACAGCCACGTCGGACAGCGACGGCCGGTATCTTTTCGCATCGATCCCGCCTGGAACCTATTCCGTGACAGCGGAGACGCAAGGTTTCGAGAAAACGGTACGCACGCACATCAAGTTGAACGTGAGTGAGAACCCAGCGGCGAATCTCACGATGAAGATTGCTGGGGCCGCGCAGACGGTCGAGGTGCAGGCGCAAACTTCGACGATCGCCACCGAAGACGCGGTGACCGGCCAAGTCATCGACCGGAGGCTGATCAATGACCTGCCACTGATCGACCGTAATGTGACCGAGTTGACCTTTCTCACGCCCGGAGTCACGGACGTTGACGATCAGTGCCACAACTGCGGGTCGACAAACTTCGCATCGAACGGCAGCCGCGGGGCTAGTGCCGACATTCTGTCGGATGGCGCGTCGATCACGAACTTCGAGCCCAATGGCGGCATCACCCAAGCCGTTTACATTCCCTCGCCGGAAGCGGTGGAAGAGTTCAAAGTGCAGCAGACGAATTTCAGCGCGGAGTACGGTTTCTCAGGCGCTTCGATCCTCAACATGGTCACGCGGTCGGGCTCCAATTCATTTCATGGCAGCGCGTATGACTTTGTCCGCAACACGATCACGGACGCGAACGACTGGTTCAACGATCGCAGCGGCATTCCGATTCCGCCGGTTCACCGGCACGACTTCGGCGCCACATTTGGCGGACCCATCTGGAAGAACAAGACTTTCTTTTTCTTCGACTACGAAGGTCTGCGCTCCAGCAACATGCAGACCTATCGGGCGGGCGTACCCAGTGCGGCAGAGCGCACTGGAAATTTTAGCGAGTTGTGCGGGGCGCAAGGCGGCTCGTTCAATGCCTCCGGCATTTGCACCGACAGCTCCGGCAATCAACTGAACGCGGGACAGCTTTGGGATCCTTATTCCGGCACGTACGATCCGAACAACGGCGGTCCCGACCGCACGGCTGCGATTCCCTTTAACCGCGTCGACCAGTACATAAGTCCCGGCAATCCGAACCTTCCGGCGAATCTTCAGCCTGCGCCGGGTGTGGCGGGAAACCTGATCGACCCCGTGGCGTTGAAGGTGATGAGCCTGTATCCGCTGCCGACGCCGAACATGGCGGGTGCCACGCCTTACAACAACTGGATCGCGTCCGGAGCGACTCCTTACTCGAATGACCAATTCGATCTGAGAATCGATCACCGGTTCAACGAAAAGAATTTGCTGAGCGCGAAGTACTCACAGGACAGGAACTCCACTACTCCTTTTGATTGCTTCAAGACCCTCATTGACCCCTGCGGCAGCGGAGCCAATAAGGGCACCGCGCACATCTTCTCGATCAATGACACGTATACGTTCAATCCCACATTGCTGTTGACGACGACGTTTGGCATCACGCGCGGCGCGACGCTGATTTTTGCCTACAATTCGAGCCTGAATTCTGATCCGCTGGGCGCGCTCGGGTTTCCGTCCTATTTAAAGGCGAATGGCTTCAATGGCGTCCCGGCGATGTTCATCAACGATTACGCGCCAGCAGGGTTTCCGAATGCTGGGAACGATCCGTACGGCAACTACAAGCAAGGACAACTCACCGGCCAGCTTGGGGGAATCCTCAGCAAGGTCCACGGTGCTCACGAACTGAAGTTCGGAGGCGAAGGGCGGTTGCACCAGCAGAATTACATTCAGACAAACGCGCCGCTGGGCTACTTCAATTTTGATAACCGGGGCACATCGGTTTGTCCGTCAGTCGGAATTGCGTCGCAATGCGCCGATGGCACGGTGGCCGGCGGAGACGACATGGCCAGCTTCATGCTTGGACAGGTACAGAGCGGCTTCTATGAAATTCAGTTTCAGCCGGCAACGGAAAATTATCAGTACGCGGCATTTGTCCAGGACAACTGGAAAGTAACGCATAACCTGACGCTGAATCTAGGATTGCGGTATGACGTCTCGCTGCCCCGCACCGATCGCTTCAACCGGCAGAACTGGTTCGATCCGAATGCGGTCAGCCCGTTGAATGGGGGAAACATTTCCTACAACGATCCGATCACGGGCGCGGCGGTCACGCGTCCGCTTCTGGGCGGCGAGGTTTTTGCCAACTCCAACACCCGCACCAATTACGTGACGGATTGGAGCAACATTCAGCCACGCTTCGGCTTCGCCTATCAGTTCGCGCCGAAGATGGTAGTGCGTGGAGGCTACGGAATTTACTACGGCCAGTCGCGATCGGGCGCGAGCGGCGTTGTGCCCTACGGCGGACAAGGCTTCGACGAATACACAAACATGATCACGACGTATAACAACGACGGCGCGACGCCTTATTTGCACCTGAGCAATCCATTTCCCAACGGATTGATTCAGCCTCCGGGAAATTCTCTTGGATTGATGAATGACGTGGGCTTTGGTGCCAATGGCCCGTTGCGCACGCACGCCGCAAATCTGACTCCGTACGAGCAGAGCTGGAGCCTGGGAATCGAACGGCAGATGCCGTGGAACGTGGTTTTCGATGTTGAGTACCTGGGAAAGAAAGGCACTCATCTTCCTTTCAGTGGATTGAACCAGTTGGACATCCTGGGTCCGCAGGTGGAGAGTTACGGTCCGACGTCCCCGCAGATGAACGCGTTGAACACGCTGTACACGAATCCGCCGGGCTGCACGCCGACGTGCAATCCGTTCTATGGGCTCATTACCGATCCCAACAGCAGCATGTCGAGTTCGGTGCCGGGATATCAACTGGAAACTCCATATCCGCAATTCAACAGTGTGACCACCGACGTACAGATGGCTGCGAGTTCGATTTATCACGGACTGCAGCTTCAGGCGAACAAGCATTTCAGCAACGGGCTGGAGTTCCTGATCAACTACACTTGGTCGAAGTCGATCGACGACTCGTCGGTTGGCGACGACAACGTGACGTGGCTGGGAAGCTTCACGAGTTTGCAGGATCCCAATAAGCCATATCTGGAGCGGAGCTTGTCGACGTTCGATACGCCGTCAGTGTTGAAGTTCAGCTATAGCTATGATCTGCCGATTGGGCGCGGCAAGGCGCTGCTCGGCAACATGCCGCGAGTGCTGGAGGCAGTAATCGGTGGATGGAAAACGAACGGGATCTGGTTGATCTCGGACGGACGTCCGCTGGCGGTAACGGTTTCTAACGGCGGAACACCAATCCCGACGTATGGATCGCAGCGTCCGAATCTAGTCGGAACGCCGCGGCGCAATTATGGAACGGATTGGCAAGATCAGTTCTTCGTCGACAACACCGTCTTCCAACAACCGAGTCCGTTCACTCTTGGCAATATGCCGCGGACGATCGCATCGGTACGCACGCCGCTCACTTTCACGAGCGACTTGTCGGTGAGCAAGCAGTTTGTGCTATCGAACGTGCATGAAGGGATCCGGTTGGAGTTGCGACTGGAAGCGCAGAATGCTTTCAACCATCCATTGTTCAGCCTGGGTACTCCGGGACCATACGGGGACAGCACGCTGAACGTGGGGGATCCGAGCTTTGGGATCATTCCACGGATGTCACCGGTAGGTCCGAGACAGGTTCAGTTAGCGGCTAAAGTTAGTTTCTAGGTTGAGGTTCGGTAAAAGCCCCACTTCCGGCAAAGCGGCCGGAGGTGGGGCACCCGGTTCGGAGTCGTGCTCGCTGCAAAGAAAGTCAAAATCCCCAGCGCTTCGACTTCGCTCAGGGCAGCGGCTAAAGACAGTTCGTTTTTCCGCTGCTTTTTCGGCACGGATAAAATCCGTGCCCTGATACGAGGCTCTCGGACTTCGCCCAGATCTAAAGATCAAAATCCCCACTTCCGGCAAAAGCGGCCGGAAATGGGGCACCCGGTTCGGAGTCGTGCTAGCTGCATAGAAGAGTCAAAATGCCCAGCGCTTCGACTCGCTCAGGGCAGCGGCTAAAGCCAGTTCGTTTTTCCGCTGCTTTTCGGCACGGATAAATCCGTGCCCTGATACGAAGCTCTCGGACTTCACTCCGAGATCTAAGATCAAAATCCCCGCTTCCGGCAAAATCGGCCGGAAACGGGGCACCCGGTTCGGAATCGTGATCGCTGCATAGAAAAGTCAAAATCCCCACCCTTTCGCAAAAGGCGCGAGAAGGGTGGGGCATCCCTCATCACACTCCTCTCTCGATTATTTAGGTTTCGGAGCTTACTTGGCAGATGCGGCCGACCAGGTAGTCGGAGGCGGTTTTGCCTTCGGCTATGGGCAGGACTTCGATCGGGGAGGATTGGTTGTGGGGGCGGAGAATGAGCTGGTTTCCCGGCGCTTCGACGTACCGGACCGCGCAAGTATCGCTTTTCAGAACAGCGTACATATTGAATTCGCCTTTGCGATATGGCTTGAGTGAGTTGTAATGGCGGTCGATCAGGAGCGTGGCTCCTGGCGTAAGGCGAGGGACCATGGGAACGGCTTCCTTCGGATCGAGCCGGATCAGAACAAAGCGGTGCCAGGCGGAACGGTCGCCCTCGGTTTCAGCCTTGAGCTTGCGGAGGAAGGTCTTCTTGAATTTGAGGATCTCGATCACCTGCGAGGCTGTGATGAGGGGGTGGGTGGCGGCAGTGGCGGGGTCGGTGAGCAGGATGTTTTCGAAGTCATCACCGCTGGGGGGCAGGATCGAAGCGCGTTTGTTGACCTCAGCAGGATCGAGCAGGTCGAGGACGGAAAGATGTTGAACCGAAAGGACTTTGTCCATGCCCTCGATGCTGAGGCCGCGTTTGCGGTTGAGGAAGTTAGAGATATGGGCCTGTTTGAATCCAGTTTGCTCGGCGAGGCGAAGTCCGGTTAGTTCGCCTGCTTCGATCCGTTCCCACAGGATTTTACGGAGGTTATCTTGCAGGATTTTGAACTTCATTAGGCGGAGTATAGCACCGGTTTATCAGGGGTCGCCGAGTGCGGAAAGTTTTCCACAGGCGATCAATGTCCATCCAACCTTGACTGAGAAAATTCACAGCTATAGGATCGCGACATCCTAGGGGCCAAATCGCTCTATGAGAGACGACACCACGAACCAGACCGGTAACATGAACGAGGAGAAGAACTTCGGGGAGTTTCGGCGGAAGGTAAAGTCGGCCGAAGTGCTGTCGGCGTCGATGGAGCGGCTGCTGTTGTCGCTGCGTTTCACAGGAAAAGTGAGCGTGGTGATGCAGAATGGGCGCGTATTGAAGTCGGGCTACGAGGAAGGGTATTTCCGGCGCCAGGAAAGTGCGGGCGTAGATGACGAGATCGCGCAAAAACTATAGAAGTGGAGGAGTCGCGGCAAGATCAGTCATCGGGCCAGGTTGTCAGAAATCATAAAAACTAAATAGCCCAAGCAGGTCATCGTAAGAGAAACGAGCCCTGCGTTCGGTTCCCGTATTTGTTTGACGGGGATCGGCGCAGGGCTTTTTCGTTTTCCGGGGAAGTCGAAATCCCCACTTCTCGCGCACACGCCGCGCGAGAAATGGAGCACCCGGCAGTTCATAGCGAAGGACAGGAATTCAAAGTCCCCACCCTGTCGCAGAAAACGCGACAAGGGTGGGGCACCCCGGGGAAATTTATTTCAAATTAAAACGGAGGAAGTCATGAAACGCAATCTTAAGAATGGCGAAGTGCGAGTCGAGTTGAAGTATTGCGAGCGGTGTGGAGGGTTGTGGGTGCGGGAAGGAGGAGGCGGAGTCTATTGCAACAATTGTGAACCAGAGATTGCCGACTTGCCGATCCTGAAGAAGGGAGCGGGAAGACTGAAACTGCCAGTGCGGACGCGAAGTGTGGTCAACGAAGTTGGGGTCGATCGTCCGGAGCAAGATGTTTCGGATCTGGAAGCCGCGGGAGGTGTCGCGTGAGAGACAGCGTGGAATGGCTCGCAGCGGAAGCCGATGAGTCGGAAGAACTTTCTGCGGATCAAAATCCCCGCCCTGTCTCTGCAAAGGACGCAGAGACAAGGACGGGGCACCCGGAGAAATCGGAAGATGTCCAGGAAGATCAAAACCCCCACTTCCGGCAAAACCAGCCGGAAGTGGGGCACCCGGAAGAGTACGCGACACGGTTGGAGAACGATTGCGACTACGAGAACGAGCGCGTGCGGCGGATATACCGGGCGAGAGTCGTGACGATGTTGCGGAAGTATTTGCAGTATTCGATCGAGACGGGAAGACTGCCTTCGCTGTTGGGCAGAGAATTCTTCCGAGCGAAGGTGACATCGTACACCGTGGTCACGTTTGAAGATCGAGTGATCTTCGTACATGACATGGAGAAGTGTTTGGAGAAGCTGGATGAATTCTCGAGACAGCTCATCGCCCGACACATTTTGCAGGAGCACGATCAGGAAGCCACAGGAAGACTGCTTGGGTGCACGGAAAGGACGGTTCGAACGTATGTTCCGATTGTATTGGATCTGTTCACGGAAATTTTATTCGATGTGGGATTGTTGGCGAGGTGATTTGAATTGGGAAAAATCTTGTCAAGGGGGTTTGAAATCACAATTCTTTGTAAGTGCTTGGTAAGATGGCAAAAATAATTTTCGGATTTTTTCCGGTTGACCTTAGTCAATTTGCTATTCTGAATATAGAGAGTGAGAAAAAAGAAATCTCCTGTAGAGGGCGCGCCCGAAATGGCGCGCCTTCGTTTTTTGGGAGGAATCTCTCTAAGAATTCATAAGGGATACGGGTCATGGGGCAATGATGAGGAAAAAAGCGAAGAAGAGGAAAGCGGTGATCAAGAAAACTGCGGCAGCGCCGAAGAAAAAAGGGGCGCCGCGGACGAAGAAGGAAATGAATCCCGCGGAAGTGCGGAAAGGGCTCTCCAAGCTCGTAGGGACGCACGCGACAAAGATGACGAAGGCGGTGATCAGTCAGGGCGAAACCGGACAGCTAGCACCGCTGAAATACTTGCTTGAGATGGCGAACATTTTTCCGCAAGCGACGGATGGAAGTCAGACGACGACAGAAGAAGAGAGCATGGCGCAAACACTGTTGCGGCGGCTACAGATTCCGTTGACCCCGGTGGCGGCGGACGAATACGAGAAAGAATGCGAAGAGCCTTCAGAGATTGCAGAGAAGACGACGGAAGAGAAGCAGGCTTCCGCCGGGGATGAAAGTGTCGAGCTTCGCGATAAAGAGAGCGAGGAAGTTTCTGTTGGGTGAGTGGAGGCCATTACGAGATCAACATCCTCGCCCTGATTCGGTTGGGTTCTTGACAGAAATCTAAAGACTTTCAACACGGGGGGACACTGAGGAGCACAGGGAACGTCAAAACATCGTGCAGACCTAAAGCTTTTGAGCTGGAGAGATACCGTAGAATGAGGCGAGAAGAGCGGGTTGCGATTTGGGTTCATGGGAAGTCGGCGTCGCCATCGCTTCGATTGCGCTCAGCGTGGGCTCTTTCGCGGAAACGCAATCAGGATGGGGAACCCGCACTTCGACAAAAGAAGATATACCGGAGAGGGATGGACATTACTTGGGTGACGGAGCGGATCGCGGTGGGGGGCGGCATATGGACGTCGGACAACATGGCGGTGGTCGCCAAGCTGGGGATCACGCACGTCATCGATATGCAGATCGAGTTTGATGACACGCCGCTCGCAGCTGGATATGCGGTCGAGGTGCTGTGGAATCCGACGGATGATGATTTCGAACTGAAGCCGGCGCGGCTGTTCCGGCGTGGAGTGGACTTTGCGCTGCGAGCACTGGAGTCGCCGGAGACCAAGGTCTTTATTCATTGCGCGGCGGGGGTGCATCGGGCTCCGATGATGACGCTGGCGTTGCTGGGAGCGATGGGATGGGAATTGGAAGACGCCATGCAGTTGATTGAGGGGAAGCGTCCGGTGGCGGATTTCGCTGAGGTGTATGTGGAGAGTGTGGAGAGATTTCTGGCGGAGAGAGTCAGGGATTGAGAGCGACTTAGTTCTCACCACGGAGGGCACAGAGTTACACAGGGTAAGTCAACATCGCCCGAAATCCCCACTTCCGACAAATTCGGCCGGAAGTGGGGCACCCGATTCGGTAGGGTTTTTAACAAATAACAAAACTCACCACAGGGGGCACTGAGGGACACAGGGGACGTCAAAATCATCACCCCGTCGCACGACATCTGACAGAGTAGAAATTTTGGAGGAATAATTTATGCGTCACGCGGTCCGCCGCCCTATGGGGCGGCTTTTTTATTGGCTGTTAGCGGTGGTGATCACGGCGGCAGGTGTCGGGCTCCCGGCTCGCGGAGGCGCTCCGCAAAATTCTCCGGCGACGACGGTCGTTTCGGATTCCATTTTTATGGCAGACGGAACACCTGGGCAAGGGAGCTTGATTATTTCGTGGCCCGCGTTTGAAACGGCCGGCGGGATGGCGGTGGCGGCGGGGACGACTAATGTGACGCTGGGTGCAGGCGGTGCGCTCAGCGTCGCGTTGGTGCCAAATGCAGGCGCAACTCCGGCGGGAGTTTATTACAGCGTCGTCTACCAGCTTGGAGCCGGCGAGGTGAAAACGGAAAGCTGGGTGGTGCCGACAACCTCCCCAGCGAACCTGGCGGCGGTGCGGATGACGCCGGGATCGGGGCTCGCGGCGCAACCCGTCTCGATCCAGTACGTGAATTCGGAGTTGGCGACGAAGGCCGATGACAGCGCGGTGGTTCATCTCAATGGATCGGAGACGATCAGCGGAGCAAAAACTTTTGCGAGTTCTCCGAATGTGCCTGCGCCGACGAACGCGACGGATCTCGCGACGAAGGGATATGTCGATCAGAGCCTGACGAATGTGGGGGCGGGAAATTATCTGCCGACTGCGGGAGGCACGATGACGGGGCCAATCACGCTGCCGGCGAATCCGATCGCGCCCATGCAGGCCGTAACGAAGGGCTATGTGGATTTTGGCCTCGGCCAGAAAGCAGACTTGATTTCAGGGCTCGTGCCGGCGAGTGAGTTGGGCAGCGGGACCGCAACGGCTGGAAGTTGTCTGTTGGGAAACGGGACGTGGGGGGCTTGCGGGAGTGGCGGTGGGTCGGGAAACGTTTCGACGACGCCGGCGGCGAGTCAGAATGTCGCGCAGCCGGAGGGAACTCAATTTTCGACGAACAATCTGGCGAATGTACGATATCTGACGCCGAGTTGGAACTGGGTGCAATCGCCGACGGACAGCCTGGCAACGTCGGGGAGTAACACCATTCATTTGATCCCGTGTCCGATGGGAATTGATACCAGCAACAATGCGAATCGTCCTTATTACGTTTACATCACGGGAACGGGGACTGCCGAAACGGCGCTGGTGAGTGGCGGGACTTGCGTAGGCGGCGCAACCACGGGAACGATCGTCGTGACGACTGCGGGCAGCCATGCAGCGGGATATACGGTTGGATCTTCGACTTCGGGCTTGCAAGAAGTTCTGAACGACGCCGGGACTCCAGGAGCGGCGGTTGTGATTCCTCCGACGGGTGCGAATGCCAGCGCACTGCCGATTTATTCCACGGTTTACATACAGAGCAACAAGAGCTCGCTGCGCGGCGAGGGAAAGCCGACGCTGCTTTGTAAGACTCGATCGGTATGCCTGTTCCTTGGCGACCGCGTGAATGTGAACGATTTTGCGAGCATCGAGGTAAGCGGAATTCGATTCGCGGCCGGAAACAGTTTCGACGGAATCCCGATTACGAATACGGCGTGCGCATCGAACGTGTCCACGATCAGCCTCAACAATAGCGGCGTGGGGGCGGTGCAGGCGGGAGATTACGTCGACATTAATTGGACGTTCAATCCCCATTATTACGGGATTCATCTGGTGACGAGCGCTTCGGCGACGCAATTCACGTACGCGGATCCGAACTGCGGAGGATTCACAACGATT
>Ga0209624_10001804_pt1 | contig 16413 bp, 12 predicted proteins | sample JacPinW_OM2H0_O1_FD_188565 | JGI IMG/M metagenome (GOLD analysis project Ga0209624, IMG submission 188565) | Forest soil microbial communities from Algoma, Ontario, Canada - Jack Pine, Ontario site 1_JW_OM2H0_O1 (SPAdes) (version 2) | ecosystem: Environmental > Terrestrial > Soil > Boreal...
CAAGATACGCAACCCGGTTCCCAGAGGGTTGTGAATTCGTCATTCCGGGGTCGCCGCATGCGGCCCCGAAATGACGCTCAGCGTCACTTCCATTCCACCTTCATGACCTCGTAAGCCTTGGCGCCGCCCGGCGTGACCACCTCGACCTGTGCGCCTTTCTTCTTCCCGACCAGCGCGCGGGCGAGCGGCGAGGTGATGGAAATCTTGCCCTTCTTGGCGTCCGCTTCCGGCTCGCCGACGATCTGCCACACCGCTTTCTTGTCGGTGTCCTCATCGACCAGCGTGACGGTCGCGCCGAAGGTGATCGTGTCGCCCGAAAGCTTGGATACATCAATCACTTCGGCGCGCGCGATTTTGTCCTCGAGCTCGGCGATGCGGCCCTCGTTGAGCGACTGGGATTCCTTCGCCGCGTGATATTCGGCGTTCTCCGAAAGGTCGCCATGGGTGCGCGCGTCGGTGATCTGCTGAATGATCCGCGGCCGCTCGACCTGCTGGCAGTGCTTCAACTCGGACTCAAGCGCCGAGTAGCCCTCTGCCGTCATAGGGATCTTGTCCATCCGTCTCAAACCTCCAATGTCCGCAGAGTCAAAACCCCGTCACGGGCCGAAGCATTGCCCGGCCACGCGACAGGGAAAACTGGCTCTACACGGACCGTCGCTGGGGGCGCCCCAATGCTTGATCAGACCCGACCCCGAAATAGCTCTGCAGCGCACACACCTCGAGGTCGCCCCCGAGATAGGCCCTGATGCCCTGCGCTGCGGCGACGGCCCCTGAAAGAGTGGTGTAATACGGCACTTTATGCAAGAGGGCGGCGCGCCGGAGCGAGCGGCTGTCCGCGAGCGCCGTGGCGCCCTCGGTGGTGTTGAAAACCAGCTGCACGTCGCCGTTTTTGATGGCGTCGACGATATGCGGGCGGCCTTCGGCGACCTTGTTGATCTTGACCGCCGCAACGCCCTGCGCGGCGAGGTAGCGTTGGGTTCCTGACGTGGCCGTGATGCGGAAGCCCAGTCCGGCCAGCAACCGGGCGGCTTCGAGGATGCGCGGCTTGTCGGCATCCTTGACCGACACGAAAACGGTGCCGGTCTTCGGCAGCCGCGAGCCGCCGCCAAGCTGGCTTTTGACGAAGGCGACATTGTAGTCGCGGTCGATCCCCATCACTTCGCCGGTCGATTTCATCTCCGGCCCGAGCACGGTGTCGACCGCGGGGCCAAAGCGCGCGAACGGAAACACCGCTTCCTTGACCCCGACATGGGTCGCCGCGCCCGGCTCGAAGCGCTGCGGCTTGAGATTAAAGCTCGTCAGCGATTCACCCGCCATGATGCGGGCCGCGATCTTGGCCGCGGGAATGCCGATCACCTTGGCGACGAAGGGCACCGTGCGCGAGGCGCGCGGATTGACTTCGAGCACATAAATGTCGCCATTCTTGATAGCATATTGCACGTTCATCAGGCCGCCGACTTTGAGCGCGAGCGCCAACGCCCGGGTCTGCCGGTCGAGCTCGGCGATGACTTTGGCGGAGAGGTTGTGCGGCGGCAGCGAGCAGGCGCTGTCGCCGGAATGAATGCCGGCCTCTTCGATGTGCTCCATGATGCCGGCGATATAGGTATCCTTGCCGTCGCAGAGGCAATCGACGTCGACCTCGATAGCGTCGGTGAGATAACGGTCGATGAGGAGCGGCCGCTTGTCCGACACCGCCAGCTCCGACGGCCGGCCGAGATCGGCGTTAAGGCGCGCGACATAGCGGTCGAGCTGGTGCGTGTCATGCACGATCTCCATCGCGCGGCCACCCAGCACGTATGACGGGCGGATCACAATCGGGTAGCCGATCGCTTCGGCGATGGCGTGCGCCTTCTCCGGCGAGGTGGCGATGCCGCTATTGGCCTGGCGCAGATTGAGCCGGTCGAGCAGTTGCTTGAAGCGGTCGCGGTCCTCGGCGAGGTCGATGGCGTCCGGCGACGTGCCGAGAATCGGCACCCGCGCCTTTTCCAGGGTCTCGGCGAGCTTGAGCGGCGTCTGGCCGCCGAATTGCACGATGACGCCGTGCAGCGTGCCGTTGCCGCGCTCGGTTTCGATGATCTCCATCACGTCCTCGGCGGTGAGCGGCTCGAAATAAAGCCGGTCCGAGGTGTCGTAATCGGTCGACACCGTTTCCGGATTGCAGTTGATCATGATGGTTTCGTAGCCGACTTCCTTGAGCGCGAAGGCGGCATGGCAGCAGCAATAATCGAATTCGATGCCCTGGCCGATCCGGTTGGGTCCGCCGCCGAGGATGATGACCTTCTTCTTGTCGGATGGCGCGGCCTCGTCGGCCGCATGACCGGCAAAAGGCGTTTCGTAGGTCGAGTACATGTAAGCCGTCGGCGAAGCGAATTCGGCGGCGCAGGTGTCGATGCGCTTGAAGATCGGCCGCACGCCAAGCTTGCGACGGCGTTGCGAAACCACGTCGGCGGCAAGCCCGGTCAGTTTAGCGAGCCGGGCGTCGGAAAATCCATGCGCTTTAAGCCGGCGCAGCGCCGTTGCCGTCGTCGGCAGGCCCTTGCCGCGGATTTCGGCTTCCATGTCGATGATGCCGCGGATCTGGGCCAGAAACCACGGATCGATGTGGCAGGCATTGTGGATGTCGGCATCGCTCATGCCGAGACGCATCGCCTGCCCTACTTTCAATAGGGTGTCCGGCGACGGCGTGCCGAGCGCGGCGCGGATGGCATTCTTGTCGTCGCCCTGATCGAGGCCCGGGATGGCGATCTCATCGAGACCGGTCAATCCGGTTTCCAGCGAGCGCAGCGCTTTCTGCAGGCTTTCCGCGAACGTGCGGCCGATCGCCATTGCCTCGCCGACCGATTTCATCGAAGTGGTGAGCACCGGTTCGGCGCCGGGAAATTTCTCGAAGGCGAAGCGCGGCACCTTGGTGACGATGTAATCGATGGTCGGCTCGAACGAGGCCGGTGTGGCGCCGCCGGTGATATCGTTGGCGATCTCGTCGAGCGTGTAGCCGACCGCGAGCTTTGCAGCGACTTTGGCAATAGGAAAGCCGGTTGCTTTCGAAGCGAGCGCGGAGGACCGCGACACCCGCGGATTCATCTCAATGACGACAAGGCGGCCGTCGGCCGGATTGACCGCAAACTGCACATTGGAACCGCCGGTCTCGACGCCGATCTCGCGCAACACCGCGATCGAGGCGTCGCGCATGATCTGATATTCCTTGTCGGTGAGCGTCAGCGCCGGCGCTATGGTGATGGAATCGCCGGTATGCACGCCCATCGGGTCGACGTTTTCGATCGAGCAGACGATGATGCAATTGTCGTTTTTGTCCCGCACCACCTCCATCTCGAATTCTTTCCAGCCGAGCACCGATTCTTCTATTAACACTTCGCTGGTCGGCGAGGCGTCGATGCCGCGCTCGACGATTTCGATGAACTCCGCCTTGTTGTAGGCGATGCCGCCGCCGGTGCCGCCGAGCGTGAACGAGGGCCGGATAATAGCGGGCAGCCCGATATCTTCGAGCGCCTCGAGCGCCTGGATGAGCGTCTTGATCTGGTGCGAGCGCGGCGTCGCCAGCCCGATCTTGGTCATCGCATCGCGAAACAGCTTGCGATCTTCGGCCTTGTCGATGGCGTCAGCGGTGGCGCCGATCATCTGGACGTTAAATCGGTCCAGCACGCCCATTTTGCGCAACGACAGCGCGGTGTTGAGCGCGGTCTGGCCGCCCATCGTCGGCAACAGCGCGTCGGGGCGTTCCTTCTCGATGATCTTGGTGACCATCTCCGGCGTGATCGGCTCGATATAGGTCGCATCCGCTAGATCCGGATCGGTCATGATCGTCGCCGGATTGGAATTGACGAGGATGACCCGATAGCCCTCGGCCTTGAGCGCCTTGCAGGCCTGCGTGCCGGAATAGTCGAATTCGCACGCCTGGCCGATGACGATCGGGCCCGCGCCGATAATCAGGATCGAGGAGATGTCGGTCCGTCTGGGCATCGCTTCCGCATGTGGGACACAAAAAAAGGGCGCGCAAGATGCGCGTCCTTTGGGCCGGCGCCGGGGCTCGGCCCCGCGCGTGCGCGTCTTAGACCAGATTCGACGGGGAGGGAAGGGCGGTCGCCATTTGGCGCGCGGAGCCGGTGGAAAGCCGCGGATTGACTTCCCGCGCAGTCGGTCGAGAGTCTCGATAAAACGGAGGGAGCGAGACGCCGTGAATATCCGCGCCAACGCGGTCGACGCCAGACCTAAATCCCAGTCCAAGCCGCCGTTTCGCGCCGAGCACATCGGCAGTCTATTGCGGCCGCCGCATTTGCTGGAACAGCGTACCCTTTTCTCCCGCGGCGGGATCGGCCAGGCCGAGCTGACCGCGGCCGAAGACCAGGCCATCCGCGACGCCATCGCTTTGCAGGAAAGTCTCGGCTTCAAATTCGTCAGCGACGGCGAATTCCGCCGCCGCTCTTATCACAGCTTCTTCTATGCCGGGCTTGGCAAACTTCGCATCGACACGATCGGCGGCACCGCCGCGGTCGCCACCGAGAAAGGCGAGCGGCACGGTGGCGGCCGCGGCGCGCAACCAATGGCTGTGATCGGCAGCCGCGTGCAATGGAGCCACCCCATCAATGCCGGTGACGCCGCTTTCCTCAAGGCGCATTCCTCGCGCCTGCCCAAGGTCACCATCCCCGGCCCCTGCGCGCTGCATTTCCGCGGCGGCGATGCTGCGGTCACCGCAATGGCCTACAAGGATGTCGATGCATTCTGGTCGGACATCGTCGATGCGTTTGGCAAAGAGCTTCGCGCGCTGGCCGAGGCCGGTTGCCATTACGTGCAGATCGACGAGACAGCTTTCGCCAAATTCGGCGATCCCGACGTGCAGACCATGCTCGCCGCGCGCGGCGACGACTGGAATAGCCTGATCGACGTCTATATCGGCGTGACCAATCGCATCCTGCGCGCAGCGCCGGCGGATATGCGCATCGGTATGCATCTGTGCCGCGGCAATCGTGGCGGCCATTGGCATGCCGAGGGCAGTTACGACAACGTCGCCGAGCGGTTGTTCAACGCGATGGAAGTACCGTTCTATTTTCTCGAATACGACACGCCGCGCGCGGGCAATTTCACGCCGCTGCGTTTCGTGCCCAAACAAAAGTCGGTCGTACTCGGTCTGGTTTCGACCAAGGTGCCGGAGTTTGAGGACAAGGCGGCGCTGCGGCGCCGGATCGACGAGGCAACCCAATTCGTGCCGCTCGACCAGCTCGCCGTCAGTCCGCAATGCGGCTTCGCCAGCGTCGATACCGGCAATCCGGTGACCGAGGAGGCGCAACGGCGCAAGCTCGAACTCGTATGCACGCTGGCGAGCGAGATCTGGGGCGAGACATAAAACGCACCCCGGGGAGAAAGAATGCCGGGAACAATCTTGCGGCTGGCCGGCGCGGCAGTGATCGGGCTGTCGCTGGTGATGGCTTCGGCGCTCGCCGAAGACACCGATTATCCGAACCATCCGGTCCGCATCCTCGCGCCGTCGGCGGCGGGCGGCAATCCCGACGTGATCGCGCGGCTTCTTGCCAGCCGCTTGAGCGAAATGTTCGGCAACACGTTCATCGTCGAAGACGTCCCGGGCGTCGGCGGCGTGGTCACCGCCAAAGAGATCGCGGCAGCGCCTGCCGACGGCTATACGTTGATGCTCAGCGATTCCGGAGCGATGGCGATCAGCATCGCGATGAATCCGGACGCCAATTACAAGCTTGCGGATTTCACTCCGATCACCGCGCTGGCGACGCTGCCGACCGCTCTTGTCGTCAAGCCGTCGGTGCCGGCCAATACGCTCGCCGAGTTCGTCGCGCTCGCCAAGTCCAAGCCGGGTACGATGAGCTTCGGCTCCGCCGGCTCCGGATCGATCCATCAGCTGACGATGGTGATCTTCGAGCAGCAGGCCGGGATCGATCTCCTGCATGTGCCCTATCGGGGCGGCACCGCGATGGTGAATGGGCTGTTGACCGGAGAAATCGACTCCGGATGGTCGGGCATTCCCAATGTCCTGGCTCTGATCCAGACCGACAAATTGCGCGCGCTGTGCGTCAGCGTGTTGCAGCGCGATCCGTCGTTGCCGAATGTGCCGACCTGCGATGAGCTTGGCTACAAGGGCTTCGATGTGGCGACCATGATCGGCCTGTTCGGCCCTGCCGGCATGCCGCCGTCGACTGTCGCGCGCTTGCAGGCCGCGGTGGCGAAAATCATGCGCGAGCCCGACATCGCCCAACGGCTGGTCACGCTGGGCATCCACATGGAAGAAAACGGCACCGCGTCTTACGTCAAATTCCTCCACGACGATCTGACGCGCTACAGCACGGTCGTCAACGCCGTGCATCTGCAGATGAAATAGCGATCACGCCCGCCCCAACTCGATTAGCGGTCCGGCGCGGCCGAATATCGGATCGGTCGCCGGCGGCGGCACTTTCGGGATGGTGACGAGCGCCTTGGCGTGCTCGTTCTTGCTGCCCCGGCAAAGATTGTATTTGCCGGTCGGCGGATAGGCGCCGATGACGACCAGCGTCGGAGTCTGTTTCAGGCACTGATGGCCGGTCCCTGCCGGCAGGACGACGACGTCGCCGGGCACGATCTCGATCTCGCGCCCCTTTTTGCCGCCGAACAGCACCGTGGCGCGGCCGCGGGCAACGCCCATCGCTTCGTGGATCATCGAATGATAGTGCGGATAGGTATAGATGCCGTTGCGCCACACATCGCCCCAGCCGTTCGCCGCGAAGGCTTTTTCGATCATGTCTTCCGGATCGGGCGATCCGCCCAGGTGGATGCCGCCGCGATAGAGGACGAACGGTAAAGCGGCATTGTTCGGGATGCTGCCGTCGTCGGCGAATTTATGGGTGACGGGAGCGGGAGCGTTCTTCGCGGTTGGCATCGATCCTGACGATCCTGTTCACGGCCGCTTGGATTCGCGCATCAGGCCGACAAAACGCTCGAACAGATAATGGCTGTCGCTCGGGCCGGGCGAGGCTTCGGGGTGATATTGCACCGAGAACACTGGCCGGTCGTTGAGCGCAAGGCCGCAATTTGAGCCGTCGAATAGCGAGACATGGGTTTCCACCGCGTTGCGCGGCAGCGTCGCGCCGTCGACGGCGAAACCGTGGTTCATCGACGTGATTTCGACCTTGCCGGTGGTGAGGTCCTTCACCGGGTGATTGGCGCCGTGATGGCCCTGATGCATTTTCATCGTCCTGGCGCCGACCGCGAGCCCAAGCATCTGATGGCCGAGGCAGATGCCGAACACCGGCTTTTTCTCAATCAGCGCGCGGATCACCGGCACCGCATATTGACCGGTCGCGGCCGGATCGCCCGGTCCATTGGAAAGAAAAATGCCGTCGGGGTTGAGCGCCAGAATGTCGGCGGCCGACGTGGTGGCCGGCACCACCGTCACCTTGCAGGCGTTGCCGGCCAGCTGACGCAGGATGTTGCGCTTGATGCCGTAATCGATGGCGACGACGTTGAACTCCGCCCCGTTCTCGCGGCCGTAACCTTCGCCCCACCGCCACGGCGTCTCGTCCCAGGTGAAGCGTTGCGCCGACGTCACCATCGGCACCAGATCCATGCCGACGAGGCCGGGCCATGCCTTGGCTTCGCGCTTGAGCGCGTCGAGATCGAAACGGCCGGATGGCTGGTGCGCGATCACCGCGTTGGGCATGCCCTTGCCGCGGATGAGCGCGGTCAGCGCGCGGGTATCGATCCCGCAAAGGCCGATGACTCCCCGGCTTTTCAGCCAGGCGTCGAGATCGCGCGTGGCGCGATAGCTGGACGGCTGCGTGATCGGCGAATGCAAAATGACGCCGCGCGCGCCGGGCGTGGCGGCGAGATTGACCGTCTCGATATCCTCGTCGTTGGTGCCGACATTGCCGATATGGGGAAACGTGAAGGTGATGATCTGCCCGGTATAGGACGGATCGGTGAGAATCTCCTGATAGCCGGTCATCGCCGTATTGAAGCAGACCTCGCCGACCGCATGGCCGGCCGCGCCGAAGCCCATGCCTTCGAGCACCGTGCCATCGGCCAGCACAAGCAACGCGGTCGGCTTGGGATCGTCCCAAGTGCCGGCAAAAGTCGCTTGCGTCTGGGTCATGGCCTCTTATTTGCGGATAATATATGAGAACGCAACCGCCGTTCGCGTTTGGCCCATACCTTAATTTCTTCCGCTCCGGGAGGAAGGCCGTGGCCCGGAGCAACGGCCCTGACCAAGGATCGACGCCCGTGCTGCGCGACACTATCAACAGCGACCTCAAAGTGGCGATGAAGGCAGGCCAGGCGCGGCGCGTTTCGACGCTGCGGCTCGTCAATGCCGCGATTCTCGAACGCGAGACCAAAGGCGCCGAGCGGCTGACGCTCGGCGACGCCGAGATCGTCGACGTCATGGGCAAGATGATCAAGCAGCGCCAGGAATCGCTCGGCATCTATGAGAAGGCCGGCCGGGCCGAGCTCGCCGCCCAAGAGCGCGAAGAAATCGAGATCATCTCGGCCTATCTGCCGAAGCAGATGTCCGACTTCGAAGCCGCCGGCGCGATTTCGACGCTGATCAAGGAGCTCGAAGCCGAGACGCTCAAGGACATGGGCCGCACCATGGCGGCGCTCAAGCAGCGTTTCGCCGGACAGATGGATTTCGCCAAGGCTGGCGCGCAGGTGAAGAAGCTGCTCGGCGGATCATAATAATGTCGAGCAGTCTCGTCCGCGGCGTGCGCAGCGTCGACCTCGTCGCCACCAATCTCGATGAGGCCGCGCGCTTCTATGAAACGGTGTGGAACCTTGCGCCGGTGGAGAGCCGCAACGACGCGCGCTACTTTCGCGCCACCGGCGCCTATCACCATGTGCTCGGCCTGCATGGCGGCGCGCAGCCGGCGGTAGTCCGTGTCGTGTTCGACGTCGCCGACCGCGCCGGCGTCGATGCCTTGCACCGCGCCATCGCCGCGGCGGGTGGCAAGCCTGACGCGCCGGCCGCGCTGGCAACGCCCGGCGGCGGTTACGGCTTTGGCTGCAAGGATCCCGACGGCCGCAACCTCGCCTTCGTCTGCGGCGTGGCCGATCATGCCGACACGGCGGAAGACAAAAACCGGCCGCGCAAGATCACCCATGTCAATCTCAACGTCCTCGATTTCGATGCAAGCCTCGCCTTTTTCACCGGCGTGCTCGGCTTTCGCGTCATCGACGACAACGCGCCGCTGTGGTTCCTGCATTGCGCCAACACCGATCACCACTCCGTCGTCTTCGCCAGAACCGGCCTGCCGACGCTTAACCATATTGCCTTCGAGCTGCCGGACCTCGATTCGGTCATGCGCGGGATCGGCCGCATGAAGGATAATGGCTATCCGCTCGAATGGGGGCCGGGACGCCATGGCGCCGGCAACAATGTCTTCGGTTATTTCTGCGGGCCCGATGAGGTGCCGCTGGAATACACCGCCGAGGTGACGCAGATCGACGACAGCTACGTCCCGCGCGGCTCGCAGTACTGGAAATTCCCGTCCAATCGTTCCGACCAGTGGGGGATCACGCAACCGCGCTCGGCGCGCTATTATCGCGCGCAGCGGCTGTTCGGCTTCACAGCCGGCGGCGACCGACTTATCTGAACGTCATTGCGAGGAGCGAAGCGACGAAGCAATCCGGAACTTGACCGCGGCACTGGATTGCTTCGCTAACGCTTCGCAATGACACGTTGAGGGAGAGATTGCTCATGCGCTGTGGATCGTTTGCCTTGATCGCCGCTTCGCTGTTGCTCGGCACTCCCGGCGTCGCCGTGGCGCAGGACAATTGGCCGACGCGGCCGATCCGCGTGCTGACCACCACGAGCCCCGGCGGCATCAGCGACGTGTTCATGCGCGCGCTCGCCGAAAAATTGGGGCCGGTGCTCGGCAGGCCGATCGTGATCGAGAACCGTCCCGGCGGCATGCAGATGGTCGGTGCGCGCGCCTGCGAAGACGCGGCGCCCGACGGCTACACGATCTGCATCATCAATGCCGATCCCATGATCTACAACCAGTTCCTGATCAAGAACATGGCCTTCGACCCCGATAAGCTGCAGCCGATCACAAAACTTTTCGATCTGCTGCATGCGCTGGTGGTCAATTCCGATCTCAAGGTGAAAAGCGTCGACGATCTTGTGGCGCTGTCGAAGGCTAAGCCCGGCACGTTGTCTTATGTCACACCCGGCGCGCCGATGGTGCTCTACATGGAGACGCTGAAGAAGGATCACGGCGCCGACTGGGTCCGCGTGCCGTTCAAGGGCGGCGGCGAAGCGGTCAACGCGATCCTGTCCGGCACCACGCCGATTGGGCTGTTCGGCGAGGGCAATGTCATCGGCCAGATCAGGGCGGGCACCATGACGGAGCTCGTCATGCTCAACAACATTCATTCGCCGAACTTCCCGGCGACGCCGACGCTGGAGGAGACCGGCTACCGCGGTCCGCCGTCGCGCGGCTGGTACGGGCTGTTCGCGCCTGCCGGCACGCCGCGGCCCATCGTCGACCGCATCGCCAAGGAGGTCGCGGCCATCGTCGCCGACCCGGATTTCGCGCAGAAGCAGCTCAAGGACAGGAGCCTGGTTGGCGCCACCAATACGCCGGACGGCTTCGCCAAGCAGATTGCCGATGATCGCAAAGTCGCCGAGCAAGTCGTCAAGGCCGCCGGCATGGGGCCGGACTGACGGCTGCCACGCCCTGTGGATAACTAGGACAAGCATCGCCTGCCTTGCTCCGCGGACCCGCCGCCCTATCTTCGCGGCGCCGCCACGCTACCGTAGCGAATCACCATGCGATTCACGCCGCAATTCCTCGACGAGCTGCGCGCGCGGCTTCCGGTTTCGGAAGTCGTGGGCAAGCGCGTGAAATTGCGCAAGGCCGGCCGCGAATGGAAGGGCCTGTCGCCCTTCAACCAGGAAAAGACCCCGTCATTCTTCGTCAACGACCAAAAGGCGATGTGGTTCGACTTCTCATCGGGCAAGAACGGCAACATTTTCGATTTTCTGATGCTGACCGAGGGCGTGAGCTTCCCGGAAGCGGTCGAGCGGCTGGCCGGGCAGGCCGGCGTGCCGCTGCCGGTGATGACGCGCGAGGCGCAACAGCACGAGGAACGGCGCAAGACGCTGCACGATATCGTCGAACTGGCGGCGGCGTTCTTCCAATCGACGCTGGCGTCGAGAAACGGCGCGCGCGGCCGCGGCTATCTGCTCGACCGCGGCGTGCACGCCGCCGCGCAGCTGCAATTCCGCATCGGCTATGCGGCGCCCGAGCAATACGCGCTCAAAGAGCACCTCGGCGCCGCGAAAATCTCGGTCGAGGACATGGCAGAGGCCGGCCTTGTCGTGACCGGCGAGGACATTCCGGTGCCCTATGACCGCTTCCGCGATCGCGTGATGTTTCCGATCAGCGATTGGCGCGGCCGCGTCGTCGCCTTTGGCGGCCGCGCGCTGGATAAGGATGTCTCCGCCAAATATCTCAACTCGCCGGAGACGCCGCTCTTCCACAAGGGCGCGACGCTTTACAACATCGCCAGTGCACGCAAGGCCGCGCATGGCGGCGCGCGGGTCGTCGCAGTGGAAGGCTATATCGACGTTATCGCCATGGTGACCGCGGGCTTTGAGGCGACGGTGGCGCCGCTCGGCACCGCGCTCACCGCCGAGCAATTGGCGCTGATGTGGCGGCTGGCCGATGAGCCGCTGCTCTGCTTTGACGGCGACGAGGCCGGCAGGCGTGCGGCCTACCGAGCGATCGACCTGGCGCTGCCGCTCCTCAAGCCGGGCAAGAGCCTCAAGCTGGCGACGCTGCCCGACGGCCAGGATCCCGACGACCTTGCCCGTTCCGGCGGCCGCGAGGCGATCGAGGACGTGCTCGCCGCAGCGCGGCCGCTGGCGCATGTCTTGTGGGCGCGCGAGAGCGAGGCCGGTCCGTTCGACACGCCGGAGCGGCGCGCCGCGTTCGAGGCGCGCGTCGGTGAGGTCACCGCGGGCATCGCCGACGAATCGGTGCGCCGTTACTACCGGCAGGATTTTTCCGGGCGGCTCCGCCAAATGTTCGCGCCGCAAATGTTCACCAGCCGGGAAAACCGCCGCCGCGGCTTCCAGGACAATTCGTTCGCGGCGAGGGCGCGCGGCGAGGGGCGTGGTGAGGGACGTGGCGAAGGATATGGCGACCGGCGTGGCGGCACGGCTTCGCGGCCTCCGCCCCGCGGGCTCAGCCGCGGCGACAGTTACGAGGTGGCGAGTTCGCAACTCGCGGCGGGTCCGCTGCATCGCGGCCACCGCGCCGCCATCCCGCGCCGCGAAGCGCTGATCATGCAGGCGGCGCTCAACCATCCCTGGCTGCTGCACGATCACCTTGAGGAGCTGGCCGAAGCCGAGTTCCGCCATGCCGATACGCAAAAGCTCAAAGGCGCCTTGATCGACGTCTTCGCCCATCATTTTGCCGAAGATTTCGGCAAAGGCTCCAGCCAGGATGGCGAGGCCGAAAGCGCGGCGCTGGCGGCGGAACTTGCCAAACGGGGTTTTGCCGAGCTCCTCGAACGGATCGGGCGCAGCATCACCACGCCCTCGGTGTGGGGCGCGCGGCCGGCGGCGGCGGAATCCGATGTTTTGCTGACCTGGAAGCAGCTTATCGCCTTGCATCGGCAATGGCATTCCCTAACTAGGGAACTGAGGGATGCGGAAGCGGCGCTGGGCGCGGACAATTCCGAGGCGAACTATGCGCGGTTGCGCGACGTCAAAGCCCGGCTGTCCTCGCTCGACGGCACCGAGGCTTTGATCGAGGGGTTTGGCGCGTCGTCCGGCCGGCCGTCGCGTGCGTTGTAATTGTCCTCCCCCTGCAAGGGGGGTGGTAGATGAGCCCCACCCGGCCCCCTCTCGTCAGAGGGCTGGTAAAGCGAGGGAATAAGAGGCCGCCCCGCCGTACAAGGTTAGTCGGAGCTTAACGGAGTTCCGACACATTGGCCTCGATTCGGGCGGTGCCATCGGGGATGTCCCTGACGGCGCTGCTTTTTTGGCCCGCAAGCGGCCCCGCCTGGAGCGGTGCGCGAGGGGCCCAATAAGAAGGGACAGGCGGCCTTCCGCCCCGGTCCCGGCGTTCGGTTCGCTGCGGTGTGAGATTCACACCATAGGGTAGGGGACCGAATACGCGCGAAAGCGCGCCCGTTGGAGAGAGACTGAGCATGGCAAGCAAGAGCGTGGCCGCCAAGGCCGCACCGACCAAGGTCAAAGCCCTCCGCCAAAACGGCGCGGCCGCGCCGAAGGACAAGGACGCCGAGGCGCCGGACAAGGATGCCCCGGAAACGCCGCCGGTCCTCGATCTGTCCGACGCCGCCGTCAAGAAGATGATCAAGCAGGCCAAGAAGCGCGGCTACGTCACCTACGAACAGCTCAATGCCGTCATGCCGTCCGAGGAGGTCACCTCCGAGAAGATCGAGGACGTGCTGGCGATGATGAACGAAATGGGCATCAACGTCGTCGAAACCGAGGAGGCCGAGGCCGGAGAGGAAGAAGAGGCGGCCGACGAGCCCGAACAGGAAGAGTCCGAAGGCGGCGAACTGGTCGAGGTCACGCCGAAGCCGGTGGCGAAATCCGAGGCCAAGGAACCATCCGAGCGCACCGACGACCCGGTGCGGATGTATCTGCGCGAGATGGGATCGGTCGAACTTCTCTCGCGGGAGGGCGAGATCGCCATCGCCAAGCGCATCGAAGCCGGGCGCGAAGCCATGATCGCCGGCCTGTGCGAGAGCCCGCTGTCGTTTCAGGCCGTCATCATCTGGCGTGACGAATTGAACGAGGGCAAAGTCTTCCTCCGCGACATCATCGATCTCGAAGCAACCTATGCCGGTCCCGACGCCAAGCAGGTCGCGCCGGCCATGGCGCCCGGCGGCGATCCGAATGCCGTCGCGCCCGGCGCGATGCCGCCCGGCACGCCCGGCTTTGTGCCGCAACCGGTGCACGCGGTGGCGCCGCCCTCGGCGCCGCCCGGCGCCACGCCGTTCAAGCCGGCCGGCGCGCCCGCCGCCGGCGGCGGGGAGGAAGGCGGCGAAGAAGCCGCGATGGCCGACAGCGACATCGACGAGGACGATCTCGAAAATTCGATGTCGCTCGCCGCCATCGAGGCCGAGCTCAAGCCGAAAGTGCTCGAGACCTTCGACAATATCGCCGACTCCTTCAAACGCCTGCGCCGCCTGCAGGAACAGGACATCCACAACAAGCTGCACTCGACCGGCTCGCTGACGCCGAGCCAGGAGCGCAAATACAAGAAGCTCAAGGAAGAGATCATCCAGGAGGTGAAGTCGCTGCGGCTCAACCAGGCGCGCATCGATGCGCTGGTCGAGCAGCTCTACGACATCAACAAGAAGCTGGTCGGCCATGAAGGCCGGCTGATGCGGCTCGCCGAAAGCCACGGCGTCATCCGCGAGGGCTTCCTCAAGCAATATCAGGGCTCCGAGCTCGACCCGCGCTGGCTCAACCGCGTCTCAAAACTTTCCGAGAAGGGCTGGAAGAATTTCGTTGCCCGCGACAAGGACCGCATCAAGGAATTGCGCACCTCGATCCATTCGCTCGCCACCGAGACCGGGCTGGAGATCGGCGAATTCCGCAAGCTCGTGCACATGGTGCAGAAGGGCGAGCGCGAGGCGCGCCAGGCCAAGAAGGAAATGGTCGAGGCCAACCTGCGGCTCGTGATCTCCATCGCCAAGAAATACACCAACCGCGGCCTGCAATTCCTCGATCTGATCCAGGAAGGCAATATCGGGCTGATGAAGGCGGTCGATAAATTCGAATACCGCCGGGGCTACAAGTTCTCGACCTATGCGACGTGGTGGATTCGCCAGGCGATCACCCGCTCGATCGCCGACCAGGCGCGCACCATCCGCATCCCGGTACACATGATCGAGACCATCAACAAGATCGTGCGCACCTCGCGCCAGATGCTCAACGAGATCGGCCGCGAGCCGACGCCGGAGGAATTGGCGGAAAAGCTCGGCATGCCGCTGGAAAAGGTTCGCAAGGTTCTCAAGATCGCCAAGGAACCGCTGTCGCTCGAAACGCCGATCGGCGACGAAGAAGATTCGCATCTCGGCGATTTCATCGAGGACAAGAACGCCATCCTGCCGATCGACGCCGCGATCCAGAGCAATCTGCGCGAAACGACGACGCGGGTGCTCGCCTCGCTCACCCCGCGCGAAGAACGCGTGCTGCGCATGCGCTTCGGCATCGGCATGAACACCGACCACACGCTGGAAGAAGTCGGCCAGCAGTTCTCGGTGACGAGAGAGCGCATCCGTCAGATCGAGGCCAAGGCGCTGCGCAAATTAAAGCACCCTTCGCGCTCCAGAAAACTGCGCAGTTTTCTGGACAATTGATCCTGAATCGCTCGTCCCCGCGAAAGCGGGGACCCAGCAACTGGATTCCCGCTTGCGCGGGAATGAGCGGTATAGAAGTCTCCACGACCGTCATGCCCGGCCTTGTGCCGGGCATCCACGTCTTTCAGGTGTCACGGCATGCAAAACGTAGATGGCCGGGACGAGCCCGGCCATGACGGCTAAGGTGAGCCGCAATGTCCGACACCGCCTGGTCGCTGCATCCTCAACTCGACAGCAACACCGCGCCGGTCGGCGATCTTCCTTTATGCCGCGTGGTGGCGATGAACGACGCCGACTATCCGTGGCTGATCCTGGTGCCGCGGCGCGCCGGCGCGGTCGAGATTTCCGATCTCGGCGCCGAGGCCGCGCGGCTGATGGATGAAATCCTGCTGGTGTCGGGCGTCCTCAAAAACGTCACCCGCTGCGACAAGCTCAACATCGCGGCGATCGGCAACGTCGTGCCGCAGCTTCACGTCCACATCGTCGCGCGGCGCAAGGACGATCCGCTGTGGCCAAAGCCGGTGTGGGGCGCGCGTCCGATGCAGGCGGGTGATCCTGCCGCTTTCACGCGTTTCACCGCCTCGATCAAAGAGCGATTGGCATTGTGATCCTTCCTTCACCGCTATCGCGGCGCGAGAAAGTTACGCGATCGCGTCCGGCAACAGCCGTTTCCGCTATTCCCCTCCGTATTGCTACGGATTCGATTAGTGCCACTTCCGCCGTCGAACTTCGTGCACCGACGTACCTACGGTTCACCCGTGAACCGGGCTGTTTGACAATCGAATCGGATAGGAGCGCGCGCGCCTCGGGGAGGTCGCGCGCGCTCAATCGGCGAGCGGGTAACGGTTGCGGGCCACCGACGATTGGCGCTCGGCTTCGACGAACACCTCGAACATCTGCTCGACGGTGGTGGTCACGGCGGCAATGACGCGGATCAATCCGCGCCGCGCGTGCGCCGGATATCCGGCGCGAAGGGTGAGGGTGGTCATGATGGCCTGCTTTCGGAAAACGTCGATGGATGAGGGCGCGCTTAGAAGCGCGACGATGAAGACAGGG
>Ga0209624_10001805_pt1 | contig 16406 bp, 17 predicted proteins | sample JacPinW_OM2H0_O1_FD_188565 | JGI IMG/M metagenome (GOLD analysis project Ga0209624, IMG submission 188565) | Forest soil microbial communities from Algoma, Ontario, Canada - Jack Pine, Ontario site 1_JW_OM2H0_O1 (SPAdes) (version 2) | ecosystem: Environmental > Terrestrial > Soil > Boreal...
TGGCAAATGAAAGGGAGCGTTGAATTGGCAGCGGAAGTCGTATGTGTACGGCATCGCCAACTCGATTTTGATGCGGTCGGAACTCGTCAACTTTTACTCGAACTCAAGCATGACAATCTCGGGATTCGATCCCAATCGCAGCGGTGGTCCCCAGGTTCCGGCTCCGCTCGAAGTAAAAACCTGCATCTTCCCAATCCTGCTTAGGCCGTAGACAAACTGCCGGTAAATCCGCCGCGCCATCCAGCTCCAAGGTATAAATTGCCCAAGGTGGGTATGCCCAGACAGCTGCAGAGAAATGCCCGCAGCTTCAGCGATTTCGGGATGATCCGGAGCATGGGTCAACAGAATGCTGGCGCGGTCGCGATCCAAACGCAAGCCGCGGAGTACTGCGGCAAACTGCCTATCCTGCACCGCGTTGCGGTACGGCACGCCAATAATCTGCAAGCCGTCCACTTCCACCTTCTCATTGTCGAGGACGCGCACTCCGGCCGCGGCAATGGCACGCAAGTACTTGCTGTCGTCGCCAAACTGCTCGTGATTTCCGGCGACAAAATAAACGCCGCCTGGAGCCGCCAGTTGGTTCAAGGGCTCGGCTGCGCGCCCCGCGTTGATGGCGGTGCCGTCATACAAATCACCGGCAATAAAAATCGCGTCCGGCTCTTCCCGCAAAATCTTTGCCACCATGCGCCGCAGAAAACCACGGTTTCGGACATGACCCAGGTGCAGGTCGCTGATCAGGGCCGCTCTTCGCCCGCGCCACGCTGCCGGCAAATTCGCCAGCCGCACCGTGGTTCGCGTGATTCGCGTCCAGCTGGCGTTGAACACTCCATAGACTCCGGCGGCCGCTGCCGCAGCGAACAGCAATTCCACCACGCGATGGAAGTTCACAGCCAGGACGTTCATGGGCAGCCCGGCCAGCCGCGCAAGTCCGAAGATAATCCAGGAGGAGACTGCCCCCAGAAAGAGAAAAGTAAGCAGACCCAGCCAGACTGCAGCCCCCCGGTAAAAGGTGCGCAGAACCGCGTTTGTATAGCGAAAAGAGAGTAGCGAAGCGACCACAAAAGTCAGCGACAACAAACCCAGAGTCAGTTTGATCCATCGCGACTCGGCAATACCGCTTCCTCCGGGCGAAAATGTCCAAGTCTCATAGAGGAAAAAATGCGTCAGAAAAAGAACCGACTGAATCATTACAATGAAGCCGATTAACCCTTTTCGTACCCGCATGAGCATTAGATGTTCCAGCCCGCCATTTTGATTGTTGACCAATCTTCTGCGAGACTCGCACGGACGGGTTGCCCGTGACTTCGAATACTCCTTCTTGACTTTCGCGTTCAATCCGGGGGCTGGCTTATCTCGGCGGCTGGACTGTGTTTGCAAACTTGCCGCTGCACGGTCTGGGAGTCGATATGCGAGAGGGTGTCCCCAAATCTCTCCAGGCAGGGGACGTCCCGTGTTACGAACCGCTGCTGACTGCCGGCAATCAAGCCTTCTTTGTGGAAGATACATCTCTGATCCTTCCGGCCGGCTATGAAATCCTGAATTGCCGTATTCGGCAAAGGAAATCGAACCGGCAATAGCGGAGCGACTCCCACTGGCGCGAAATGGTGTCCTTTGATCTCGCGTTCCTTTCGACGGACATTTCCCGCCGTCCGTTTCGCGACTGACCGGCTTTCGTCGTCTGAATCCAGGGCGCCGGGCAGGCATCTACTTGGGCATGGCATGCTTGACAGAATTCAACCTCGCCGAGGCCATCGCAGTTCTCACTCGGACTCCCCCATGCGTCAATGCGCTATTGCGTTGGCTGCCCAACCTCTGGGTGCACAGCAACGAAGGAAAGGAAACCTGGAGCGCGTTTGACATCGTCGGCCACTTGATTGTCGGGGAGCGCACCGACTGGATGCCGCGAGTGCGGCTCATTCTGGAGCAGGGCGAAGCGCGACCTTTTGATCCCTTTGATCGCTTTGCGCAATCGAAAGAGGGTCCAGACAAGTCGTTGGAGCAACTCTTAGACGACTTCACACGTCTGCGGGGAGAGAATCTAGCTGCGCTGCAGGCATTGAATTTACAGCCGGACGACCTGTCCCGGCGAGGAAGGCATCCGGCGTTGGGAGTGGTGACGCTAAAGGAGCTTCTGGCGACATGGACCGTTCACGACCTCACGCATCTGCACCAACTGTCCCGCGTAATGGCCCACCAATACCGAGACGCAGTCGGTCCCTGGAGCGCCTATCTTGGTGTGCTTCAGTGCACCGGCCATAGCGCTCCGTAGGCAAGCGGCCTCACATGTACTTGAGCCCCCAATCGCTCGTCCTGGCTTTACGTCCGAGAGCAATCGGCATGCGAGGTACAGTTCGAGGACTGTGAGTCCCCACTGATACGCTGGCAGTTTCGGCCGCAAAGCACTGCCAGGAAGGAGCAGTCCGGCACTCGGGTTTGCCGCGGAGCCGAATTCCGCGGCCCCAATCCCCTTACGCCGCGTGCTCGCTTTTCCTACCGTGGAACCGATTCTTGATTAATAAAAACGGCCGTTCCACAGCGAAGTGCAGAATCGACGCCAGAGCAATCGCCAGCGCAAGTTGTGCCGCAAACACCAGCGCAAAGTTGTCCACCTTGATGCCGCCCGAGATTCGGGGCCACAAGATTTCCCGCGCATAGTCATGACAAAGATATAAGGAGTACGAAATGGCTCCGAAATACCTGGCCGCGCGATGGTTCAGGAGCGCGGGCGGGCGGCAAATCACAGAAATCAGAATCAACCCCAGCAAATACGTCACAATGTCTTTCTGGCTCTGCAACGCAAAAACTAAAATCAATGCGCAGATCGGCGTCCATCGATGCAGCACCCAGTTCGGCGGATTCCAGCCACGGCTTGCCGCCAGCGCGATCAGGCATCCCACAACGATCGCATCTAAATGGGTGTCGAACGCGAACCAGGTGTACTCCCCATAGTTCAGCAATGCCAAGACCGAGCGGTAAACGGGTTCCACAAGCAGCACTCCAAACAACACCTTCACGAGATTGGTACGTTCCATGCGAACCAGCACGAACGGCCACAACAGATAAAATTTTTCCTCCACGCCAAGCGACCAGCCGACCGTCAGAACGTTGTAGTGCCGGGTCAGCGCGTGGTAGTAATCACCCATATAAAAGAACGTCGCCCAACTTCCAGCGAACGGCCCCGCGAGCCTGCACAGACCCCAAACCACGTAAAAGACAGGAAAGAGCCGTAGCGCACGTCGCAAATAAAACTGTCTTCGGTTCAACTTGCCGTTCTTGCTGATTTCCTTCAGCAAAAGCCACGTGATCAACAGACCGCTCAGTTCAAAGAAAAGGGTGACTGCGTAGGGTCCCGGGAAAACCGACACAAATTTCCAACGGCCAAGCCAGTAGTGATAGCACACGACAGCTAACGCCGCGGCCCCGCGCAGACCATACAGGCTTGGTATTTCCGGCATCGATAAATTTCTGACCAGCGCATTGGTCCGAGCGGGTTTTGTAAGCGCCCCACCCTCGTTTCTCTGCGCAACGGGCGCGCTCGGTTCTCGGCCCGGTTCGGTGATGAATGAAACGCCAGATCCCATAAACGCCACTCTAATCTGGCAGAGGAGTGCCTTCCCTTAAGATTTCTTAAGCCCTCCAAGCTCCCTTGGACTTGTGAGAAAGTTGAATCAATGTCGCGCAGCCCCCTTTATCCACGACGCGAGGAAGCATGACCACGTCCTGGCAGCCAACTCCCAAGTTGTCTCTGCTCCTGGTCGATGACGATGAGGAGCTCTGCAGCATGATGAGAGAGTTTTTTGCCGAGATAGGGCACAATCTCGATTGCGCGCACAACGGACGCGCGGGCCTCGCTCGCGCTCTTGGCGGCACCTACGACTTGGTCATCCTCGATGTCATGTTGCCTCTGGTGAACGGTTTCACCGTCCTGCAACAATTGCGCCGCCGCAAAGACTTGCCCGTAATCATGTTGACCGCACGCGCGCAACGCGAAGATCGCATCGCCGGCCTCAACACCGGTGCCGACGACTATTTGCCAAAGCCTTTCGATCCCGACGAGCTTCTCGCGCGAATTCGAGCCGTGCTGCGCCGCACGGGCAAATTGTCCGGCTCCGGCACCCGCAAGAATTACGGAAACATCGTGGTTGATTCGCAGACCCGTGAAGTCTGGCGCGGCGATCAGAAAGTGGATCTCACTTCACTCGAATTCGACATCCTCGATATGCTCATCCGCGCCGCCGGCCGCGTCATATCGCGCGACGAAATCACTCTCACGCTGCTCGAAAGGGAAGTGGATCCCCACGACCGCGCTCTCGATGTTCACATCAGCCATCTGCGTACCAAGCTTGAACGGGGCCACACTTTGATTCGCACCGTGCGCGGCGTGGGATACGTTTTCACCAACGAACCAGACACCCGTCTATGAAATCCCTTAACGTCGCAGTCGTACTCGCGTTAGTCGCCACGCTGTTCCTCGCCCTGCTGGTATTCCTCGCCATCTCGGATCGCGTCCAAAACAAGTATCTCAATCCCGTCTTTGAGGCTATGGACGAGCTCGAGCTCCAGAGCGCCCGCAATGCCCTCGACACCGGCGGCCCTGCGGCCGTCTCTTCCTACATGCAGCAACTCAATCGCTTGTTCGGTTCGTCGCATTATTTGCTCAACTCTCGTGGCATCGACCAGGCCTCCGGTGAAAATCGCGCAGACTTGCTTCCCCGCGCTCCAGATTCCAGGTCGCGTGGGTACGTAAACGGGAAATTAATCGTCACCCACCAGGCGTCTGATAAACGCTATTGGTTCGTCGCTGTCGATCCGCGGCAAACCAGCCGTTGGACATTTTTTCCCTACTATCTCTTGGTGATCGGCGCTACCTGTCTTCTATGCTGGCTTGCTGCCATCACCATCGTTGCTCCTCTCCGTAGGATCACCGCAACGGTTCAGCGCTTTGGGCAGGGAGATTTGTCCATCCGCGTGCAGATGCGAAGGCACGACGAAATCGGTGCATTGGCCGGTTCGGTTGACGAGATGGCCGAGCGTCTCCAGCGTTTAGTCCTCAACGAGCGACGGCTGCTACAAGACATCTCGCACGAACTACGCTCGCCCCTCGCGCGTCTGAAGTTTTCGGTGCGCCTCGCCAGAACCGCCAAAGATTCGAATGCCGCCCTCGACCGCGTGGAGCGCGATGTGAACCGCATCGCCTCTCTCGTATCGGAAATAGTCGAGATGACCCGCATCGAGGGCGACGTCCTCGCTCCTAAGACAGAAGACGTCGTCTTAGCGGACCTGATTGCTGAAACTGTCAACGACTGCTGCGTCGAGGTAGAGCTGAGAGGCTCTGTCCTTCGGGTTGAAGGACAGCTTTCCAGTCACGTGACGGGCGATCCCGAGTTGCTTCGTCGCGCGGTCGAAAATGTCCTGCGCAATGCCATCCACTATTCGCCCCAGCAGGGAACCATCCTCATCACGTTGGCCGAGGCTGTGCACGTCGCTACCATCACGGTCCGCGACTACGGCCCCGGCGTTCCCGCCGAGTCACTCGCGCAAATCTTCCAACCGTTCTTCCGCGTTCAGGAAGCCCGCGAATCCTCTTCCGGCGGAATCGGGCTGGGCCTCGCAATCGCGCAGCGTGCTGTCAAGCAGCATCACGGCACCATCACCGCCTGCAACGAGTCGCCCGGCCTCAGCGTGCAAATCAGTCTTCCCATATCAGCCAAGTAAGGCACGCGATCGCTTCGGCATTGTCCAGATTCCTACTCGCACCTCAGCGCCACCATGGGGTCGATCTTCGCGGCTCGGCGGCTGGCCAATATCCTGCAACTGCTCCCACGGCGAGGAGCGCACTGGAGGCGAGGGCCAAAATCAACGGGTCGCCGGGAGTGACGCCGAAGAGCATGTGTGCCATCAGCCGCGTGGTGGCGATTGCGCAAGGGGCGCCGATTATGAGCCCAGCCACGCTAAGCAGCAACGACTCGCGTATTCTCGGCGCGGACGAATAGGTTACCGGATTCGCCAAAATCCGGATGTTGCGTGGAGGGCACATAAATGATCAGCGCATCAGAATCCAACTCCCGGTAGGCTCGCCACCGCATCGACGAGCTGCTCACGGTAGCTGCTCGTGTCAACGTTTTTTGAATCCTTCAGGCCGAGGTTCCAGGCTTACTTGAATCACGCCTCTTCTCTGGAGCTGCGGATCAAACGCCCGCAGCTTCTCAAAAGTCTGCAACAGGAGGCCAGCGCCGAAGACCAGGAAGCGCGATTTGCGTGACGACCAGAAACTTGCTCAGGCGTCCAGTGCCACTGGCCAGGGTGCGGTCGTTGGTGCGCAGGGCGTCGGCTGGCTTCTGCCGCGACATCTGCAACGCTGGCGCGAGCACGATGAGTACCCCCGTCCCGATCGCCGCCAAGGCTGCGAAACAGAAGACACGCCAATCAGGGCGCAGGTCCAGGATGACTGGGGTGGCAGCACCTTCGCCGACCATCCTGGCAAGGAAGTGACCGCCCCAACCGGCGAAAGCGAGCGCGAGCAGCGCCCCAGCCACCGACAGCAAAATGTTTTCGGTCAAAAGCTGGCGAACGATCTGCAGCCGGGTTGCTCCGAGCGCCACTCGCACGCTCATCTCCCGGCTGCGGGCAGCCACGCGCGCTAATGTCAAGTTTGCTAAGTCGAGACATGCAACCAGCAAGATGAGACTCGCCAAACCCATCAAAACGTGCAGAGGACGCTCAAAATGCTGGCGCAGATCGGCATTGACACCGGTGGCCGCGGAGTTCAGGTCCAAGCGCATATTCAGCCACGATAGCAGCCGCTGCCCAGGAGTTGCCGTCGGCGCCGTCGCGACGAGAACGTCATGCCAGAATGAACGTAGTTGTGCTAGTGCCTGCTCGATGGTGAAACCGTCCTTCAGCCTTCCCGTGGCGGAGATCCATAGCACCGAACGGTTCGTGGTGAGGGCGACGAACGGTCCGGCCGTAATGGGGACGGTAATGTCCGGCGGCGTGCCGGGAGTCATTCCCATAAACCACTTGCGACTGACGCCAATAATCGTGACTGGCTCGCCTTCGATGCGAAGCACCTTGCCGATCACCGCTTGGTCGCGACCGAACTTCTGCTCCCAGAATTCATAGCCGATCACTGCCACGGGCGCTCCCGGGATGCCGACGGCGCCCTCGGGTCCGATGAATCTTCCGAGCAGAGGAGAGGCACCGAGTGCACCGTAGTAATTGCCGGTCACGCCGCGCACTTCGCCGCGGAACAGCGCGCCGTCTAGTTCAACGTTGTGGACCGAACCGGGAGTCAGCCAAACAGATCGGAGAAGACTCGCTGATTCTCTTGCAGCTGTTGAAGGACAGGAAACGAAAACGGAACCTTCGTCCGGTTGCAAGTATGCCCTTGCCCTTCCACAACCCCGCGCGATAATGTCGCAAGTGATGCCCCTTCATGCGCGTGAAAAGATCGGACGAAACGATCCCTGTCCCTGCGGTAGCGGCAAGAAGTACAAGCACTGCTGCCTGCCCGGCTATGCTCCATCTATCAGCCAGGTGTGGGCGCGGCAGCACGAAGAGTCGGACCGCCTGACGGGGGAGATCACCCGGTTTGCCTTGCGTAAGTTCGGGGAACGGATCTATGAAGCGTGGCAAGACTTCAACATGCGTGACGTTCCGAAGCCGCTGGAAGAGGCTGCAGACGAACGTCAGATCTTCATGCCCTATTTCTTGTTCCAGTGGAATCCGGACGCCCGGCGGACCACCACGCGCGGGCAGGGCGGCGTAGTGGCTCGCTGGTACATGCTGGAGAAGTCGAGGCAGCTAACCGCGATGCAACGGATGTTTTTACAGCAGGCTACAACACAGCCGCTGAGCTTCTACGAGGTCGTTTGGAATGAACCCGGTGAGCGTTTGAGGGTGTGGGATGTTCTGGTTGGCGGAGAAACCGAAGTCATCGAGCGATCGGGGTCGCGACACCTGCGGCAGGGAGACCTGCTTTTTGCCCAGATCTGGCGCCAGCCGGAAATTGCCGTGTTCGGCAGTATCGCTCCCATCTGCATTCCGCCGGACAAGAAGATCGAGGTCATCAAACTCCGAAAAACACTGAAGAAGAGAATCGCCAAACAGAATCGCTATCTGGCGCCGCACGACCTGTTGCGATATGCAGATCTGATTCGCGCCACTTACCTGGACATTCGCGACCGGCTATTCGCTCCGCCAGTGCTGTGCAATTCGGACGGCGACCTGTTGGTGTTTCACACGCTGACGTTTCGGATTGAGTCGGCGGAAGCAGCGTTCGACGCATTGGCCCCGCTCGCAGTGGGACATTCCCGTGAGGAGTTGCTTGACGATGCGGAACTGAACGATAACGGGAAGCTGTGGAAGGTGGACATCGATTGGATCAAGGAAGGCAATCGTAAGTTTAAGACTTGGGACAGCACCATCCTGGGCCACATCAAGATTTCCGAGGGACGTGTGATCGCGGAGGTGAACTCGGAGAATCGCGCCAAACGGATACGCAAAGAGATTGAGAAACGACTCGGCACGCTGGCGACTCACGAGAGCACGCTCGCCCAAACGCTCGAACAGATGCGGAAGAATACGCCACCAGATGCAGAGGAAGCGGAATTGCACGATGCCGAGACGAAGGCGCTGTTGGCCGATCCGGAAGCCAGGAAGTTCCTGCAAGCCACCGTGCAGAAGCAAGTCGAAAGCTGGGTCCACCAGAAGATTCCTGCGTTGGGGGGGTGCACGCCGTTGGAAGCCGTTCGTGATCCAGACGGCAAGGAAATGGTGGAAGCACTGCTTCTCGATTGGGAGCGCCACGCTGAAGGAGATGTTTCTCCGAATCAGATACGCCCTGACATTAGTGCGCTTCGCCGCCTGTTGAACCTTGCTCCCGAGGCATCCTGAGTCTCGCGGGAAAGGGCACCAGGTTTGCCATCGAGTCTGCGCTACGAACCCATGATGGGAGTCGGCGACCTCGAACATTGTTCGGATCGCAGGCGCAGAATGAAATTCGTGAAGCTGCCCCTTGAGACGCTGCCGATTGATCTATCCTGTCCCAGACCTGAACGGATTAGCAAAATGCATTTGTCGGAATCTTCTAACGAGCAGCGCTGGTCGATTGTCAGTTTGCTTTTTGCAGCATCGCTAATCAACTACCTGGACCGCGCTGCCATTTCATTCGCCCTGCCACTGATCTCCATCGATTTCCGACTTACAGCGCAAAGCAAGGGCCTGCTGCTCTCTTCTTTCTTCTGGTCGTATGCGCTGATGCAAATCCCGATCGGTTGGTGCGCCGACCGATTCAACCTGCGCTGGCTCTATGCCGGAGCCTTCATCATTTGGTCACTCGCGCAAGGGCTTACTGGCCTGGCGAGCAGTCTTGCCGCGTTGCTAATCTTCCGGTTTCTCCTTGGCGTCGGAGAATCCATTTACCTGCCGGGGGGAACGAAAATCGTCAGTCTGCTGTTCGCGCCGAAAGAGCGCGGACTGCCCTCAGGGCTCTTCGATTTTGGGACTCGAACCGGGCTGGTCCTCGAAGGTGTACTGGTCCCCTGGCTTTTGGTTCGCGTTGGATGGCGCCACACTTTTCTCATTTTGGGTTTTACAGCTCTCGCCTGGATTGCACCCTGGTTCCGGATTTTTCCTCATCGCTTGCAAGCCGTGAACGCGAATCGGGCAGCAACTGACCTTCCGCGACGCGCGGTCGGTCGCACCTTGCTCAATCGCAATTTGGCGGGAATATGCCTCGGATTCTTTTGTTTTGATTACTACTGGTACGTGCTGGTGACGTGGCTGCCCGACTATCTGGTAACTGTTCGCCAGCTGAGCATCGTTCAAGCGGGCTTTTATGCTTCACTCGTGTTCTTCACGTTCGGGATTGCCGAACCGATCGGCGGATGGATCGCTGATAGCGTAATCCGTCGCGGGTGGGATGAAACTCGCACTCGGAAAGGAATCGTGACCATCGCTTTCGCCATGGGTGTGTTCCTTATCGCAGCGATGCTCACTGCCCATACTGGAATCGCGATTGGGCTGCTCATGGGTGGTTCTCTCGTCGGTCTTGCGACCGGAAACCTGCTCGCGATTCTTCAGTCGTGTGCACCAGGGGAAGCGGTGGGCATCTGGACCGGAGCGGAGAATTTTGCAGGGAGCCTCGCTGGGATCATGGCTCCCCTGGCCGTAGGTTTCTTGATTGCATCGCACGGCTCGTACGTTCCGGGTTTTGAACTCGCGTCGATTGTTCTTTTTGCCGGGGTGCTCGCCTACTGGTTTGTGGTCGGGGAGTTGAAGCCCCGAGACTCCTAGGGCAAGCGATTTCGACGAGAACGTTTGTACTCACGGCGTTTGAGCTCCCTGAGTCTCAACGTAGACCGAGTATAGAGACTGGCTGGCAGCCATGAACAACCTGTTCTTCTTGGCCCCTCCGAAACATAGGTTGGCACAGGTTTCAGGGAGGTGGATTTTCCCGATTAGCGTGCCGTCGGGCGCAAATACATGCACGCCGTTGTACCCTTCACCCCCCCATCCAGCAGCGGACCAGACATTGCCATCGACATCGCAACGAATGCCGTCGGAATTGCCCGGCGCCATATTTACAAAAAGGCGACGATTGGTCAGTCGAACGCCATCGACTACGTCATACACGTAAATCGGATGTGGATCGGTGGGATGCTTTGGGACCCCGGTGTCCACGATGTAGAGCTTTTTCTCGTCCGGGGAAAAACAGATACCGTTGGGCTTGTCCAAATCGCTGACAACTACACTCACTTCACGTGTTTTCGGGTCGAGGCGGTAGGCATTGTCCGGCAACTCAAAGGGAGCTTTGTGGCCTTCGTAATTCGACATGATGCCGTAACCAGGATCGGTAAACCAGATCGCCCCGTCGGAATGCACGGCCAGGTCATTCGGAGCGTTAAGCATTTTTCCCTTAAATTGGTCCATCAGCACCGTGATCGTGCCGTCGTATTCTGTTCGCGTTAGCCGGCGCGTGTCGTGCTCACAGGTAAGCAACCTGCCCTGCCGGTCGCGGAAATTGCCATTGCTGTAGTTAGACGGACTGCGGAAAACGCTGACCTCTCCAGTCTCCTCCTGCCAACGCAGCATACGGTTATTAGGGATGTCACTGAACAACAGATAACGCCCATCACCGAACCACACAGGCCCTTCGGCCCATCGCGTGCCGGTATATAGGCGCTCGACGGCCGCGTTAGCAGCCTTGTATTTTGCGAAACGCGGATCAATCACTTCGACCGCCGGATCAGGATAGAGCACCGGATGTTTTTGTTCTTGCTCCGCTCCAAAGCCGAGCGGTTCAAACACAAGCGCCGTTGTAATACCGGCAGCCATGTTCATAAATGTGCGTCTTTGCATTCCTTCCTCCAGCAGACGAAATCCGGGGCGAGAGCACGTTATCACGCCCTCTGCTGCGCAGAATAAGGCTTCTGCTGAAATCTTTCTTCACTGCCCCCGAAGGGCTGCTCGAGAGCCGAAGGTCTCAGACGTAACTGCATTCGCTCTCCGACGGTCACTGGGGTCGCTTCAGGATTGCGCCGGTCGAGAGAACTGCAAGGGGCAAGATAGCATTGCCGAGATGATCCCAGCAAAAATGCGGGACTGGGGCGCCCGTCAGCAGTCCGACGCCACCCGCACGTAGGATTTGTTCAAGGCGCTAACCGAAGGACACCCCAACAGTTTGAGACACCTCTCCAAGTCGGACCGAAGCAGATCGAGTGCTCGTGTAACCCCCGCTTCGCCACCGGCAGCGAGTCCATAGGCATACGCACGCCCGCAGAGGACAGCGCGCGCACCCAAAGAGATTGCCTTGACGATGTCTGATCCCCGCCGGATCCCGCTATCTATCAGGACTTCCCCCTGATCATGGACGGCCGCGACTACTTCCGGCAGGACTTGGAGACTCGCAGGAACACCGTCCAGTTGGCGGCCTCCATGATTGGAAACAACCACCGCCGCGGCGCCATGCTCGAGCGACTGCTTGGCGTCTTCTGCCGAGAGAACACCCTTGATGACGATTGGTCCTCTCCACAACGCCCGAATCCACTTCATGTCGTCCCAAGAGAATGCCTCGCGCTTCATCGCGGTGTGCGCGTCCCGAACCCGGAGTACACCGCTTTCCGGGCTGACAATGTTGGGCATGTCGGGAAGACCTCCATCCAGCAGAAAACGTGTTAACCAGCGTGGCCGAACGAAAACCTGCGGAACGAAAGGAACCTTTGACCAAATACTCCCCCGCAAAAGCTGTTCCATTCCATCCCGCAGTTCACGATCGCGCTGTCCAATAACGGTCGAGTCGATGGTAATCACAAGCACCGTGTATCCCACGTCCATCGCTCGCCGGAGTGCATTCTCTGCGGCGGCGCGGCCACCGGTCAGATAAAGCTGATACCAGACCTGTCCAGTAGAAGCAGCCTTCACGTCTTCGAGCCGGTAACCGGAAACAGTTGAGAGTATCAAGCCAACGCCGGCTTTGCCAGTCGCCCGAGCCGCCGCGATTTCACCGTCGGGGTGCATCACGCGGAGATAACCAACAGGTGCGAGCAGCAGTGGCATGGAGAGTTCCATACCTAGCACGCGAGTTCGGAGATCACACGCTGGCACGGCAACGGCGTGGCTGGGCCGAAACGTAATCGTGTCGAAAGCTCGGCGGTTTTCGCGAAGCGTCCACTCGTCTTCCGCACCACCGTCGATGTAGTTGAAGACAATTCTCGGCACACGATGGCGCGCCAGTTCGCGCAAGTCCTCGATATTCACAGCCCGGGACAATCGCGTGGTCGTTGAGATCGGGTTCATTCAGGAGTGCTCCAAGAGCATTCAATCATCGAAGTTGTCCGTCAGCCACGCCGGGGTCGTAGCCCGTCCGCGTTGTGCACATTGAGCTCGTTTCCGTCATTGATGGTCGCAACAGATCATCATTGCGTGTCCGCTCCCGAACCAATGGCGACGACGTAGTAGGTCGCGGGACCGGCACCGACGTTCTTGATGCCATGCTCCTCATTCGAGTGAACGAAGCCGAGACCGCCGGGGCCCACACGATGGCCGATGCCATTGATCGTAAGTTCAACCGTTCCTTCGCGGATAAGCCACATTTCCGAATGGAGATGATGATGGGGAGTGTGCGGATATCCATTCGGGGACAGAGTCGTTTCATGCACTTCGATATGCTCGCCTGTTGCCAGTCTGCCCTTCATGATCTTCCGCACCTGTGCATGCTCGAGGTCCTGAACGGGCAAACTTTCGAATGCAAATGTTGCTGACGGTAATGGATCATCCTGAGCGGCAAACACCGGGGCTGCTGTTCCAGCGACCACCAGCGCCGGAATGAGACTACAGATTTCTCGCCTCGTCAACGACATGCTCACCTCCTCGTGAATATTGCAGGCCTTTGCAATCGTCGGTCGTTCTATCAGGTGAAGCCTGGTAAACCGCTGCTGGGGAAACGCTCAACGCTCGCAGCGATAATCCTGTTTAAGATCTCCGACTTAGTATAGAGGCTCTTCTAGCGAATGAATCACTCTCCAAGTCGAGAAGGAACGCCTGAACCCGCTGACGGTTGGTACGAGATTTTCCAAAGTTTGTTCGTGAGTCGCAAGCGGGGCCGCCTCGGGGCTAAAGTCCTAGCAGGATGCGGAAAAAGTCAATTTCAAAGGGCGGTTATCGATCTGGGATTTGCTCCCGGCTAGTGGCTGCGACACGACGAAGGCAGACATTATGTCGTAACCGCGAGGGTGAGCACCCCCGCTATCGCCCATCTGTCCCATTGGAAGCCCCCCTTGGTTGAACCTTTAACTCATGCCCAAAACCGAAGATCTGGTTAAAGGGGACGGGAGCCGTAAAGTAGAGATAAAGCGGCAAACAGAACAGCGACGCCGCGAAGCCAATTGCCGCGGCAACTCGTCGGTGTATAAAGGCGACGACAAGAGCTAGCAGAAAGAGACCGATCCCGATCTCGGCCATCCAGAGTAGGGGACCGGTGAGCCACCCTCCGCTAAATTCCGTTCCTTCAAGACCTTTTGTGTTTTGCAGGGCCACGAACACGCCCACAAGACAAATGAGGGCCAGCGAGAGCTGATCCGTTCCCGGTTTCTTCATTTAATGGCCTCCACACATGCAGAAGGCGATTCAACTCTTTCACGTTCGCTCAAGAACACCACGGCTGTCCACACAAATCAAGAACCCGGCCGCCCTGGGCAGTGACCATACTGAGCTCGAGATTCACGTCTACGACGCGCAGCCTGAATGCTTCGCCGACCCGCATCCCGGTTCCGTACAAGAACAGCAACAAGCTACGGAACGTCGCCGCCGACACGACGCAAGAAGAACGTCTCTGACATTTGGGCACGGCTTCTACCAACCGGCATCGTTCGGGTTGAGAGAAGATATAGGGAACGAAGTCCTGCGTTGCACTGGAGAGCGTTCGGTGGGACGGGAGACGTTTTTACCTGACGCAGACTGCCCAGTATTCAAAAAAGACCTTCAGTGTCCCACGCTTTTGATTCCAGGTGCCCGGCCTTACACCCGAGCCGTCAAGGAACTCTGCGACGCGGATCGCAGTGATGTGGCGGAGTTCTGCATCCTCACGAAGAAACGAACGTGCCGGCGTGGACACCGATCTGCGATTCCATCCCTTGGCACCTTTCATCGCTCATCCGCATGATTGCGGTTCACGCTGGCCAGGGATCGATGTTGCTTTCCGAACCATGTCAAAAACTTCGATGCAGGAGTTTGACCGGAGAGATTGCGGCGACAGTCGCTGGTCCAATGCCATGTACTGCACGAAGTCGTCCAGTTGGCCGGCGAATCGCGCCCGCCGTACACTCGGCGGTTTCAGCCGGCCGACGAAGCGAAGCCATTTTGTCGCCACATAAGCAAAATAATACGCTGCGCGGACGTATGAGTGAGCCTTTGGATTTGACAGTTGTTGGCGAGCAAAGCGCTTCGCCGCTCTATGGACCTCCTCTCGGCTCACGTCGCGCAGTTTTCTTAATCTCAGGGGAGGAACCACGTGGATTAATTCTCCCGAAAGATTCCGCGGAACAGCACGACTTGTTCCTTGCTGCTACAGGCGCCGGAGGAACTCTTCACGTTCCTTCAGCAGAGGGGCCTCCCGATGACGGTTCAAAGCGCTTGGACGTTCCAGAAGTGTCTTTAGCATTTGCCGGGTCTCCATGATCCCAGCAAAATGCTACAACCGGTCTCATAAAGCACCAGGAGACTGATTATTGCTGTTCACTTCCGGACAATGACGTTCGTTGGCGGACAGAATGATCCCCTTCCTTCACCGTAGTGTTCGATTTTCCTTTTATAGTCAATAAGTTACCTCCTGAGTAGATTTGAGTAGATTTGGTCAGGGCCTTGCTCCCACAGGTTCACTTGGCACCGTTGTCGCCGTCGCGTTCCGGTTGAGCAGGCGCGGTGTGCCGCGAAATTCGATACGATCGTTGCGCCGCGATACGACTTAAAACGTATGGAGAGCCTAATCCAGGATGTTCGTTACGGTTTCCGCATGCTGCGGAAGTCGCCGGGCTTCACTTGCATCGCGGTCATAACGCTAGCCCTGGGCATTGGCGCGAATACGGCCGTTTTCAGCGTAATGGATGCACTGTTATTGCGCATGCTGCCGGTGCGCGATCCACAACGGCTCTACTATTTGCAGATCGCGAGCGGGAACCAGCCGCCAGGAGCGCGCAATACAGGCAACTCGGATACATCCTTTTCAGAAACCGTCTTCGAAGCGCTTCGCCAGCGCAATGACGTCCTGGATGACGTTATTGCTTACGTTCCGCTCGGCATCGGCAAAGTCGCGGTGCGGTATGGGGACACGCCGGAAGCAGCGGAAGGCGAAGAAGTCAGTGGAAGCTTTTTCTCGGGTCTGACCGCGGGAATTTTTCGAGGCCGCGGGTTTTCCCTGGAGGACGAGAAAGATCACTCGCCAATAGTCGTCATCAGTCACGACTATTGGTCGCGGCGCTTTGTGGGAGACTCGGCGGTTCTCGGTACAACTCTCTTCATCAAGAATGCTCCTTTCACCATTGTGGGCATCGCTTCGCAGGGGTTTCGCGGACTCGAACCGGCAACGTCAACTGATTTTTGGATTCCATTGCAAAACCGAACGGAGCTGAATGCCTGGGGTAATTCCGGGGGCGATGACAGCCTTTACTCTCCGAAATGCTGGTGCCTGCCGCTGATGGTCCGCCTCAAGCGAGGCGTCACGCCTGTGCAGGCGCAAAATGCATTGCAATCGACATTTGGAGAAGCAGCCAAGATCGGAGTCGGCACCATTGATCCGAAGCAGTGGAAGCCGTTGTTAAACTTCGATCCGGCCAAAGGGATCGAAGGCTACAACCAGCAATACCGCGAGCCGGTGCGAATACTGATGGGTTTGGTATTTCTGGTTTTGC
>Ga0209624_10001807_pt1 | contig 16395 bp, 26 predicted proteins | sample JacPinW_OM2H0_O1_FD_188565 | JGI IMG/M metagenome (GOLD analysis project Ga0209624, IMG submission 188565) | Forest soil microbial communities from Algoma, Ontario, Canada - Jack Pine, Ontario site 1_JW_OM2H0_O1 (SPAdes) (version 2) | ecosystem: Environmental > Terrestrial > Soil > Boreal...
GCTGAGGCGAGAGAGCTAGAACGAAGACGAGGAGTCCGCAGACTTCGGCGTGGGCCCAGAGGAGCCATCGCGGGAGGCCTTCGCGGCGGATGCGGTTGAGGTAGTCGGCCGTAAGAATGGTGATGGGAGGGATGGAGGGAAGGATGTAGCCGGGGAGTTTTGAGCCGGAGAAGGAGAAGAAGAGGATGGGGAAGAGCGCCCAGAGGACGAGGAATTCGGGGAAGGCGTCTCCGGCGCGGGTGTGGCCGAGGTAGCGGCTGGGGTTGTGGCGGACCTTCCACTCGGCGATGGAGACCTGGGCGGCATCAACAACGGCGCGGACGGCCATGACGGTCCAGGGCATGAGGCCGACGAGGAGGACGGCGAGGTAATACCAGAAGGGTTGATGGTGCTGGAAGCGGTTGGTGGCGAAGCGCTCGAGATTGTGTTCGAGGAAGAAGAGACGGTAGAAGGTGGGGTTGCGGCGCTGGACTTCGATGTACCAGGGCAGGACCATGATCAGGAAGAGCAGGACTCCGGGCCACCAGATTGTCCGGCGGAGGAGCGACCATTCACGGCGAAGGCCTGCGAAGAGAACGATGATGGATAAGGCGAGGAAAGGGGCTACAGGACCTTTGGCGAGGGTGGCGGCCGCTCCGAAGAAGTAGAGGTCGAAGAGCCAGAATTTTTTCCCGGTCTCATACCAGGCATACCAGCCGAGCATGCCGATGCAGAAGGGCGCGGCGAGCTGCATGTCGGTGGATGCTCCGCGAGCGAAGCTGACGATGGCGACGCAGGAGACGGTGATGAGGGCAGCGTCGAGATGGCCTCCGGGGCGGAACCGGCGCATGTGGAGAAATATCAGGACGATGAGAGCGAAGGTAGCCGACGAGGAGGGAAGGCGGGCTGTCCAGTCGGAGACGCCGAACTCCTTGAAGAAACTCATGGCTCGCCAGTAGTAGAGGGCGGGTTTTTCGAGCCATGGCTGGCCGTAGAGGATGGGTGTAACGGTGCCGCCGGCTATGCAGTGGAAGGAGGCGCGGATATCCTCCGGGCGGAGACTGCGGGGGACCATCTTGGCGTTGACGGCGTGGCAGGCGTCGGAGTGAGCGGCGAGCATTTCGCGGGCGATCTGGGCGTAACGTGGCTCGTCGGCACCCACCAGGCCGAGTTGATCGCCGCCGAAGGTGGGGACGAGGCCGTAGAGCAGCAGGAAGGTGGTTACAGCGAAAAGGATGACGAACTCGCGGACGGTAGCGCCTGTGGGCAGTCTCTCGCGGAGCCACCGGCCGAGTGCGTGGTCGCTCCTTTCGCCGACGGCGGCGGATTGTTGCTGGTCGGTCATCAATTTATGAGGAGCCAGACAAGGCTATCAGAGTCCCGTCCGGAGCTGGGTTAGGATTCGCCCGATGGCCACGTCGAGGGGGCCATCGAGAGTGCAGCCACTGGCGCTGCGATGGCCTCCCCCGCCGAAGTGCTCGGCGATGCGGGCTACATCGAGCTTTCCTTTACTGCGGATGCTGAGGCGGAACTGGCTGATGTCGGGGACTTCGCGGAGGAAGACCGCAGATTCGACTCCGGCGATGCTGATGAGGTAGTTAACGACGCCTTCGCAGTCTTCAGCACCAGCTCCGATGCGGTCCATGTCTTCGGCGGTGATCCAGGCCCAGGCGATGTCACCTTCGGTGTTCAGGTTGGAGAGCGCAATGCCGAGGAGGCGGATTTTGCTGGCGGGGTTAGAGAAGTAGATGTCGCGGGCAATCTGGCTTGGATTGGCTCCGTGAGCGGCAAGGTCATGGGCGACGGCGAAGGTGTGGGCGGTGGTGCTTGCGTAGGTGAAGGTTCCGGTGTCGGATAGGATGGCCGCGTAGAGGCAGGTTGCCATGGAGGGCGTGATTTTGACGCCTGCTGCGAGGGCGATGCGGTAGACCATGGCAGCGACGGCGCAGGCGTTCTCGTCGATCCAGTTGATGGAGCCGAAGGGGCGGCCGCTGGCGTGATGGTCGATGTTGATGAGTGTGCGGCCTTCGAGGCCGTTGAGGCCCGTGCGGGCGATACCGTCGCATTCGAGGAGGATGGCGGGGACGGTTCCTGTGGGATCGATGTCGTTCGCCGAGGCGGTCTGGTGGATGCGATGGAGGTTGGGAAGAGAGGAGTAGGTGGAAGGGATGGGATCGGAGAGGATAACGTCGGCCTTACAGCCAAGCTGATCGAGGACCTCGGCTAGGGCGAGGACGGAGCCTACGGCGTCGCCGTCTGGTCGCGAGTGGGAGGTGAGCAGGAAGCGCGGATGCGCGCGGAATGTTGCCAAGAGTTTCGCAATACGGCGCTCGTGGGAACGAGCTTCGCTGGACAGGGATGCCTGCTGGAGTTCGAAGAGCTCGGTCTCTGGAGTCATGAGTTGGTTGTCACCGGCGGAGCGGATTCGGCGACAGCGCGTTTTCGGTCGCGTTTGCGGGTGCGGTCGAGCAGTTCCTCCATGCGGCTGGTCATCTTCTGAGAGCGATCGATGGCGAATGTGAGCTCGGGGACGTGACGGACTCCCATGCGATCGCGAAGCTGAGAACGGATGTAGGCGCGGGCAGTCATGAGGCCTTCTAGGGTGGATGCCTCCTCTGCTTCGTTGCCGAGGACGGCGACGAAGATGCGGGCGGATTTGCCTCCAGGAGCGAGAACGACGTCGGTGACGTAGCTTGGGGCGATGCGCGGGTCGGAGAGTTCTCCTTCGAGCATGGCGCCGATCTCCTCGGAGAAGGTGTTTGCGACTCGGTTGCGGTGGTAGGTTCTGGCTCGTTGCTCGGGCATATGGTTTAGACGGGGGCGAACGGTAGAGAATACCAAAGTTGGCGCGTTCCACCTAATTGGAATCAAAAATTTTACAACGGGAGGGGGTGGGGAAGATTATGGTTTTGTGATTTTTGGGTTATTCCGGGAGGATTTCCGCATAAGAATCAATGACTTCGGCGCTTAGAGCGGCAGAAAAACGGTTTATAGCGTGGTCAATTTGCTGGATTTGGCTGGTGAGATAGCTGGTGGATGAGGAGATGGTGGCGATACCTAGGGTGGCACGGTTCCAGACGACGCCGTCGTCGAGCTCGGCGACGGAGAGATTGAAGGCGTGGCGGAGTTTGTCCTTGAGGGAGCGAACGACTTGGCGGCGGTCTTTGAGGGATTGGGCGTGAGGGATTTCGAGCTCGATGGTGAGTTTGGCGATGGGCATTTTTAGCGGAAGAGCATGAGGTAGACGGCCAGGCCGATGCCGCTGGCAGCGAGGATGAGGCCGAGGACCACGGCGTCGCGGGAGACTTTGCCGGGTTGCCAGGTTCCTGTGCTCAGCTGGTGGATGAGTTGGATGTGGCGGAGGACGGAGGTGAGGGTGACGACGACGCCGAGGAGGACGAGGGCTACTCCGGACCAGAGGGAGAGGCCGGTGGTGTGAGGTGCGACGTGGGTTTCGGCAAAGCTGAGCTGGCGGAGGAAGAGAGCGAAGCGGCTGAGGGCGAAGCCTATTCCCATGAGGCCGAGGCCGGTGCGAATCCAGGCGAGGAAGGTTCGCTCGGCGGCGAAGTAGACTCGGGGGTCTTGTTCGGCGGGCTGGTTGGCGGGGGGCATGGTGAGGATTGTAAAGGCTAACGCAGATCAATCGATGATTGAGGCGCATCGATGGTCAGGCAGTTCGAGTGAAATGCGGTGGTCCCTCCGCTTCGGCTTCGGCTCGGGTCGGGATGACGCACGCCCCCAACGGCGTCAAGCTCTACTGTCGACGAACCCCTACTCATGCAACGGCAACTGCAAAACCGGATCCCCTTCGGGGATGACAAGCAAGAGTGCAAGTGCAAAAGCGAGTGCAAGAGCAGAACAAATACAAAAAGATTTTTCCACTTCGACTATCTCAGGGTCAGGATGACGACTCGAAAGAGAGGAGGCTTATTGGGGGCGGACGAGGGCTACTGCAGTGAGGTCGTCGGGGGGGTCGGGTTTGGTGAAGGGGAGATTTTGCAGGCTGTACCAGGGAAGTTTGCGGAAGTTGTGGGCTTGATCGAGGATGGTTTGGGTGAGTTCGGTTGCTGATCCGGGGGTGAGGGTTTCAACGAGGTTGACTGCTCGTTGTTCACCGAAGGCGGTGCGGTCGCGGCGGGCTTCGAGGATGCCCTTGGTGATAAGGAGGAGACGGGATCCGGATTCGAAGGCCTGAATGGCGGGCTCGTAAGTGATGTGGGTGAAGAGGCCGAGGGGTACGGTGACGTGGCCAAGGGTGCGAGTACCATCGCTGTCGCGGAAGATGGGTGAAGGGCCTCCGGCGTTGATGTAGGCGAGGAGGCCGAGGGAGAGATCGAAGGAGCCGACGAAGGTGGGAGCGAGGCGGGAACCAGATGCAGCGTGATAGATGGCTAAATTGATCTCGTGGGCCAAGGCGGCGAGGGTGTCCATTTGATTGAGGTCGGGGATGGAGAAGAGCTGCGGGGCATGGAGGCGGAAGGCGTCCTGTGCGAATGCGGCGATGGTTTGGGCGTGTTCGCGGTCTCCGGCGATGTCGGTGAGGAAGAAGAGGAGATGCGAGTTGACGACAACGGCGTCGAAGAAGTCGCCGCCGGTGCGAATGGCGTGGTAGCGGACGAAGAGATCGAGGCCAGGGAGCGGAGGCAGAGCGGTAGGCAGTGGGGTTCGGGTGGGTTGGGATGAGTTCTGCATTATTGTGGTGGATTGTACTTTGTCTGGCGGAGATGGCCGGGATATTTGTAGGACTAGGGACTAGACGCTTGGCTTGGGCTAGAGGCTTGGGACTCGGAGCGAACCAGGTGAAACTTGGGCGAGGGTGCGAATTGGGAGTGAGAGCGTGTAAGAGTAATGGGGTGGAGAATTTTACGGAAGAGTTCTTGGGGTGAAGCGATGAGTGCGATGGAGATGAGTTTTGTGAAGACTGGCGACGCGAGGAGTTTTACGCCGGAGGCCGGGATGGTTCGGCAGGTTTTGGCGCATAGCGATCAGTTGATGCTGGTTCGGCATTTTTTTGATAAAGGATGGGTGGGGGCTCGGCATAGCCATCCGCATCATCAGCTGGTGTATGTGGTGAAGGGGGCGATTCGGGTGGATGTGGATGGGCGGGTGTTCGATGTGAAGAAGGGGGATAGCTTTGTGGTGGATGGCGGGGTGGAGCATCAGGCTTCGGCGCTGGAGGAATCGGAGGTGCTGGATGTGTTTACTCCGGTGCGGGAGGATTACCGGGAGTTGGTGGGGTAGCGGGCTTGTTGGGGGGAGAAGAGAGCATACCCCAAGGGCTAAAGCCCGCTTTCGTGGCGGTCGCAGAGAAGGCCAAGCCTGCAGGCTTGGCGTACCTAGAGGCAAAAACGATTTGCACCTGGAAGTGGAATGAGGCAAAAACGATTTGCACATGGAAGTGGAATTTTTCTGGCTGGCTGCTAACTAATCGTTTAGTTGGTCGTCTGACAGTGTAGGACGGCTCTCCGATGACCAGATTTCCGGGGGGCGGGCCACAGGGACCTATGCCGCCGAAGAGATCTATTACATTGACGGAAGCTGAGTTACGGCTCATGAAGATTCTTTGGGCGCGTGGCGAGTCGGCTGTGGTGGACTTGGTGGCGGCTATGCCGGAGGGTGAGGCTCTGGCTTATAACTCTGTGCTGACTACGGTGCGGATTCTGGAACAGAAGGGTTATGTGCGGCACCGGCAGGAAGGCCGGGCGTTCTTGTATGTGCCTTGCGTGGCGGAGCTTGAGGCCAGCCGGTCGGAGATTCGGCATATGATGCAGCGTTTTTTTGGGAACTCGCGGGAACGGCTGCTGCTTTCGCTGATTGGGGATGATGAGGTGACTCCGGAGGAGTTGCAGCGGCTGAGAGCGGCGATTGCTGCTGCGGCAGAAGACCGCGTGGGGGAGGATCGGTGATGGCTTTGGATCTGAACCTGATGCAGGGTGTGGAGAGTGCTTCGCGGCTGGTTGCCGGCTCGGTCGTTTCGGGGATCTGGCAGGGAGTGGTGCTGGCTGCGGGTGTGGGGATTTGTCTGCGGCTGGTTCCGCGGACTACAGCGGCGGTTCGGTTTGCTATCTGGACGGCAGTGTTTGCGGTTTTGGCGGTTCTGCCTTTGGTGCATGTCTCTGGATTGCGAGCTGCAGGTACGGTGGTTGGACATGGCCCGGTTGTGCGGGTAGATGTGCGTTGGAGTTTTGCGATTGCGGCTTTGTGGATGGCGGTTTCGCTGGTGCGCGGCGTGAAGCTGGCGATGAGTGCGGTGCGGTTGCGGAGGATTTGGAAGCGGGGGGCGCCGGTTGCGGGATATGAGGCGATGTTGGCTGCTGCGGGAGTTCGCGGGGTTGAGCTTTGCGTATCGAAGGATGTCGATCGGCCTAGCGTGATTGGGTTTTTCTCGCCGCGGATTCTTGTGCCCGAGGAGTTATTTGCCGAGCTGTCTGCGGAGGAGTTGGAGCAGGTGGTGCTGCATGAGGCGGGGCATCTAAGGCGGCGGGATGACTGGATGAATCTGCTGCAGAAGGTCGGTTTGGTGTTGGTGCCGCTGAATCCGGTGTTGATGTGGATTGAGCGGCGGCTTTGCCTAGAGCGCGAGCTGGCTTGCGATGAGGATGTGCTGCGGTTGACGAAGGCTCCTAAGGCTTATGCGACGTGTTTGACGAATCTGGCGGAGCATCGGCTGGGGCGGCGGGCGGCGGCGTTGTCGCTAGGGGCCTGGGAGAAGCGGTCGGAACTGGCTCGACGGGTGCATAGCATTTTGCGCGGCGGCGAGGGGATGGGGCGGACGCAGAGCCGTGTGGTGATGGGTGTGGTGGTGATGGGTTTGCTGGGCGGAGCTGCTGAGCTGGCGCGGTGTCCGCAGTTGGTTGCGTTTTCGCGAGCGGCGGTGCCGGTTGCGGCTGCGGTGCAGGTTCCGGCTAGTGTGGCGTTTCAGCCGGTGATGTTTCGTGAGCGTGGCGGCTCGAACGGTGCGATGACAAGCGGGGCGCATGCGACTTTGCTGAAGGCTTCTATGCCGGTGAATTCGCCGGTTGCGCCTGTTGCTGTGAAGGCTAAGCACCGGCGGGTTGTTCGGGCTAAGGCTGCGCCTCGCACTTTGGAGAGCAGAGTGGATATGCCGATGGTGCGCCGGGCTCAGGGTTGGGTTGTTCTTACCACGTGGGAGGTGCAGGCGAGACCGCGGGTGGTCTTTACTGTGACTGAGGACCGCGTGATTGCTTCTTCGTATGCAGCCGTGCCTACTTCGGGCGGCTGGCTTGTCATTGAACTCTAACTAGTTGTTTTAAATCATTGCTGAGGGATGATCATGGCGTTTGAAACTAATAAATTAGTAGGTAAAGTGGGGCGATATGCCGCTCCTGCAGGGGCTGCCTTGGCTATGGTGTTGGCAGCTGGGATGTTTTTCCATCACAACGGCGTTCATGCGGCGATGATCTCGTCGCCTGCTCCGCTGGATGACAACAGTGTTTCTTCGCTGGTGGCGCTGGATAACGCGGTGGAGGCGGTTGCGACGCGAGTGTCGCCGGCGATCGTGAATATTCAGGTGACTTCGCGCGGCGGTGAGCATGAGACGAGCGGGGAGCAGGATCAGAGTCAACAGCAGGGTGGCGGGCAGCAGGATCTGCCTCCTGGGTTCGCTCAGTTCTTTGGACCGAACGGGCCGTTTGGCGGCGGCGGTGGTCAGATGCAGCGGCCGCAACAGCCGCAGATCGAGCATGGGATTGGCAGCGGTGTGATCATCTCGCCGGATGGTTATATCGTGACGAACAATCACGTGGTGGATGGTGCGATGCAGATGCGCGTGATGTTGAACGACCGTCGCGTGCTGACGGCGAAGCTGGTTGGCGTGGATAAGCTGACCGACCTTGCGGTGATCAAGGTGGATGCGACTGATCTGCCGAGCATTGCGTGGGGCGATTCGGCGAAGCTGAAGCCGGGCCAGACGGTTTTGGCTTTCGGGAGTCCGTTTGGGTACTTCCGGAATTCGGTTACGCGCGGCATTGTGAGCGCGGTGAACCGTGAGAATCCTTACAGGGATGACGCGCGGAAGCCGGGTGGGTATATCCAGACGGATGCCGCGATCAATCCGGGCAACTCGGGCGGTGCGCTGGTGAATGCGCATGGCGAACTGGTCGGGATCAACACGTTCATCATTTCGAACAGCGGATCGTTTGCGGGCGCAGGGTTTGCGATTCCTTCGCAGATTGTGCGGACGACGGCGGAGCAGCTGATCAAGACGGGCGCGGTGCACCATGGCTATCTTGGCGTGAGTTTGAACGATGTGACTCCAGCGAATGCGAGCTTCTTCAATTTGAAGACGGCGACGGGCGCGATTGCGGCGCAGGTTACACCTGATTCTCCGGCTGCTCGTGCGGGGATGAAGAATGGCGACGTGATCGATACACTGAACGGCCAGAAGATGGAGGATGGCAGCGCGCTGCAGGTTGCGGTGAGCCAGATTGCTCCGGGAACGACGATCGAGATGGGCATTATCCGGAATGGGAATCCGCAGACTTTGAACGTGAAGGTCGGCGAGTACCACAAGGATGCCGAGGTTGCGAGCGACGGCGCTGCTCCTGGAGCGCAGAAGGGCAAGCTGGGGCTGGCGGTTGCTGAGCTTACTCCGGATGTGCGGCAGCAGCTGCATGTTCCTTCGAACGTGAACGGTGTTGCGGTGCAGAGCGTTCGTCCTGCCAGCCCTGCGGAGGATGCGGGTCTTGCTCCTGGAGACGTGATTCTTGAGGTGGACCGCAAGCCGGTGACTTCGGCGGAGCAGTTCGTCAACGAGGCGCACGCTGTTGCTGCGGGTAAGGACCTGCTGCTGACGGTTTGGTCGCAGGGAAATGCCAGCTATCGGGTGGTGCACACGGATAGCGGCAACCAGAACGGCGAATAAAGTTGAATTGCGTTGGGCCGCTGCGAGATGTCTTCGCAGCGGCATTTTTTTGCCTGATCGGGATTACTGAAACAATTTCTCATTTGCAATAATGGTGCGTCTTTCCTTCCTGTCGCTGCGTAACCTGATCGAAAGCTCTGGAGACTGATTCGATGTCATTTGCTGGTCGTGTTGCCGGGTTGTTGTTGTGTGGGATGGCGATTGCGCCTGTGTTTGCTGCTCCTCGAGGGGCCGCGGCTCCTGGCGTCACGGTTACGGATGATGGGCCTACCTACACGATGGCGAATGGCTATCTGACGGTGAAGGTAGATAAGGTTACTGGGGATCTGGTGTCGGTGAAGACGCCGAAGACGGTTACGCCGAATGTGGAGTTGATGGGATTTGTTTCGGGGCATCATGCCGGGTATTGGGAGCAGTCGCCGGCGCTGGCGGCGCGGCGGGAGGCGAAGATTACGATTGATCCGGCTAACGTGAATGGAGATCGCGCGGAGGTTTCGGTTAAGGGATGGTCGGATGGGAGGTCGATTCTAGGGGGGCATCCTACGGCGGCGGGTCAGGAGGGTGGGCTGATTGCGGATCTTGAGATTCGGTATTCGCTAGGACGCGGCGAGGATGGTCTGTATACGTATGCGATTTTTACGCATGAGCCGACTTATCCGGCGGGTTCGGTGGGGGAGAGCCGGTTTGGGTTCAAGCTGAGTGGGAAGGTGTTCGATTGGTTGTCGATTGATGATCAGAGAAATGCGCTGATGCCTACGGGTGCGGATTGGGATGCCGGGACGGATTTGAATATGAAGGAGTCTCGGCGGCTGACTACGGGTGTTTATAAGGGGCGGGCGGAGCATAAGTATGACTACTCGGCGGATCAGTCGAAGATTCCGGCGTTTGGATGGTCTTCGACGAAAGAGCATGTGGGGCTTTATGTAATCAATCCTTCGTTTGAGTATTTGTCGAGCGGGCCGCTGCACTTTGAGCTGACGGGGCATTTGGATGATGGGGATGGCGGCGATCCTACGCTGCTGGATTATTGGCGTGGGACGCATTATGGCGGGAGTGTTTTGAACTTTGCGGATAATGAGCCGTGGACGAAGGTGGTGGGGCCGATCTTTATTTATGTGCCTACGGGTGGGTCGCCTGATGAGCTGTTTGTGAAGGCGAAGAAGCAGGCGGCGGTCGAGCAAGGGCGGTGGCCGTATGGGTGGGTGAAGGGGGTTGACTACACTCCGGCGAGCGAGCGGGCTGTAGTGAAGGGGAAGTTGAAGCTGGTGGATCCGCAGGCGGCTTCGGGAAAGCTTGAGAATTTGCTGGTTGGGCTTTCGTTTCCGGATCAGCCGGCGGTGGCGCGTCCTCCGCGAGTGGAAGAACCGGCTGCTGCTCCGGTCGCGCCTCCTGCGGCTTCGGCAAGGCCTGCTGCTCCTGCTGTGGATCCGGATCATCCTGCTCAATTGAATGCACAGGGGCAGCGGGTGAATCGTGGGACTTATGTTCCGCCTCGGCCGGCTGGGGCGGCAGCGTTTCGTTTTCCGCCGCAACCGATTACTTGGCAGAGCGATGCGAAGCACTATGAGTTCTGGGTGCGTGGTGCGAAGGATGGGAGTTTTACGATTGCGAATGTGCGGCCGGGGACTTATCAATTGCATGCTGTTGCGGATGGAGTTTTGGGGGCGTACGACGCTACGGCGAGTGTGACGATTGCGCCGGGGCAGAAGTTGGATCTCGGGACGGTTGAGTGGCATCCGGTGCGGTATGGGAAGCAGGTTTGGCAGATTGGGACGCCGAACCGGTCGGCGAAGGAGTTTTTGAAGGGCGACGACCATTGGCATTGGGGGATGTATATCGAGTATGCGAAGCTGTTTCCGAACGACGTGGACTTTACGGTGGGGAAGAGCGATCCGGCAAAGGATTGGTTCATCTATCAAGTGCCGCACGATACGGATTTCAAGCCGGATGGAAGGGACCAGGGGCGGGCTACGCCTTGGACGATTCATTTTGAGATGCCTGCCGGTTTGCAGTCTGTGGGAAGGGCTACTCTTCGGTTTGGCCTGGATGGGGCGTCGGCGCGGTCGCTGGGGATTAGTGTGAATGGGAAAGATGCGGGGACGATGACGGATTTGTTTGGGGCTGGGGCTTCGATGATGCGAGATGGGATTGAAGGGACCTGGATTGAGAAGGATTTTAGTTTTGATGCTTCGCTGTTGAAGCCGGGGGCGAATACGATTGTGCTAACTGTTCCGGCTGGTGGTGTGGCGAATGGGATTTGCTATGACGTGGTGCGGTTGGAAGTTGCTTCTGCTACGAATTGAAGCGAACCATGCGCGCAGCAGAGAAAATGCAGGTCCTTCGACTGCGGCGGCAAATGCGCCGCCTTCGCTCAGGATGACACGTTCTCGCGGGGCAGTTCTGGCGCATGATTTGGAGTTTCAGGAGAAGTATTAATGAAGACGAGTCGTCGTGAGTTTGTTGCTTCTGCTTTGACGGGTGGTGCGATTGCAGCTGCAATGCCTGCGGCTGCGGGGGCGCAGTTTTTGAATGCTCCTCGGCATGGATTGCCGGGGACTCTGAAGGAGCGGTATGCGAAGCTCGACGCGATTCTGAAGGAGCCGGTGTTCAAGCGGGAGTTGTTTCCTGATCCTGTGATTATTGAGTCGGTGGAGTTGCTGAAGAACAAGAAGCAGTATCTGTGTCGTGTGCGGTCGAAGGATGGGCATGAGGGGATGTCGGTTTCGAATGCGCAGCAGATGGAGGTGCTGTATCCGATGTTCGTGAAGCATATTGCGCCTTTTTTTATTGGGAAGGACGCGCGCGATCTTGAGGAGTTGATTCCGGCTTCGACGGTTTATGAGAACAACTACAAGGCGCAGGGGCTGGCGATCTGGGTGCCGATTGCGACGATTGAGTTTGCGATTCTGGATATGTTCGGGAAGATGTCGAAGCGGCCGATTGGTTTGTTGATCAGCGACAAGATTTATAACAACAAGATTTCGGTTTACCAGGCGAATGGCGAACGCGACATTACGGCGGAGGAGACGATTGAGCATTTGAAGCGCGATGTGGCGATTTCGAATGCTAAGGCGATCAAGTTCAAGGTTGGCGGACGGATGTCACATGCGGAGACGCCGCCGGGCCGGAGCGAGAAGCTAATTCCGCTGGTGCGGAAGACGTTTGGGGACCAGATGATTATTTCGGCTGACTCGAATGGGTCTTATACGGCTGCGGAAGCGATTCCGATTGGGAAGCTGATGCAGGAGTATAAGTACGCGTTCTATGAAGAGCCGGTGCCTTTTGACTGGTACGAAGAGACGAAGGCTGTGGCGGATGCGCTGGAGATTCCGATTGCGGGTGGGGAGCAGGAGCCGAGCACGCATAATTTCCGGTGGCTGGTTGCGAATGGCGGGCTGTCGATTGTGCAGCAGGACATGTTTTATTTCGGCGGGATGATTCGGTGCATGCAGGTGGCGAGGATGGCGAATGCTTTCGGGAAGCAGTGCATTCCGCATATCTCATCGACTGGGCTGGGGTATGTGTACATGATGCATTTTGTTTCGGCGATACCGAACTCTGGGCCTTACCACGAGTTCAAGGAGTTCAATAATGACCTGCCTTATCACTGCGATACTTCGAGTCTGCGCAGTGATAGCAATGGGGTGATCCAGGTCCCTTCAGGGCCGGGGTTTGGCGTGGAGGTCGATCCGGATTTTGTGAAACAGGCTACGTTGGTTAAGGGGTGATGGGTAGCGGCACGGCGGCGCGGGCGCTGGAGCGGTAGGCGGCTTCGACGAGGGCCATGGTTTCGTAGGCGGATTCGAAGTTGGTGGGGAGTTCTGAGGAGGAGCCTTCTACGAAGGCTTGCAGGGAGCCCATGCTGCCTATGAAGGCGTCGGGGAACCAGTTGCCTTTTACAGGGAGCGACGTCCAGTGTGGGTTGGATGTGCCTCGCTCGGCGTAGGAGAGGGTGTCGGGGCGGCCTTTGGGGTAGTCGAGGTTGACGCCCATGTCCATACGGATCGCTCCGTTGGTTCCTTCCCACTGGACGAAGCTGCGGGCGGATTCGGGTGGGAGATCGTGGCCGTGGTTGGTGACGACGAAGACGCGCTTCCACTCGCCATAGTCGAGGATGATGGAGGATTTGGTGGCGGCGAGGGATGGGGTTTGCGGGTTGCGGACGGTTTTGGCGTAGACGCCTTGCGGCGTGCCGAACCAGGAGCGGACTAGATCGAGGTAGTGGATGCTGTGATAGAGAATCTCGAGGCGAGGGGCGGTGGCGAGGAAGGTCCAGAGTTGCCAGGGCATGTAGGTTCGGACTTGAACCTCCATGTCGTGGAGATCGCCGAGGAGGCCGGCTTTGTGGAGGGCTACGGCGCCGAGGTTGTTGGGGGCGTAGCGGAGTTGGAAATTTACGGCGGCGGTGAGGCCGTGCTGGCGGCAGTGGTTGCGGATGGCGGTGGCTTCTTCGAGGTTATCGCCCATGGGTTTCTGGATGAGGGCGGCGGCTCCGTCGGGGAGATGAGGGAGGATGGTCATGATCTGCGAGGCGGGGACGGCGATGTCGAAGATGGCATCGGGTGGCGCGAAGGCGATGGCTTGCTGGATGGAGTCGAATGCGCGGGGGATGTTGCGTTCTTTGGCCAGGTCCGCCGCTTTGCCTGATGCGGGGTCGGCGATGGCGATGACAGGGAAGGCGGCTTTGCTGTAGGCGGGGAGGTGGGCGTCGCGGATGATGCCACCGGCGCCGAGGATGACGATGGGCCGAGGCGATTTGGGGCGTGGGGGTGCAGATGCTTCTACGGCCTGGCGGTATCGCTCTTCGTTGTTCTGCATTCATTCCTCAAAAAGAATTTTTATTGGCGCACAGCCACTACAATCAGTGACTAAGTGAACATATTACTTGAGGGTGTTTATGCAGACTGGTTCGACGGGATCGAAGTTTCGGCTTGATGGACGTTCGGCGATTGTTACGGGCGGGGCTAGTGGGATTGGATTTGCGATTGCGCTGGAGTTTGCGCTTGCTGGGGCGAAGGTTCATATCGTGGATCTGAATCTGGATGGTGCGAAAGAGGCTGTTGCCAAGATTGCTGAAGCTGGTGGGACGGCTGCGGCGCATGCCTGCAACGTTGCGGACCAGGATGAGGTGGATCGGGTCTTTGGGGAACTGGTTCAAGGTGAGCGGATTCACATTCTGGTGAACAATGCGGGGATTGCGGGGATTGGGCGGGTCGATACGACAGCGGATGCGGACTTTGATCGGGTGTTTCAAATTAATGTGAAGAGTGTTTATCACTGTACGCGGGCTTGTATCGGGTCGATGGTGGAGCATGGCGGTGGGGTGATTTTGAATATGGCTTCGATTGCGGGTTCAAGCGGACTGGCGGATCGGTTTTCGTACTCGATGAGCAAAGGTGCGGTGCTGGCGATGACTTATTCGATTGCGCGGGATTTTCTGAAGAAGGGGATCAGGTGCAACGCGATTTCGCCGGCTCGGGTGCATACGGGTTTTGTGGATGGGTATCTGGCGAAGAACTATCCGGGCAAAGAGGCCCAGATGTTTGAGAAGCTTTCTGCGGCTCAGCCGATTGGGCGGATGGGGCAGCCTAAGGAGGTTGCTAATCTTGCGCTTTATCTTTGTTCGGATGAGGCAGGGTTTATTACTGGAGTGGATTATTTGTTGGATGGTGGGTTTACGAATCTGCGGGATTGAGTTTTGTCGTAGTGCGATAGGTCGGGCTTTCAGTGTCACCTAGGGCTTCGCCCTAGGCTGGTATGAGACGCGCCTTTGGCGCTTATTTGGCAGACGAGTCTCATCTTAGGTCTATCGGAAGGGGGTTGGTGTTGTTCTCATTTCAAACTGTAGATGCGGGTGGGGTTTGCGCCAAAGATTTTTGTACGGTCGTCGGGACTGAAGTTTGCGAAGTAGTTGCGGAGGGTTTGCCACCAGTGGGTGTAGGTGGTCGCTACGAGGCAGACGGGCCAGTCTGAGCCGGCCAGGAGGCGGTCGGGGCCGAAGGATTCGACTGCCGTGTCCAGGTAGGGGCGCAGGGACTCGATGGACCAGGTGGACCAGGCGTCTTCGGTGACCATGCCGGAGAGTTTGCAGGCGACGTTGGGGCGCTTGCTTAGTTCTCGGATGCGGGTGCGCCAGGGTTCGAGTTCGCCGGCTGCGATTTTTGGTTTGGCGATGTGGTCGAGGACGAATTGCTGGTGGGGGTGACGGTCTATGAAGCGGGTGGCTTCTTCGAGTTGGCGCTCGAAGATGAGGATGTCGTAGATGAGGTGGGTTTGGGTGAGGGCGCGCATGCCTCGGTTGAAGTCCGGGGAGTCGAGGAAGTCGGTGGGTTCGGCCTGGACTACGTGACGGAGGCCTACTAGTTTGGGTTGGGTTGCGAGTTGATTGAGTGATGCTTCGAAGGTGGGCGATGCGATGGGGGCCCATCCTACTACGCCGCGAATCTGTGGACACGTTTGGGCGAGTTCGAGGAGCCAGTAGGTTTCTTCGAGGGTTTGGCGTGCCTGGACGGCGATGGCTCCGTCTATGTTGGCCTGGGTGAGTTCGGCGACGAGATCTTTGGGGAGGAAGTCGCGGCGGAGGGTGGCCATGGTGTCGTCGATCCAGCCGTATTCGGTGGGGGAGTAGCGCCACAGATGATGGTGGGAGTCGATGACTGGGGATGGTGCAGAGGGGTCGGAGTTCATGCCGTCACTATGCTATTCCATCAAGGTTACAGGGCAATTGTGTTGCGGTTTGTACGTCGTTTGATTAGGGGATGGCTGCTTCGGCATCGGTCGGATATGCTCTTGAGATGCGTGTGCGCGTGCTTTACTTTGGGGTTCTTCGGGAGCGGCTTGGCGGCGGCGAAGCGTGGCTGGAGTTGCGGGAGGGAGCTATCGTTGGGGAGGTTTTGAACGTCTACAGAGAGCAGATTGTGGGCTTTCCGTGGGACTCAATTGCTGTGGCGGTGAATCAGGAGTATGCGAAGGCTGATGTGGTCTTGAAGGATGGAGATGAGGTGGCTCTGCTGCCGCCGGTGAGTGGTGGCTTTGGGGCTGAAGGATTGAACGGTATGCGGGTTGAGATTATCGAGGGAGTGATTCCGTCGGCGGAGATAGTGGCCGAGATGAAGACGGGGCCGGATGGGGCAGTGTGCGTCTTCGATGGGATTGTGCGGGACAATTCGCGCGGACGGAAGACGCTGCATCTGGACTATGAAGCTTATCGGGAGATGGCGCTGGATCAGATGCGCGGGCTGGCCGGTGAGGCGGTGACGAGGTTTGGCGTGCGGGATGTGGCACTGGTTCATCGGCTGGGGCGGCTGATGGTTGGGGAGACGAGTGTGCTGGTGGTGGTGGCTTCGGCGCATCGCGGCGCGGCGTTTGATGCTTGCCGGTGGCTAATTGACACGTTGAAGAAGACAGTGCCGATCTGGAAGAAGGAACAGTTTTTGGATGGGGCGATTTGGGCGGATGGAGAGCCGTTTCCGGATGCTGTGGCGGTGGGACTGAACGAGAAAGGTGGTCGCCCTTCGGGCGAGGCCCACGTC
>Ga0209624_10001808_pt1 | contig 16392 bp, 12 predicted proteins | sample JacPinW_OM2H0_O1_FD_188565 | JGI IMG/M metagenome (GOLD analysis project Ga0209624, IMG submission 188565) | Forest soil microbial communities from Algoma, Ontario, Canada - Jack Pine, Ontario site 1_JW_OM2H0_O1 (SPAdes) (version 2) | ecosystem: Environmental > Terrestrial > Soil > Boreal...
CCCCAACCGCGCCTCTTCCTCCCCGCGGTTTCCTCCTTACGAGGCTTTCGAACGCCGGCCCCCGTCGGCCCCGTGCGTCTGCAAAGGGCCGGCATCCGAAACCCTTCAGTGAAGCCGACATTGCGCTCTTGCCGTTGCCTGAGTATGTCGTCGGCCGGCCGTCTGGAAGTCGGCTTGGATAGGGGCAGCATGCTCAAACCCGACAAGCGGCTTCTAACCGCCCTGCTAGTGGCTGCGAGCATCATCAGCAGCGCGTCCAGTCCATCGGCAGCCGCAGTTCACATGGATGGGCAGGTTCAAGCTGGAGGCGCGCCGGTCGCGGGCTCGACCGTTACGTTATGGGCCGCGAGCTCAGGCGAACCGAAGCAATTGGCGCAAGCGAAAACGGCGGACGACGGTGGTTTTGCGATCAGCGCGGAAGCAACGCCCGGACCGGGCGTAAGCCTCTATCTCATCGCGGAGGGCGGCGTCGCGGCGGTGAACAAGGGTGGCGTCGACAATCCGGCGCTCGCATTCCTGGCGGTGCTGGGCGGGACGCCCCCGGCGCACCCGATAGTCAACGAGATGACCACCGTCGCATCAGTCTGGACCAACGCGCAGTTCCTCGATGGAGCCGCGCTCAAGGGTCCGGCGCTCAGTCTCGGCATCGCCGCCGGCAACGTCCCGAATTTCGTCGATCTCTCAACCGGCGGGTGGGGCGGCCCCATCCAGGACCCGCTCAACAGCGGCCAGACGCCGACGATGGCGAACTTCGCCACGCTCGCCGATGCCCTCGCGGGTTGCGCGACGCGGGTCACGCCCATCGCCTGCGAAATGCTTTTCCAGGCGGCAAAGTCGCCGAAGGGCGACGCGCCGAGCGATACGCTGACGGCGGCCGAGACCATAGCGCGCGCCCCATGGTATCTGCCCGGTCGAGTGTTCGCGTTGCTCGACGCGTTCTACCCGGTTCCGGTTGGCAAGAACCTGCGCCCGGTTCCGTTCATGCCCTATCTCAACACCGCGCCGAGCGCCTGGGTGCTGCCGCTCAAATTCGACGGCGGCGGCTATCGCGCGGGTGGAAAGGCGGGGTTCGACAGCGAAGGCAACCTCTGGGTCGGCGATAACTTCACGATCGGTTGGCAGGCATCCGACGCGCTCTGGCAGGGTCACGCCACCAAGTTCGCGCCGAACGGCCATCCGCTGTCGCCGATCACCACAGGCTTCACCGGCGGCGGCATGGAGGGAGGCACCTTCGGGGCCGCCATCGACGCCAATGACAACGCGTGGCTCACAAACTACGGCAGCAAGTCGATCACTGTTTTCGACAAGACCGGCAAGCCGCTGACGCCGCCCGAGGGAATCACCTTCGGCGGCCGACTTGGGCTAATGCAGGGGGTGATCGTGACGCCGAGCGGCGATGTCTGGGTTCTGGGCGTCGAGAAGAGCCAGCTCGTCACCTTTCCGAAGGGCGATCTGACCAAGGGCCGGATTGTCTGTGAGGGCGACTCTGCGGAGCCGTGCAAGTCGTTTCGCGCCCCGTTCCATCTCGGCATCGACCAGCAGGACCGGATTTGGGTGAGCAACAGCGGCGTCGACCACGTTACGCGCTTTACCGCGTCCGATCCGAGCAAGGTCGAGAACTTCAAGGTCGGCTACAACAGCAGCGGCCTCGCTATCGACAGCCAGGGCAACGTCTGGGTCACCGACCGGTTCGGCAACGGGCTTCTCGGCATGATGCATCTCGTGGACATGGGCGTCCGGCTGAAGCTCGAGGGTGTCGAGGCGGCGTCCGATTATCTGACCAAGACCATGTCCGAGCAGAAGGGAGGCCGGTTCGGCGGCAGCGTGAACCTGCTGCGGCCTGACGGGACGCCCTTTCCTGGCTCACCGTTCACCGGCAGCGGCCTCCCCGGGCCGTGGGCTGCGGCGGTCGATGGAAACGACAATGTTTGGATTTCCAACTTCGCCGGAGCGTCCGGCGAGATCGCGCAGCTTTGCGGCGTGCGGATCGAGACCTGCCCACCCGGCATGAAGACTGGCGACCAGATTTCGCCTCCCGGAGGCTACGTCGGTGGCGGGTTGCAGATGCAGACTGACATCGACATCGATCCGGCCGGCGACGTCTGGGCGATGAACAACTGGCAGGACGTCGACAGCTGCTACGCTAACCCTCCCGAGGCGCTTTCGACCCGCTGCGGTGGCCAGGGCGTGGTGGTTTTCTACGGCATGGCCAAGCCCGTGCGCGCGCCACAGATTGGGCCAGCGCGGGGACTTTAGCGCAGGCGTGACGAAGTGATCGACTAGGGCGATTTCGCTCGTTCCCACCCACGTCTGGGAATGGCCGCTGTTTGCGCACAGCAGACGCCTCGTGAAGCGGACGTTGCGGATCGCGGCCGTGGACGTCACGGTTGAGCGAGAAGCGGAAACAGACACAGGGTCTGCTCCAGGAGGGACAGTCGGTCGCCTCGAATGGGCGGACCTTCAGATGAGCATACATTTGATCCCGAGACGTTCACTGGTATCGCGGGTCTTTGCAATTGTTCCCCGCGGCGAACTCAGGTGGTACCCGCTCCTTGCCCCAGATTTTTTTGCCGGCGCGGTGCGGGTGTTCGCGGAAATGGCAATTGCGTTCATCGAAGTAGCGATCGATTGCGGCCTTGGGCGCCGTGGTCTTGTCCCTGAATTCCTCGGACGCTTTGATGACGATGTAGGCCGGGCTGGCGATGAGATCGTGCGCTTTCAGCAGCCGATAGACCGACGCCTCTGAGACAAAGTATTTTGCCTCGTCCGTGAAGCGCACCGCCAGTTCCCGCGGGCTCAGTTCCGGCTGATCCAGCGCCAGGTCGACAATTTGCTTGCGGATAGCCTCTGGGATGCGGTTCCAAACCCGATCCGGTCGTGAGGGGCGATCCGCGAGGGCTTCTGGTCCGCCGCGCTGATACCGATCATACCAGCGGTAGAAAGACGATCTGGGAATCCCGAGCTTGTCCAGCGTTCGCCGAACCGGCAAAGGCGATTGCTCGGCCAGCTGGATAATCTCCGTTTTGTCGGATGGAGAGTATCTCATGCCTCGTCTCCCCCATTCCCGATCATGCTTTTTTTAAGCAGTCGGTTTTCGAGAGTGAGGTCGGCCACGACTTCTTTCAGCGCCTGCGCCTCTCGACGAAGGTCCTTTACCTCGTCGGAAGTCGCGGCGCGGGCTGTGTCGCCGGCGAGTCGCCTCTTGCCCGCCTCCAGGAACTCTTTCGACCAGCCATAGTACATCGACGAGGCGATGCCCTCGCGGCGACAGAGTTCGGCGATGCTCTCCTCGCCGCGGAGCCCTTCCAGCACGACGCGGATCTTCTCCTCGGCCGAAAAGTGTCGACGCATCGCGCGTCGGATGTCCTTGATTGCATCTTCCGCCGGTTGCTTCTCCGGCCCGGATTTCTGTCTCATCTTCGCTCCTTGCGGCTACGATGATCCAGAAATCCTCCCTACGCGAAAACCCCGGGCTGTCTCAAAGGCGCTGACGCTGGACACTTGGACGAAGGGTTTCGTGCTTCCCGGGTGTACAGCGGGTCGGAGAGCTTGTGCGTCGGGCGGAATTGGGGCAGGTGCATCTGCCCATCAAATACGAGAACGGACAGAGAACAAGATCAAAGTCAGGAGCCTAGGTCCATGACCGCTGCAAGGCCCTGTACAAGGGGCTTGTGACGTGGTTGCTCTTCCGGTCGTCGGTCCCAAATATCGGGCGTGCCCACATTCGCTGAAGCCCGAGGGCCGCGCGGCGCCCCCGTTTTACGAGGTTGGTGGAGCCGTGTGCTTGTTGATGTCGGTATCGATAGATGAGACAGTCAAGTTCACTGCCGCGTCTGATTTCGAGTCGCGATCTGCTAGGATAAAAACGGTAATGCGAAGCTCAGCTGCCGTGCCAACCGTGTAATTAAGTTGCCTTAGGAAACTGTCATTTGAATTTTCTGGAAAATCAACGACCAACGTTTGTTCGTTGACACTAAATAACAAATGGCCATTTGCTCCCGCCTCGGTAAAGGCGAAGCCTCCAACGAAGAATGGGATCACGCTGCCTGACTTTGCGCCCGAAAGCGGAAGGGAAAACGAAAATGAACGTGTAACGATTGGCACAGCCCCTTTGCCGTCGATGATGGCGACGAGACCGCTGAACAAGGCCGTGAATGCCTGTTTATCGTCGCTAAGGTCAATGTTGAAACCCACATCGCTATTGAAGGTAGGGCCACCGAAAGTTGCGTCGTTTGCCATTTCGTCCTCCAAAAATCGCCGTCCGCCAAAAATTCAATTGTGCGTTTAACAGTGGAGTCTCGGCTGACAACCACGTTGGTTGCAATAGGTAGTTTTACCCGGTGGAACGTCCTCGTTGCTTCGTGTTCTTGACGAGCCGCAGCCTCACGAGGCCCGGCGGCGCGTCTGGCGGCCGCGGCTGCTCAGGGTCTGGCTGGGAGACCCCGCAAGCCGACTTGCCCTTCTTCGACCGCGCCTCGGCCCGCCATAGGCAATCGTAGGAAAAACGGTCCGTGAGTCGCGAAGGGTGATCCCCGGCCCGAATTTCGCAGCCAAGGCCAACGCCGAGCGTCACGCGCTGGATAGCTCTTTCCCGGCAATAGCTGGCCCATGGCGGGCGTTCGGCCTCGCGCCGCTGCGCTATCGATCTCCCTCCAGATCAAACCGCGCCAGTCGAAACGCCCCGTGATCCGCCCCCAATGAATTGGTCCACCCTGAGGTATGTCTTTAGGCAGCCAGGAGGATCGAAATGCCGAGGAAGCATCACAAGCCGGAAGAGATCGTGGCGAAGCTGCGCCAGGTTGATGCGCTGGCATCGCAAGGCAAGTCGGTAGCCGATGCGATCCGAGCCATCGGCGTCACGGAGGTGACGTATTATCGCTGGCGTCAGGAGTATGGCGGGCTTAGGAGCGGTCAAGTCAAGCGGATGAAGGATCTGGAGGCGGAGAACACCCGTCTTCGGCGGGCGGTGTCTGATCTGACGCTGGACAAGATGATCCTCGCCGAGGCTGCAAGGGGAAACTACTAAGCCCCGCGCGCCGCCGCGCGTGCATCGATCATGTTCGAAGTGAGCTGAGACTGTCGGAGCGCCGGATCTGCCGGGTGCTCGGACAGCATCGGTCCACCCAGCGGCGCGTTCCGACGGGGCCCGACGATGAGGAGCGGCTGACCGCCGACCTCGTTGAGCTGGGCCCGCCGGCACGGCCGCCTTGGCTATCGGAAGATCGCAGAGATGTTGCGTTCGACCGCCGGCTGGATCGTCAACGACAAGCGGGTCGAGCGGATCTGGCGGCGCGAGGGGCTGAAGGTCCCCGCCAAACAATCCAAGCAAGGTCGCATCTGGTCTGCGGACGGATCCTGTATCCGTCTGCGCGCCGAGCGGCCCAACCATGTCTGGTCTTATGACTTCGTCGAGGATCGAACACATCAAGGAAGGAGGTATCGGATGCTGAACCTGATCGACGAGTTCACGCACGAATGTCCGGCCATCCGGGTCGACCGGAAGCTCAACTCCGCCGACGTGATCGACCTGCTATCCGATCAGTTCGTTCTGCGCGGCGTACCCGAACACATCCGATCCGACAGTTCGTCGCCAAGGCCGTGCGGGACTGGGTCCGAGCCGTTGGAACCAAGACGGCCTACATTGAGCGGGGCAGTCCCTGGGAGAACGGCTTCATCGAGAGCCTCAACGCCCGACTTCGCGATGAACTGCTGGACGGAGAGATTTTCTACTCGCTTGCTGAGGCCAGGATCGTCATCGAGAGCTGGCGGCGTCACTACAACACCGTGAGGCCCCACGGATCCCTGGGCTACAAGCCGCCAGCGCCTGAAGTGTTCATCCCCGCCTTCGCCGCGCGGGCGGCTCTGCAACCCCGACCTAGGTGGACGGCCCCTTGGCAAGCGCTTTCTGACGTGACTGCTCTTTGGCGAATGCTGTCATATGTCCGGCCTATTGATGCGAGGCCGCAGCCCGCTGGCCATGATGATATCCGCGTCCCAGGTTTCTCATCAGCTACACGCGCTCGAAGCGCCGGTCGGGGTTCGGAATGTCCTGGTCTGCGGTTCGCCGGGAGTTCATCACCTCACTTCGCACTGGCCAATGTAGACGCCGTCGCCGGCGAAACTTGTTCGACTGCCTGCCGCTATGCGGGAGCTATCGGAGCTTCCAAGCGGAAGAGCTCGCCCGTCGTCATGATCGCCCAGGCGATGCGCGCCAACTTGTTGGCGAGCGCCACGGTAACGAGCCGCGCCGGCCGACGCTGCAGGAGCCGCTTGGTCCAGGCAGCCAAGGGACCCGGCCGTTTGTGGAGCCACCGCAGGCTCGCCGTCGCTCCGAGGGCGAGGAGGCGTCTTAAATAGGGATTGCCCTGCTTGGTAATCCTGCCCAGTCTTTCCTTCCCACCGCTGGAGTTCTGTCGCGGAACCAGACCCAGCCACGCCGCGAAGTCTCGACCCGAGCGGAACATGGAGGGATCGGGAACATGCGCCGCCAGGGCCGCGCTGATCAGCGTGCCGACGCCGGGGATGGTCTTAAGCGCCTGAGCCGCAGCGCTCTCCTGCTGCCAAGCCTCGATCTGCTCGTCGATCGCCGCCAAGTGCGCGTCCACCGCTCTCAGCTGATCGGCCAGAATCTTCATCGCCGTGAGCGCGCTGGCGGGGACATGCGCGACGCCTTCATCATCGTCATCGAGCATTCGGACAAGCTCTCCGACGTTCTCGATGCCCTTCCTTTCGATGACGCCGAATTCCGCGAGCTGGCCTCGAAGGGAGTTCGCAACGGCCGTCCGCTGATCGATGAGCAGTTGCCGGGATGTATGCTGCATCAGCGCCGCTTGCTGTTCCTCGCTCTTTACGCGAACAAACCTCATGTCCGGCCGCGACGCGGCTTCGCAGATCGCTCGGGCGTCGTGCGCATCAGACTTCCCTCGCTTGAGGTAGGGCTTCACGTAGTTCGGCGAAATCAGACTCACCCGATGGCCCAAGCGACCGATCTCACGGCCCCAATAGTGAGATGATGAGCACGCCTCCAAGGCCACGTCGCAAGCGGGAAGCGCGGCCAGAAAGCCCAGAATCTTTTCGCGCGGGAGTTTTCGATTCAGAACTTCACGGCCGGTCTCATCGACGGCGTGAATCTGGAACCATCGCTTCGCGATATCAAGCCCAATCCTGGCAATCTGGTTCATCCGATGTGGTCTCCAGCCATCCGGTCGAGAATCGACCTCTTCTGCACGACCCTGAACCGGGCCGCTGGGGCCGTCCACATCATCAGTGACGCCGGCCGCGCTAGCTGAGAGGCCAACCATGAACTGACATTCGCCCTGGACCAGTCTCTGGGGGCTGATCAATCGCGCACCCTGGCTCGACCGGAACCAGCCCTGGATAAGGTAATATCCATATCGTGATAGATGAAATAAAATTCACCAAAAAATGTCTACCCGCCAGAGGCCCTTGACATGCCGTTTGAGGGCCGTTGCGGGCTCAATAAAAAATCTCCTAACTTTTTCCCAAATTGGGAGGTTGACCCTTAAAGTCGCAGGTTCAATGGAGAGCAGTATGTGGCGACTGCAGGCGGCGCTTTTCTTGTTAAGTTATGGATGGGCGATGGCCGCCGAAGCGAGCTGGCGGACCTATGTAAATCCGCGCTTCGGCGTCGCAGTTGACTATCCACCTATCTTCACGCGCGAGGACCCTCCACCCGATAACAGCGACGGGCAAACCTTCAGAACACAGCGGGGCGAAGCCGTGTTGAAGGTTTTTGGCAGCTACAACGTCAATAACGAGAAATCCGATCGGTTGATGGCGGCGCAAAAGCGAAGGGACGTGGCATATACCTACGAGCGAGCGGCGAAGACGTGGTTTGCTCTATCGGGCACAAGGAACGGTCAAATCTCATATACGCGCTGCAATCTCGCCGGCGACCGATCCGATGTTCTCGGATGCATCGAACTGGAGTATCCGTCGCGGGACGCCGCTCAATGGCACGACGTCGTTGTGCGACTCGCGGAGTCTATTCGCTTCCGGCAACCGCAGTAATCCGCGAGACGGTAACAGATTGCCGGCCTAAATTCGGTCGTCTATCGTGCGGCCTTAAGGATGCGGCGATCGATGGCTAGGGCCTATGCCGCGGAGCTCGACGCCGCCAAAGCATTGGGCGCGCCCGTCGACCTCTAACCGGCAAGGAGTTTCTAGGAGGTCGAGGAAGATCGCGGCGCTGGAGCGGTCGCTCCCGAAGGCTATTTTAGCGGGAAAACTCGATACTGGCCGGACGATCGTAAAGTCGGCGGCGCGCCGCGTTTTTTTACTGCCGCTTTTGAGGAAGCGACTCGGCTCCCCCTCAGGTGAGGCCTAAAGCCGCGCATTACCGACGTGCAATGTATTTAGTAGGTATTTTCATAGGTGTTTACAGTGTGATCTGCGTCACATTCCCCGCGTCGGAAACGTTCTAGGATTTTTCCAATGGATTTTCGATGAGGGGGATTTCAATTGCGGTATACAACACAGCAATTGAGGGGTCTCTGGCAGGACTTCCGGTGTGACGAAACGCGCATGGTCGTCACCGAGTTCGGACCGACCCGCGTCACCGTCGCCAAGCCGACGACCGACGCTTGGCTCGCGCTGGCGCAGGTACTTGGACGGCACGATTACAAGATTCGTGACCTCGATACCGGCGGCTATGTCTGCCGGAAGATCACCGGTGGCAATCAGCCAAGCTTGCATTCCTACGGGATCGCGGTCGACGTAAACTGGCAAACGAACCCCTATCTGAAAACGTCCAACCGCCGTCTCGTTCGCTTCTCCTCCGCGGCGACTCAGGAGGAGCGTGCCCTCGACGTTCGGCACGATCGCGCCGACACCGACATGACGAAGGCGATGATCGACGATGTCCTGGAGATCGTGACCAACGAAGGCAAGACCATTTTCGCCTGGGGCGGAGATTTTCAGACCATCAAAGACTGCATGCATTTTCAGCTCGACGTCAGCCCCAAGGAGCTGGCGCAGGGGGTCGATTGGACCCGCCTGGGACGCCGCGAGGCGCTGCCGGCCGAGGCTGACGAACTACATGCCGAAGAGCCGGAAGCCGAAGACGCCCTCGAAGAGGTCGAGTCTATATTTCTACCAAGGAGCGATTCCATGCCGGGACTCTCATCCGAAGTCATTGCCGCCGCGCAGATGAGCCATCTGAAGTGGGGCGTGCCCGCCTCCGTGTCGCTGGCGCAGTTCATCCTCGAGTCGAACTGGGGTCGAAGCATGCCCGGCGGCCCGAGTTCCAACAATCCATTCGGCATCAAGGCGCGAGCGGGCGAGCCCTCCGTCGCTGCGCAAACCCACGAGGTCGAACATGGCGCGACCATCACGATCGTCGCCCGGTTCCGCAGGTTCTCCTCCCTCACGGAAGCCTTTGACGCGCACGGCGCGCTGCTGGCGCGGGGCAAACCTTACGCGCTCGCGATGATACACAAGGACGACCCGGACCGGTTCGCCGACGCGCTCACCGGGCATTATGCGACCGATCCTATGTACGGATCGAAGCTCAAGGACCTGATGCGGCGAAACAATCTCTATCAGTATGACGTCGGCGCGCCCCCCGTCATGCTGCCTTCCATTATTGACGGCTTCTGGCAGGCCAGGACGACCTCGGACGACGACTTGCAGACGGGACGGAGCGGCTCCCGCGTCGAGTCGCTGCAGAGGCAGCTCCACGAGCTCGGCTATCCGGTCGGAGACATCGACGGCATATTCGGACCGCTGACACGCGGCGCGCTGCTGGCCTTTCAGGCGGACAACAACATTCCTACGACAGGGATCGTGGACGCCGAGACGAACATCGCTTTCGGTCAGGGAAAACAGAGGCCTTTGTCGGCCGACCGCGTGACAATGACCGCGAAAGGCATGGCCCAGAAGGGCTCCAAGACCGTCGTGAACGGACAGAACGCGAGCCTTCTGGGGTGGCTGGCGACGATCTTCGGGGGCACGGGCCTTGCGAATTCCGCCGCAGTCGGAATCGCTAATTCGGCCAAATCAACCGCCCCTGCCGTCGCCAACGCGCCGGCCTCAGCAGCGGAAACGCTCGGGTCGACGATCCAGACTCTTCAAACGATCGTCGCCTTGCCGGGGACCCAAGCGAATATCAAGACGCAGTTCGGGCCCCTCTTCGACACTCTGAGGACGCTGCAACACCTCGACCCTAGCACACTGCAAGCCGCGAACTTGGCGCCCGGGTTGCAAAAACTGCACGATTTGCTTCTGACGCCCCTTTCGGTCCAAGCAGTAACCAACGCTCAGGATTTGGTCCATCGCTTGATTGATTCCCTGGGTGCCGCGGGCGCCGCGGTCCAACCCGCAGTCAAGACTTTCAACACGGTATTTGATATGCTGGGTCCGGACGCCCTGGGGGCGGCGACGCCCTTCATCCAAGCGGCTGCCAGCAGCGTGCTGCCGGGATTCGGCGGCGCGGCGGCGACCATTGGGATCGGACTTTTGACGAGCCTATTCAGCAACAGAGCGGTCCAGGCACGAGTCGACGACCACCGAACTGGGGCGAACCTGAGAATTTGAGAAATGGTCGCAGGGGGGCGAACGCGCCGGGATCCGCGGCCGGCCCGCCCGCCGTCAGCCCGTCGGCCGCTGACGCCGCCAACATCGTCGCCGTGCTCAAGCAACTCTCCCAGACGCCGGCGGTTCGGAAGGCGATCCCGAATATCAATCTCGCGAGCCTAGCGGATCAGGCGACGCAGCTCCAGACAATCGTCCTGGCCCACGCGCCCGCCGCGACTCACACGATCCTGGACCTGCTTCCCGGGTCGATGCAATCGCTCGCTCCCGCGCTTGCGCCGATCGTGGGCACGCTGGTTCCGGGCTTCGGGGGCTCGTCCTTGCGCTCGGCCTCGGCGCCGCCATGCAGATCTTCAGCAACAGGATCATCGCCGCGCGTACGCAGAATCATCGGACCGCCGCCAACGTCGGCCGCTAGCGCGCGCTGCAGAAGGATGTCGGGGCGCGAGGCGTCCCTTCTCTTCTCGAATGGCCTGTCGCGAGACAGGCCGCGTTCGGCGCCTAGATTGCGAGGAGAAGGGATCCGGCCTCCGGCAAGACGCAGTTGCAACCGTCTCGAAGCGGAGAAAACATGGTCGACCTGACAGAAGATCGCGTACGGCGGTCCTTCGAGGCGGGTCCCGCCGCACGTGGCCGGCGTTCCGACGAGCCGGCGGTGGGCGTGGATGGCCCGCGCTTCACATTTTACGCGACGCTTGCGGAAGAATACCACGAGATCCTCAAGCGTCGGGAACGCCGCCAGTCACGCCACGCTCAGGCGTTCGACGCAAGCGGCGTGCCGGTCGATCTCACCGGGCTCGCGCTGTCCGGTGGCGGCGTCCGGTCCGCCGCCTTCTGCCTCGGCGTGCTCCAGGCGATCAACACCTCGGGCGCCATTGGAGAGATCGACTATCTCTCGAGTGTCTCGGGCGGCGGCTTCATCGGCGGCGCGGTGACTGCGACCACGCGCACCAGCAGGCGCTTCGTGTTCGAGGGTGCGCAACCGACTGCGCGAGGCGGAGCGCGTGGGCAGGGAGCGGGTGCCGAACGCGGCATGATGCGCGACACACCGGCCGTCCAGTATCTGCGCAACTTCTCGAACTATCTCATCCCCCGCAGGCGCGACTGGCTGCTCGACATCGCCGTGCTCATGCGCGGCTGGATGGCGAACATGCTGATGGTCTCCGCGCTCGTCCTCGTATTGGCGGGCGCCGGCGTCCTCATTGCAGCGGGCGCGTCCGGCTATGCAGCCGGTGACAGCGGCCGCTGGCTTGGAGTCTTCTTGGCCGACGAGAGGGCTTGGGGTTTCCCGATCACCCGTACGCTCACGCTCATAACTGCGGTCGCCCTGACGATCTGGGCGCTTCGCCGGACGTGGGCGGATATTCGGCGGATGCCGCCGGAATGGCGCGGGACCGGCGCGCCCACGGTCTACTGGCTGATCGTCGCGCTCGTCGCGTGCGCTGTCATCGAAGGTCAGGCTCCATTGATCCTTGCGGTCGAGAACGGCCTCAATGCCAACCGCTGGGGTATGATCGCCACCATTGGCGACAACTGGACGCAAATCGTCGCGGTCGTCGGCGGCGTTTCAAGTGCCGTCACTTTTTTCTCGCGCTATCTCGGGGGCGTACTCAAGTCGAGCGAATCCGATTGGAGCTGGCGCGGCTTTGCGAAGGCCTTCCTGGCCAAGGCTGCGCTCTACGCCGCGGCGATCGTCCTGCCGCTCCTCATCTACGGAACCTTCATCGGCCTCGTGGTGTCAGGCCTACCGCCGGACGGAGAGAGCGCTCACCGCGCACCGGATTGGCTCGCGACAATCTTCGGGCTAGAGCCGCAATGGCGCGCCGCTATTGCCGTGGTGCCGGTTCTCGTCGTCGCAAGCGCGGTGCTCGGCGCGCTGAGCACCGCCGACCGCACACATCAGTTCGGTCGGTTTGGCTGGTTCTTCTGGGCCACGCAAGCCATCTGCCTGGCTCTCATCGCTCTGTGCGGCGGAGCGCTGTTCGCCGGTTTGCCGCCAACCTATGCGCCCGGTCTATTCTATCTCACGCTCGGCCTGGCGCTCTGGTTCCTCACATGGTTCCTGTCAGGCAATGCGAACTCCATACACCGCCTCTACCGGGACCGCCTCAGCCAAGCGTTCCTTTTCGACCCTGACAATCTGAAATTCAACCGGGAAGGCGGGCTTGTCCCTCCCGCCGAAGACTTTGCGGACCGCACGAACAGGCTGCTGCTCAGCAACCTCAAGGAGGGCTACGGACCCTATCCGATCGTCAACGCCGCCCTCAACATCGAAGGGTCGGATTGGCTCAACATCCGCGGCCGCAATGCGGAGTTCTTCACCTTCACGCCCCACTTCGTGGGAAGCGACGCGACCTGCTACGTTCGCTCCGAGCGCATGGAGAAGGCCGATTTAGCGCTCGACCTCGGGACCGCGCTCGCCATCTCGGGCGCCGCCCTGTCCTCGAGCATGGGGCGACAGTCGATCCGACCGCTGACGCCGACGCTTGCCCTGTTGAACCTGAGGCTCGGCTACTGGATGGACAACCCGCGCATGCTCGACGAGGAGCGGCCGATCCTCGACAAGTCGGAGATCTACCTGCTCGCCGAGGCGATGGGCTGGCTCACGGAAACCAGCACCAAGGTCTATTTGACTGACGGCGGACACATCGACAATCTCGGCCTCTACCAACTGCTTAAGCGGAGATGCCGCCTGATCGTCGTCGTCGACGCGGAGCAGGACCCGGGCTACGTCTGCCCTTCCCTTATGGACGCCGAGCGATTCGCTCGCATCGACCTTGGCGTTCGAATCGAGCTTCCCTGGGAGCTGATCCGGGACCACGCCAAAGAGACCGAGGCGCAGTTCGCCAAGGGCCCGGTTCGCGCGGGTTTCCTCGCAGACGGGCCGCATGCCGCAATCGGGCATATCTACTACGACGACGGAGCGAGAGGCGTCCTGCTTTACGTCAAGTCCTCGCTGACCGGGGACGAAAACGACTACGTGCTCGATTACAAACGCCGTTACCCAGCCTTCCCGCATGAATCGACCGGAGACCAGTTCTTCGGCGAGGAACAGTTCGAGGCGTACCGGGCGCTCGGATTCCATGCCATGCGGGGCGTGCTCTTCGCCGCGGCGCCCTACGCCGCGGGCGGCGCACCGGTTGTCTGCACGGGGCTGCAGAGCGCCGAGCTTGTGCGCGTCCAGAAGATGCTCGGGATCCGCAATGCGGCCGAATCCGCCGTCGAGATCGGCTGAAACCAGAATTAAATGACCCTTTAATGGAACATAAGCATTTAGTAATTGCGGTACATGGAATAAGAGACTTTGGTCAGTGGCAGGATCGCCTTGGTCAGATCCTCAACCACATCAAGGCCGGTAGACGTTTCAAGGGCGTCGGCGAGGTAACTGCCGCAGCCGAAGAACGACATTTGCACGACGGATCTCGGCTGATTTCTCGACAGGTCTCGTGTCTTAGTCTAGCAGTAAACCGTTTTCAAAATCGCGTTGCATCGTGCGTCCGCAAGGGTATACCGCAACGGACACAATGGACCTTTGTGGAGATTGCGTCCGTAAGGATTGACATCAGCTTACCGACAAGCATTTATGCGGACGTTACCTCAACGGACGAGCTGCTATGAAAACGATCCTCTACTGCAGTGTCAGCACGAGCGACCAGACCCTGGACCATCAAGTCACCCAGGCGCGCGCCGCTAGGTTCGCAATCGACGAGATCGTCTCTGACAATGGAGTATCAGGCGTATCGACCCGCCTGGGTGAGCGCGATCAAGGCAAGCGGTTGTTCGATCTGCTCCGCCGTGGAGACGTGCTCGTTGTCCGCTGGATCGACCGGCTCGGGCGAAACTATGCAGACGTGACCGAAGTCATTCGCCAGTTCATGAAGCGGGGCATCGTCATTCGGACCGTGATCAACGGCCTCGTCTTCGACGGCGCGACCAAAGACCCGATGCAGATGGCGGTCCGTGATGCGCTGATCTCATTCATGGCGGCCCTCTCGCAGGCGCAAGCCGAGGCAACCAAAGAAGCCCAGCGCGCCGGTATCGAGCATGCCAAAGCCAGAGATGACGCCTACCGCGGCAGGAAACCGTCCTTCACGCTCCAGCAATTGGATCAGGTCCGCGACATGCTGACAACCGGGGCGTCAATCACCACGATCGCCAAGACGACTGGCCTCTCGCGGCAGGCAATCTATCGCCTTAAGGATGATCCAGGATGGGCCGAGGGCGTGCTAGCGGCGTGGGCGGTTTAGCCTTCCATTGCTAGCGTAACTCCTCCTTCCGCAAGGCCGATCGTATCGGCCTTCCAGGAAGAGACTCGATATCTTGGAGCTAGGTCCGCGCTACGCGGGCGGCTGGAGTCGACGTGAAGCTTGCGAATTGCGCGGCGTACGTCGCAATGGGGCAGAAAGCTCGCGTACAGGGATCGCCTCGGGAACAACCAATGTGCACGCCAAAGCCGCCGTTCCATGCGAGTGGGAAATCTGTTTCGACGCAAGGCGGTCGTGACCCGACCCGATTGTGGTCTGCGGATCGTCGTTCTGGTAGCCTCAGTGCGGGTGGTTTGTGTGCCTGGCTGGGGACGCCATGGATATTTTGGCGTGGCTGCGAGAGCTGGGGCTGGAGCGCTACGCACAGGCGTTCCAAGAGAACGAGATCGTGGCCGACATTCTGCCCAAGCTGACCGTCGACGATCTCAAGGACATTGGCGTCAACATCGTTGGGCACCGCCGCAAGCTTCTGGAAGCGATCGCCGCGCTGGCCGCGCCTGCTTTGACGCCGAAAACAGGACCGAGCGCCCCAGTCGAGGCGCCGCCCACGGCGCGGCTTGCTGAAGGCGAGCGGCGGCAGCTGACCGTGATGTTCGTCGATCTTGTGGGCTCGACGGCGTTGTCGGCGGCGCTCATCCCGAGGAGATGGGCGCGGCCATTCGTCTCTACCAGAATGCCGTGGCCGGCGAGACCCTGCGCTTCGAGGGCCACATCGCCAAGTTCATGGGCGACGGCGTGCTCGCCTATTTCGGCTGGCCGCAGGCGCATGAGGACGACGCCGAGCGGGCGGTGCGGGCGGGCCTCGCCCTCGTCCAAACCGTGGGCGGGCTTGAGGTGCACGGCCGTCGACTCGCGGCTCGGATCGGGACCTCGTGGTGGTCGGCGAGACGCCGAACCTTGCGGCCCGGCTGCAAGCACTCGCCGCGCCCGGCAGCGTCGTCATCAGCCTGGCGACCCGGCGGCTGGTCGGCAGTCTGTTCGAGCTGACAGACCTCGGTCCAACGCCGATCAAGGGCTTCGCGGAGCCTGTCGCGGCCTTCCGGGTCCAAGGCGAGGGGTCGGCCCACGGCCGCTTCGAGGCCCTCCACGGGCATCGCGTGACGCCGCTGATCGGACGCGAGCACGAGCTGGCCATGCTCATGGAGCGCTGGAGCTGGGCCAAGGACGGCGACGGCCAGGTGGTCCTGATCGCAGGTGAGGCGGGCATTGGCAAGTCGCGGCTCTTACGCGCCCTTCGCGAGAAGTTGGCGGGCGAGCCGCACATCGCAATCAGCCATCTCTGCTCGGCCTACCACACCAACAGCACGCTCCACCCGATCGTCTCGCAGCTCGAGCGGGCGGCGGCCATCGAAGCCTTCGCGCAGAGGCTACGAGCACGTGGCGCGTGGCGGCCGCGGTAGCCTGAAAACTCGCAAGCCCCACCCCATCGCGTGGTCAATTCGACAACGTGACAGAGCCAACCGCGGCGAACGGGGCGAAGTGAGCTGGACCCCGGATTTAGGACCATTGGCTAAGGTGTGAAATGTCCTGCTCTGTCGCAACCGATGGAGCGAGGAATGACGAAGTCACGCAAGAA
>Ga0209624_10001809_pt1 | contig 16386 bp, 23 predicted proteins | sample JacPinW_OM2H0_O1_FD_188565 | JGI IMG/M metagenome (GOLD analysis project Ga0209624, IMG submission 188565) | Forest soil microbial communities from Algoma, Ontario, Canada - Jack Pine, Ontario site 1_JW_OM2H0_O1 (SPAdes) (version 2) | ecosystem: Environmental > Terrestrial > Soil > Boreal...
CCGAGACCAGAGCACTCACGGCTTTCTCGACGCCAAGAAATATTCAGCGACGATCTTCTTCATTTCTTCTTCCGTCGCGGCGGAAGGATCGATCGATCGGTTCGACGCTGTAGCCAGTTTGCCCTTCACTCCAATGTACACTGCCTCATAGCTGGTGTCGCCGAGGTTCTCCACACGATGCTTGAATGGCGGATACCAACGCGCTTCGCCAGGTTTGGAGAATACCTCGCGCGCCTTCCCATTCTCGTCGGTAAAGCGAAGGTGCGCCCCCGTCAGGCTTACCACCACTCCGCCGGGATGATCGTGCATCACAGACTTTTCATGCGGTCCGTAGTGAATCGATACCACCTGCACTCGATCATTCTCAAAATCCAACTTATAGTGTTTCGGTTCAACTTTAGTGGGATCCTGCCCCAGGCCGTAAGCAGTGGCCAGGCACAGAAAGGCTCCCACCCAGAATAGCGTCGAACGCATCGCTGCCTCCTGCCCGAGTCATCTGATTTTCCTGTGAGAACCTAGCAACTCTACTTCCCGCCCGAGAGCGTGTCAACGACCCGGGCGCAGGGCGGGCAGGACGTTTCCGGCTTGGTAAATCATTTCTGCCAACCGTGGTCCCCCCGCTCAGCCTTCGATATTGACCGATTGCGGCCGGCAAACAAACAACTCCCCGAAGATGAGAGAGAGCCATCTTGCCACGCTGCTCAAAGACAACCGCATTCAAGACAATTGTGTTGTTCCCAGTGACGGCGATAGCGCTGATCTGTGGATGCGTTCCACTCCTTGGTCGGGATTCCGCGTAGGCTGCGATCGCAACATCAGGCCAAGCGGATCCCCGTTTCAGTTCGTTTCATTTGCGCAACCTTGCCTTGTCGAATTACTCTTTGCAGGTTCCGAAATCGGCGTAGCCTCATCCGGAACAAGATTTTTGATGCCCTGGAACAATCGCAGAGGGATCGTATTCGATTATGCCGAAGCGTGCGAAGAAACGGACAGCCACAGAGACCGAGCCGCAACCGCTAACCGGCTGGAGCCAGATCGCGGCATTTTTGGGCGAGCCTCCCTCCGTGGTCCAGAGATGGGCATCGGAAGGAATGCCGGTTCGTCGCCAAGGCCGCCACGTTGAGACTACACCCGACGAACTCAACGCCTGGCTTGGGAAAGAGTCCGGCAAGCCGGTACATGTTGCAACCGAGGACACTGATTTAACCGCAGAATTGAAGCGCGGACTCTCGTTTGTCCGTCACGAGAAATCGTCGAAACGGAAAGCAAAGTCATAACAGGGGCGGTCGAGAAAGAGCCCCGCGACGGCTCGCTCGGGTCGAACTTTGGTTTCGAACCTTGGTTTCGAACCTTGGCTTCGAACCTTGGCTCCATCATTTCTCGCTACCTTGAAGAGCTTGGCAAAACTATCGAGCACCTGCACACGACAGAACTTACCGACCAGAGGGTTCCAGTCACAAAGTATTTTCCTTGTCGCCTCGCTCCTTTGCCGGACCGCGACTGCATGATTGCTCTGCTTGTTCGAAGTTTGGCCTAACTTCTTACTCGCGCCGTTGACTGCTTCCATCTTGTTACGAAATCCGAACATCCCGCACCACGAAGTCTTCTCGCCGTCGGGGATTTCTCGCGTTGTGGCATGGCAGTAACGCTCGTCGTTCCCATAGGCGAGCGCTACATTCGCCAGCTAAGTAGTTTTCCGTAGGGGCCAAGGTAGTTAACCGTAGGGCGGACAAGATCAGAAACAGAGAACGAAATCCACAATGGGGCGGTGTGATTCGAGGCATCCAAAACTTGTCCGCGGTTCTCCAAACCTAATCCGAAAACGTGGTGCTGGTAGCTGCGTGTCGAATATTACTTCAGATGTGGAGGATTACTGTGAAACTGAATCAGCTCTTATGCGGAGCGTGTTTAGCATTATCAACGGCAGCATTTGCCCAAGTCACTTTAACCGTCAATGAACCTCTTACTGGCAAGACTTATACCTCTCCCGTCATCGTGTCTGCAACCGAGTCGTCTGCCAACGGCCCCTCCGGCTGGGATGTATATCTAGATAGTAATCTCGTCGTTCACAATACCAGCACAAGCGGAAGATTGGACACAACCTTCCCAGCATCTGCGGGAAGTCACACCGTCGTGGTAAAAGCTTGGGACAACAGCGGGGCTGACACATCCGCCTCAGAAACGATCACGGTGAACACTTCCTCGCTGCCGACTCCTCCGGAGAACGCAATTCAATATCCGAATCTGCAGAATAACGGAGTCTTGGGCACGTGGACGATTTGCGACGGAACATGTTCGGGAAGCACAAAGGGCGGGACTGGGACAGACGGCTTCAAATTCAATGTAAGTTCTCCGTCTCTGAGCGGGGCGGGAATGGAAATGTATTCGGAAGGCACCACTCCGGGTGACGAGTGGAACACTCTCGGGTACCAGCATCTGGGTTGCCCCAGCGGGGGATGCACTTCCGTTTCGAATTTTCTGGAGGACATGTGGTTCTATATTCCCTCCTCGAGCACAGCACTGCAAGCGACGGAGTATGATCCGGGCGTATACGACGGCTCGTACAAGTCGTTTGCCAGCATGCAGTGCGATTCGAACAGTGGCGATTGGCGATTCTGGAATTCTGCGGCCAACAGCTGGACAATTCTCTCATCTACCGGCGGAACGCTTCCCGTCTACAAGTGCAATATCCTAAGTGAGGAAAACAGCTGGCACCACTATCAGCTTTACGTGACGATGAACTTTACGTCGCACACGATCACCTATGAAACCTTCGTAGTGGACGGAGTGACTGTGTACTCGGATATCGCGAATAAATACGACGCTTTAGCCTACGCCGGCACGCCAACTATCAACATCGAACAGCAGATCGACAACCACACCGCCGATGTGACCGATTCTGAATATCTCGACAACTACAACCTCTGGGTTTGGTAGCGGGAGAGATTTGGCGAGCGGAAGAAGGCCGTCACCGGAGGACGGCCTTTTCATTCCTTGAGCAGGCATTCACGAGCGCCCTATCAGCGGCAATTGGTCTCGACCGTAAACCGGGAATTTGCGGTCTTCTGCAAGGAATGTCTTAGGCCACGCAGCGTCCCGTCGTCTTTGAAGCCGAAACGTTTCATTTCTTGCCGGGCATTTTCTGGCTGCAGACCTCGAAAATAGACTTGGTGCAAAGTTGCGACCAGGCTTGTTCTGTCCCGGTCGAGTCCAGTCGGCGGTCGGGGTCTTGATGCTGACTCTCCGCATCGGGAAAGCGATTGCCGTTAAGCCCACCGATTTCGTGAACAACGCTCGCGGCGGATGATTCTGTCAACCGGATGTTTGCTCTGACACTTACCGTCCATTTCGCCAGAGCCAGGGTGGAGCATCCGTGATAAGGGAGATGGATCGAGCGGCAGGTCGCGGACGCCCACCAGGATTGGAGCCTCGGAACCAGCAGTTGGAACGTCAAATACCTGCAATCAATGGTTTCAGCGATTTGTGACGTTTCGAGTAGTCAGTTCGAGGTAATTGTGGTCACCCTTGCTGCAGCATCCGCGATCATGCCCATCCGACCCACCTTGCCGCCTCCGTACACGGAATCCACTGTTCCTTTCAGACCAAGGCCGCAGCCATTTCCCGAGCGGCACGGCGGTACCCGGGTCGGCGACCTTGACTGGAGCCGCAGAAAACGCAGCTTCGCTTCATCGAGTCATTCTTAAATTTCGCTTCCGCCCCATGACGGAAATCCGCGTCTTCGGAAGCCGCCGTCGTCATTTTGGGAAGGGTGACGCGCTCGCGGGCCTGGGCTCGACTGGTGCTGGCTATATGCTGCAAGTCTTGTTCATGTAGGGTGTTACCAGCGGGCGGCAACGCGACACGAACCTCGCTCTGCTACGATCATCTGTCTCTCCACGCGCAAGGATGGCGCAATCAATATGATTCGAAAAATTGCACTGCGTTTTGCGGTCGCTGCTCTACTCGCGCTTATGGCATTGAATGCGTATCTTGCGATTAACCGCTTGAGCCAGATTCAGAAGTCGGCGGCGCTCACGCTGGGAAGCTCCATGATTCAGGCCAACATCTCCGCTGTTTTGCAGGATTTGACGGATATGGAAACAGGTCAGCGCGGATACCTATTAACTGGGGACCCTGCGTACTTAAAGCCATACGCCGAGGGGAAGACCCGGATCGAGACTCATTTTGCTGGCCTGCGTTCTGAGCTGGCTAATCAGACGGAGCGCGAACGTTCACTGGAGTCGCAGCTTGAATCTCTGGCCGGTTCAAAACAATCTGAGATGGAGCGGACTATCAGTTTGCGTCAGCAGGGCTATCGCCACCGCGCATTCAAGCTTGTGGATACGAATGAAGGTCGGGACTACATGGACGGCGTTCGCGGGCTAGCATCTTCCCTGTCTTTAACGCAGAGCGGCAGCTTCGCGAAATTCGACAAAGAGTGGACTGCCAGCCTGAGTAAGGCGCTGTCGGAGACCATTGTCGCCAATTTTTGTTTGCTCGTGCTGGCGGCATGTCTGTTTGCATTCATCCGCTACCACGGGTACGTACTCGAAAAGGACGCCGCCGAGAGCAGGCAGGCCCTCGCAGTGCGAGATTCGGAGTTAGAAAAACTAACGTCTGCTCTTTCCTCTCAAGCCCGTTCGAAGATGAGTGCCATTGAGGAGAACGTCCGCCTCCTGCTGGAGGAATACGGGGGATTTCTGCCGCGCCACGGCCACGAATGTGCCGAGCAGATAAAGGAAGCGGCGGCACAAATGGAGCGACTGAGACGAGAGTTACTTGGCCACTCCGGCTTCAACCAAACTGATCAAAAGGCGGCTTGAGCGATTTTCCCGGTTCGGGTCCGTTTTCCGCAGCACACAGAATCAGCCTGTCGTCATTGCGGAAGCGGACGCGCTCCATGACGCCGAGGATTTTCCTCGCTGGGTCCTCCGTTCCGAAATTGCGGGATTTAGGGTGGGATTCATTTTCCCGCAAACGGCTCCGGCTGGGGCGAATACTTCAGGAAGCATTCTGCGGGGATTGGGCTGGACGGAGAAGGTCAGGTCGGCTGAACGAATACTCATGCCGACTGTTGGCCGCACGCGGAGTTAGCTCCGTCATCTTTCCACCCATCGCAGGCAGCGGTCCGGTGAGGGTTCAGGCAATAGGTCGCCAAAGAAACACACTTCGCTACGGCTTCGAGCTTGTCGCTTCAAACTCAGTACGCGGACTTATTCGCTACCAATCCCTGACATGGCCTGATCTGCGGTGATGCGAGTCTGCGGATGGGAGGGAGAGTATTCTCGGACATGTCTTAAGGCTACGCTTCATTGGTGGGCTATGCCGAGGGCATTGGTACCGCACCTAATGAGGATGACTATTACCCAAGAAGTGAAGTTAATTACCCTGACTCCTGAAGACCAGGTGTACGCTGTAGTTATATGTACCGCATCGGTAGAGATAGTAGGGGTACAAGCTTCGTCTGTCGTGCCTGCACTCACACAGAACTCGTCCAAGACTTTAAGCGAAGCATTGGAAACCCACGAACGCTGGCCGCTCACGCGATGCTGAAGCACGTCCATGCTGAGCACAGTCGTGAAATTCATGTGCGGGCAATGGCGATGGTAATGGAACGGGAGCACGCGCCGCGATAGCCCTCCACATTTAGTAGAAGAAAACGGCCCAGAGGAGAACTCTCCTTTGGCCGTTTTTTTCCGGCACGGATAGCTCAAGTGAGAAATGTGATTGCCGAGAAGTGGCCATCGCTGGTGAAGATCGTGCTGGAAGCGGGTGCTGATACTCCCCATGAGTCGCTGGGCCTGAGACCACCTTGGTCTCCGTTACAAGCCGAACCCCACCCTGTAGGTATCGAATGGTTCTTGTTCACAGTCGGCGAGGCATGACCGCGGACTCCGCAAAACTTGTTTGTTCCATTTTCGTAACAATGAACAAAATGAAGCGGTGGGCGTGCCGAACGTCGAATAAACTACTCCTTCTCCAAGCCGATGCCTGACATCATGAAGTATCGAGAGTCCCAGTCATGACGCCTGTGGCGGCGGCGAAGAGACGGCGCGCGTTTGACCCCCAGACCTTCCTTTCCACCATCGACGGCGGTCGCAAGATCGTGACTCTTCCGAAGAAACAAACAGTCTTTTCTCAGGGCGACTCGGCCGATTCTGTATTTTATATACAGAAAGGCAAGGTGAAGCTCAGCGTTGTGGCAAGGGGTGGGAAAGAAGCCGCGATAGGGATTCTAAACGCGGGCGACTTCTTTGGGGAGGGTTGTCTCACCGGACAGCCGCTCCGGATGTGCTCCGCGACCACCATGACCGAGTCCACGATAATGCGAATCGACAAGCAGTCGATGATAGAAGTGATCCACCGGGAACGCTCGTTCTCCGATCTGTTCGTAGCCTATTTGCTGACGCGGAACATTCGCTACGAGGAGGACTTGGTTGATCAGCTTTTCAATTCCAGTGAGAAAAGACTGGCTCGCATTTTGTTATTGCTGGCTCATTTCGGCAAGGACGGAAAACCCGAAGCGGCGATTCCCAAAATCAGTCAGGAGACTCTGGCAGAGATGGTGGGTACAACTCGTGGGCGAGTCAATTTCTTCATGAACCGATTCCGCAAGCTGGGTTTCGTTCGTTACAACGGTGGCCTCGAAGTCCACCCTTCACTGCTCAATGTCGTGCTCCACGACTAGCTTCTGCCCCAAACTCCATAGTTTCGTTCGGCTGCACCCCCGTCAAACAGAAACCAGCAACCTGGAGTTCCCGGATCGTCGAAGCGCCCAGGTGACTACACACGAGCTTCGCGACTCTGCGCCGCCCGAAAAACGGCCAGCCCAGTTTCAGCAGGAATGGCACAAAACGAAAGCGCTCCATACTCATTGAATCAATGAGTGCATCGATTGAACAGCCCTCCGCAGGAATGCTTGCGAACCAGCTTTCCTCAGCTCCCTACTTGGGGGCGGCGGTCACCGATTTCACCGAGATGGTATCGCCGTTCGCTGTGCCCGTGACTTTGGCCTGTTGCCAAGCCAGTTTGTTGAGTTCGTTCAGCGCCGCTTTATCCGACGTGTTGAGGGTGTACACTTTGCCCTCGACCACCAAAGCATACTGAGCGCCCTTCTGCACGCAAGTGCGAACGCAGTCTGTGGGGGCGATATTTCCCTCAGTGTGCTTCGCACCGCACATGGCATCGCTAACTTTTCCGGTGAGGGTCTGGCTGCTACTCGTAGCCATGCCCGGCACGACAGTCAATCCGGTGCTCAACACCATCGCCGCTATCCAAACCTGCAACATCGGCAAACGAGACATACGTCCTCCTCATTGGTGCCATGCTCTCGGCCCGTTGCTTCCGAGGCACAGGCCCCCGTTGGTTGCAACTTAATCCGATTCTTTCCGAATCTTCTTTCGAGCACGCTTTCGCGCCAAGGCTTGCTTCACCCGACGCTTTGCCCCCGGCTTCAGATAGAAGGAGTGTCGCTTCACTTCCTTAATGATGTCTTCGGTCTGAACCTTGCGCTTGAATCGACGGAGGGCGCTGTCTATGGACTCGCCTTCTTGCAATCGAACTTCTGCCAAATTCATCACCTCCGACCGTCTAAATCACCGAGGCACTGCCTGTTGAGTCTTCGCTTGACTGGATCGAAGATCGAAGGCACGACCCATCAGGCGGAATGGCGATCTTTGAATTCGCCAATCTTCTCGTTGACTTTCTCCTTGGCGTTTTGCACCGACTGACTGATCTTGTTCCGCCTCTCGTCAGCCTCGTCGCTGGCGACGTTCTGGTGCGAGTGCTGCACTTCTTGAGCAGTGTCTTTAGCGTTGCCCCACGTCTCCTTTGCCGCACCTTTGACTTGATCCACAACTCCCTGATTGGCTAGTTTCTCGTTGCCGAGAGTTTCCCCAACGCTTTGCTTTACCTTTCCCACCACCTGCTTAACCTTGCCAGAAACCTGATCCTCATTCACGGTCCTTCTCCTTGCCGCCCCAGTGGGGCGCTCTCTGCGACAAAACCCACTCTAGTCTCGAATCCCTCCCCAAAGATGGTCACTATTGCACAGGAGTAGGCCGTCACACGGGGTCAAATGGGCGCGGACATCGGGAATAGAATGCAACGATGGACAAGAAGGAAATCAATTCTCCGAAGCTGGCAGTCAGTTTTGTATTCTGGGTTGCAGGCATTGGCGGCGTCTCGCTAGCGGCCCTTTTACATCGCACTGTGGGTGGAAGTTCTTTCGAATACACCCACTTGACTCACGGCCCTTTAAAACCAATCGCTGCGGTAGGCGACCCACCATGAGACAAAAAGGATGGGAATGGTGGCGGCGCAGGCCCACCAGAAAGGAAGTACGACATCGGCGAGCAGTCCAAACAGCGTGAAGGCCATCCAGAATATCTTTTTCTGCATGGAGGTTTACGAGTGTAAAACGTACAGTTGGCGCTCCAGCAAGCCTTACAGCTTAAATAGTGATCGCAAAGAATCGTCATCAACATGGCTCTCAGGCGCTAGCCAATGAACAAAGTCTCTAGCGCTGATGTGCGGCGGCTTTTGAACCGCCTTTCTCTCAAGGCCAGACTGAAGGTCTGCTTGTCTGCCTGTGTTGGTGACAACCTTCCATGTCTTCGTCTTCATTGTCGTCGCCTCGCTTGATGGCGGCTCTCGACATTCCTGTACCGATCATCGCTGTTCGGCCTGCCAATCCGCTAACAAGTATGGCTAGGTTTCATTTCGGAGACTGTGCTGAAATGACCAGTTCTTGGGATTTCTTGGCGGGAACCCGGCCGTCTTGGCCTATTACCGACAAATCCTGATCAACGACCACGTGATTCAGAGCGGCGGCGTTGCGGTAGCGCCTCGATGATCTGCTTTCGCCTCGAAAGTTTGCAGCGACCGCACATGAGGAGATCATTGCAGATCGGATAGCCGTGCAAAACAAAACGCCACTCAATCGAGTCGCGGACGCTCCGTCGATCAGTCCTCCCCCGAAGACTGTTCTCACACACCTTACGTTCCGGTCTGCACTAGAACAACGACCGGTCGTAACGCGAACCCCGTTACCTAAAGTCGGGCCCGGATCAAGGTGCACAAATGCGCCAACAGGCGCGGTTGCTCCGAGGTATTACGATCCGGGAGCACCGAGCGCCCCCTGCGACTGGGGCGTGGGGAAAGTAAGTGTCAGAGCAAACCCATGGTCGACAGATTGAATCCGCAGCCAGTGTGACTTCGCCGCTTGATCAGCAAATTCTCAGGCGGCCAGACTTCGTCCCTTCGTTCAGCGTGGATTACTGCCGGTTAGCCCATCATTCGGGAGCAAAGGCGCGAGGCGCGTCCCTACTGCGGTGATTGCGTCGCGCCGTCCAGCCAGTTTGTGGGGTTGAAATCTATTCGGGCGATGCCACGCTTGCGACTGGTGTCGGGCGCGCAATTCTCATGTCCGGGACCGAGGCGTTGGAAAGGTTGACCGGCAAATGGCCTGGGATCGGAATTTCCCCGAAAAGTGCTCTAGCCGCACTGATCTCCGAGACCGTCGCATTTGAGAATGTGCAGATGTAGTTCTGGATCGTGGGGAAATCCTCCGTCAGGTACGGAGTTCCCATGGCGAGAACGGCCGTTTTCTCGGTCGCGCGGGCAAGAATCCTAGACAATAACTTCGCAGTCGAGTCCGGCAGAGATGCGGAATTCTTCTGGCCGCGTGCTACCGTCCTGCTTCGCGCTGCAGAGGGGACGACATACACCCCCACCACTACCTGCAGCGCACGGTCTGCTGCGTTCAACACTTCATCCGACCTGGCCGCCGCCACGCGAGGATCTATGTAGACCACCCTCGCATCTGGCGACCGCTTCCGGATCTGACGCTCCAGAACGCGTCCGTCCTCCCCGTGCCGGTTGTCGCAGAGAATAATCACGAGCAGGTCAGGCTGAGCTTTGCCCTGAGAAACGACACGCAGTCTTTTGTCGGATCCCCCGTCTCGCAGCGGAAGCACCTTGCCGTTGTCACGCACCAGAGTAATGGCAGCATCGGAGATACGTTGACCGATCGCAAGACTCTCCGGAATGCCCACCAGCCTGGGGATCGCTGCCACATCCACCAAGCGATTTTTCTCGAGCCCGAGCGAAGCCTTGGCATGCAGGATTTTGAGGACGGATGCGTCCAGCCGCTCTTGCCCGATCTCGCCCGTGCGGACAGCGTCCAGCATCGCTCGGTAGCATGCATCCAGGTTGTAGGGCTCCGTGAGCACATCGCTTCCCGCCTTGAACGCATCCACGGCCACGCGTCCGGGATTCTTTGCATAGAGACCAACCAGACCGGTCATATCCAAAGCGTCCGTCACCACAATGCCCCTGAAACCGAGTTCCTTCTTCAGCAGACCTGTCACGATTGCGGGCGAGGTGGTCGCCACGCGGCCGGGGTCTGGATCCAGCGCAAGCACTCGCACGTGCGCAGTCATCACGGCATCGACTCCGGCTGCGATCGCCTTTTGGAACGGAGGCAGATCGACCGCGTGCAGGTAGTCCCAATCGTCGTTCACCACCGGCACTGCCACGTGTGAGTCCGTGGCGGTATTTCCGTGGCCCGGGAAGTGCTTTGCCGTGGTCAACATTCCGTTCGCCCGCGCGCCGCGGATGTAGGCCGCCACCAGATCGCCCACTTGCTTCGGATTCGCCCCGAACGCACGTGTCCCGATGATGGGATTGGCCGGGTTGGAATTTACGTCGGCGACGGGAAACAGGTTCCAGTGCACGCCCAGAGCCCGGCTTTCCTGGGCCGTGATGCGCCCGAACGCCTCGGCGTAAGCCAGGCTCCCGGCAGCGCCAAAAGCCATCGCGTGCGGAAATACGGTCGTTCCGAAAAGATGGGCCGGCAAGACGCCCCGCTCAAAATCTCCAGCGACAAGGAGCGGCAACTTCGACTCCTCTTGCAGTTGGTTGAGCAGCGTAACAACCTCAAGGCGACGGCGGCCATCACGGGCCCGGGCTTGCGGCGGCGCTGACATGGCCAGCGAGCCGATGTGATATTTGCGAATGCTATTGCGGAGCTCGAAGTAGCCGGGGCTCCTTCCGTTCAGGAGTTCTACTCGCATGCGGATCATGAAGAGCTGCCCAACCTTCTCTTCAAGTGAAAGGTTCTTTAGAGTGTTTTCTGCCCAGCGGCGATCAACGCGTTCAACGCGATGCGCAAGTGCTTGCTTGGATTGTTCCCGCGGTTCAGCGGCAGAGCCCAAAAGCGTGAACACCGCGAGAAGAAAGGCGAGATTGCGGAGCATCGTCAAGGCACGAGCATAAAGCTGGATTCTAAGGGGTACGACCTCGCGTTGAAACCATTTCTAGGACCAGGCACGTGCCCGAAGTAACACAGGTCAATCCTCGATGATGCCCCAGGGAAACCGATGCTCCTCAACTCCGGGATCGCCAGCAAGTCTTCCATGATTCGAGGCCACGGCTCAACGCTGGGGCTCGATGCCGATTCTGTCGTTCACCGCGGATTGAATTCGCGGTTGGAGCCAGCCGCCACTTCCGTCCCAGCGACCACATTTCATCTGAAGGATGACGGACGCATTGCGCCCGGCCTCCCTGCGGATCTGCTTCTTGTCCGCGCAAATCCAACCTAGGACATCAAGGCTACAAGGGACATCATTGCGGGTAAGGAACGTCGGCGTTGAGGATGATCGCGCACCTTATCGTGCGGGATTGGCCAAGTGACTTCCTCGCCATCGACAGGCCTGGAGGTCGGCCAACCCGTCCATAACGAATCGAAAAGAGTCCCTAACACATTTAGTGCGTGGTCAGTGATCTCCGGTATCGTTATGTGGGCCCACTTTGGGAGATGGGTCGCGAACCCAGGTACTGGAATGACTTCTGCGTCTTTGATATCGCCAAATGCTGCTTCTGGCCCTAACCTGAAGAGGAGCAGAGTGGTGTCGCTCGACGTATTTCGCGGCCTTGCCGTGGCGGGAATGATCCTGGTGACGGATCCTGGGACGTATGGCGCGGTTTATTGGCCTCTGCTCCATGCGCAGTGGGACGGTTGGACTCCGACGGACATGATTTTTCCAGGATTTCTCTTTGCTGTTGGCGTCGCTATCCCACTGTCCTTCGCTTCCCGCATCGAACGGGGCAACGACCGCGCCAGGCTTGCCCGGCACGTGATTTTCCGCAGTATCGCCATCTTCTTAATGGGCGTGGCGATCAACGGTTTTCCGGACTATAACCTGCATACCCTTCGCATTCCGGGAGTGCTGCAGCGGATCGCCCTGTGCTATCTGTGTGGAGGTCTCTTATACCTGGGCATCGACCGCGGGAGAAGCGAGACGAGTGAACAGCAAAGGCCGAGACGCATGTTATTTGCCGCAAGTATTGTGGGGGTCCTTCTCACGATCTACTGGGTTTTGTTGAAACTGTTTCCGGTACCGGGGGTTTGGGGCAGGCCGCCTGGATTCGCTTGGAAACATCGGCGCATACGTTGATCGCTCCCTGCTAGGAACGAAGCACCTGTGGGCCTGGGGCCTTACTCCCGGGTATGGTGTGACATTCGATCCCGAAGGCCTGCTTTCCACTTTGCCGGCGATCGCCTCGCTGTTGATCGGAGTCATCGTCGGAGAATGGCTGCGAACGCAAAACTCAAAGAATCGGAAGGCCCTCGCGCTCGCGGCAGCAGGATTGGTTCTCGGTCTCGCCGGATGGTTGCTTCATTCCATACTTCCCATCAACAAGAAACTCTGGACCAGCACTTTCACCTTGTTCAGTGGCGGCATAAGCCTACTCATCTTCTCCGCGCTATATTCAATTCTCGATGTCAAGCGTTGGAGGTGGTGGACGCCTCCGGCCCTTATACTGGGCACGAACGCGATGCTCACCTTCGCACTCTCCAACGTCATCACTACTTTGGCGGATCGCATCCACATAAACGTGCGGAACGGATTGGCACCAACGATCCACGAGTGGGGTTACCGCTATTGCTTTGCGACGTGGCTCCAACCGGTCCAGGCATCGCTCGCTCATGCGATCACTATCGTTTTACTCAATTTAGTGCTCGTGTATCCACTCTATCGTCGGCGGATATTCCTCCGAGTCTGAACATCGTGGACGGATCGTCGGGAGCCCATCCCTAATCGGCAATTCAAGGTTTGCCCGTGATCCGCTGGGCAGACCGGGGGGTTCGCGACGCGAACCGCCACTTCCTGCAGTTGGCCTCGTTCACCCGCGATGGTGATTAACCGTAGGCTCTAAGCAGCCTTCTTCTTCCCCGCCTTCACCTTCGCCCAGCGGGCCCGCTGCGCCATTGCGATCCTCTTCCGGCCTGCCGCCGAGATCGTGCGCTTGACATGATTGGAGCCCGTTGTTTTGGCTGCACCTGATGTTGGCTGCGGTCCTTTCCGAATCTTTGCCCATCTCGCCTTTTGCGCCCGCGCCATTTTCCGTCGCGAAGCTGCCGAAATAATTCGCGTTGGTTGCTTTCCGTTCCGGGATGTTCCGGAACCATTTAGCGACTCCATCACGGAAATCGCTCGGCCTAAGTTCTCTACGTGCAACTGCGCTTCTCGCTGCTCGGCACGAAGCTGCTGCAGTGCACTGGTTAGATTTGCCATGGTTGTCCCTCGATGTTTGACAGTGCGGGATATTGTATATGATTAGCACGGATGAGGACGGCAGTTGCGTCACGGGAGCCCCAAGATGACCTTGGACGATTTTCGGCAATCACTCACCGCCGACGAGCCGCCAACCGGACTCACACTCGCCCTTGCGGGTTTGTGGTGGGATGCCAAGGGCGATTGGAAGCAAGCCCATGAATCGACTCAGCGGGACGAAGGTCGTGACGGTTCGTGGGTACACGCCTACCTGCATCGCAAGGAAGGCGATCAGGGGAACGCAGCCTACTGGTATGGGCAGGCAGGCAAGCCGGTGAGCCCAGAGCCGCTGGAGGCGGAATGGCTCAGCATCGTCAGAGACTTGCTGGGAGAATAACTTCCCGCTCAGACTTGGTCGATGAATCAACCTTGATTTAGCACGTCCTGCACCGACGCTTGGCTAGCTCCTCTTCAGGAAGGCTCAGGCAGACTTTGCTGTTCGTGCGGGGAACGCAATAAGTTGTCCGCGATCCGCTACGGCACTATGCCACTCCCATCCGCATTGGCAACGAACGGAATCCCACAATCGCGGCTTTTTTAGAAGTGCCTTGCACACGGCGCATGATCTCATCCACATCGCTTTTCACCCACCTTTATTGTGCCGATTGGAGCATGACCGTTTCACTTTTGAGCACCCCGGCGTATTCAGCGTCGGTCGCGTCGAGGAAGGCAGCGCCTTAATGCTCTCTTTCTTGTGCTCTCAGTGTGCAGCGGACGGACAGAGTGGGCAAAGGCCCTGAGGTGCGGGGCACGGTGCTCTGAAATCAGCGGCGCTAGTTGGCGGCCCCTTTCCACATCTGACGCTACTGTACTGCGTTCAGCTTTTGGTAAATCAGCATCGCCACCAGAGCCAGAAAGAATATCCCAGACCCCATACTGAACACGCGCACCGGGATGGTAATCCGGTTGACCTTGGCCAACAGGTCCGTCTGCTCCTCGTGCATGTGGGAACTCGCGTCATCCAGAAACAACTGGTCATCCCTCTGCATGGTGAGGGTGCTCTTGTAGATCAGCAGGACGATCAGCCCAATTGCGAAAACTCCGAACATCACCGCCACGATTGTCAGCATAAAGCCACCTCCGCAGATTCCAACAGAAGGGTGACACGTTCCAGTTCACGAAACTGATCACTTTTGGTCATACGGGTCGCCTTGCTGATCATGATGCTAAAGGCTGCCTGGCCTGCCTGGCTAATCGATCAGCCGTTGAGCTAACTAAGGGCGACTGAAATTCGCTTAAAATGCCTAAGTTTTTCTTTCTGCTGAATGGCGAGACCTCATGGTGTTGGACTACGAGGTTGAACCCAGTCTTTTGAATCGATAGGTTCCCCCCGGTACGGCGCTGGATTCGTTCAACGGACGAACATACGTCAGCCTTTGGGGCTTTCGCTTCTGCCGCACTAAATTGTTCGATTGTTCGGGGGTTTCCCAATTCCGTTCCACGCCGAGTTCGAGGAGGTAAACCTGCGCTGCTACGGTCGCAAGGCAGCGATGATCGAACAGGAGTTGTTTTCATCGCTGAGGTTGTGCCGCGAGGAGTGATTGCGACAACCGCTCGATTCGTATACGGCGAGAACTATACATGCTTTCCAATGAGGCACTACACTAAGACCGGAGGGTTGGGAAGACGGCTGAGTATCAGTGGGAAGTTGGCCGCCGATGGTGCCGCTCTCGGCTCTGGGCGAACGCTGAAGCGGGATTTGATGGCGATGCCTGCACACTTTATGGGAGCGGACTCGCAACCGTTCTTCAAGGAAGCCCTCCGTGCGCGTTCGTGGCCGATGGCTCGCCCGTCATTGTTTTCATGGGGGATAAAGTTCAATGAGGCTGCCAGATCATGAATCAGAATCCGCCCTCCCTCGCGAGGGCTGGATTCTCTATGATGGTGGATGCGGGTTCTGCCTTCGTTGGGTTCACTTCTGGAAGAAAGTAGTAGGGCGGCGGGGATTTGCGCTTAAAGACTTGCAGTCCGCTTTTGACGATGGCAGCTTACAAATCTCGCAAGACAATCTGGTGGACGATATACGAGTATTGACCCGCGCTGGAAAATTGGAATCGGGTGCCGACGCATACCTTTATGTGGCCCGGCAAATCTGGTGGGCATGGCCTTTCTACGCAATCTTCCGTTTGCCGGGCTTTAAGCGGATGCTTTGGGGCGGCTATCGTTGGTTTAATCGAAATCGATACCGAATCTCCCGCCATTGTCCATTACCCCCACAAGCCCGCCCCGTGGGGCGTTCCGAAAGTCGGAATTGAAAGTCTCCAGCCGACATCGATCAGGACGAGCGCAGCGGCGTATTCACGGCTCCACGGGTCATGGGAACGAAACCACTCAAGCCCTCGCGGGCTGAACTCCTGCGTCCAACTATGCGCCTTCATCAGAAAACGTCCATCCGGATGACGCAGCGCATGAACACAGCCGTCTCCTCTAAGAGCGAAAATCCGGTCCTCCTTCACATCCACGAGCGCGGCGTCCCGTCGCGCCCGGCCGTCGTGGTGCGCAAAAGCGATTTTTCGGGCTGAGGCTCAGTCCACCATCGCCCCGCCGCAGCACCGCTTGTATTTCTTGCCGGAGCCGCGGGGACGCATTTCGACCGACCTCGCGACGGGGGAATAAAGCATTCTGAATGCACAGATCGTTCGTGCGATGCGTCGGTGGAAGAACCTCAACATCGTCAGCAATTAGGCGCACGGCTTCAAGGCGACAACTGGACTCTCAGGGCGCTGTTTTGCGGGTCTGGGATTGTGACCTTAGGCATACGCGACAT
>Ga0209624_10001810_pt1 | contig 16375 bp, 14 predicted proteins | sample JacPinW_OM2H0_O1_FD_188565 | JGI IMG/M metagenome (GOLD analysis project Ga0209624, IMG submission 188565) | Forest soil microbial communities from Algoma, Ontario, Canada - Jack Pine, Ontario site 1_JW_OM2H0_O1 (SPAdes) (version 2) | ecosystem: Environmental > Terrestrial > Soil > Boreal...
CGCTCCAGGGCTGAGTCACGGGTCGGCTCGAGGCCCGCGGCGAGGGCGACGACGCCACGGCTGTAGCCGGGCCCGAAGGGAGCGGGCGCCTCGCCGCCGAGCAGGATGTGCTCGAGCGAGGCGACGATGCGCTCGGCGGCGCGGCCGTCGCCATAGGGGTTCGGCGCCGCCGCCATCTCGGCGTAGGCGTCGTCGCTTTCGAGCAGGCGGGAGGCCTCGTTGAAGATCACATCCGGGTCGGTGCCGACCAGGCGCAGCGTGCCGGCCTCCAGCCCCTCGGTGCGCTCGGTCGTCTCGCGGGTGACCAGAACCGGCTTGCCCAGCGAAGGCGCCTCTTCCTGGATGCCGCCGGAGTCGGTGATCACCAGGTGGGCGCGACCGAGCAGGCGGGCGAAGGTGGCGTAGCCGAGCGGCTCGGTGAGGAGGACGTTGTCGAGGCCGGTGAGGCGCTCGGTCAGGACCTCGCGGACACGCGGGTTGGGATGGACCGGAAGCACGAAGCTGACGTCGCGCTGGTCGCGGGCGAGGCGAGCGACCCCCTCGGCGATGCCCCGCAGCCCGTCGCCCCAGTTCTCGCGCCGGTGCGCGGTGACGACAACGATCCGGGAGTCGCCGTCGTGCAGCGCCTGCAGGTCGGGGTTGGCGAACTTGACGTCCATCGCCGAGGCCCAGCGCAGCGCGTCGATGCCGGTGTTGCCGGTGACGAAGACCTGCGCGACCGGGATGTCCTCGCGGACCAGGTTCTGCAGGTTGGCCGAGGTCGGGGCGAAGTGGAGGGCGGCGATGGTCGAGATCACCTGACGGTTGAGCTCCTCCGGGAAGGGGCTGAGGTTGCTGCCGCCGGTCCGCAGCCCGGCCTCGACGTGCATGACCGGGATATGGAGGTGGAAGGCCGAGAGCGAAGCGGCCATCGCCGAGCTGGTGTCGCCGTGGACCAGCACCGCCGCCGGGTGGCGGCCGCCGAGGACGTCCTCGGCAGTGGGGACCGCGTCGGGGTCGAGGTCGAAGCGCTCGACGCAGAAGTCTTCGAAGCGCTGCATCACCGAGGCCACACGCTCGTTCAGGTTGGAGCGGCGCGAGCCCGACCAGAGGGTCACGTCGGGCTTGATCTCGGCCAGCTCGAAGATGTACTCGACCATGCGGTTGTGCTGGCCGGTCGAGATCACGATCGGCTCGTAGTACTCGCTCTGGCGCAGCGCCATGATGATCGGCACCAGCTTGATCGCCTCGGGGCGGGTGCCAACGACGATCGGGACGACCAGCTTGGTCGCGGGCGCGGAGTCTTGCTGAGGCTCGTACATGCGTACGGCGTCTATCGGTGCCGGGGCCGCCGAGCTTGAGACTGAAGGGCCCTGCCTAGGGCAGGAATTCTTCGAGCAGATTGGTTGCCGGACCGAGCAGGCCTTCAAATCCGCCCAGCGCCGAGCTGGCGTCGTTGACCAGTTCGATCGCGCGGTCAAGTGGGATTTCTTCGATCGTCCCCCGCAGCGGCCCGGCGATCAGGGGACTGAGAGCGCCGGCTTCTTCGGCGTCGCTGACGGCGCGCAGCAGCCCGGCCCGGATCGCCCGCGCCAGCTTCGCGTCGTCGATCCCGTAGCGCTCTTTGAAGCGTTCGCGCCCCTCCGGCGTGGCCAGCGCCCGCGCCAGCGTCTCCCGCGTCACCCCGAGCTGGCAGGCGGCACCGTCGAGGGCGGAGATCGAGAACTGGTTGGCGATTTCCTGCAGCCCTTCGGGATTGCTCCAGGGACGGTGCTTGCAGGGGTCCTGGCTCTTCTCCGGCGCGTAGGAGGAGCCACCGGCGGCGAGGTAGACGCCGACCAGGGCCAGGGACGCGACGACCGCCGCCCCGACCAGCAGCCGGCCCCGCAGCTTCGCGTTCACAGGTCCACCCGCCGCGAGAGGCCGATCGGGATCAGCGCCAGCAGGCCGAGCAGGGCGGCGAGCCCGAAGGAGGGGCTGAAGGCGTGGGTGGCGCCGCGATTGAGCTGCTCCTGCAGTTCGTCGCGCAGCCCTTCGACGGCGGCGCGGTCGGCGGGATCGCTGGGCAGCGGCTCGAAGGCGGGGCCGAGGGTCGACACCTTCCCCTTCTCCCCTTCGAGCCGGTCCTCGATTTTCTGGGCCAGGCCGATCTTGAGCAGCGGGTTGACCTTGGAGTCGAGGATCACCGCGGTGCCGGCGTTGATCGCATCGTCGCGCTGCTGGGCGATGTCGGCGGTGAAGATCGGGGTCAGCGCCAGCAGCCCGATCACGACCCCGGCGTGGCGGGCGGAGATCGTCCAGCCGCCGTGGATCGCCTGCGGGGCGCGGCCGCCGAGCGCCGTCTCGGTCAGAGCCGAGAGCACCAGCGAGAGGCCGATGCCGACCAAGACCTGCGGCGGCAGGGTCAGTGCCACGTCGGCATGCGGCAGCAGCGCCAGCCCGCCGAGCCCGCCGGAGACGAGGATCGCGCCGGCGGCGGCGCGGGCCCTGGCACTGGGCACGAGCGGGCCGAGGCGGCTGCCGAGGATGGCGGCGAGGGGCATTACGGTGACCACGATCGCGGCGCCGATCGGGGTCAGGCGCCAGCCTTCGATCAGCAGCAGCACCAGCAGGAACAGCGCCGCGGCGATCGCCGCCGAGACCATCGCCAGGGCGACGTTGGCGGCGACGTGGGGACGGCCGGTGCGGCGCAGCTCGGTCTGCAGGATCCCGGTCGCCGCCTCATGCCTGGCGACGGCGAGGATCGGCACCGCGGCGGCGAGGGCCACCGGCACCTGGAGCAGGAAGATCGACTGCCAGGAGACGAGCTCGGTGAGGATGCCGCCGACCGCCGGTCCCAGCGCCGCCCCGGTGGCGCCGGCGGTGGCCCAGATCGCGGTCGCGCGGCGCTCGGAGCCGACCGAGGCGGGCAGCAGCTCCAGTGCCGCCGTGACCGCGAGGGCGCCCCCGAGCGCCTGGATACAGCGGGCGAGGATCAGGGTCGAGAGCTCGTCGGCGAGCCCGCAGGCAAGCCCGGCGCCGGCGAAGACCGCCAGCCCGACCGCGGCCGCCCGGGCCGGCCCGACGCGGCGGGCCAGCAGCGCCGCCGGCACCGCCGCCAGCGCCATCACCAGGTTGAACGAGATCAGTACCCAGGTGACGCCGGCGATGCTGGTGTCGAGGTCGCGGTAGATGTCCGGCAGCGCCAGGACGACGACCGAGGAGTCGGCCAGCACCAGGCCGACGGCCAGGGCCAGCGCGGCGACGCGCGGCCTCGGAGCAGCCACGCTCACCGGTAGCCCAGCTCCTTGGCGTACTTTTCGCGGTAGGCCTTCTGCTTTTCGAGCACCTCTTCCACGTAGGCGCGAGTTTCCGGGAAGGGGATGTCGCTGACGTTAAGGTCGGCGCCGCCCCACTTGTCGGCATTGCCGGGGCCGGCGTTGTAGGCGGCGAGGGCCGCGGCCTCGTCGCCTTCGTAGCGATCGAGCAGTTCGCGCAGCAGGAAGGTGCCGTAGCGGATGTTGATTTCCGGGTCGGAGAGGTCGTCGAGCTTGAACGTGGTGCCGCCGCTGAGGCGCTCGATTTCCTTCGCCGCTTCCGGCGTGATCTGCATCAGCCCGCGGGCCCCGGCGCTGGAAGTCTGGTCGGAGAACTTCGACTCCGAGTAGATGACGGCGGCGATCAGGGCCGCGTCGACGCCCTTTTCGGAGGCCTGCTGGCGGATCACGTCCTCGTGCGTGAGCGGCAGCGTCAGCTCCTTCAGCGCGTGGTCGAAGACCCCGCTCGCCACCAGCACCCAGAGGCCGAGTACGACTATTACCGCGCCTCCACCGAACGCCAGCCAGCGTCGCCGCCGCCGTGCCCTTCGATTCATCTCCGCAGCTTCGCGAGCAGCGCGGACAGCGCCCGCTCCAGGTCCTCGACCGAGCCGTTGTTGGCAACAACGTGGGCGGCCCGCGAGGCCTTCTCCTCCTGCGAAAGCTGGCGCGCCTCGCGCTCGTCGACGAGGGCGTGGCCGCGCGCGGCGGCGCGCTCGCGACGAACCTCGTCGTCGCTGACGACCGCCACCGTCGTGTCGAAGACCTCGTGCCTGCCCCCCTCGAAGAGCAGCGGCACCTCCACCACCGCGATCTCGGTGCCCGCCGGCAGCGAGCCCAACCACTCGACCATCCGCTCGGCCACCAGCGGGTGTATCTGCGCCTCGAGCCAAGCCAGCTGCTCCGGGTCGGCAAAGACGATCTCGCCGATGCGGGTACGGTCGACGGCCCCCTCGGGTGCGACCTCCCCGCCCCAGCGCTCGACCAGCCGCCCGATCAGCGGTTCGGAATCGAGCAGCTCGTGGACGACCGCGTCGCTGGAGAGCGTCGCCGCGCCGAGCCGCGAGAAGGCCGCCAGCGCCTCGGACTTCCCGGCCGCGATACCGCCGGTGAGGCCGATCGTCAGCGGCATACGGCCTGGCTAGGAGTCGGCCGGTGCCTCGGGCTCGGGCGTCTCGCCCGCAGCCTCATCGACATCGTCGGGGGAGTCGGGGCGGTCGGTGACGGTTTCGCCCTCCTGGGCCTCCCCACCGTCCTCGTCCTCAGCGGTCCCATTCTCCTCAGCAGCCGGAGCCTCTGCCTCGGCGACAGGCTCCTCTGCAGTGCTCTCGTCCTGCGGCTCCTCGGCAACAGGCTCCTCCGCAGGGGCGTCGTCCTGGGTCTCCTCGATGGCGATGGCCGCCTCGGCCTCAGGCGCATCCTCCACGACAGGATCCGCGGCTGAGGCCTCAGAGCCCTCGGCATCCGCCGCCGCAAGCTGCTCACCGAGATCGCCCATCGGCATGTTCTGCCCCTCGACCCGCTTGATGCTGAGCGACAGGCGCCGCCGATCTTCGTCGATCTCAAGGATCTTGACGTTGAGCGTGGAGCCCGGCTCGACCACTTCGGAGGGGTTCTCGACGTGGTGGTCGGCAAGCTCGGAGATGTGGACCAGGCCCTCGACGCCGGGGAGGATTTCGACGAAGGCGCCGAAGGCGACGACCTTGGTCACCGCGCCCTCGAGCACGTCGCCGGGGCGGTGGGTGCTGATCACCCGCTGCCAGGGGTCCTCCTGGGTCTGCTTCAGGCCCAGGGAGATGCGCTGGCGATCGCGGTCGATGTCGAGCACTTTGATCCGCACCGTGTCGCCGATCGCGACGACTTCGGAGGGATGGTTGACGTGGCTCCAGGAAAGCTCGGAGATGTGGATCAGGCCGTCGATCCCGTCGAGGTCGACGAAGGCGCCGAAGTCGACGATGTTGGAGATCTTGCCTTCCACGACCTGGCCGGGCTCGAGGCGGCCGAGGATCTGCTCGCGGACCTCCTTGCGCTCCTCCTCGAGCACGGCGCGGCGCGAGAGGACGACGTTGTTGCGGGAGCGGTTGAGCTCGATCACTTTGCACTCGAGCGTCTGGCCCATGAACTCGTCGAGGTTGTGGACGCGGCGGATGTCGACCAGCGAGGCGGGCAGGAAGCCGCGCACCCCGAGGTCGAGGATGAGGCCGCCCTTGACGACCTCGATGACGCTGCCTTCGACCGGTTCGCCGGAGTCGGCGGCGATCTCGATCCGGCGCCAGGCCTTCTCGAAGCGGGCGCGCTTCTTGGAGAGGATCAGGCGGCCCTCGGCGTCCTCCTTGGTGAGGACGAGGGCGTCGATCTCCTCGCCGAGCTCGACCTCCTCGGCCGGGTCGACCGACTTGCGGATCGAGAGCTCGTTGGAGGGAATGACCCCCTCGGCCTTGTAGCCGATGTCGACCAGGACCTCGTCTTTGTCGATGCGGACGACCTTGCCGTTGACGACGTCGCCCTCGTCGAAGGAGACCATCGTCGCCGCGTAGTTGGGGACGATCTTGCCGTCGATCTGGAGCAGCAAACCGCCCGAACCCTCGACGGGGGTCGCGGTGGGCGCAGGGGCAGTCATTACGTCGGTCGCGGACACGGCGGCGAATAATGGCAGAATCGAGGCCGATGCCGATTCGAGCGACCAAGCGCGGCGAGGAGCGCACTCCCCTCGACGGAAGCCACGACGTACTGATATGCGGGGCGAGCTTCGCCGGGCTGGCAATCGCCCGCGAGCTGGCCGGCTCCGGCGCCGACGTGCTGATCGTCGATCGCTACGAGATCGGCGAGCGCCAGACCTCGGCCTGCGGGATCCCGACGGAGTGGCTGCGACAGCTTGGCTTGATGGATTCCGAGCGCCAGCGCTTCGACGAGCTGGTCATGCACACCCCCCACGGCGACGCTCGCTACAAGCTCCCCTGGACCTTCTCGACCTTCGACTACCGGCAGATCTGCCAGTTGCTCTGGCGCGACTGCGACGCGCGCTTCGAGACCGCCAAGGTGAACGGGCGGGCGGGCGCGGCCAACGGCAACGGGGAAATCTCCATCGACAGCGACCGCGGCGTCATCTCCGCGCCGCTCGTCGTCGACGCGCTCGGCTGGCGCCGCATCCTTGGCTCCGGCGACGGCTACCAGCCCCCCGACGCGCCGCTCTCGCGCGGGCTCGAGGTGCATCCGGCCGGCAGCGGCGACGACCTCGAGATCTGGATCGACCGCCGCTACGTGCCCGCCGGCTACGGCTGGTCCTTCCCCGCCCGCGACGAGCTGCGGATCGGGATCGGCTCCTTCGACCCGCGTTTCCACGTCAAGGACACCACCGTGCTGCTGACCGAGGATCTCGGCAAGGAGCCGAACGAGTACCAGGGCAACTGGATCCCTCACAAGCTGCGCCGGGCGACCGAGGGCGGCGTCTTCTTCGCCGGCGACTCGGCCGGGCACTGCCTGCCGCTCAGCGCCGAGGGGATCCGTACCGCCCTCTACTTCGGCATCGCCCTGGGCCGCGAGCTGCGCGGCGTCGTCGAGGGTCGCCAGAGCCGCGAGCAGGCGGCCGCCGCCTACGCCGAGTTCAACGACTCCCACGAGTGGAAGTTCCGCTGGATGCTGCGAGTGCAGCGGCTGATCCCGAAGATCCCGCCGCGGATCCTCGGCCCGGCGATCCGGCTGATGGGCGCGAAGCGGTTCGTCGACTGGTCTTTCTCGCACTACCTCGAGATCGCCCCGCCCGGGTTCGCCGGCTCAGCGGATGATCAGGAGGGTCCCGGCCAGCAGCAGGCCGACGCCCAGCAGCCGCTCCGGGCTGAGCGGGACCTGGTCCAGACCGAACAGGCCTAGGCGGTCGATCACCACCGAGGCGGTGAGCTGGCCGGTCACGGTCGCCGCCGCCACGCCGCCGGCGCCGATCACCGAGACCGCGATCAACGCGTTGGTCACGTAGACGGCGCCGAGCAGACCGCCGAGCAGGTAGTACCAGCTGACGTCGAAGGTCGAGCTGAGGCCGCCGGCCTTGCCGCTGAGGACGACGATCACGGCGAGGGCAACCGAGCCGACCGCGAAGGAGACCAGCGCCGCCGGCAGTCCACCGGTCGCCTTGCCGAGCCCGGAGTTGATCGGCGCCTGCAGGGCAATCAGCCCTCCCGCCGCGGCGGTCAGGAGGAGCGCCAGGCCCCTATCCATGAGCCTGGCCTCGGAATCGCGTGATCTTTGCGGTTGGCTCGTGTTGCATCGGTGACGGCGGCCGGAGTGAACCCCCGTGCTGTCATATCAGTACCGCAGTAGAGACCACCCGACGCAATGCCCCCACCGCCCGCAGAGCCGCTCGCCAGCCGGATCTTCCTCGGGCCGGCGCTGCGTACCCAGCCCGACCGGCGCCTGGTCAAGCTCGTCCGCGAGGGCTATGAGGCGGCTTTCGAGGAGATCGTCCGCCGCTACCGCAAGCCGCTCGACCGCTTCGCCGCCGCCTTCGTCGGCGGCCGCTCCGAGGACGTCACCCAGGACGCCTTCTCGAAGGCGCTGCTGGCGCTGCGCGGCACCACCGCCGAGATCGAGCTGCGGCCCTGGCTGTACAGGATCGTCCGCAACACGGCGCTGAACGACCTGCGCGACGGGCCGCCACCGACCGAGGAGCTGGGCGAGGCGATCCCGGGCGGACCCAGCGCCGCGGCCGAGGCCGAGCGCCGCGAGGAGATCGCCGAGCTGATGGAGCGCCTGCGAGCGTTGCCGGAGCCACAGCGGGCGGCGATCGTGATGCGCGAGCTGGAAGGGCTGAGCCACGAGGAGATCGCGGCGGCGCTGGGAGTCAGCGGCGGCGCCGCGCGGCAGGCGATCTATCGGGGGCGGCTGGCGCTGCGCGACGGCCTCGGGATGCTGGTGCCGCTGCCGCTGCTGCGGATGCTGTTCGACCACGGCGCCGAGGCGGCAGGGGCCGGTGCCGGTGGAGCCACCGTCGCCGTCGGGGCTTCGGCGGTGGCGGGTGGAGGCGGGACGACGCTGGCCGGGATCGGCACCGCCGGAGCGCTCAAGGTCGTGGTGGCGGCAGCCCTGCTTGCCGGCTCGGTCGGGGCCGGGGCGGCGATGCAGCACGACCACGACGGGCACGGGGGGACGAAACCGGCCGAGGCCTCGGCGCCGCGGCTGCCGGCCGCCGGGACTCCCACCTCCGACGACTCGGGCACGAGCAGCGGAGAGGCCCGCGTGGGCCCTGGCGAGGATCGCGGACACGGCGGAGCGGGTCCGGGCGGCGGCGATCGCGGCGGGCGCGACGGCGGTCCCTCCGGCGGCGAGGGGTCCTCCCAGAGCAGCGGTGGCCCCGGACCGAGCGACCCCTCCGGCCAGGGCGGCCGCGGCTCCGGACACGGCGGCCGTTCGGGGCCCGGCAGTGGCGCTGACGATCACCCAGGCGACGAGACTTCGGGGGGAAGCCACTCTGGCCGCAACGGATCAGGGCCCGGGTCCGACGACGGGTCCGGCAGCGGCAGCTCGGGGGGCGGCGGTCGCGGCAGTGGGCCGGGACCGAGCGGCGGCGAGGCGAGCGGGAGCGGTGGAAGTGGGTCCGGGTCGGGTGGGCGCGACAGCGGCTCGGGGGGCTCAGGCGATAGCGGGCACGGCGGCAGCTCTGGGTCCGGCGGCGGGGACGACGCGGTGGTCGCACCGCCCCCCGCGCCGGAACCGCCCCCGGAGGTCTCCGGCGACAGCTCCGGTGGAAGCGGCTCGGGGAGCAGCGGCCCCGACTCCGGTGGTGGCGGCTCGGGGAGCGGCGAAGACGATTCGTGATCTTCGCCCCCGGCTCGGGTTGTCGGGGTGAACGTGTCCCGTTTCGCGAACAAGGAGGAACAGTCATGACCAGCTTCAAAGCAGGGCGAGCCCGCCGCGCCGGCTCGCTCGTACTGGCCCTAGGTGCCGTCGCGCTGCTGGCGCTGTCCGGCCTGGCCGTCGCCCGAAGCCACCACGGGGATCGCCATGGCCAGGACAGCGGCCAGGTCGCGTCTTTCGACAGCGGCACCGGGATGCTCTCGATCGAGCTCACCGGCGGTGAAACGGTCAGCGGCCTCGTCACCGGCAGGACCAAGATCCGCTGCGAGGACGAGCACGCTCCGAGCGTCTCCGCCCGCCATGGCGAGAGCGAGCCGGGGGACGACAACGGCGGTCACGGCGAAGAGGCCGGCGACGACAACGGTGGCCAGGGCAACGAGCCGGGGGACGACAACGGTGGCGACAGCTCCGGCCCCGGCCCGTCGCAGTCCGGCCCCAGCGGCCACGACGACAACGGCATCGGTGCCAACTGCACCGAGTCGGATCTCGTCGTCGGTGCCACGGTCCACGAGGCCGAGCTGGACCTGCGCAACGGCAAAGCCGTCTTCGACGAGGTCGAGCTGGCCGGCTGAGCTACTTGGCGGTGAGCCAATCGGGGCCGACGCCGACGTCGACCTCGAGTGGCGGATCGAGCTGGTAGGCGGCGCACATCTCGCGTCGCACCAGCTCGGTCGCGCCGTCCATCTCCTCGGGCGGCCCCTCGAACAGCAGCTCGTCGTGGATCTGCAGGACCAGCCGGGTCTCCCCCCCGGCCTCCGTCAGGGCCGCGCGGCAGCGCACCATCGCCACCTTGATGATGTCGGCGGCGGTGCCCTGGATCACGGTGTTGACGGCCAAGCGCTCGCCGAGCCGGCGGGTGTTGGGATTGCCGGAGCGCAGCTCGGGGATCTGGCGGCGGCGCCCCATCAGGGTCGTCACGTAGCCCTCCTCCTGCGCTCGCTCGATGATCTCCTCGCGGAAGGCGCGCACCGCCGGGAAGCGCTCCAGGTAGCGGGCGACGAATTCCTCGCCCTCCTTGCGGGGGATGTTGAGCCGGTCGGCAAGACCGAACCCGGTGAGCCCGTAGACGATCCCGAAGTTGACCATCTTCGCCTTCGAGCGCTGGCCGACGTCGACCTCGTCGCGGCCGATCTCGAAGACCTCGGCGGCGGTGGCGGCGTGGACGTCTTCCCTGGCCCGGAAGACCGCTTTCAGCACCTCCTCGTCGGCGACGTGGGCGAGCACCCGCAGCTCGACCTGGCTGTAGTCGGCGGAGAGCAGCTGGGCACCAGGCTCGGCGACGAAGCAAGCGCGGACGGGACGACCGATCTCGGTGCGGATCGGGATGTTCTGGAGGTTGGGGTTGGTGCTGGAGAGGCGGCCGGTGGTGGTCGAGGCCTGGTTGAAGGTGGTGTGGACGCGGCCGGTGACGGGGTCGATCAGGTCGGGCAGCGAATCGAGGTAGGTGTTCTTGAGCTTGGTCAGCTCGCGCCAGGACTCGACCTTCTCGACGATCGGGTGCTCGTCGCGGATCTGGGCGAGGACGCGGGCGTCCGTCGAGAACCCGGTTTTGCCGCGGCGCTTGCGAGTCAGCGCGAGCTTCTCGAAGAGGATCCGGCCGACCTGCTGCGGCGAGCCGATCGTGAACTCCTCGTCGGCCAGCTCGAAGATCTCCTTCTCCAGGGTCTCGATTCGCTCGCCGAAGCCGGCACCTACCTCGGCCAGGCGCTTGGCGTCGAGCTTGAGGCCCTCGCGTTCCATCGCCGCCAGCACGTGGACCAGCGGTAGCTCGACCTCGCGCAGGAGCGACTCCAGACCCAGCTCTTCGATCCGAGCTCGCTGCAGGTCGGCGAGGCCGGCGACGAGGCGAGCCTCTTCGGGCGGATCGAGCCCGGCCTCGGCCTCCTCGCCCAGGGTCAGCTGTCCGTCGTCCTCGCCAGGCGCCGTGGCGATCGCGGTCGCGCTCTCGGCGAGGCCGATCCCGGCGTCGGCCGCCAGCTCGGTCAGCTCGTAGGTGCGGCGCTGGGGCTCCAGCAGGTAGGCGGCGATCATCGTGTCGTGGTCGAGGCTGAGGTCGACGCCCTCGCGGACGGCGGCGGCGAGCAGTCCGTGGCGGCCGCCACCGAGCGACTTGGCGTCGTGGGCGAGGAAGGAGCGACCGGCCAGCGCCACCGCCAGCTCGTCGTGGGACGCGGAGCCGGCGAGGACGCGCTCCCCTTCGGCGGCGGCCCAGCGCTCGCCGTCGATCGCCAGCGCCGCCGGGCCCTCGCCGAGATCCGCCGTCGTCCCCGCCTCCACCTCGACCGTCAGCTCCTGCTCGACGCTGCGACCGGGAACGGCCTCGCCCTCCGGCAGCGCTTCTTCGAGCCGCTCCAAAACCGCCCGCAGCTCGAACTCACGCATGAACTCGCGCAGGGTGGCGCGGTCGGGCTCGGATTCCATCGCCGCCGCCAGGTCGACGCCGGTCTCGATCTCGTACTGGAGCGTCGCCAGCTGCTTCGACATGCGGGCGTCGTCGGCGTGGTCGATCAGGTTCTGCTTGCGTTTGGCGCCGGAGATCTCGTCGACGCTTTCCAGCACCTTCTCCAGCGAGCCAAACTTCTGCAGCAGCTGCGTGGCCGTCTTCTCCCCGATCCCGGGGACGCCGGGGATGTTGTCGGAGGTGTCGCCGCGCAGCCCCATCAGGTCGGTCACCAGCTCCGGCGACACCCCGTAGCGCTCCAGCACGGCGTCGCTGTCGTAGATCTTGGTCTCGGTGATGCCGCGCGAGGTGCTCATCACCCGCACCCCCTCGCCGACCAGCTGGTAGGCGTCGCGATCGCCGGTGACGACCATCACCTCGATCCCCTGCTCGCGCGCCTGGCGGGTCAGCGAGGCGATCACGTCGTCGGCCTCGTAGCCGTCGACCTTGACGTTGGTGTAGCCGAAGGCCTCGACCAGCGGCATCAGGTGCGGCCACTGCTCGCGCAGCAGGTCCGGCCGCGGTTTGCGCTGGGCCTTGTAGAGGTCATAGGTGACCTCGCGCCCCGACATCCCCGCGTCCCAGGCGACGACGACCCCCTGCGGGTGGTGCTCGTCGATGATCTTCACCAGCATCGAGGCGAGCCCGTAGATCGCGTTGGTCGGCCGCCCGTCGCTGGTCCCGATCGACTCCGGCAACGCGAAAAAGGCCCGGTAGGCGAGTGAGTTGCCGTCGATCAGGAAGAGCTGCGGAGAGGCATCGGCCATTGGCGCCCCACTCTATGAGGCACCGCCCTCAGGCCGAGGCGCCGAATCTGATTCGATAGCCGCGATGGCCGTCAGCGCGCAATACAGCGTCACGATCCGGGTCGAGCTCGACGCGCGGCAGGAGCCGCTGGGCAAACTGACCGCAGCGATCGCCGAGGCGGGTGGGCAGTTGCAGGGGGTCGACCTGGTGCCCGGCGCCGGGCCGGAGGGCAAGCGGGTGCGGGAGTTCACGATCGACGCCTCCGACCGCGAGCACTGGGAGAAGATCCTGCGGGCGATCGGGTCGACGCGGGGGGCGCGGGTGCTCGACTACGTCGACCGCACGATGCAGATGCACCGCGGCGGCAAGATCGACATCCACAACAAGTACCCGGTGAAGACCCGTGACGACCTCTCGATGGCCTACACGCCCGGCGTCGCCCGGGTCTGCATGGACATCCACCACGACCGCGCCAAGGCCTTCGAGTACACGATCAAGAAGAACACGGTGGCGGTCGTCTCCGACGGCAGCGCCGTGCTCGGGCTCGGCAACATCGGCCCCGAGGCGGCGATGCCGGTGATGGAGGGCAAGTGCATGCTGTTCAAAGAGTTCGCCGGCGTCGATGCCTTCCCGATCTGCCTCGACACCCAGGACGCCGACGAGATCGTCAAGGCGGTGGAGCTGATGGCGCCGACCTTCGGTGGCGTCAACCTCGAGGACATCTCCGCCCCGCGCTGCTTCGAGATCGAGGAGCGGTTGAAGGCGTCGCTCGACATCCCCGTCTTCCACGACGACCAGCACGGCACCGCGGTGGTGACGATGGCGGCGCTGTTCAATGCGCTCAAGATCACCGGCAAGCCGATCGAGGAGCTGCGGGTGCTGGTGGTCGGGCTCGGCGCCGCGGGAGTGGCGGTGACGAAGATGATGCTCGCCTCCGGGATCACCCAGATCGTCGGCTGCGACCGCCAGGGCGCACTCTCGACCACGCGCGAGGACTACCGGTCCGGCGAGATGAACGAGGCCAAGCGCTGGTACGCGGAGAACTCGAACCCCGAGCTGATCCAGGGACAGCCCGATGACGTAATCGAGGGCATGGACATCTTCGTCGGCCTCTCCGGCCCCGGAATCATCGAGCCGCAGTCCCTGGGCAAGATGAACGACGACGCGATCGTCTTCGCGATGGCCAACCCGACGCCCGAGGTGATGCCGGAGGACGCGGCGCCCTACGTGCGGATCATGGCCACCGGGCGCTCCGACTACCCGAACCAGATCAACAACGTGCTCGCCTTCCCGGGCATCTTCCGCGGTGCCCTCGACGCCGGTGCCCCCAGCATCACCGAGGAGATGAAGCTGGCGGCCGCCAAGGGGATCGCGATGGCGGTGTCCGAGGCCGACCTCGCCGAGGACTACATCATCCCCAGCGTCTTCAACCGCGACGTGGCCCCGAAGGTGGCCGAAGCGGTGGTCGAGGAGGCCAAGCGCGACGGCATCGCCCGCCTCAACGAGGAGACCGGGACCTTCGCCACCGTGGACGGCGAGCAGTGAGAGGCCGGCGCTCGGGCCGATGAAGGTCCTCGTCACCGGCGCCACCGGCCTGATCGGCTCGGCACTGTGTGACTCGCTGCTGTCCCGGGGCGACCAGGTGGTGGGGCTCAGCCGCGACCCGGGCAAGGCCCGCCTGGCACGCCCCGGCGTTTCCTGGCAGGCCTGGGAGCCGACCCTGGAACGACCGCCGGCCGAGGCCTTCGAGGGGGTCGACGGAGTCGTCAACCTGGTCGGCGAGAAGATCGACCAGCGCTGGACCGGCGAGGCGAAGAAGAAGATCATGGAGACGCGCCGCACCGGCACCCACAACCTGGTGCAGGCGATCGTCGGTCTCGAGCAGCGCCCGTCGGTGCTGGTCAACCAGTCGGCCGTCGGCTACTACGGGGACCGGGGCGATGCGGTCGTCGAGGAGTCGGACGGGCCGAGCGGCGACAGCTTCGACTCCGAGGTCGTGCGGGAGTGGGAGCGGGCGGCCCACGAGATCGACGCCACGGGGGTGCGGCTGGCGATCCTCCGCAGCGGCCAGATCCTCGACGCCAAGGGAGGCATGCTCGGCGAGCTGCTGCCGCCCTTCAAGCTCGGCGTCGGCGGGCCGCTGGCCGGCGGCTCCCAGTACATCTCCTGGATCCACGCCGACGACGAGGTCGGGCTGATCCTCTGGGCGCTCGACAACGACGAGGTCAGCGGCGTCCTCAACGCGACGGCGCCGCATCCCGCCACCAACCGCGACTTCTCGAAGGCGCTCGGGCGGGCGCTGGGCCGTCCCGCCGTCGTCCCCGTCCCCGGCTTCGTCCTCGACCTCAAATTCGGCGGCGAGTTCGGCAAGGTGCTGAAGGGGGGCCAGCGGGCGGTGCCGGCGCGGGCGCTGGAGCTGGGCTACGAGTTCCATTTCCCGGACCTCGACGGGGCGCTCGCCGACCTGCTCTAGCCCAGCGCTTCGCGCACGGAATCGCGGAGCGAGCCGGAACCGGCTTCCCCGATTGCGTCGAGGAGCCGCTTCATTGCGGCCTGGCCCGAGTCGCTGCGGACCACGGCTATGTTGGCCGCTTCGACGATCGGTCGCGAGAAGCTGGGAGTGACGGGGGGTTCGAGGTAGGCGACGGTGGCGGAGTCCTCGGTGGCGCGGCGGGCATTGGCGCCGATCGTGGCGAGGTTCTCCCGGTTGCCGTCAGCGGCGGCGAGGCAGACGGCGCGAACTCGAACCGAGCCGGCGCGAGATCCCTCTCCGACCAGCTCCCGTTTAGCCCCAGCGCACAACGGCGCTTCGACGTAGACCGCCACGGTCGCCCCCGCCGCTACCCCCTCCTCCGCGCCACATCCCACGCCAGCGACCAGCAGGGCGCCGATCGCGGTGACCAGCGCAACCTTGGGAAGGAGACAAGAGGCATGGGTCCCCCACCTAGCCAAAGAACGCCTCGGCCTCCGCGTACAGCGACTCCGGCACCGTCTTCAGCTCGGCGGTGGCCTCGGTCAGCTGGACCAGCTCGATCTCGGTGCCGCGCAGTGCGGTCATCGTCCCCCATTCGCCCGCGTCGGCGGCGGCGATCGCGTGCAGGCCGAAGCGGGTCGCCAGGACCCGGTCGAAGGCGGTCGGGGTGCCGCCGCGCTGGACGTGGCCGAGCACCGTGGCCCGCGTCTCTTTGCCGGTCCGCCGCTCGATCTCTCCCTCCAGCCAGTGCCCGATCCCGCCCAGGCGGACGTGGCCGAAGGCGTCGTGCTTGTCCTCGTCCTGGGTCGGCACGCCGCCCTTCGGCTCGGCCCCCTCGGCGACGACGACGATCGGCGCGAAGTGGCTGGCGAAGCGGCGGCCGACCAGCTCGCAGACCTCCTCGACGTCGAACTGGCGCTCGGGGATGAGGATCGCGTTGGCGCCGCCGGCAAGGCCGGCGTGGAAGGCGATCCAGCCGGCGTGACGGCCCATCACCTCGACGATCAAGACCCGGTGGTGACTGTCGGCCGTCGTGTGCAGGCGGTCGATCGCCTCCATCGCGATGTTGATCGCGGTGTCGAAGCCGAAGGTGTAGTCGGTGGCGCTGAGGTCGTTGTCGATCGTCTTCGGCACCCCGATTACCGCGATTCCGTGTTCCTCGTGGAGGCGGGAGGCAGCCCCCAGCGTGTCCTCCCCACCGATCGCGATCAGGCCCTCGACCTCGGCCGCGGCCAGGTTCTCGGCGATCCGCGCCGGCCCTCCGTCGACAGCGAAGGGATTGGTCCGCGAGGAGCCGAGGATGGTGCCCCCACGCGGCAGGATCCCGCGCACCTCGGGCACGCCGAGCGGCTGGCTATCCGCCTCCAGCGGGCCGCGCCAGCCGTCGCGATAGCCGACGAACTCGTGCCCGTGGTTGCCGGCCCCCTTGCGGACGATCGCCCTGATGACCGCGTTGAGGCCGGGGCAGTCGCCACCGCCGGTGAGCACGCCGATCCGCATCGGCCCAGCTTAGAAGCTGCCCGGCACCGGCGTAAGAGGATAGGTTCGGGAGGAACTCACGAGGAGGAAAGATGAACGAGCAGCCCGATCTCA
>Ga0209624_10001811_pt1 | contig 16365 bp, 17 predicted proteins | sample JacPinW_OM2H0_O1_FD_188565 | JGI IMG/M metagenome (GOLD analysis project Ga0209624, IMG submission 188565) | Forest soil microbial communities from Algoma, Ontario, Canada - Jack Pine, Ontario site 1_JW_OM2H0_O1 (SPAdes) (version 2) | ecosystem: Environmental > Terrestrial > Soil > Boreal...
CCACCCTCGCGCGAATCACGGAAGACACGCCTGGCGCGACCGAGCGGGAAGAGCCTACCTATCAGACTGCGCCGGACCAGCACGCCCCGCGGCCACGGGTGCTGCTGCGGAGATGGGTGAGCCGCGGGGCGAAATCGACTTGCTAATTCTTTTTCGGTTTGTCGCCGCCAATAAACACGGCGCTCGTCCGCCGCGACGCGCCGCTGGCCGGCTGTTCGGCGGCCGAGGGCGCGGCAGGAGTTGGGAGCGGAGCTTTCTTCGCGCCCTTGGGTAGGTTTCCTTCCGGAACCGTGATGGGCTCAAGCATCGCCTCGATCTCAGGGCGCCGGGATTCAAACCACGGAGGCAGCAGGAGGCTGGTTCCCAGTTGATCGGCCGGTTCGTCCACCGCGAAGCCGTTGGGAACAGTGGCCGCGCATTCGACCAGGATCCCGCCCGGGCAGCGGCAGTACACCGAATGGAAGTACATCCTGTCCTTGATCTCGGAACAATCGGTGTAGCCGAGCTCGTCGTAAATCCCCTTCTGCTCGGCCAGCTTTTCGTCGTTTTCAACTTCAAGCGCCATGTGGTGAGCCGTGCCAGCGCCAAAAGTCCAGCTCCCGGCCGGGCGGTCCGGCTCGTGGACCAGGGTCACTGTGCGTGCGGCACCGCCGTCGCCAACCTCGAACCGATGATAGTGGCCTTCGGTGCCGGTCTTGCGGAAACCGAGGGCGTCGACGAAGAAGCGTTCGGTCTCGGCAACCTCCCTGACCGACAATACGGGACCATGAAATCCGTGGGTGGTAACGTCGGCGCTGACCTCTTTGGTGGTCCAGCCCGTGCGCTTGTCCGCATTGTCTTCGATTACTTCCAGCTGGATTCCGGAGGGATGGTTGAAGCGAATGAACTTTTGCCCGAAACGCTCCTGAATCCCGGTGTGTTTCACTTTATGGCGATCGAACTGTTCGACCCAGAATTTCATTGAGCCTTTGGGCACGGTGTAGGCGGTGGACTGAACTTGGCCGGAACCGGGGCGGCCCTTTACGCGTCCATAAGGAAAGGTGGTGTACACGGAGCCGGGCTCCGCGTTCGCGTTGGCATAGTACAAATGATAGTGGGCATAGCGGCCATCAAACAGGACGGTTTGCTTGATCATGCGCTGGCCGAAAACCTGCGTCTGGAAGTCGATGTCTTCCTGCGCTCCAGCGACACATACGGTCATGTGATGGATACCCTTTACCAGAGACATGGTCCTTTACCTCCGCCGGGAGTTTAGCACAGATGGATTTGCACCCCCTTGCAGCAGCCACATCGCGGGTCGGTGCGCGCCGCGGCGTGCCGTTTAGGGACTGCAAGGCCCGGATTCTATCCAATGAGGCCGAGTCTTCGCAAGATATGATGATTCGACGCCGTCTTTTGTGATAAAAGTTGAGTTCACTCAGGAGATTGCCACGCCGAGCCACGTTTTCGAGGGGAGTGCCATGGGTAGGTTCAATCGAATCAAACTCGCCGGGGGTCTAGTTGCGCTGCTGTTACTGGCAACGCTTGCGGGCCGGCCAGCAAGGGCGCAACAGGATCCATCGGGATCCTGGTCGCCACGATTTGACGAGGATTGGGAGGAGCGCATCCCGGGCCCTGAAATCGGCGATTACCTGGGGATACCGATCAACGAGGCCGCAAGGATGCGTGGCGACAGCTGGGACGCGACGCTTGTGGAGCTGCCCGAGAACCAATGCCGGGCACACGGATCGGATTACGGCTGGCGCGGCCCCTCGAATCTGAGCATCTGGAAGGAGGTAGACAAGGCCTCGCAAAAAGTCATCGCCTATCACACGCATCTGTCGGCCTACGGCGCCGAACAAACGATCTGGATGGACGGGCGTCCGCATCCTCCCGATTACGCTCCGCACACCTGGGCGGGATTCTCCACCGGGAAGTGGGAAGGCGATATCCTGGTGGTGACAACCACGCACCTGAAGGAGAACTGGCTACGGCGTAACGGGTTGCCCCGCAGCGATCAGGCGACGGCTAGCGCCCATATCATGAGGCACGGAAACTATCTGACGGTGGCCGCAATGACCTACGACCCGGTGTATCTCACTGAGCCGTTCATGCGCACCAGCGACTTCGTGTACAACCCTCAGCAGCAAATGGCTCCATGGCCTTGCGAGTCGGTGGACGAAGTGGACCGGGCGGCCGGCGTAGTTCCGGCCCACTTGCCGGGACAGAACGCGTTTCTCAATGAATTCCCCGCCAACTACGGGATACCGCCGGAAGCGACCCGGGGTGGCGCGGAGACAATGTACCCGGAGTACAAAATTAAAATGAAAACAATGACGACGCTGCCGCGTCCGGTGAAGAAAGTCACAAACCGATGAGGACCCTCGCGAAACAAGCGTTTGAGTCCCCCAGACATCCCGGTCTCGTCATCCTGCTGCTTGCGACAGCGATCCTGGCAGGACTTGCGGGCTCGGCCAGTAGCGTAGCGGCCCAGGCCAATAGCGCCGGGGCGCGTCCGAACCCGGCTGATGCAGAGATCCACGTTCTGCCGGTACAAGGCAACGTGTACATGCTGGTCGGGGCCGGCGGCAATATTACCGTGCAGGCCGGTGATGACGGCGTGTTGCTGGTCGACGCCGGGCTTGCCGGTACCAGCGACAAGGTTTACGCGGCGATTCAGTCCATATCCACGAAGCCGATTCGCTACATCATCGATACTCACGTCCATGCAGACCATGTCGGCGGCAACGAAGCGCTCGCGAAACTCGGCAATACGATCGCTGGTGGAAACGTCGTCGGCGACATTGGCGCAAGCGCAGGAAATCAGGCGACGGTGATCGCGGCACAAGAAGTGCTCGACCGAATGAGCGTGGCCAACGGCCAACAACCGGCGATACCGCAAGGCGCCTGGCCGACGGAAACTTATACGACGCCGGAAAGAAAGCTTTACTTCAACAACGAGGGCGTCTTGATGATTCATGTCCCGGCTGCGCACACCGACGGCGACACCATGGTGTTCTTCCGCCGGTCCGATGTAATCAGCGCGGGCGACATTTTCGTAACCACCGGTTACCCAATCGTGGATCTGGCGCGTGGCGGCAACATCCAGGGTGTCATTGACGGACTGAATCGCATCATCGAGCTATCCATTCCCGCCGACGAGCAGGAAGGCGGCACGATGATCATCCCCGGGCACGGAAGGCTGTGCGATGTGGCCGACGTGGTCTTCTACCAGGAGATGGTTACGATCATCAGGGACCGGATCCAGGACATGGTGAACAAGGGAATGACGCTCGAACAGGTGAAGGCGGCCAAACCAACGCTCGATTACGATCCGCGGTATGGCAAGAGTACGGGTTTCTGGACGACCGACATGTTTGTCGAGGCGGTGTACAAGAGCCTGAGCCCGAAGAAATAGGTGGCGAGAGGCGGACCGGAGAGGGACTTTGCGGATTCTAGGAGGAGACCCAATGAAGCGCACAGTTTTGATTTTGTTCATCGTGGTCGCGGCGTCAATGGTTGGCACCAGGGCGTACGCGCACCACTCGTTCGCGGCCACATATTTCGTGGACCAGGAAGTAACCGTGGAAGGCACACTCACCCAGTTCATGTACCGCAATCCGCACTCGTTCGTGAAGGTGGATGTCCCGGATCCCAAGGGCGGACCGGCGCAGACCTGGTCGGTTGAGTGGGGCGGCGGCGCGCAGCTGACTCAGGAGCATGTGACGCGCGACACTCTGAAGCCGGGCGATCACGTCGTTGTCACCGGAAATCCCGGTCGCGATCCTTCCGAGCATCGAATTCGCCTCCACAAGATCGTGCGGCCGTCCGATGGATGGAAGTGGGAAGGCGTGATTATGTAGGTGGCTGTACTTCGCTCGGTTCACCGAGCGAGGAATGGGTCACACACCGTCGGGCCAGTCGGGGGGACAAGGATGAATTGCGGAATTCTTCGAAAGATCAGTGCGCCGCTCGGAATGCTGGCGCTGGTGTCGCTGGTAGCAGCGCCTCATGCGGGGGCCCAGGGCGGAGGTCCGGTCGGACCGTCCGTGTTCAATCCCCCGGCGCCGCCCAAGATGAACCCGCGAACCGAGGAACCGCTGGACCTGACCGGCTATTGGGTTTCGGTCGTCACCGAAGACTGGCGCTACCGGATGATCACTCCGGACAAGGATGATTTTCCTGGAGTTCCTCTGAATGCCGAGGGGCGCCGAATCGCTCATGAATGGGATCCCGCAAAGGACGAGGCCAGCGGTGAGCAGTGCAAATCCTACGGAGCGGCCGCGATCATGCGCGTGCCCACACGCCTGCATATAACCTGGATCGGCGACTCTACCTTGAAGGTAGAAACCGATGCCGGGATGCAGACGCGCGAGTTTCATTTCGATGCAGCGCCGCCAGCAAACGCCACGCCTTCCTGGCAAGGCTACTCGGTCGCGAGTTGGCAGGGATTACGGCCGCGAGGATTTGTGCTGCCGGTGGTCGCAGGATCCGGAGGAGCGCGGCCCGGTCAGGAAGGCTATCTGTCGGTCACCACGACCGACCTGCGCCCGGGATACCTTCGCAAGAACGGACTTCCCTACGGAACAAAGACGACAGTGGAGGAGTACTTCGACAGCTTTACCGAAGCCGGAATCACCTGGCTGGTCGTGACCACCGTCGTGACCGACCCTCAGTACATGGATTCTTCTTTCATCACCAGTTCACAGTTCAAGAAGCTTCCAGACGCCACGGGCTGGAATCCCACTCCGTGCACAGCGAAGTAGTACGGTGCGCAACCAGCAGGCCGATGACGGGTCTCGCAAGGACGATGCATGTCGATCGATAGTTTCCTCCAGTGGCTCTCCAATACGCAATTCAGCACGTATATGCGTGAGTCGACCTGGGGCGAACCGATCGTCGAATCGATTCACGTCCTGACGCTGACGCTTTTTCTGGGATTCGCGGTGATGCTCGATATGCGCCTGCTGGGAGTGATTCTGAAGCGGCGGCGGATGTCCGAGGTGCTCGCGCAATTCAATCCCTGGCTCTTTGCCGGCTTCGCGGTGATGATCGCAAGCGGAGTGCTGCTGTTTTCCGCTGATCCAGTTTCGTTCTACAACACGCATCCTCCCTTCTTCAAAATCAAGATGATCATGCTCGTGCTGGCCGGGCTGAATGTGCTGGTCTTCAACGCGACAATCGGACGCAAGGTCCGAGAGTGGGATCTGAACCCGACGACACCGGGGGCGGCAAAAGCGGCAGCTATCGTGTCGATCGTGCTCTGGGTTCTGATCATCGCCGCAGGACGCGCGATTGCCTATGTGTTGCCGCCGCCATGAGCGGTGCCAGGAGAGCGAACCGGAATGATTAGATCGCTGCTGCTGAACTTTTGCCAGTGGTGCAACAGTTCGTGGTGGGGCCACGGGATTCGCGGTTCCACGTGGCTGTTTCCATTCGTAGAGATATTTCATCTGCTTGGCCTGGGGATACTCGGCGGAACGGTCCTGATATTGAATTTGCGGTTGATGCGGCTGGCTTTCAAGACCGAATCGACCGCAGAGCTGGCCGCAGAAGTGAGGCCATGGATGCTCGGGAGCCTGGCGGTGATGCTTGTTTCCGGATTCCTGCTGTTCTCGACGGAAGCGGTGAAGATGTACGGGAACTGGGCATTTCAATTCAAGATGCTGTTCTTGCTCCTGGCGGTGATCTATACGTTTACGATTCATCGCAAGGTGGTGCTCGGGGACGACGGGCTGCGGTTCGGGCCCGCGGTTCGGGTCTGTGTCGCGATTGTGTCGCTGGTGTTGTGGTCAGGCGTGGGGCTCGGGGGCCGCGCGCTCGGATACGTAACGACATCGGTCGGTTCGGTGAGCGAGTTGTTAAGGTAAGGCAGCTACCTAAGGTTGGCTTAAATGTTCCTCGCGCACCTCATGCTGCAGGGACTTCCAGAAGCGATTCCGGTAAATCCGATCGCGCGCTGGGTCTGGGTATTTCCGGTCGTCGAGTCGATTCACATCTGCGGATTCACGCTGCTGGTCGGGACTGTCACGTTGCTGGACTTGCGTCTGGCTGGTCTCTGTTTTCGCGAGCAGCCCGTTTCGCAAGTGGCAAAGAATCTCGGTCCCTGGACAAACGCAGGAATACTGATCCAGTTGATTTCCGGCTTGTACCTTTTTTCTGGAGACCCGGGTGAATACGTGCAGGTCGAGGCATTCCGCAGCAAGATGTTTCTGCTCGTGCTTGCTCTGATTTTTCACTTCACGGTTATCCGGAGAGCGACGGCTGCGGCTCTGGATTCCTCTGCGCTGGGTTGGCGCAGACCTGCGGCGCTGGTCTCCCTGGGGCTCTGGGTAAGCGTGCTCGTGTGCGGCCTGTGGATTGGAAATCTGTAGCGGTTCCGACCAGGACCGCTACCTGGGGGAGGCGTATCCGGCATGTCCTTGTTGAGCTTCTGCCAATGGCTTAGCCAGACGCCGTTCAGCATTTGGCTGCGCGAATCACCTTACCCCTACCCCGTGCTTCTCATGATTCACGTAATCAGCATTGCCCTGTTCGGGGGCATGGTGGTCACAGGGAATCTGCGCGTGCTGGGAAAGACCATGCAGGATGTGCCTGTCTCGCGGGTGATCAGCCAATTCCGCGCCTGGAAATGGGTTGGATTTGCGATTCTGCTTGCGACGGGCTCGCTGGTTGCCATGTCCGACCCGCTGGAATATTACGACAACATCATGTTCTGGATTTCCCTCGGCGTGCTTGCGGTTGCCGGATTGAACGCCGCGATCTTCCGCTACGGCATCTATCGCAGCGTGGCCGCCTGGGACCAGGCACCGGTCGCACCGGCCAGCGCCAGGCGCTGGGCCGGCGTATCACTGTTCCTGTGGATTGCGCTGATCTTTGCCGGGCGGGCGACGGCGTTCTTCTAGCGCACAGGCGGTACGTCGAGCCGGACGGCGATGCCCTCCAGCTCCGGCTTGACGGCAGGATAGTATTTCATCACCAGCGGATCGTGCCCGGGCACGATGTGATTGGGCGAATCCGCCAGCCTGTAGAGCAGGCTGAACCCCTCCAGCATCTCGGCGACGTTATACACAATCGGAAATGGACGTCGCTGTTCGAAATTTGCGTACAGGTGCGCGGCATCGGAGGCGACCACGACCCATCCGCGGCGCGTCCAGACCCGCACAATCTGCAACCCCGCCGAATGACCGCCGACACGATACAGCCTAAGTCCCGGCACGAGTTCGGTATCTCCGTCGTGGAACACGGCCCGGTCGGCATAGATATGTCCCAGCATCCGCTGGATATTTTCAAGATCAAATGGGCTGCGAAGCATCTGGTGGCACATCGACCGGCCGGTGGCGTAAGCCATGTCGCGGTCCTGGAGATGAAAACGCGCTCGCGGCAAACGGTCCAGATTGCCGGCGTGGTCATAATGCAGATGGGTCACAATCACGTCGGTGACCTTGTCGGGATCGACCTCCACCAGGCGGAGGGACTCGGCAGGACACCGCAGCCACTCGCGCCTCCGGCGCAGGGCGGCCTCTTTCCCAAAACCCGTATCCACAACAAAGGTGCAATCGCTCCGGCGCACAACCCAGACGAAATAGTCCAGGTCGGAGGCGAACTCGTGAGGATCCCCCAAAATAAAGTTCTCGCCAGAATGCCGGTTGCCCAAATGCGCATACCGGAGGGCCAACACTTCAAAAGGTTCGATCGGCACGGCTACCTCGCACGCTTCCCTGCTCCGCCGTGCGCGCAAGTCGCGGGCGGAACGTCAATTGTGAGAGGGCGCTATCATAGGGCATAATGCGGCGTCGGAGAACGTCTATCCGCCGGAACGAGCGACACGGTATCGAGGTTGGCACATTCCCGGCGTGAGTGTCCTTGATCAGGCAGACGCGGCCACCTAGAAAGAGGAAAGACGCATGGCGAAGGAACCGGTCGGCTTTGTGGGAGTCGGAAGAATGGGCGCGCGGATGGTGCGCCGTCTGATCCAGGCCGGCTACCCGGTCACGATATTTGACTCGAGCGCCGACGCCATGGCGCCGCTGGTGGAACTGGGTGCCAAACGCGTCGACTCACCGGCCGCCGTGGGATCGGCTGCGGAGATCGTGTTCGCGAGCGTGCCGACGCCGCCGATCGTGCAGGCCGTGGCTCTGGGCCCGAAAGGGGTTGTGGAAGGCAGCCGCGTGAAGATTTTTGTTGACGTATCAACGACGGGAGCAACGGTTGCGCGAGCGGTGGCCGAAGGCCTGGCTACGAAGGGAATTCAGGCGGTCGACGCACCGGTGAGCGGCGGGATCACCGGGGCCGAAAAAGGGACGCTCGCCGTGATGGTCTCCTGCCCCGCCGATGTGCTTGCGACGCTGAAGCCGGTGCTCGAGGTGATTGGAAAGATTTTCTTTGTCGGCACGCAGCCAGGCCAAGGCCAGACCATGAAGCTTCTGAACAATCTTTTGTCGGCGACGGCAATGGCGATCACTTCCGAGGCTGTAGTGATGGGCGTGAAGGCCGGTCTTGATCCATCGCTGGTGATTGACGTCTTCAACGCCGGAACCGCGCGAAACAGCGCCACGCAGGACAAGATCAAACAACACGTGATCTCACGCTCGTTCAGTTACGGATTCGGTATCGGGCTGCTGAACAAGGACATCCGGCTCTGCATGGCCGAAGCCGACGCGTTCGGCGTGCCAATGATCGTAGGAAGCGCGGTGAGGCAGTTGCTATCGATTGCGACACAAACCGAAGGGCTCGACGCCGACATGACGGCAATGGCCAAGACCGTGGAGAGATGGTCGGGCGTGCAGGTTGGGGGGAAATAAGGGAAACCCGTGGACAGGGTCTCCGCAGCCACGCTGACGCACGCCGCGACCCTGTCGCGCAGGATTGCACAGGGCGCCCGTCAATTGACTGCAGCCGAGCTGCCGCGCGATGCGGTTGCGAAGGTGAAGATTTCTCTTCTGGACATGCTGAGTTGTGCGATCCAGGCGCGCGAGATTCCCCCGAGCAGACAGGCGATTGAAATCGCAAGCCGCGCGGCGGGCGGGAAAGCGGCGGTGATCGGAACGCCCTACCGCGTATCTGCCGCCGAGGCGGCATTCGCCAACGCGACACTTGCACACGGACTGGTGCGCGAAGACATGCACACCGGCTCGGTGAGCCATTTGGGGGTGGTCATCTTTCCCGCGCTGCTGGCCCTGGCGCAACAGAAGCCGGTGACAGGCAACGCATTCATTCTGGCAGCAGTCTGCGGTTACGAGGTTGGCGCAAGTCTGGGGCGAGCGCTGGTCGATCAAGATTTTGTGCGACTGTATCGTCCGACCGGGACAACCGGACCGATCGGCGGCGCAGTCGCTGGAAGCATGTTGCTGGGTCTGGACGAAGACGCAATCGTGAGCGCCGTCGGACTTGCCGCAAACACGACCGGCGGACTGAATGAATGGCCCTATAACGGCGGCGATGAGATGTTTTTTCACCCGGGATTTGCAGCCAGGAATGCGGTTACGGCGGTTGAACTTGCAGAACTCGGAGCCGTCGCATCGGAGACGGCGCTTGACGGGCCCTCCGGGCTTTTCGCCGCGCTGGGGCGAAGCGGGCGGGTCGCGAAAGTTACGCCGTTTTCGGGCCGCGAGTTGGAAATCATGTCCGTATATCACAAGCCGGCGCCCGCCTGTAATTACGCACAGACGGCCTGCCAGGCGGCGCTTGCGCTCGCAGCTGATCAGGGCGTCAACAGCCGCGACATTGTCCGGATCAAGATCAAGTGCTCGGCGGCAGCGATCGGGTATCCCGGCTGCAACTTCGCGGGCCCGTTTGAACGCATTCTGCAGGCGAAGATGAGCATCCTGTACTGCGTGGCCGCGACGCTGGCGCAGGCGAAGATTGACGAGGCGAACTATCATCTGCTGTCCGACCCCGAGCTTGCGCGCCTGATGGCTCGGACGACGCTTGAAGAAGATGCGGATTTCACCCAGGCCTACCCGGGCGAGCAGGGGGCGGAGGTCATCGTGACGCTCGGCAACGGCCAGACCCGCCGGCACAGGATGCGCGACCTGGTGCCCGCGAGCCCGAACCAGATTCGAGCCAGATTCCAGTCGGCGTCGGAACAGGCGTTCGGGGAGAAGACCACCGGTGCGATCGAGGCGTCGATCGACCGATTGGAAGCGCAGAGCGACGTAGGCATGCTGGGCGCCCTGTTGTCGCGATCTTGATCCGCAGCGATTCCCGGCAAGAGTAGGCACGGAAGAACACCCAAACAGGAGAGGACCACTGACATGGATAAGAAGACTTTCGATCGCGGGCGTGCAATCCGGAGCTCGGTGCTAGGCAAGGAGTTCGTGGACAATGCTTTTAACACTGCGGACGAATTCAACCTCCCTCTACAGGAACTGGTGACCGAATATTGCTGGGGCGCTATTTGGGGACGCGAAGAACTGCCCAAGAAGACGCGCAGCATGCTGAATCTGGCGATGATCAGCGCCCTGAATCGCCCTCACGAGCTGAAGGCGCACATCAAGGGAGCACTGGTGAACGGTGTGACACCGATCGAAATTCGGGAAGTCCTGTTGCAGGTGGCGATCTATTGCGGCGTGCCGGCGGCTGTGGACTCGTTCCGCATCGCGCGCGAGGTCTTTGCGGAGCAGAAAGAAAAAGCGCCCAAGTCCTAGCTGTTGAGGAAACCATGAGCGAACTGAAGAAGTACCGCCAGCTGATCGGCGGCCAGTGGACGGAGCCTGCGTCCGGTGTGTGGTTTGAATCGATGAATCCGTTCACGGGCGCGCCCTGGGCGCTCATCCCGCGCGGAGGCAAACAGGACGTGGACCGCGCGGTGGCCGCGGCAAAGGCTGCGTTTTACGACGGCGAATGGCGGAAGCTGACTGCCACGGCGCGCGGCGCCCTGCTTTCCCGACTGGGCGCTCTGATTACAGCCGAGGCGGGCAGGCTGGCCCAGATCGAGACCACCGACAACGGAAAGCTCATCGCCGAAATGCGCGGGCAGTTGACCTATATCCCGCAGTGGTTTCATTACTACGGAGGGCTTGCGGACAAAGTCGAAGGCCGCGTGCTTCCCATTGATAAGCCGGGCATCTTCAACTTCACACGTGAAGAACCCCTGGGAGTCGTGGCCGCGATTACGCCGTGGAACTCGCCTCTGCTGCTGGCCACATGGAAGCTTGCACCGGCGCTCGCCGCCGGCAATACAGTTGTCTGGAAGCCCTCGGAGTTCTCTTCGGTTTCAGCACTGGAGTTCGGTGAGTTGTTTGAGCGCGCCGGCTTCCCGCCGGGAGTCGTCAACATTGTGACCGGATTCGGCGCGGAAATCGGTGAGCCCCTGATCTCCCATGGCGATGTCGCGAAGATTGCGTTTACCGGCGGGGACAAGACCGGCGAGCACGTCTATCAACTCGCGGCGCGCGGTCTGAAGCGCGTGACTCTGGAGCTGGGCGGAAAATCCGCGAACATTGTTTTCGATGATGCCGACATTGACCAGGCGGTGAAGGGCGTCGTTTCGGGAATTTTCGCGGCCACCGGCCAGACGTGTATCGCAGGTTCGCGCGCCCTGATCCATCGCCCCATCCTTGATACGTTCGTCGAGCAGCTACTCGCCCTCGCCAAGACCGCTCGCATGGGCAACCCGCTCGATATGGGCACTCAGGTCGGACCGATTACCACTCGCCCGCAGTACGACAAGGTTCTCGACTACATCCGAATCGCAAAACAAGAAGGCGCGGTCTGCCGCCTGGGCGGCGCCCCCGCCCAGCGCCCGGAGTGCGGCTCCGGCTGGTTCGTCGAGCCCACGATCTTTACAGGCGTGAAGCCGGACATGCGGATCGCCCAGGAAGAAGTGTTCGGCCCGGTGCTCTCGATTATTCCGTTCGACACGGAGGATGAAGCCGTGCGTATCGCCAACGGAACCGTGTACGGTCTCGCTGCCGGAGTTTGGACTTCGAGCATCCGGCGCGCGCTCGTCATGTCTGAGCGTCTGGAAGCGGGAACGGTCTGGGTGAACACGTATCGGGCAGTGAGTTACATGTCTCCGTTCGGCGGGTACAAACGATCGGGAATCGGGCGAGAAAGCGGAATCGATGCGATCCGGGAATACCTGCAGACCAAGAGCGTCTGGATCGACATCGCAGGCAACGCCCCGAATCCGTTCATCATGAGATAGGTCTGGCGGAGGCGCACCACAGTGCGTGAGGAGATCACCGTAAAGTCCGCAGGCGGCCAGCAAGACATCGACGACGAAACCGTCGCATACATTCTATCGGCTCAAAGAGTTTTCGAGGATTTGAGCCAGGTCGCAGGGCAATTGGCCGGTCTGCTCGTGCTGGCCGCTGCCGGAGGGAAAAGCGCGACGCCGGACCATCCGATGCTTGGAGCAGCCGAGCGTCTGCAGCACTCTGCTACCGCGGAAATTCAAGGCTTGCGTCACGCGGGACGAGCGAGTGCTCACCGCGAGCACGTGTCGCAGGCGTCGGCGGCACTCGGATGCGCGCTATCCTGCGCTCGAGGCTACCTTGGCCGGGCAGAGCACGGCACCGGCGTGAATGGGGTTCTGCATCCACTGCAGGCCGCATGCGACCAGCTTCGCCTTGCGGCCGCGGCTCTGCCGGGATTCCAGATGATCTCCTTCGAGCAAGCTTGCTGCGGGCCGCAGATTCCAACAACCGGGGTCGCGAGCGACGGTTGCGACGCGAGGCGGGCGAAGTGAACGCGTACTCGGTCTGGGCGATGGAATATGCACATGTGCCAAACTATCCGCTCAGCGGCCTGGTCTACGGCGCACACAACCAGGGACACCGGCGCCTGCCCTACAACTACATCGTGATCAAAGGGCAGGGTCATGTGGCAATGGTGGACGTCGGCTACAACCACAAAGCCTACGGTCAGGTTCTCGCCGAGACCTTCGGTGTGCAGGGGTGGCATCCTCCGATCGCTGTGCTCGCCGAATGCGGTCTGAGACCCGGCGACGTCAGCGAGGTATTTCTCACCCATGCGCACTTCGACCACATGGGAAATATCGAGGATTTTCCAAACGCCACCTTCTACATCCAGGAGCGAGAGCTGTCGAAATGGATTTGGGCCATGTCTCTTGAGCGACGATTCCGCTGGTTGAGGCTGGCTGTGGATCCAGCCGACATTCTCCGCACGGTCGAGCTCGCGCGAGATCACCGGCTTGTCTCGGTCGATGGCGACCGCGACAACGTTCTGCCGGGAATCGACCTGCACGCTGCGCCTGATTCACACACGTGGGGATCGATGTACGTCCGGCTTCGCAACGACCTCCAGACGAACTCGACCGATAGTATGGTGTTTGCGGGCGATCTGGTTTACACCTACGAGAACTTGCGCGGCTGGAAACCGGAGGATCCCGAATACGTGCCCATCGGACTTGCCGTAGGGAGCCAGTTGAATCTCGTGATGACGACCGAAGCGATGGTGAAGTCCGTTGACGGAGACATCAGACGAGTAATCCCTTTCCACGAAGAACGCCTCAAGGAGCATTATCCTTCCCGAGCCACTTCCGCGGGACTGCGAATCACGGAACTCGCACTCGCCGATGGTGAGCCAAGCCGCGTCCGATAGACGGGCAGACGCGTGAAGTGTTAGACAGCGGCGGGACGCTGGGTCGTTCTCGGGCGCCCGATCCACCACCACAGCGACGTGCCCAGAATCGGGACCAGGCTCAACGACAGGAAGATCGCCGTGTACATCTCGCGGTCAAACCAGCGCCCGTAAATCGCCAGCAGAATCGCAACAACGGCGGACCAAGCACCGGACCCAATGCCGGCAACCATACCGGTTTCGTTGCGAGGGTATGCGCGAGCGCTCAGGTGCAGCGACGTAACGATAAATCCCACGGCGATAAACATTCCCCAGGAAAACAGGGCGAGCGCCGCGACCCATGAACTGGTTTTGGTCACAACCGAGGAGACCAGCGCCAGTACCGTGAGAAGTAGGTAGAGACGCACCGGGCGGGGTTCATCGCGGACAAACCGGTCCGCTACCCATCCCCAGAAGTAGTAGCCCAGTTCCCAGCACACCGCCGGAATCCAGAGAATCATTCCCAACCGCCCTTGCGTCAGGTGGAGCACTCGGCTCAGGTATAGCGGACAAAGATAGAGTGTAGGGCCAAGCGCCGCTCCTCCCAGTCCCATGCCCACAACCAAAAGCCAGAACCGTCGCTCCAGAACGTTGGGCCACGCAACCGTCGTAGTTTTTCGCTCCACAGCCCGCACCAGTGGCGGCCGGGCCACAAACCACCATACCAGGAGCCACAGAGCCCCGAGAACGCCGGTCCCGAGAAACGCAGCGCGCCACCCGAATCTCAGCGCAATGGGCGTGATCATCAGGGGCGCAAGAATGGCCCCAACCGATGCTCCGCTATAGGAAATCGCCATCCCGCGCGATTGGAGGCTTCGCGGAAGCGAATCTGCTGCGGTGCGCAGTCCGCCGGGGAACGTCGCGCCCTCTCCAAAACCAAGCAGTCCGCGCGCCACTGCAAAGCCCAGGAACCCGACAACCCAGGCGTGCGAGGCGCTCGCCAAGGTCCAGACCCCCACGGCGAGAAGCATACCGACGCGGAGCCCGATGTAATCGATTAGTGAACCCCACAGCGGATTTGCGACCATGTAGGCAATCGAAAAAACCGAGATCGCATCGGCGTAGGACGCTGCGCTCAGGTGAGTGTCCCGGAGAATCATGGGAGAAATCACCGCGAGCGCTTGGCGATCGATGTAGGACAGGCACGAGGCAGTCATCACCACGAAGACCGGGACCCACGTGCGCCAGCCGGATGCGCGCGGATTCGCGCGATCAGAAGACTGCGGAGTCGTGGTAGGAAGACCGCCTGGCATTCGGAGTCTTTCGCTGCCCTTCTGTGAAGAATCCGGAGTGTATCACGCACACTTCGCCTCGAGCAGAAGCATGGTACTGTCGCCGATGGCGGCCAGCGACCAGGCGGAATCCCGGAGGACCGCAAGGATGGACATCGCTGTTTTGCAACAATGGGTTGGAAAAACCCAGAGCGCATCGGATCAAGTAACCCCATATCCGATCGCGGCACTGGCAGCCACTCTCGATCAGGATCTAGCCGTTCCGGTCGCAAGCGACCCGATCCCGCCGCTCTGGCACTGGCTTTATTTTCTCGAGGCTCACAGGCAATCGGAACTGGGCGATGACGGGCACGCAAAACGAGGAGGCTTTCTTCCTCCTGTTTCCCTGCCCCGGCGCATGTGGGCCGGGGGACGGTTCGAGTTTCATGACCCGCTGCGCGTGGGCGAGACCTACACACGCACCTCGAGAATCGTTGCGGTACATGAGAAAAAAGGACGCACCGGCAACCTGATTTTTCTAACGGTTCGCCACGAAATCGGGAACCCCCGGGGGATCGCGCTGATCGAGGATCAGGAGCTGGTCTATCGCGACAATGCCAGGCCTGGACTTCCGGCTCCAGGGGCGTCAGCTGCTCCCGCAGATCCGAGATGGGAACGCGTGGTCAAGCCAAGCGATGTGTTGCTGTTCCGCTACTCCGCGCTCACCTTCAACAGCCACAGGATCCACTACGACCGGCGGTATGCAACTGAAACCGAAGGATATCCTGGTCTGGTTGTGCACGGACCGCTCGTTGCCACGTTGCTGCTGGACCTCGCGCATCGGCACATGCCCGAGGCGGACTTTGCGCGGTTTGAATTCCGCGCGGTCAGTCCGCTGTTTGATACTTCCCCATTCAAGGTTTGCGGCAGGCCGGAGAGCGACGGGAAAACCATTTCGCTTTGGGCCGCCGATGCGAACGGAGGCGTTGCGATGACCGCCATAGCCACGACGCTATAAGGCCTAGTCGTAATACTTTGGGGATTTTTTCAGCTTCGCGTTCGCCGCGTAGTCGTGCTCGATCCACAACTGGGTTTTCGTTTTCTTGACGTAATCCTCAATCATCGCCCGGCTGGCGAGGGATTGTTCCTTGCTGTATTCGAACGAGGGTATGCGGTTCAACTTCCGTTCCTCGGGATAATGATAGAGATCGCCCGCGAGCATCACCCGACCGGTCTTGGCCAGTTTCAGGATCAGCACCTGATGTCCCGGCGTGTGGCCCGGGGCGAACTTGATGATCACCCGGCCATCGCCGAACACGTCGTATTCGTCCGTCGTCAGCAGAATGGTTTTGCTGTTCTTGAGTTGGTCGTAGTTCTTGGGATCGGACAGCGCCGGCGGCTTGTCGGCAAACATTGCGTCCCGTTCAACCGGCCGCACGAGCCACGTAGAATCGGCAAACTGATTGGAGTTGGCCACGTGGTCTCCGTGGTAATGCGACAGGGCCAGGTAGGTGATATCGGAGGGAGCGTAGCCGATCTCGGCAAGCTGGGATTTTAGAGTTCTGGTCGAATAGAAGTATCCCTGGGT
>Ga0209624_10001812_pt1 | contig 16361 bp, 21 predicted proteins | sample JacPinW_OM2H0_O1_FD_188565 | JGI IMG/M metagenome (GOLD analysis project Ga0209624, IMG submission 188565) | Forest soil microbial communities from Algoma, Ontario, Canada - Jack Pine, Ontario site 1_JW_OM2H0_O1 (SPAdes) (version 2) | ecosystem: Environmental > Terrestrial > Soil > Boreal...
ACCGCGGCCTCGTGCGCATGGGCCCCCACTCGGCAGGCTCCAAAGCGCGCGTGCAGTGCGACGGGCTGATGATGGACGGGATCTCCCGCTCGGACACCTGGCCGGACATCCAGATCCAGAACCCCAACGTCGCCGTCGCCCACGAGGCCACGGTCGGGCGCATCTCCGACGACCAGCTCTTCTACATGGGCTCGCGCGGCTTCACCGAGGACGAGGCCGCGGCGATGATCGTCAACGGCTTCATCGAGCCGGTGACGAAGGAGCTGCCGATGGAGTACGCGGTCGAGCTGAACCGGCTCATTCAGTTGGAGATGGTCGGCAGCATCGGCTGATCTGGACGCCGATCGCCGGCGGCTGGCCATGCGCGTCCCGGTAGACACGATCGCTGCTCCGTTGTTCCCCACGGGGCTGCCGTGGGTCAATGCTCCGTCGGCGGGTGTAAGCACGCTCCAGCGGGGCAAGCCAATGCTGGTGGAGTTCTGGGACTTCTGCCGGCCGAACTCAATGCGCACGCTGCCCTATATGAGGGCTTGGCATGAGCGCTACAGCGCCGACGGGCTACGGGTGGTCGGCGTGCACTGCCCCGGCTTTCAGGTATCGCGCGAGGAGCAGGCGGTTAGGGACGCGGTGGCACGGCTGCAGATCGCCTACCCCATCCTGATTGATAGCGAGCTGGAGGTGTGGCAGGAGTACGAGAACATGGGCTGGCCGGCTCGTTACCTGTTCGATGGTCGCGCCCGCCTGTTCGACTACCACTACGGCGAGGGTGCGTATCTGGAAACGGAGCTGGCGATCCAGGAGCTGCTGGAGGTCGAGCGCGAGCCGCTTGCGCCGCTACGCCCCGAGGATGCCCCCGGCGTGACGCTCGCGGCACAGACGGCTGACCAAGAGGGCGCCTACTCGGGACCGTATGAGGCAGGCGGCGTGTGGGCGGTGCTTGACGGTGTTGGGACGGTGACGGTCAACGGCGGCGCGCCAAGCGGCGGTCGCGAACTGACTGTGGATCATCCCGGTGCCTACCCCCTGCTCGAGCACGAGCGGCATACCGCCGGCTATCTCGAGATCGAGCTAGGCACAGGCGTGCGCTGCCTTCTTACGTGCTTTACGCCCGGGCTAGCGAGCAAGACCGTCACTACATCGACGGTGCCGTAACGCCGCTAGCGCCGGTCCGCGATCTGTGCATGCGTGCGATCCTGCAGAAGCCGCTTGATCGTCGGTGGCCCGTCGTCGTCGACCACCACACACACTCCCGGCCAGTACGGGCTCTCACCGGGCTTGTCGGTAAGGAAAATCGGCGAATAGGTCCAGCTGCCGGTGTTCACCAGGCGCGCACCGTCACGTCCGCGCCACTCGTGCTGCGCGTCGCCCGTAAGCGGCCCGGCGCGATGCGTGTGGCCAAAGACGACGTATGCATCGCCTAGCTGAAGGCGCGCGGCAACCTCCCCCATTGCGCTCAGCCCCGCACGGCGTAGCTCGGTCATGGAGATGTCAGCGTGCAGCGGACCCACACCGGCACGGTTGAGAGCCGCGATCGCGACCGGGAAGGCCGCTGCGATCGCCGCGCCGCGCAGGAGCTGCAGGGCCTTTGTGTAACCGCGCAGGGGCCGCCCGCTTTCACCTCTGAGCGCCTGCCATGCGCTCATGGTCGCTGCGCCGTTGAGCGCGGGTCCCGTATGGGCGTCCCGTGCCACCGCATCCCGCCATGCGAACACCGGCGCGACGGTCGCCTCGTAGTCGCCCACACAGTCGAACGTGCTGGCCCGCCGACCCAGCAGTCGCGTCATCGCGCCCAAGCTCAGGCGCTCGAGCGTAGGGACGGTGAGATGGCAGTCCAGGTAGTGGCCGTGGGTTGCATACACGTCGGGACGTAGCCATAGGCCCGGATAGGCCACGCTCATGCGTGCAGGCGCAGCCCAGCCGGCGATCCGCTCGAGCGCAGGCGAGACCTCAGCGGGCTCGAGCAATTGCTCGACCCCGAGCGCCGGCGGCTGATGCTCGGCGCCGCGACGCGCAAGCCACGGTTCCACGAGCGCGTGATCGTGGTTACCCGCGACCATCACCAGCTCGCGCCCAGCGAGCGCACGCCCGAGATCCTCAAAGAACGGACGCGAGGCCAACATCACCTCGCGCATCGGCCCATGGCGCAGCTCGAGCACATCGCCCAGCAACACCACCCGATCGACGTCGGCCACCACGTCGAGCAGCGCCGTGCGTAGCTCGACCCGGCGCAGCAGGTCGGTGCCAGAGACGCTGCCGAGGTGCAGGTCGGAGACGATCAGCGTGCGCATTACTGGACGCGCGCGCTCATGCTGCGCGCACAGTCGAGCACCGGCGGCACCGCTCCTTCAGGGAGATCAGCCGGCCTCGCCGGCCGTAACGGCTTCGCGGATCTGCTTGGGCAGCATGAAGCGCACGTCCTCGCGGATCACGTCGAACTCCGATATGTCGGTGACCCCGCGGGCGCGGAAGAACTCGACGAGCTCGCTCACCAGCTCCTCGGGTGCGCTGGCTCCAGAGGAGATGCCAACCACGCGCCTGTCGGTAAGCCACTCCTCCTGAACCTCCCGCGCAGCATCGATCAGATACGCATCGGTGCCGCAATCATGCGCCACCTCCACCAGGCGTACCGAGTTCGACGAGTTGCGTGAGCCGATCACAAGCATCAAATCGCAGCGGCCTGCCATCTGCTTGACGGCCGCTTGGCGGTTGGTTGTCGCGTAGCAGATGTCATCCGTGCGGGGGCCGACGATGTTCGGGAAACGCTCGCGCAGGCGCGTGAGAATCGAGCTTGTTTCATCCACCGCAAGCGTGGTCTGGGTGACGTAGGCAACGCGCTCGGGATCGGCGAGCTGCAGATCATCGACGTCCTGCTCGTTTTGCACGAGCAGGATCTGGCCGGGGGCCTCCCCCATCGTCCCTTCCACCTCCTCGTGACCGTCGTGGCCCACGAGCACGATCGTGTAGCCATCCTCGGCGAAGCGCGCGGCCTCACGGTGAACCTTGGTCACCAACGGGCACGTTGCGTCGATCGTTCGCAGGCTGCGCTGCTCGGCTCCGGCGCGAACGCTGGGCGCAACACCATGGGCAGAAAACACGCACACCGCCCCCTCTGGCACTTCCGTCTGCTCGTCTACGAACACCGCGCCACGTGCACGCAGCTGCTCGACAACGTGCTTGTTGTGCACGATCTCCTTGCGCACGTACACCGGCGCACCGTGGATCGCGAGCGCACGCTCGACCGTCTGTACGGCGCGATCGACCCCTGCGCAATAGCCACGCGGCGCCGCAAGTAGCAACTTCTCGACAGTGTTGGCCACGCATGTCATTGTAGGGGGCTCCCCCGCTACGCTAAGCCTTCACAATGAGCCAACGCCACCTCGACAGGCTGACCCCGGTAGACGCCTCATTTCTGCATCAGGAGAGCAACGTCTCCCATATGCACATCGGCGGGCTCACGATCGTGGAAGGCCCTCCGCCGGAGATGGAGGAGTTTCTCGAACAGATCCGCCGGCGCCTGCATCTCGTGCCCCGCTATCGCCACAAGCTTGCGCACACAGCAATCGACAGCGGCCGACCGGTTTGGATCGATGACCCGAGCTTCAACCTCGACTATCACGTCCGCCACACAGCTCTGCCCGCCCCTGGCACGTGGGAGCAGCTTCAGGATCTGACCGCGCGGATCTTCTCCCAACAGCTCGACCGCTCGAAGCCACTGTGGGAGATGTGGTTGATCGAGGGCCTGGAGGATGATCGCTTTGCGCTGATCACCAAGACCCATCACTCGCTGATCGACGGCATCGCGGGCGTGGATCTGGCCACAGTGCTGTTCGACCTCTCACCAGACCCACCGCCGACGCAGTACACGGGCCGCCCGTGGCAGCCGCATCCGGAACCCGGCACGGCTCACCTGCTCGCCGCTGGGCTCGTGGGAGCACTGCGCGCGGGCGTGGCGCTGGCCGAGGGCGCGATCGACGCGCTCGCACATCCCGAGCGGGCCTTGTCTCACGCGCGCGAGGCAGCCGAGGGGGTTGGCGAGATCGTGTGGGCAGGCTTGAACCCTGCCCCGGAGACGCCGCTGAACGTACCGATCGGACCACACCGCCGGTTCGTCGGGGTGACCAGCCAGCTCGATGATTTCAAGACCGTGAAGAACGCTTTTGGTGCCACGGTCAACGACGTCGTGCTCGCGGTGGTCGCTGGTGCGCTGCGCTCGTTTTTGATCTCCCGTGGCAGGAACACCGCCGGCGTGGAGATGCGCGCGTTGGTACCCGTGTCGGTACGCACTGAGGGCGAGCACAATGAGGGCGGCAACCGCATCGTCGTGATGCGCGGACCGCTGCCGATTTACATCAGCGACCCGCTCAACCGCCTGCGGTTCGTGTCGAACGCGATGGACGGCCTGAAGGAGTCCAAGCAGGCACTCGGTGCGGAGGTGATAGCCGGTGCCCAGAACTTCGCCCCGCCGACGATCCTTGCGCAGGCTTCGCGACTGAACTTCTCCACGCGCCTGTTCAACCTGATCGTTACGAATGTGCCAGGGCCGCAGTTCCCGCTGTATGTACTCGGGCGCGAGATGCTGCACGCGATCCCCGTTGCGTTCCTGCCGGAGAACCATGGGCTGGCAATCGCCATCATGTCCTACAACGGGGAGATGAACTTTGGCCTGCTCGGCGACTTTGACGCGCTTCCGGACATCGGCTCGATCGGCGAGAACATCGCTGCGGAACTCGCCACGTTGGTGGCACTTGCGCGCGAGTCCGCGGCCGCGCCGGTTTAGCAGCGCGAAACACCCCCGCGCCTCGTCGAGCAGACGACCGTCGTTGATCCCGAGCGCCTGGGCTGACGCAGGTCGATATCAGCGGTGACATTCGACTGCCACGTCGAGCGCCACGCATACCGCTCGCATGCGGTCGTCGCTGACGACGACACGAACACCGCCGCACCAGCGATGGAAATCGGCTGAAGAGGTGCCTCTGGGCTTCTAGATCCAGTCGTTACGGCGGAAGGCCCAGTACAGGGCCGCGGAGAGCAGGATGATGAGCGCTGTGGAGAACCAGAACCCCCAGTGAGCAGCGAAGCCGGGATAAGGCACGTTCTGGCCGTAGAAGCCCGTCACCGCTGTGGGGACGGCGATGATGGCCGCCCAGCTCGTGACCTTCTTCATCACGAGGTTCATCCGATTGCCCTGGATCGTGAGATTCGTCTCGAGGATCGTGGTCACGAGGTCGCGTAAAGACTCCGTCCATTCAGTCGCCCGTAGGACGTGGTCATAAACGTCCTGGTAGTAAGGGGCCATCTGCTGATCAAGAACGTGCAGGTCGCGGCGCATCAGGGAGTTGACGACCTCACGCATCGGCAGCACCAGCCGCCGAAGAAGCACGAGGCTCTTGCGAAGCTCGAATGAGCGGCGCTGGACTTCAGAGTCGTGAGGCGCATCGTCGAAGAGCAGGTCCTCGAGTGCCTCGATCTCGGTATCGAGCGACTGGACCGCATCAAAGTGGCCGTCGACGATGTCGTCGAGCAGGCCCCAAAGCAGAAACGACACGCCGTTTTGGGCGAGCTCTTTCGATTCGTCCCAGCGAGCGAGCACCGAGTCGATTCTCGCGCCCTCATCTTGGCGAACCGTGACGAGAGCGTTCGTCGTTATGAACACCCCGATCTCGCTGGCGCTCAGCTCGCCCGACTCAATATCGAGCTTCACGTCATACGCGCTCATGAACAGATGGGAGTCATAGCGGTCCAGCTTGGGTCGTTGATGTTCGTTAACTGCGTCCTCTACCGCCAAGGGGTGCAGTCTGAGCTCCTCGGCGATCGTCGCCAGCTCTTCTTCGGTCGGCGAGCAGTAGTCCAACCACACATAGGCTCCCCCCTCCTTCAGGTACTCGGAGATGTCGGAGACTGGGAAGTCCTCGAGCGCGAGTGCGCCATCGCGGTAGAGCCTGGTCTTCGCCATCGGGCCACGATACGGCCCGCCTCGGATCGTGCAACGCACAGCGCTAGCGACGGCGAGGGGTACTGCCGCAGTCGGGGTAGTCGTCAGGCGGTGTGCGTTCCGGCTCTGGCAGCTGCCAGAGCCGAGATCTCGGCGCAGCCACGCCGACAGCCCAATCGTATACCACGGTATACTGCGAGTATGGCGAAGGTTATGGTGTCGATGCCGGACGATCTCCTGAGCGAGGTCGATGCTGAGGCGACTCGTCTCGGGACGTCTCGCAGCGCGGTGTTGCGCGAGTTCGCCAACTCCGCGCTGCGCAGGCGCCGCACAGATCGTGCAGCGGCCATCGACAGGCTCCTGCGGCAGGCTGCACGGCATGGCGGCGCGGCCGCAGAGCGGGTGAAAGCCACAAGGCCATAACGTGAGCACGCTGCTATTGGATGCCAGCGTAATCCTCGCTGCATTCGATTCCGACGACGAGCTGCATGCACCGTCCCAGGCGCTGCTCGCTGATCCCGATGTGACGCTCACCACCCTCGATCTCGCCCGATCTGAGGTGGCGAACGTGGCAGTTCGGGGTTGGCGCGAACTCGGGCGTGTCGCCCCATTGCTGGAAGCAATCGACCGGATCTCTGGCGACGGTGGGGTCGTAGCGTCTACAACGAGCTTGCTCAGTCGTGCGGCAAAGCTCGCAGATGAGCACACAATCTCCGTGTACGACGCGGCCTATGTAGCGGCGGCTGACCAAGGCGGCGGCACGTTGGTCAGCTGCGACATTCGCGACCTCGTGAGTAAGGGGCTGGCGAGTAGTCCCGCGAGCGTAAATGAGGAGTCGCCTCCCCCCGACGGGAGCAGTACCGAAGTCCAGCCATAGCCGGCTCGGCAGTCGGTTTGTTTGCCGACTAGAAAAGTGGGCGAAACTTGGCTGTGCGCAAACCACGCGCTGATGGCGGCGCCGACGGTAGCAGTCGGCTGATGTCGCAGTCGGCGGGTGTCAGGCAGCTGCGCGAAGGGCTCGATGCTCCCATTCTTGGGATTCCAGAGCGGGAACGAGCGCATCGTCGTATCAGCGGGCCCTGAACCTTGGGACGGCCTACAACCAGACTGCGCTCTGCTGCCGGCGTCCGGGCATATGGAGCCCTGATGGACCAAGGGTCCGCAGCCGCGCGTACATCTGTGCATGCTGACCGTAGCTGAGGCCGCCGACCGTGTCGGCAAGAACCCAGAGACGATCCGTCGCTGGATCCGCTCGGGGCGCCTGCCTGCGCGTCGTGTCGGGCACCGTCACGCGATCGAGGATCAGGATCTGCCCTCGATTGAGGATGAGCTTCCCGATGGCTGAGCTGCCCGATGCTTGGCAGGTCGGCGATGACGGAAAACCAGCTGGGTTGCTGCGCTGCATCGGTCGCGTAGCGGCCACTGACGGCCATGCTCGCCGTCGATGCGTCCGTGGCAGTCGCTGCGTGCCACACGCCGATGGGCTTCGCGAACCTGCGAGGACACGACCTGGTCGCGCCACAACTCATGCTTGTCGAGGCGAATTCGGTGCTGCATGAGATGGCATGGCGAGAAGAGATCACCAAGCCTCGCGCCGGAATCATGCTCGATCGCCTACTCAAGGGTCCGGTTAAGGTCCGCACGCCTGATTCGGGCCGCTTGGCGTGTGGCTGATGAACTCGGCTGGGCGAAGACCTATGACGCGCAGTACGTCGCTCTGGCAAGGATGCTCGACTGTCGGCTTGTGAGTGTCGATGAGCACCTGCTCCGCGGAGTCGCACGGCTCGGCGTTGCTGTGCGACCTCGCGAACTCTGACCGGCGGCGCAGCGCGAGCGGTGCCGCAGCGGTTTGTTTGCCGACCAGAAAATGGGCGAAACTTGGCTGTTACGCAAACCAGACGGCGATGGTTGCGCCGGGCGGTCGCAATCGACTGACGAAGCTCGCGGCCCCTTCCAGGTCTGCGTCAGTCTTGGGCGGCTGCTGTAGCGGCCGGCACATCAAGGTTCGCGCTGGCGGCTGCACGCTTCATCTCGATTGCGCGGTGTGCGCCCTGGGAGAGCAGCATTGCGCTGTCGGCCAATTCGCGGATGGACTCTGGGGTCGCGTCTACGAGCCCGTCCGCGCGGGCGATCTGCGCGACATCGCGCTTCCCGTTCGATGATTGCGACCCGTTCTCCATGCCTTGAGGGTACCTCACGTCGCGCGATTTCTCGCGTCTTCGATCCGAGTGGCGAGCAGCCGCGCGAACGGCTCGATGTCGCCGTCGCGCGAGATGAGCACTGGTGCCACGGCGCTGTCGTGGCCGGTCATGTCTTTGTCATCCGCGAATTCGACAGCTGGGAGTCCCAGCGACCACAGTGCGGCCGAAAGCGCCACGAACGCGGTGCGATGGTTCCCATCGGCAAAGGGATGTACGCGGAGGATGCCTGCATAGAGGGCGGCTACGACTCGTGTCTGCTCAGTGATTCCAATGTCGTGCCGATCGAACTGAGGCGTGCTGCCGTTGAACGCGGTGCACACCTCCGCGAGATCACGAACCAAGGCGTCAGGTGCAGTGCCTTCGATCTGGCGCATCCGGCCACCATCCGTCACCACCCCGAAGAACGCGCGCTCTCGACGGAAACGCCCGCCACGTGTCCTCCGGCGAGAGGCGGTCGGTCTTGTAGAAGCGAGAGTCTTCGTTGTCGCGGTAACGCGGGTGCCCAGATTCGTCCACCGGCCGAGGATGCCAAGCGTTGCGGACCCCTGGCGCATTCCGCACGCGACGGCTCGTGCCGGGGTTCGCGCACAAGCAAGAAAAGTGGGCGAAACTGCTCGGCGCGCAAACCATGCGCTGATAGCGGCTCCAGCTTTTGGGATCGACTGAGGCCGCTCGCCCCGCCTCTGCAGCCAGCGACCTTTCCAGCTCGATCAGCTCGCATCGTAGGGTGGCGGCAAAGGGGTCGCCTGGGCTCCCGAAGGGAACTTGACGCCCGCCCCTTATGTACATATACTTGTCGGACATTCCTGGGAAGGCCAAGGGCACCCGATGAGCACTATCAGTATCCGTGATCTACAGCGCAATACAAGTGGCGTCGTCGCTGACGTCGCCGATTCCAAGCACACCGCCCTCGTCACACGACACGGTGAGCCCATCGCTGCGCTGGTGCCGATCGATGCCCAGGATCTCGAGGACTATCTTCTCTCGAAGGTTCCGGGCTTCGCCGAGGACATGGCCGCCGCCGATCAGGCTCATGCAGATGGCGAAGCGCGCTCAGCTGTTGATGTGTTCGCGGAGCTTGACGCGCAGGACGCTGGGCAATAGCGCCTACGCGCAGGAAGCTGGGTCGTCGTAGATGACGGACCCTCTGAGCAACATCGAGCTTGCTCCGCGCGCGATCCGTGACCTGAAGAGCCTGGACCGCCAGACCCGAAAGCGTGTGGAGCAGGCATTCCAAGCGCTGGGGGCGGGTGCCGAGAACCTCGACATCAAGCCAGTGGCTGGACACGCCCCCTGGCGTCGCCTGCGCGTCGGCGAGCACCGTGTGCTCTACCGCGAACTCGCCGCCGACGCCGACGCACGCTATCTGGTGGCACGAGTCATCGACCGTCGCGACCTACACCGCGCTATCGACAAGCTCTGAGCCCAGGCCAACAACCTGGTTTATTTGCCGGCCAGAAAAATGGGCGAAACTGCTCGGCGCGCAAACCATGCACTCATCGTGGCGGAGGCGGTTGGTATTGCTTGACGCGACCCACTCGGCTACAGCGAACACGAACAATCAGGAGGTGCCATGCGGAAGCTCGTACTGTCGATGGGGGTGTCGCTCGACGGGCTGGTTGCCCGGCCGGGACGCCTCGGGGCGGGCGGCTGGGGACTCCCGCCCGATGATCCCGCGCTCAAGGAGCGCAAGCTCGGATGGATGCACGATGTAGGCCTGCATCTCATGGGGCGCAACACCTACGAGGAGATGGCCGAGTTCTGGCCGATCTCCGACGACTCCTATGCGGCACCCATGAACGCAATTCCCAAGGTTGTGTTTTCCCAGACGCTTGAGCGCGCCGAGTGGGCGGACTCACGGATCGCACGCGGCGATCTGGCCGAGGAGATCGCCGAGCTAAAGCGCGAGCCGGGCAAGGATATGCTCGCTTGGGGCGGCGCCGCGTTTGCCCAGTCGCTCAGCAGGCTCGCGCTAGTTGACGAATACCGGCTGATCCTGCAGCCCGTGGCGCTCGGGCAGGGACTTCCCCTGTTTGAGGGCCTTACCGCGCCGCTGCGGCTCGAGCTCGTCGATGCCCAGACATACTCCACCGGCGCGGCGCTGCACATATACCGCCCCCGCTCCGATTCAGCGTGAAGATCTGCGTGTACGACGCGGCGTATGTAGCGGCGGCTGACCAGGCCGGTGGCACGCTCGTCAGCTGCGACATCCGCGACCTCTTGAGTAAGGGGCTTGCGAGCAGTCCCGCCAGCGTGCACGAGGCCGAGTCGCCTCCTTCCGACGCGAGCAGGACCGAAGTCCAGCCATAGCTCGCACTACAGTCGGTTTGTTTGCCGACAAGAAAGTGGGCGAAACTGCTCGGCGCGCAAACCACACACTGATGGCGGCGCCAGCGGTCGCGGTCGGCTGATCCGGAGGGCTTGACGCAGCTCGTGTTACCCGCGGGTATGTAGAGCAAAGTCCGGATAGTAGACTCCCAGTCGTGCACGAGGAGCCGCGGGGTGTTTCGACCATTTGCCTGAGGATGCTGACGGCTGGTGTTCTGACCACCGCCGTGCTGGTGTTGATTGTGGCCGGGCGCGCGATGGCGGCTACAAAGGTGCCGGAAGTGGGGTATCTCTCCGCTTCTCACGTGAGCACAACCGGCGCCACCATCGAAGTGCCGATCAACCCCGAGGGCGGTGAAACCATCTGGGAAATCTGGCTGGAATGCCAGAATGCTGAGCGGAACAACGAGTGCGAACCGCTGACCGTAGGCTTACAGCGCCAACAGGCATTCTTTCCCCTAGCGTTGAATCGCAGACTGTGACCGATGTCGTGACCGGCTTGCAGCCGGACTACCTTTACAAGTACCGGGTGGTCGCAATCAACTTGGCCGGCAAAGAAGGCCTTGCTGGCGATGGCTTTGTGACCTGCCCATCCGAGGGGCCTTGTCCTTCTCAGCCGTACCTGCGCGGGGAGTCGCTGTGGAACCTAGAAGGCGCGGAACGAGCTGGGAACGAAGCACCGAGGCTCGAAGAAGAACGCGAAGCCAAGAAGAAGGAAGAAGAAGAACGCCCTGTGAAGGAAGCGGCAGAACGAGCCGCCAAAGAACGCGAAGCGCGCGAAGCCGGGGAACGCGCCGGTAAAGAAGCGGCGGAACGGGAGAGAGCGGCGGAACGGGCTGCGACAACTCATTCGCCCAAATGCGTTGTACCGCACCTCAGGGGGGACTCGCTGACGGAGGCGCGCCGTGCACTCGGCAGGGCTCACTGCCGTATGGGCAGGCTTACGGAGCCCCGCGACTACCCAGGATCGTTGGTCGTCGTCAGGCAAAGCGTCCGCGGCGGCAGCAGGTTGGCAAAGGGCACAAGAGTGGCGCTCACACTCAGCCGCCCCGAGAAACGGTAAGGCGCCCTCACCAGAGGCCACCGGTACGACTTATCGCCGTGAGGCGCACTTCGGACAACTGTCTATGCTGTCTATGGAGCTCACCGAAGTCAAACGCGAACCGCTTTGCGCCATTGCCGGGCGGGCGAGTGTCCCTTGACGAGCCCCAAGTGTATCGACCGAGTCGGGCGACCACCACGGCAGATGAGGCCACGTGGCATTCCGCCACCGTCTAATGATACGTGCGACCTGCAAGCTCAGCGAGCCGATCTGTGAGTCGTTTTACGTCGGTGAGACTCCCGACTCGTTCAAGTTCTTGTAGCTCGTTGATTCCAATCTCCCCGCGCGCGTGCAGGCGTCGCAGCTGGCGTCGAGTGCGTGATCCAAATCTCCGCTCAAAGCATTCGGTTGTATCGGCGTCGGTGGCCTTGAGTCGCGCAGGCTCGATACCAGGTAGGTAGTCGCGCTGACGCTCAACGATGAAGCGCCGTAGCTGCTCGACCAAATCCGAGCGTGAGTTTCGGTAGAGGTAGCCTCCCGTGAGGGCCGTGAGCGATCCTGCTGCCGCCGTTGCGTAGATCCCTCCTACGCCGCTTGTCTGAGCTGCGATCCCGGCAGCGATCTCGCAGATCATCGCCGCGAGCCCTGTACGGCTCATGGCTTCCTCCCTGGCACACGGCCATGCACCGCGTCGAGGTATGCGCTCAGCGCTTCGTCCGCGGAGACGCCCTGATCAAGGGCTTCGGCGGCGGCGGCACGCTGTACGAGGGACTTCGCTGCATCCCAGTAGGCGCCACTGCCCGCTGAGGGCGCGTACAGCGTACGGCGATCCCAGGGATCGCCAGTCAGCTCGGTAAGAAGGTCTTGGGCCGCAAAGCGCGAAAGTTCCCCGGAGACCTTGTTCTCGGGTATTTCAAGTTGCGTCGCCATACGACGCGCCCAAAAAGGCGGATCTCCATCAGCAATAAACGCCGCAACCTCGGCACGGAACTGAGACCCAAGAAGGGGCTTAGAAAGCTTCCGAACTCTCTCGCTGATCCGTCTGGGGTCGACGCTAGGATACAATTTCGAGGTCTCCGCTCCCGGAAAGCGTATACTGAAAAGGGCTGGCATGGTACCGGATTTCGAAATCTGGTGCTTGGTCCTTGAGGACTGGGCTTCGTAGGCTGGTTTGCGATAGCTGGATTCAAGGGTCCGGCACCTTGATCTCACTCAATACTGGCTGCCCGCATGAAGCTGTCGCCGCTGGCGCAGCGGGCTCTGGATCGGAGCAACGCCCGCTGCCAGGCAGGCTAGGGCTCAATCACAGGCAGTTGAGCAAAGCTGTCCGAAGTCAGCGCGACCAGCTTGGCGTAGCCGGTGGCCTTCATGCATCTGCGGAGCCTTGATCCACGTCGGTGACAGCGCCGCCTAGGAGAGTCACGAAGGCACGAACGGAACCGAGCGTTTTGCAGGCCCTTCGCGAATGGGCGAAACTGTTCGGCGCGCAAACCGTACGCTAATCAATGCGCCAGCGCTTGACGTCGCCTGAATGTTCCCGAGGCGCCAGCGCGACCAACGTATCGCTATAGCCTGGTGGCGATGGCGAAACCTGCTGGCGAGCCGACGCTCCTCTACCCTGGATGGAGTTCGGTGCAGCGGTTTCCGCGGGGTCGGTTTCTTTGGTGGCTCGTGTTGCACGTGGAGGACTCGCTTTCCCTGCTGCCAATGCTGCTGCTCGGCCCGACAGCGGGCGCCGTGATCGGCACGTCGGTCGCCGTGTCGGAGCTGTCGAGCGTCACCATCGACGGCAAGATGGCAGCCGCTGTCCCGACAGTGTGGGATGTCTTGCTTCCGGCGCTTCTCGGTGGCCTGGGTGGCGTCGTCGCCCTGACACTCTGCTCAGCAATTTGGGGATGGCTGCGCTACTTCGCGTTCGGCGGCGACGACATCTGGACGGCAAGGATGCCCGACCACGGGGCAGTCGAACTCGTGTGCCGAACTGAGACGCCAGTGGGAGTCGATCGCCTGGGCGCGACGGAGTGCATTGTCAGAAGACCATCAGGCGCGTTTCAAGCGACAGACGAACTCGGCGCTCGGCACCACCCTTACGGTGCTGTCGCGCGCGTCGATCAGCCCCGTGAAGCGGGCACCTACGAGGCCCGCTTCTATGCGACCGAGAACAAGCGACGACTACACGAGGTCGCGCGTGTGAAGCGGACCTTCGCGGTCGACCCGTGAGTCATGGTGTTGGCGTAGTGGTTAGCAGACCACTACCTCGCTCATCGTTCCGGCGCGGCTTGCGGTCCTCCCGAGCGGCACCATTTGCGTCGGCGTGCTCCACCTTCCGCATGGCATGCTCGACCGCCGCCTTCTCAGCTGGGTCTAGCGGATAGCCACGCATAACGGCCGGACGAACGAAAGGACTTTTGTCAGTCATCGTTGGATAGCGTCCTTACATTGCCAGGGGTTTGGCTGAGAGGCAGGACATCGAGCGACGGCCGCGAGAACGGCGATACAGGCGCATCCGGCGCTGGAGTCTCAGTTGGCGTCGGGGGAGACGCGGCCGGCTGAGAGTCTGTTGATGCATCAGGCCTTGCGTTTGGTGCGCTCTCGTCACTCATCGCCGCTCGTAATCTCCTTTATCTGCCTTCTCGACTAGATCGACGCTTGGGCTGGCGAACGGAGATGGCTCGGCCGCGGGAGACTCGAGGCCTGTGTCCGGCGCTGCACTCGGCACCGACGGTTCGGGTGCAGGCTGCTGCTGGTCTGATGGCTCGTCTGGCATGTGGCACTCCGATCAGTTTGGCATCGTGGAGCCCGAGCAAAAACCCAAGTATAGAGATGCAGGCCAACCCCACGAGAAGCAGCCTGTAGCCCCAATGCAGGCCGGTCGCCTTCGATCCGGCGCGTGATCGCTCGATGACGAGCGCGTCGATCAACCCGCGCATGGTGCTGCCCTGGTTCATGACCTTGGGCGCGTAGATGTACTCTGGCAGAGGGTACTTTTCGACCTCGGCGATCCCGAGGCTGGCTGCCTCACGGGGCCGCAGCACTCTGAGGACCACGACAACGACGCTCCCGACGAGCGACGCGAGTGCTCCAGCGAATAGGCCGACCGCGATCCCCTTCCAAGGAGCACCCCAGTCTGCTGCGAGGGCATCGTGGCCTAGTGTCGTGCTTAGCGAGACGACAATCCCTACGAATCCGGCTAGGCCCACGCCCCGCGTGTTGAAGCTCTGGTCGCGGGAGTTCTCCTCGTCAAGAAGGTGTCGTACCGTCTCGAGAAGCGCATCAACTGTCGCCTCGGTCTTTGGATCAAGCAGTTGCGCCGGCGGCGACGGCACAGACTTCGCGATCTCAGGAACGGGGTCGGCGCTGCCAGCCTGGGGGTCCTCGTCATTCATCGCCCGGAGGCTACGGCCGGATGCGGATGGCGTCGCCGCTTGGGCGCGCCAAGATAGCGTTTCGAGTGCTTAAAGCATCTTGATATAGCGAATCTGTCCCGGCAAGCAGAGATCGCGGCCTTGAGATCTGGCGTGGGTTCTGCTCTGCTCTGCGCGCTGATCGACAACTGAAGCGGTCGGACGGGTGTTTGAGGCACCCGCCCGACCTTTAGCACCGAAGGGCGTGCCTTCGATGCCACGGAAACCGTAGCTGTCTGCGGCTGGCGGGTCGTGCTCGCGTGCGCGCTCCTCGGGACACCCGAAAGGAGCCACCGAGATGCCCAGCAGCAAAGACGAAGGCAAGCGGGGAGCCGGCGTGCGGTCCTCCCGAGCGCCGCGTGATCGTGACGGCGAGTTGCGCCGGTTCGAGCCGGTGTCCGATGATCTGGTGCTCGCGGCTGTGGGGCGCGCGGAACGTCATCGTGAGCGCGCTGGCGAGGGCGTGATGATGAGCGACATCGCGGAGCATCTGGGGTTCGTTCACGGCTCGTGGACGACGCGACGGCTGCGCCCGCAGATCGAAGCGTTCATCGCCGCTGGCCTGCTCGTGCGTTCGCGCCGGGGCGGCGTCGTGATTTGGGGATTGACGAGCAGCGGTCGCAGACGCACCGAGCGTGGAGACGCATCGGTCGGGTTGCCGGAGTCTCCGCAGCATCGTGTGTGGCGGCACGCCCAGACACTGGCTGCCGAACGGGTCGACGGGCTCCGAGAGCAGGTGCGCGACGCGCTAGAGGACGCGACGGGCGTCCTCGACGCCGCTGGGGTCCGCTCCGATGCGTGGTTCGCTCTGGCTGAGCGTTTGCAGTCGGCGTGCTGGCAGCTCGGGTCGGCGACGTACTGCCTGTCGGAGTGGGCGGAGCCCGACGACGCCACCCCGGACGTTGACGATCGCACCGAGCCGGGTGACGAGAAGATCGACCCCGAGAAGCTGGGGGGTGTGCGTTATCGGCGTGGTGGGCGACGCAACGTGTGGAAGTGGACCGACGCCTGACCCGAGGTTGCCCGTGACGCGCTCCGTGTCGGCGTAGCGCCCCGTGGTTTGCTGTGGTGTCTGCTGACACGGGGCTGACACAACATAAAAATTGGTGTCGGGCTGTAACCAAAACGCCCCGAAATCGACCTTCGTTCATTGGAGCCCTTGATCGGGCACGGGCCGTGTGGCCTGTTGTCCCGCTGGGGTTCTGGCTTGGCGGCTGTTGCCGTCGTAAGGGTCGCTCACCGGCACCAGAAAATATGGACGATTACATTCGTGCCGCTCGCCCTCGCGTGCAGCGGCTTTCACGTGAGCTGGAACTCGAAGCGATCCGGCTGCTCGCCGAATTGCTCGCTGATGCTGCGAAAGAGCGCCGTGGCGCTTTGCCCGGCGCTTTCAAGCGCGAATTGCGCGCGCCTATGCCCGGCGCCACGCCTATCGCCGACACACCGGATTGCCC
>Ga0209624_10001813_pt1 | contig 16361 bp, 17 predicted proteins | sample JacPinW_OM2H0_O1_FD_188565 | JGI IMG/M metagenome (GOLD analysis project Ga0209624, IMG submission 188565) | Forest soil microbial communities from Algoma, Ontario, Canada - Jack Pine, Ontario site 1_JW_OM2H0_O1 (SPAdes) (version 2) | ecosystem: Environmental > Terrestrial > Soil > Boreal...
GACGAGGCGGGCTCCGACATCCCGGATCGCCTTGCGCACCGCCTTTCCCTTGTGGGAGCCGAGATTGTCGAGGATCACGACATCGCCCGGCTTCAGCGTCGGGACCAGGAACTGTTCGACATAGGCGTGGAAGCGCTCGCCGTTGATGGGCCCGTCGAACAGGCAGGGCGCGTCGATGCGGTCGTTGCGCAGGGCGGCGAGGAAAGTCGCGGTCTTCCACTTGCCCTCCGGGACCTTGTCGACGAGGCGCTCTCCCTTCGGCGCCCAGCCGCGCAGGCGGGTCATATTGGTCTTGGTCCAGGTTTCATCGATGAAAACCAACCGCCTGGGGTCAATGAGCCCCTGATAGGTTCGCCATCGTTTGCGGTGGCGACTGATGTCCGGGCGATCCTGCTCGCGTGCGACAAGGGTCTTTTTTTGACCGTGACGCCGATCCGGCGAAAGAAGCGGCTCATCGTGTCGGCTTTGACCCCTCGCTCGGCCGAAAAGGCGATCGCACAGAGCCTGAAGCGTGACGTCCGATTTCTCGGCCCGCGCGGCCTCCAGAAAGGCCCGGTGCGGCATCAGCTTGGACGCCCGGTGGCCGCCATGTCCGACAGGCTCTCGCGAGCCATGGCGTTCAAGGCGCTCCAGCCACTCGATGGCCACCGATTCGCTGATCTCGTAGCGACGCGCTGCTGCGCGGCGGCTCATTTCGCCCCTCTTCACCGCATCAATCACACGGTCACGCAAGTCTTGTGAATACGGCTTTGCCATCTCCTGCTGGCCTCCGCCCAGCCAACAGGTTGAATCAAAATCTCACTGATTCGGGAATCCCGATCCGATTCGACCCAAGCACAGCGCGCTCTTTAAAGACGTTCACCGTTTACGGCTGGACGTCGACGAGCCGAAACATCACCAATCCTTACGACTTGGTTTTTCAACTGCGGCCCGCCAGCGATGAGATATCAAAGAAGGAGGCTGCGGCGGTTTGGAACACTATCGCGGAAAGCACTCTCAAGGGCGATGATCTCGACAAATTCAAGAAGCATCTTGGGGACGAGGACTGATCGTAGCACTACCCGCCTATGCGGGAGAAAATGTCGCGCAGCGGCGCGCCGCCCCAGGCGGAAGTGACGAAGTCGTTGTGATCGACGGAGCCGGCGTCGACGAACGCGACGACGCCTGGGGTGAGTTGGCCGGGCAGGCCGCTTACGGTCGGTACCCCGGCGGCTTCGAGTTCGGCGCGGACGGCGTCGTTGCCCGCCCGCGACGAAGTCGAATAGGCGCTGACGAAGAAGGCGCTACGTCCTGGTCCTTCCGCCCAGCTTACGAATTTGTCGCGCTCGCCGTAGAGCGCATCGAGCAGGACGAGCCCCCGCACCCGGCCCTGATCGCCGCCGACTGTGAGCGAGTAGGCGGCTGGCAGATAGCCGCCGCTATAGGCGACGATGACGATCGGCATCCGCCGAAACGCGCCGCGCGCATTGGGATAGAGATCGCCGAGCTTCGACTGCGCCTCGCTAAGGAAAGAGGCGAACCCGCCCGACGACCAGAAGCGCCCGGCGCTTGAATCCTGCGCGTCCACAGCGAGCTGCGGCGCTACCAGGACGGCGTTGAGCCCCGAATCGGCGAGCTGGCGCACGATCTGCTGCCGGGCGATGACGTCGCGCGACAGCGTCGCGTTATTGCCGTGGAAGAAGACGATGATGACGCCGCCCTTGGCGGGATCGAACGACTGCGGCGCTGCAAGCAGCACGCTGCGGTCGCTGTAGGTCTGGTCTTCCCAGTGGATTCCCCCACGTGGGCTCGAATGGCCGAGCCGGCCATTCTCGTCGACGTCGAGGAAGGGCCGCGTCTTGCCCGTCTCCTGATAATTCGGGATCATGCCGTGGTAGGGGAACGCGGAGTTCTCGAACGAGGCCAGCGAAACGGTGGCGCCGTCGATCGAGGTGAGGCCAGTCCCTGAAGACTGGCTTTGCTGGACTGTCCGACCCGCGCAACCGGCCATGAGGAGAGCCGTTCCCAGCGCCAAGCCCGCGCACCGCGTCCGCCTCGATAGCCGACCCTGCATGGCTTGATCCTTAACAATCCCTTGGCGGCGTCGAAAGACCTTTTCAAAGCCCGCTTACAAAATCGTGAACAATGCCGCGGCTTGGAGACGCAGGGCTAAAGGCGCCATATTTGTCGCTTCTCTCCCGTTGCGCGGCTGAGTCGCCGGTTTCAGCAAATCGGACATCAATTTTTCATGCGATCCCGGCTATTCAGCCTTCTGACGCTTTTCGCTCTCACCTGGGGCTCGTCCGCCGCGCTTGCCCAGGACAAGGGGATGCTGAACCCCAAACCACTGCCCCCGCTCGCCAATCCCGCTGATCCGAGGCTGCCGGCCAAGGAAGTGTTTGGGCGAGCGCTGACACCCGTTGAGGCCCAAGCGCGCTCGATCGGCTTCTACTCGCGCGGCTGTCTCGCCGGCGCGAAAGCGCTCCCGATCGACGGCGCGTCCTGGCAGGTTGTGCGCCTATCGCGCAACCGCATGTGGGGCAATCCGGCGATGATCGCCTTCCTTGAGCGCTTCTCGCGCAAGGCGAAGGCTGAAGCCGTCTGGAACGGGATCCTCGTCGGCGACATTTCGCAACCACGCGGCGGCCCGATGCTGACCGGCCACGCCTCCCATCAGGTCGGCCTCGACGCGGATGTGTGGCTGACCCCGATGCCGGACCGCACTCTCTCCAGGGAGGAACGCGAGACTATGTCCGCGGTCGACATGGTGACCGAAGACGGGCTTTCCGTCGACCGGGCGCGTTGGACGCCCGCGCAGGCCGCAATCATCAAGGCGGCCGCCGAGGAGCCGGAAGTCGAACGCATCTTCGTCAATGCGGCGATCAAGAAGGCCCTGTGCGAGACCGCAAAGGGGCAGCCATGGATGAATAAGGTGCGCGCCTATTGGGGGCACAACTACCATTTCCATATCCGCATCAAATGTCCGGCGGGCGACTCCGGTTGCGAGCCGCAGGAGCCCGTGCCACCCGGCGATGGCTGCGACAAGTCGCTCGCCTGGTGGTTCACCGACGAGGCGCTGCATCCGCGCGCCGGGCTGCCTAAGCCGCCGCTGCCCGTGGCGGCGCTGCCGCCCGAATGCCGGAAAGTTGTTCTGGAAAAATAGGTCAGACGCCTTCCGTGTCGACGTCGGACGGGTGTGTGTGAGGCCCAAACCGCTCCGCGAGCGCCAGAACGATTGTCGAGACGACGAAGGTCAAGTGAATGCCGACCAGCCAATAGAGCTCGCGATCGGATTCATGATCGATGTTCATGAAGGCTTCGAGCAGCTTGATTCCCGAAATGGCGACAATCGAGGCCATCAATTTGAGCTTGAGTTCGCTGAAGTCGATCTCGGCGATCCAATGCGGCCGCCCGTCGTCCTTCCGCATAGCAACCGGGGCGACGAAATTGGTGTAACCGGAAAGAAAGACGATCACCACCAGCGACGCTGTGAGCGTCAAGTCGACGATGGCGAGCTCCGATAGAAGGACCTGTTCGTCGTTAAGAGTCGGCAACTGCATCAGCAGGTCGTAGAGGTGAATGCCGCTCTTAAAGAGAATAGCGACGAGGCTGATGGCGAGCGCCAGATAGAGGGGCGCGAGAAGAAACCGCGCCGCGAACAGAAGCCGCTCAAACGCATCCCTGAACATGGATTCCTCAAGGTCCCAGTCAAGCGACAATGACCGCATCGAACGCGGCACGGCGCTCTCATTTAGGTTGAATGCCGGAAGTCGCGCAAGCCGCAGGCCTTAGCCGGCGCCACGAGACAGCCGCCGTTCAGCCGCCGCGCAGCAAGCGCCCGGCGATCGCGTCCAGCTTTTTCACGAGGTCGGGATCGCGGTGAGAAGGGTGCGTGATGAGCGCGTATTCAAGCGAGCGGTCCGATCCGATTGGGCAGGCTTCGTGCTCCGACGGAAATTCGCGCAGCGTGCGGGCGACGACCGCGGCCGCCCGCTCAGCGTTCTCGCCCATCACTTTGATCACGGCAGCGACGTCGACCGCGCCATGCTCCTCGTGCCAGCAGTCATAATCGGTGACCATGGCTATCGTCGCGTAGGAGATCTCGGCTTCCCGCGCCAGTTTCGCCTCGGTCGCACCGGTCATGCCAATGACGTCCGCGCCGCCTGCCTGAAAGCGAAGCGACTCCGCAAGCGACGAAAACTGCGGGCCTTCGATGCAAACGTAGGTCCCACCGTCGCGGCACCCGATCTTCTTGGCTTCAGCCGAGGCGACGAGGCGGCGGCGCAGCAGCGGAGCGATCGGGTGCGCCATCGAGACATGCGCGACGCAGCCGTCGCCGAAGAAGCTCGTCTGGCGCCGATAGGTGCGATCGTCGAACTGATCGATCATGACGAACATGCCGGGATAGAGCTCGCGGTGAAACGAGCCGCAGGCCGAGAGCGCAATGATGTCGGTGACGCCGACCCGCTTCAGGGCGTCGATGTTGGCGCGATAGTTGATTGTTGAGGGAGAGAAACGATGGCCCCGGCCATGGCGCGCCAGGAACACCGCTTGCGTATTCCCCACCCTCCCAAAGCGCAGCAAGTCGGAAGGGTCACCCCAAGGCGTGGCGACTCGCTCTTCGCGCAGGTCCGTCAGGCCAGGAAGATCGTAAATCCCCGAGCCGCCGATGACCCCTACGATTGCTTTGGACATGCTCACCCCGCTCCATCAGAGCGGCATTGTTCCTAACGGTCGCAAGGCGGCGCCTCGATTTCGGCCCCGCTAGTGCGCCGACTCCCAGATCCGCTTCTTGACCAAATAGAGCAGCACCGCGAACACCAGGAGGAAGATCAGGACCCTGAGGCCAATTCTCTTACGCTCGGGAAGATTCGGTTCGGCCGCCCAGCTCAGAAAGGCGGCAACGTCCTTGGAGTAATTATCCAAAGTCGGCGGGGTGCCGTCCTTGTAATCGACCGCGCCGTCGGTGATCGGCTGCGGCATCGCGATCTTGTGGCCGGGATAGTACAAATTCCACTGAAGGTCATCGGGCTTCGTGTAACCGGTCAGAATACCGTGGATGTAATCGGCGCCCATCTCCTGATATTCCAGACCCGGCAGCGCATCGAAGACGAACCACGGAAAGCCGCGCTCGTACTTCAGCGCTTTAGCCAGCAACGCCATGTCCGGAGGCGCTTTGCCGAGCGTCGCTGCGGCGGCCTGGTCGTTCGGATAGGCCTCAGGGCGAGGGATGACGTCGGCTGGCGTTCCGGGACGCTTGAAGATTTCGCCTTTCTCGTTGGGCTCGGCATTGGTGATTTGATAGGTAGCCGCGAGCGTCCGGATCTGATCCTCGCTGAAACCCGGCCCGTCGGGATCGGTGAGCGTGCGGAAGGGAATGCTCAGAGCATGACAAGTGCTGCAGACCTCCTTGTACACCTGGAACCCACGCTGAAGTTGAGCCTTGTCGTAGATGCCGAACATCCCCGAGAAGCTCCAACTCTGACGAGGAGGATTCGGCTGTCCGGCATCTTCTTGCGCGACTGCCGCGGTCGCACTCGCAAGGACGAGCGCCACGGCCGCAAGGGCAAGGGCGGAAAACTTGACACGGATCATCGTTGAACTTCCTTGCGAGCGGTCCGCATCATTCAGCCGCTGCCACCGCGGTTTTCGTCCTCGTCAGCACCGCATCGGCGATCGACGTGGGGATTGGCTTCGTCTTCTCCGTAAAGCTCAGAATGGGCATGATGATGAGAAAGAACGCGAAATAGCCGAACGTCAGGATGCGCGCTATGAGCGCAAGCCCCTCGGTTGGCTCCTGCGAGCCAAGGTAGCCAAGGCCGATGCCGATCGCGACAAAGACCCAGAAGAAAAAGCGGTAGGCTGGGCGGTACTTCGCCGACTTGACCGGCGAGCGGTCGAGCCACGGAATAAACACGAGCACGACAATTGCCGACAACAGAACGACCACGCCCCAGAACTTGCTCGGAATCGCGCGCAGCATGGCGTAGAACGGCAGCAGATACCATTCTGGCACGACATGCACCGGCGTCGCCAGCGGATTGGCGGGGTTCGAATTGTCAGCGTCGAGCAGATAGTTAGGAATGTAGAACACGAGCCAGGCATAAAGAATGAGAAACACCGCCAGACCGACGACGTCCTTGATCGTGGCGTAGGGCGTGAACGCGACGGTGTCGCGCTGAAGGTCCTTCACCTCTATGCCGTCAGGGTTGTTCTGCCCGGCGACGTGGAGCGCCCAGATATGCAGCCCCACGAACCCCACGATAATGAACGGGAGCAGATAGTGTAGCGAAAAGAACCGGGTCAGCGTCGGGCCGCCGACGGCAAATCCACCCCAGAGCCAATGGGCGATCGTGTTGCCGACGAACGGGATTGCTGACGTGAGGTTGGTGATCACGGTCGCGCCCGCGAAACTCATCGAGCCCCAAGGCAAAACGTAACCCATGAAAGCCGTCGCCATCATCAGGAAGTAGATGATGACGCCGATGATCCAAAGGACCTCGCGCGGCGGCTTGAAGGAGCCGTAGTAGAGACCGCGAAACATATGGATATAGCCGGCGAGGAAGAAAAGCGACGCGCCGTTGGTGTGCAAATAGCGGATCAGCCAGCCGTAGTTGACATTGCGCATAATATTATCGACCGAGGAGAAAGCCTGGGTCGACGAAGGGATAAAATGCATGGCGAGAACGATGCCGGTCAGGATCTGCGCCCCGAGCATGAACGACAGAATCGCGCCGAACGTCCACATGTAGTTGAGATTGCGCGGCACTGGATAGGCGATGAACGAGGAATGGACCAAGCCGAAAATCGGAAGACGCGATTCAAACCAGCGCCCAATCGCGCTTTTGGGAACATAGGTCGAAGGACCGCTCATGTGGTGGATCTCTGATAGACGTGGAGGCGAAGAATTATGAAGAAGAAGTCGATGCGTCGCCCGTCGGCCAGCTCTTATTCTAGCGTTGGTGGGGAAAGCATTTTATGGCCCGCGGACAAAGCAGCCGCCTCGAAGATTCCCCGCCAGGGCGTAGCTGGGAGAAACATCGTCGCCTCGGTTCCTTGATGGTCAATTCAACCCCCAACGTGCGTGCCGCCCCGGCGCCCGCAGGGTCACGACCTTGAATTGGTTCGATGCGGCTTTTCGCATCGATCGAATTGGATGTCCATAGCCGGGCGGCCTCGTGCTTTTCTCTGGCTTGGGCATTGTCCGAATGGCTTTTTTCCGGCGTCAACCTTTTGCCTTTGCGCACGTATGACCAAGCCGCCGGCGCCCCTTCTGCTCGCTTTGTTCGAGCCCGACATCGCACAAAATACCGGCGCGATGATGCGCACCTGCGCGTGCCTCGGCGTGGACGCAGCGATCATCGAACCGGCCGGGTTTCAAATCAACGACAGCCGCTTCCGGCGCGCCGCGATGGACTATATCAACGCCCTCGCAATCGAGAGCCACAATTCGTGGATGAGTTTCGCGGCGTGGCGCGCCGCCAATCAACGCCGGCTGGTGCTGTTAACGACAAAGGGCGAAACATGTTTGTGGGATTTCGCTTTTCGTGAAAAGGATATTATCCTTGTGGGCCGGGAGTCGTCTGGGGTTCCCGAGGCTGTGCGGGTTTCCGCTGATGTTCGGGTGTATATCCCTATTCGACCTCCGCTGCGTTCTTTGAACGTGGGGATCGCCGCAACCATCGCGATGACCGAGGCATTGCGACAGCTTGCACGCTTGCCCTCCTCACGGAAAGGTGAAGGGTGAGCAGCGCCAAAGGCGGAAAGCGCGGACGTGACAACGACAGGCGGATCAGCGACTCTGCCCTCCGCAGCGCGTCGAGCATCGCGCGGGAGGAGACGATGGGCGAAGAGAGCGTTTTTCGCGTGCTCATCGCCGACGACCATCCGCTCATGGTCGGCGGTTTGCGCCAAGCCGTACTCGCGGCGGCGCCCGGTGCTGAAATCGTAGTCGCGCACGATTTCGACAGCATGGTTGCAGCGCTGGACGGTTCGCCAGACACCGATCTCGTGCTGCTCGACCTGACGATGCCGGGCGTCCGCGGGTTTTCTGGACTCCTGTTCCTACGCTCGGAGCTTCCGTCCACCCCGGTCATCGTCGTTTCGGGCAACGAAGACCGCGCGGTCATCCGCCATTGCATGGAATTCGGCGCCGCCGGCTTTATCCCGAAAACCAATTCGCTCGACACGATGCGAACGGCGATCGCCCAAGTTCTGGACGGCGGCCGATGGACCCCTCCCGACTTCGATCCGAACTCGGCTCCCAACCGCGAGTCGAGCGTCATGGCGCGGCGGCTTGCTTCGCTGACCCCGCAGCAAATTCGGGTGCTGATGATGCTGTCGCAGGGCCTGCTCAACAAGCAGATTGCTTACGAACTCGGCGTCTCCGAGGCCACCGTGAAAGCGCATGTGTCCGCGATCTTCCAGAAGCTCGGCGTCGAGAGCCGAACTCAGGCCGTCATTCTCGCGACCAAAATCGAGACGGCGCAGGAATTGCTCATCGCGTCGTAGAGCAACACGCCACGAGATGATCAGTTGCCGTCATTGCGAGGGGCGTAGCGACGAAGCAATCCAGGGAACGAAGCGTGCTTGACGATCCTGGATTGCTTCGCTGCGCTCGCAATGACGAGTCTCAGCTCTCGATCCGCCCTACCCCTTGCCCCGGTTCTGTCTCTTCTCGATGAGATCGCTGACGACCGCGGGATCGGCCAGAGTCGAAGTATCGCCAAGCGCGCCATACTCGTTCTCTGCGATCTTGCGTAGGATGCGGCGCATGATTTTGCCGGAGCGTGTCTTTGGCAACATCGGCGCGAATTGAACAAGATCGGGCGAGGCGAAAGGCCCAATCTCCTTGCGCACCCAAGCGACCAGCTCCTTGCGCAGATCCTCGCTCGACTCGACCCCGCTCATCAAGGTCACATAAGCGTAAATGCCCTGCCCTTTGATGTCGTGCGGGTAGCCGACGACGGCCGCTTCCGACACTTTCGGGTGGGCGACGAGCGCGCTTTCGACTTCGGCCGTTCCCATCCGATGGCCTGACACGTTGATGACGTCGTCGACGCGCCCGGTGATCCAATAGTAACCATCCGAGTCGCGGCGCGCGCCATCGCCGGTGAAGTACTTGCCGGGATAGGCGGCGAAATATGTGTTCACGAAGCGCGCGTGGTCGCCGAAGATCGTGCGCGCCTGACCCGGCCAGGAATCGGCGATGACCAGGTTTCCCTCGCACGGCCCTTCCTGAACTTTGCCCTCGGCGTCGACGATCTCGGGGATGACGCCAAAGAAGGGGCGTGTCGCCGACCCCGGTTTGAGCTTTGTGGCCCCGGGCAGCGGCGAAATGAGAATGCCGCCGGTCTCGGTCTGCCACCAGGTGTCGACGACCGGGCAGCGACTATCTCCTACGACACGGTGATACCATTCCCAAGCCTCGGGATTGATCGGCTCGCCCACCGAACCCAGAAGACGAAGAGAAGCGCGGCTCGTCTTCTTCACCGGTTCCTCCCCCGCGCCCATCAGCGATCGGATGGCGGTCGGCGCGGTGTAGAAAATATTGACCTTGTGCTTGTCGATGACCTCCCAGAACCGGCTCATCGACGGATAGTTGGGAACGCCTTCGAACATGAGCGTCGTCGCGCCGTTGGCCAGAGGCCCGTAGAGGATGTAGCTATGGCCAGTCACCCAGCCCACGTCGGCGGTGCACCAATAGATATCGCCCTCGTGATAATCGAAGACATATTGATGGGTCATCGAGACATAGACGAGATAGCCTGCAGTCGTGTGCAGAACGCCCTTGGGCGCGCCCGTCGAACCTGACGTGTAAAGGATGAACAGCGGGTCCTCCGCATTCATCGGTTCCTCCGGGCAATCCGCATTCACCCGCTGTTCGGCCTCATGCAGCCAAACGTCGCGCCCATGTCGCCAGCCGACGTGATCGCCCGTGTGCCTGACAACGATCACGGTCTTGACGCCACCCACTTTCTCAATCGCCGCATCGACGTTGGCCTTGAGCGGAACCTTCCGGCCGCCACGGAATCCTTCGTCCGCAGTGATGACGACGTCCGATTTGGCGTCCGCGATGCGGCCGGCGATGGCCTCAGGCGAGAAACCGCCAAACACGACCGAGTGGATCGCCCCGATGCGGGCGCAAGCAAGCATCGCATAAGCCGCCTCGGGAATCATGGGCAGATAGATTGTGACGCGATCGCCCTTCTTGACGCCGTGAGCTTTCAGCACATTGGCGAAAAGTCCGACGCGCCGCGCAAGCTCGGCATAAGTGATATGAGCGGACTTTGAAGGATCGTCGCCTTCCCAGATGATCGCCGTCTGGTTCGCACGCTTAGGCAGATGCCGGTCGATGCAATTGTAAGCGACGTTGGTGACGCCGTCCTCGAACCATTTGATCGAGACGTTCTTGACGTCAAATGACGTGTTCTTGACCTTGGAAAATGGCGTGAACCAGTCGATGCGTTTGCCATGCTCGGCCCAGAAGCCTTGAGGATCGCTGACCGACCGCTTGTACATCTCCTCGTACTTAGCCGCATTGACCCAAGCGCGCTTCGCCCATTCGGCCGGAACGTTATAAGCCTTGTCGGACATGGGGCTCCTCCCAAGCAATTCGTCGCGGAGTTCCTCTCGCGCAAAAAGCTAAGACGCAACTATGCCCTAACGAGGGAAAAAGCGACAAGCCGGCCCGCGTGAGGCTTTGATCTAAGGAACGTCCCTAAAGGCCGCCGAGCTTGCAAACAATGGCCCACTCGGCGTCGGTCACAGGCTGGACGGACAGCCGAGACTGAGTGACAAGCGCCATCTTGGCGAGGCGCTTATCCCCCTTGGCCTCCTCCAATGTCACGGGCCGCGGCAACGGGCGCAAAGCGCGGATGTCGACCATCCCGAACTTGCCAGTCGCGTCCGTCGGGTCGGGCCGATAGGCTTTGCAGACCTCGACGATCCCCACGACCGCCTTTCCCTCGTTGGAATGGTAGAAGAAGGCGTGCTCGCCAACCTTCATCGCCTGCATATTGAGCTTGGCGGTATGATTGCGCACGCCGCTCCAATCCGTGCCCGCAGCGCCAAGTCCGGCCACTTTCTCGTAGGACCAGGCTGAGGGCTCGCTCTTGAATAGCCAATGCGCCATCGCCAACTCAACGTCCGAAGTTTGCGTTTCCTGAACGTCACGAAGACTTAAGTGAGGAGCGCTCAAATTGCAAAGCGCTTCCCGCCTATTCCTCTCCCTTCGGAGGGCGCGCAAGCAGCGCGCTCACTGCGGCCTTAACGTCGAGCGAGCCTTCGATCAGCCCCTGGACGCAATCTGCGATCGGCATGTCGACGTCGCGCTCGCGCGCCAACTCGGTCAACGCGAGTGCGCTGAATCGGCCTTCGGCGAGGCCGCCCGCGCCCGCTTCGGCCGCGCTCGCGCCGCGTCCGAGCGCCTGGCCGAAGGCGAAGTTGCGCGATTGCGGCGAGGAGCAGGTCAGAACAAGATCGCCGAGCCCAGAAAGGCCCATCAGCGTCGATCCCCGCGCCCCAAAAGCCTCGCCAAAACGGCGGAGCTCTGCGAAGCCGCGGGCGACCAACGCGGCGACAGCGCTGGCACCGAGCCCGCGCCCGGCGGCGACGCCGCAGGCGATCGCCAGCACGTTCTTTGCTGCCCCCCCGATCTCGACGCCGCGAACGTCGGTCGAATGATAGAGCCGCAAGGTCGGCCCGCGCAGCGCCTCGCAGAGCGCGCGCGCCAGTTCTTCGTCGGCCGAGGCGAGCGTCAGCGCGGTCGGCAGGCCTGCAGCAACGTCGGCGGCGAAAGAGGGTCCGGACAGAATGGCCCTGCGCCGCTTCGGCGCTGCTTGCTCCAGGACCTCGGTCATGAACGCGTGCGTGCCGCGCTCAATGCCCTTGGCGCACGCCACCAGCGGCGCGGACCCCGGCGACGTCGCCAGCCGCAGCGCGATCTCGCGGCTCGACTGAGCCGGCGCCGCCACCAGAATCGCCTCGCACCGCCCCAACTCCTTGAGATCGGATGTCGCCGCGATGGCGGGCGCCAGATCGACGCCCGGCAGTCGGTCGCTGCGCCGCGTCTTCGCGATGGCGGGCATCCGAGCTTCATCGCGGCCCCAGAGGACGACCGTGCTACCCGCGGCCGCGGCCGCGTTGGCCAACGCCACGCCCCAGGCGCCGGCGCCGGCGACGCCAATGACATTTACGGCCCTCACGTCGCTTCACGCTCCATTCGGCGCCCTCGGGACCAAGGAATGGCTGCGATCGCCGGCGCAAGCTTCAATCCCGGCAACGCTGCTAAGGCATGCTCCTAGCCAAAACGCTCGGCCGCGCCTAGTTATGGCGTTGGCGGGCCGCCGGGTGACTTTGCCCAGGTAGCAAGGAGCTTAAGGACGATGCCGGAGATCGATCTACCGACCGTCATATTTGCGCTTGTGGCGCTGTTTGTCGCCTGGAAGCTGCGTTCCGTGCTCGGCATGCGCCAGGATTCGGAGCGGCCCGGCGGTCTTTTGGCCCCCCTACGGCGTGTTCCGGGAGCTCCTACCACCCCTGTCGCCCCCCCGGACGCGCCGCCCTCGGCCCCAGTTCCGCACGCTCCCGCGGATCGCTGGAAGGGCGTAGCCGAACCCAACTCCGCGGTCTGGAGCGGCCTCGACGCTATTGCTGGGGCGGATCGCAGTTTTTCGCCGCAGGCCTTCCTGTCTGGCGCTCGGGGCGCCTACGATATGGTCGTCCATGCTTTCGCCGCTGGCGATTCCGACGCCCTCAAAGGCCTGATGTCGCCCGAGGCCTTCGCCAATTTCGAGAGCGCGATCCACGCCCGCGCCGACGCCGGCCACACAACGTCGACCACGGTCGTTTCGATCGACAACGCGACGATCGCCGACGCCGGACTTGTGGGCCAGACAGCGCGGATCAGCGTGCGGTTCGCCGCCAAGCTCGCTTCCGTAACGCGCGACGCGCAAGGTGAAGTCGTCGACGGGTCGCCCAACACGGTCGTCGAGCATATCGACTTGTGGACGTTCGCGCGCGATGTTCGCTCCCGCGATCCCAACTGGCAGCTGACGGCGACGGAATCAGAGAGCTAGGCCGCGCCGCAACGCTAACAAGGACATGCGGTTTCGTCTTGAATCTCTGGATTTCGAGAGCCTCGCGGGCTGGAGCGTTGACGACCACCAGGCGGCGTTCTGCGCCTTTGAACATTCAGCGCGGGCGATTACCGAGAATCAAACCAGCCCTCGGCCGGCGCAGTTCGCGGCGCCAGAATTGGTCGCGAACGCCCGCGCAGCGCTTTGCGGAGCGGCTGCGGCCGACGCCCGCGGTTTTTTCGAGAAGCGGTTTCGACCATTCCGCGTTGTTCCCGAAAAGGGCCGGGGATTCCTGACTGGATATTACGAGCCCTGCGTCCCAGCTTCGAAGGTTGAAACCGAGGCATTTCGCTGGCCGATCCTCGCGCGGCCAAAAGATCTTGTGACTTTTGGTGTCGACCCTCCGCCCGCCGGCTTTCCCCAGGACATAAATTGCGCCAGGCGCCTGAGCGACGGGTCGCTCGTCCCTTACGATGATCGAGCTCAGATCGAGGCCGAGCGCCGCGATCCAATTGTTTGGGTTCGCGATGCGGTCGAGGCCTTCCTCATTCAGGTGCAGGGAAGCGCGCAGGTCGAGTTTCCCGGTCGCTCCTGCGCGCGTCTCGCCTATGCTGGGCGCAACGGCCTGCCGTACACGTCGATTGGAAAGATCTTGATCGAGGCCGGAGAGATTGCCGAAAGCGACATGTCGCTCGCAAGCCTCAAGGCCTGGCTGCGCCACGACAGCGCCCGAGGACTGGACGTGTTGCGGCGCAATCGCTCGTTCGTGTTCTTCGAGCTTGTCGAGGATTTCGATCCCGACCTCGGCCCGGTCGCCGGCGCTGGCGTTCCCCTCACCCCGCTACGCTCGATCGCAGTCGACCGGAGGACGTGGGCCTACGGCCTGCCGTTCTGGATCGACGCCGAATTGCCTTGGGTAGACGAGAGGCCCCGCCCATTCCGCCGGCTCATGATCGCCCAGGACACCGGCTCGGCGATTGTGGGAGCGGCGCGCGCAGACCTCTACTTCGGCAGCGGTGACAATGCGGGCGCGCGCGCCGGCGCCATTCGCCATCGAGCCGAGTTCATCGTGCTTTTGCCGCAAGGGGACGAACCGTGAAGGAGGCGCCACCGCGCCCGCAGCGTTTGAGGCGCCTAAGCGACGAGGAGATCGCGCTCTGGACCGAGGTCGCGCGCTCTGTCGCGCGGCGCCGCGGCGCGACGCTGCCGACGCCGTCGAATCCCGTCAAGCCAGCTCGGCCCGTCCCACCTCCAACCTCCGCCGAGCCTCCGCCCGCCCGACCGACGAAGCCCGCCGCGCCGGCGCTCGCGACGATCGAACGGCGGCTCAAGCGCGATCTTTCGCGCGGACGCGCTGCGATCGATGGGGCGCTCGATCTGCATGGGCTGACCCAAGCCGAAGCTCATCAAGCGCTGCGCGGCTTCCTCCGCCACTCGCAGGCGCGCGGCGCGCGACTGGTCATCATCGTAACCGGCAAAGGCGGGGCGATCGATGAGTTTAGCGGGTGGCCCAATGAGCGCGGCGTGCTGAAACGCGTCACCCCGCAATGGCTACGCGAGCCGGACCTCCGCTCGGTCGTGCTTGGCTTCGAGGAAGCCGGACGGGCGCATGGCGGGTCCGGCGCGCTCTATGTGCGGCTGAGACGCCTCCAGGTTCCCTCGGCCCGGCCCTAGCCGCGCGGCGATTCACCGGTTCAAACGCGCGAGCCTGCGAACGAAGGGTTGCGCTCTTACTTCTTCTTGGCGCCGCATTCCCGGTCCAGATGATGCGCCGCCGCATCGCCCTTGACCCCGATGTTGGCCATTGTCTCCGAGCCAAGCTTGACCGAGCCGTTGAGGACCCAAGTCCCGTCGCCAGTTTTGCTCCAGGCGCTGCAGGGGATCAGGTCAATGTCTCCCGGCCAGCTCTGCATAGTCCAAACTTGCTCGTCGGCGCAGACGGAAGTGATCGCCGCAATCAATGCGACAGCCGTGAGAATCCCGAGTCTTGACATGTTTCGCTTGGCCTCCGCGCCTCGTCTGTCGCGATGAACGGCAGATGCGCAGGCCCGCTAGCTTGGACTTGCGCGCGCCTTGCCCACCCGCCGGGCCGCCGGTATAAGCCGCAGCGCTTTCCGCAACAACCCGACCTGAGACAATGACGCCATGGCCGTCCAACGCACCTTCTCGATCCTCAAGCCCGACGTTACCCGCCGCAACCTGACGGGCGCCGTCAATCAGCGAATTGAGGCGGCAGGACTCCGCATCGTCGCGCAGAAGCGCGTGCACATGACGCGCGCGCAGGCGGAGACCTTCTATGGCGTGCATCGCGAGCGCCCATTCTTCGGCGAGCTGGTCGAGATGATGACCGCGGCGCCCGTCGTCGTGCAGGTGCTCGAAGGCGAGGACGCGATCCAGCGCTATCGTGACGTGATGGGCGCGACCAATCCCGAGAAGGCCGCCGCCGGGACGATCCGCAAGGACTTTGCGCTGTCGATGGGCGAGAACTCCGCCCACGGCTCCGACGCGCAGGAGACAGCGGCGCAAGAGATCGCGCAATGGTTCTCCGGCAACGAAATCGTGGGGTAACAAAAATCTGACTCGCCTATTGCTGACGAGTGGAAATCATATTCGCCTCTCTCGTGAGTGGAGAGTGTGATTCATGTAGCCGCCTCGGGCAAGTTGGGTTGACGGGTCGCGTCCATCTGATCCACCTTAGCGAGCGGAACTGCTCTCGCTAACTGCGCAAGACTGACGCAGGGCAGTGCTTCTGAGGAGACGCGCCATGTCGGCGGATGCGGAAGTTGGTTGGATCGCGGCCATAATCATCGGCGGAATTGCTGGCTGGCTGGCTGAGCAATTCATGAAGAGCGATATGGGCTTGCTGATGAATATCGTGCTCGGCATCGTCGGCGCGGCGATCGCCAGCGCGATTCTGAGTATTTTTGGAATCGTCCTGGGCGGATGGATCGGCTACCTGATCCTTGGCTTCATCGGCGCCTGTTTGTTGATCTGGATCGTTCGCATGGTTCGAGGCAGCCGCACAGTCTGAGGACTTGCGTCGCCCGAACCCGGCAGAAGAAGGCGTCCTAAAGCGCGATCTGGTTAGGCTGAAGCGTATCCTGCGTTTGTGAAGTAGTTTGCGCATTCTGTCGGGGTGAAGCAATCGAGCAACGCACCGATGGTTCGCCAGGTCTGTTCGATTGTTCGGGCGTCGGCCTTGCGCAGCAAGGTCTTCATTTTGGCGAAGGCCTGCTCGATTGGATTGAGGTCTGGCGAGTAGGCTGGCAGGAAGAAGAGCTTGGCTTTGGCCGCGCGGATCGC
>Ga0209624_10001814_pt1 | contig 16358 bp, 10 predicted proteins | sample JacPinW_OM2H0_O1_FD_188565 | JGI IMG/M metagenome (GOLD analysis project Ga0209624, IMG submission 188565) | Forest soil microbial communities from Algoma, Ontario, Canada - Jack Pine, Ontario site 1_JW_OM2H0_O1 (SPAdes) (version 2) | ecosystem: Environmental > Terrestrial > Soil > Boreal...
ATCCTCCACCGTCCATTCGATTTTCTGCACATTGCCATACCTCTTGCACGTAATCGCTCGCGCGCCGATTCGACGGTGAAATCGTACTCGTACCAGACGGCATCCCCTATGGGGTGAAATGCGCTTTCGTGGATTTCCAGAAGTGCCGGCGGAGTTTGATGAAAGTAGCGATCGCGGAAATAGCCCAGAACCTTTTCACGGCCATAAAGCTCCTCGTTCACGGTGAACAGCGCAACCTTCGCGTCCAAGCAATCCGCAAAAATGTCGCTATTCGATTCGCTAAAAGCTTTCGCGCACCGAGCAGTGTCCTGCCGCATTTCGGAAACCAGCTCGGCGTCGCGCCGTTCTTCGACCGTGGTCACGTGCAGCAACCCGCGCTTCAGATCAATCGTCGCTCCCATCCTGTCCAGTAGGTCCACGCCAAGGATTCCGTCGATTGTTTGACCGCAGGCTTTTCCAATCGCAGATAGGTCAATGGCCGGCAACGTGAGCGCCAAGATCTTGGTTCGCCCCACAGCCAGCTCCCCGATAGTGACCTCCTTGGCGCTGGTCGCAAGCGTGCCGCGCCAAGAGGTCACGCTGATCGAGCGCGCGGGCCCCTGCCCGAACGAGTTCAGGTTCAACATGGAAGTCGCCGCCGTATCCACCAGGAACCACGCCGGGCGACCCGCTGCCGCAACTTGAATCACCGGAAGAGTATCGCAGCGGCCCAGTGGGATCTCCTGGCACCAGGCTGCAGACGGGGCTGCCGTCGCGGCAAAGCAAGCGGCGATCGGATATAGAAACCGGAGGAGCGCGCGAATACCCATGCCGAACCTCGGCCGGGAGGATAACATATAATACGAACGTTCGTTCTATTTAATATCCCGTGTTACACTCTGCGCCATGGCCAATACGCCACCTTCCCCTCGCAAGAAGGCCTCGCCCCGCCGTCAAGTGCGCGGTTTGCGAACCAGGGAAGCAATCCTTGCGCGTGCCGTGGACATTGCTTCGTCCCAGGGCCTGGAAGGGCTGACCGTCGGATCTCTCGCCTCACAGTTAAAAATGAGCAAGAGCGGCCTGTTCGCGCATTTTGGTTCCAAGGAAGATCTGCAGCTCGCAACCGTTGACTTGGCGCGAGAGATTTTCATCAAAGAGGTCACAAGGCCAGCCCTCACTGCGCGCAAGGGGATGCCCCGCCTATGGGCGCTGCTGGAACGATGGATGGACTTGGTCGAGAAGCAGGTGTTTGAAGGCGGCTGTTTTTTCAGCGCGGCCAGCTTCGAGTTTGATAGCCGGCGCGGCGTCGTGCGTGACCGCATCGCTGCCATCATGCACGAGTGGATTGGCGCGATCACCCGCGCCGTGTACGAAGCACAAAAGGCGGGGCATCTCGAACGCAAAGTGGATCCCACTCGCCTGGCGTTTGAGATTCACGCCATTTCCATGGGCGCCCATTGGGCGTATCAGCTCCTGGACGACAAGCAGGCCTACCCCCGAGCACGCACGATTCTGCTGGAAAAACTTCGGGGCATCTGCACACCGGAATGCCCGCATCTGCCGTAGGTTGTCGGCGCGCCATTTCAGCAGCGCAGGGCCGGAAACCAGGAGCCGCGGCGCGTCACCAGACATTGCCTGCATTGACTGAATTCGCGTGGGCGACTAACATGTTAGAGTAGTTCTCACGAAGCTGGACGCTCTGATTGGCTCGTCCTGCATCGAACCCGGGAGAAAATTGTCTTATGGCTCGTAGCAAGATCGTTCCAGGTATATCGTTCCCGGCACCTGAGTCGACCGACGGAAATCGCCGCGGCTTCGCGAACCCGAAGGCTGCCGTTGCAATCAAGGACACGGGGATCCACGAGGTGCCCGGCCTTCGCGAACGCAAGAAAGTGCGACTGCGGCAGGAAATCATCAAGACGGCGGTGAAACTGTTTCGCAAGCGCGGCTACGAGAACACCCGCGTTGACGATATCGTCCAGATTCTGGAAATCAGCCAGCCGACCTTCTTCCGTTATTTTCCCAGCAAGGATGCGGTCCTGCGGGAGGTTGGACTGCGGGCGTTTGCGTGCATCGAGGAGCGACTGGAATCCGAACTTTCAAGCGAGGCGACGACCGCAGAGCGCCTGCGACGGATGTATCAGCGAATGGCTCGCGAGGTGGAAGCGGATCGGCCCCTTTGGCGAGCGGTGGTGCTGTCCGGAGCGATGGATCCGGTGAGGTCACCCGACATGCGCCGCCCCGAGGAAGTCACAGTCAGCCTGCTGAGAGAAATTTTTGCCGAAGGTCAAAAGCGTGGCGAGATCACGCGGGATTTTCCGGTCGTTCACCTGGCCGAATTCATGGAAGGACTCTACAACACGATTGTTCGGCAATGGGCCGTCGATCTGACCGGCCCTCACAGACTAAGCGAGCGCGTGGGAAGTGCGGTCGAATTTTTTCTGCGCGCCGCCCAACCGTAACGCTCGAGCGCTGGCGATGAAGGCCGCTGTCCTGCACGAATTTAAACAGCCACTCGCCATTCAAGAAGTCGACCCTCCAAGGCCAGCAGATGAAGAAGTCCTGATTGCCGTGGAAGCCTGCGGCGTCTGCCATTCCGATCTGCATGTCGCTGATGGCGACTGGCCGCAATTTGCCAGAATCGTCAAGAAACCGCTGATTCTCGGACACGAAATTGCCGGGCGCGTGGTCGAAAAGGGCGCCTCCGTCCACAATTTGCAGGTCGGCGACCGCGTCGGAGTGCCCTGGCTTCACTGGACGTGCGGCGCTTGCGAGTTCTGCCGCGAAGGGAACGAAAATCTTTGCGCGCGGCAGAAGATTACGGGCGTGACCGTTGACGGTGGCTACGCGGAATTTGTGACAGCGCCGGCAAGCCATGCGCTGAAAATACCGGACGGTCTTTCCCTGATCGAAGCGGCGCCTCTTTTCTGTGCGGGCGTCACTGTGTACCGAGCGATCAAGCAGGCGAAAATCTCCCGCGGCCAGCGACTGGCGATTTTCGGTATCGGAGGGTTGGGGCACATCGCCGTGCAGATCGGTTGTGCGCTGGGTGCAGAGATCGCCGCCGTGGACATCTCGGAGGAAAAACTTGCGCTCGCCAAGTCGCTCGGTGCCGCGCACGCGTTTCATGCCGCCTCAAGTGATGTTGCCAAGGAATTTCGGCGGTTGGGCGGAGTCCACGCTGCACTCGTCGCCTCAGCGGCGAAGGCGGCCTACGACATGGCATTCTCTTGCCTGCGGGCCAGCGGATGCCTTCTGATTGTCGGCCTGCCGGCCCAAGACATCTGCTTCCCTCCGATACTCATGGCGGCTCGTGAAGTCCGTATGCAGGCCTCTGCCGTGGGCACGCGACAGGACCTGTCGGAGATCCTTGCAATGGCAGCGCAGGGAATGGTCCGTTGCCAGACTGCCACGCGTCCGCTTGCGCAGGCCGATCAGGTTCTCAGTCAGTTGCGGGGTGGCAATGTTTCCGGCCGCATCGTGCTAACCCCACTCTGAGGCGCTCCTCCCAATCCACTCAAGCCGCGCTTTAATTCCGCCAGCAAAACTGTCCGATGCGGCAACTCTGATGCCTCCCTCGGCCGGTTGACCGCACGAAGCGGTTTCAACGGGCCAATCCTTCCCGCTGGACCCGACGTGCTTTCGTCTTGACGTTAGTCTCTTTAATGTGATATTGGCTATCACAATTTTTGATGGGACCTGGATGCGATAGGCGTCAGGGATGGGGCGGGAAAAGTCATCAGACCGATCAAACTCAGAATGCGGGAGCGATCCGTCTTTGGGCCTGCTCTTGGACAACTTGGCGGCGTATTGAATTGCGAGGAGGACCTATGAAGTCTACCTTTCTAGCGAGTGCCTTCGCGTGGTTGACGTGCTTGCTGCTCGCGAGTCCTGTTGCGTATGCGCAAGGTGTGGGCGCCTCAGGTGACATCGTCGGAACGGTAACTGATCCATCGGGCGCGGTCGTCCCGAGGGTCTCGGTCGTCGCCGTTGAGACTGCCAGGGGAACGCAGTACACGGCTGTCACCGGAGCCACCGGCCAGTACCGTTTAACGGGATTGCTGCCTGCCCAGTACAACGTGACCGCCCAGGTCACCGGTTTTCAGACCATCACTCAAAATGGCGTGGTCGTAAACGTGGGCGAGACGTCGATCTTGGATTTCAGCCTGCAGGTCTCAACTTCCGGCCAGACCGTGGAAGTCAGTGCCGCACCGCCCGTGGTGGATACGGAGCGGGGCAGCCAGGCAAATACGCTGACTGAGCAGTACATCAGCGACCTCCCGATTGACCGGCGTGACTACCTGACGTTCACCTTGCTGCTGCCGGGCGTATCAAATTCCACCAGGCTAGCCGATGACCAGGACTTTCGCGTCAAGCAGACTCCTCAAAGCGGCCTCTCCTTCTACGGAAGCAACGGACGAGGCAACAGCGTGACCGTGGATGGCGGCGAGGCTCTGGGCGACAGTGGCGGTGTCCGCACGACTGTCAGCCAGGACGCAGTGCAGGAGTTCCAGGTGAATCGCAGCAACTACTCCGCGGACTTGGGCGGGGCGAGCGGAGCGTCCATCAACATCGTGACGAAATCGGGCACCAACGACTTGCACGGCAGCATCTATAGTTTCATCCGCAACAGTGCCATGGACGCGCGTGATCCATTTGCGTTCAGCCCTGCCCTGGCGCCGGACCCGACGTTCAGCAACTTCAACTTTGACTCTGTCGGTGCGCCCGTAAAGAACGGCCTAAGCCGCTATCAGTACGGAGGTGCGGTGGGTCTTCCCGTTCAAAAGGACAAAACCTTCCTGTTTGTCGCATTCGAAGGACTGCTGCAAAACTCGGAGAATTCCGTTCCTCTTCTGACAAACAGCTCAATCTTCCTGGGACCGGATCCAGCGGCGGCAGCGAACCCGTTCGCGCCCAGTGATCCAAGGTTTGCACAACAAGCTATTGTCACTGCTCTCGCAACCGATCCGGGAAATCCCACGGTCCCCTGCATCAGCAATCCCAACGGCACGGTTACGCCCTTGCCTGCGCAAACCTGTGCAGGAGCGCTTGCGACCGGGTTGACGGTCAGTCCCGTCACCGGCCTTACGCCAGGTCAGATTGCGTTGAATCAATACTTCATCGGCCAGTTTGAAACAAACGGGGGACTGTTCAATTACAACACGCGTGAGTACCTGGCGTCGGTGCGCCTCGATCACCGTATCAGCGGCTCGGACCAGGTGTCCATTTCCTATCGATACGGGTACGACCTTGAGGAGAATCCCGACGTGGAATCCTTGACGGGCTTTTCGGCGGGTAGCTCGATTCACACCTATGACGACACAATTCAAGGAGCCTGGTTCCACGAGTTCAGTCCAACGGCTCAGAATGAGCTTCACCTGCAGTGGGACTACAACAGCTTCAACGTGATTCCGAACGAGCCTGGGGAGGTAGGGATCCAGATCCCCGGTTTCGCAAACAATCTGGGAACGAACATCTTCCTGCCCAATTACACAATCCTGCGTCGCCTAGAACTCACCGACAACATGACCGTGATCCGCGGCCACCACACCATGAAGTTCGGGGGTTCGGAACTTCTCCGTGGCAATCACTCGGAATCCCACACGTTCTTCCCAGGGCGGTTTGTCTTCGGCACGTTGCCGGGAAACGCGCTCAGTCCGTGTCTTGCGAATCCCAACGGCGCGATTACGGCCACGGCTACTACCGGTTGCGGTCTGGGCGGGACCCTGACCTCGGCGGTCATTGATTCTCTCCAAGGAGCGTCACTGGGTGCACCGCAGGTTTACCAGCAGGGCTTCGGCAATCCCGATTACCCCGCCTATACCCGGCCGCTGACCGGTCTCTACTGGCAAGACTCCTGGGCGATCACCTCCGGTTTCACGCTGAACTTTGGCCTGCGATACGAAATCGACTCGCAATATCTCCCGCTGAACACCGACTACCACGATTTTGCTCCCCGCATTTCTTTCGCGTGGGATCCGTTCAAGGACCACAAAACCGTGATTCGCGGCGGTTATGGCATTTTCTACGGTCCGATCGATTCACAGATACCGGCGGTGGATTTGAGTCTGGGAGTTCTGAACAAGAATAAGAGTACGGTCGAGAACCAGCACAATACGTCCCAGGTTCCGGACCAGATCAACAATGCGGTAAACACGTGCGGGATCGGGGTCACTGCGTTCGGGCCGGCCGGTGTGATCTTCCCGGGCAACGGCAGCAGCCCCTGCAACCGGTACATTTCCATTTACGTGGATCCGCTCACGCCGACTCCCCTTCCGTTCCTGGAAAACTCTGCGTTTGTGTTCCAGTCGCTTTTTGCACAGGGTGTGATTCAGTGCACGAAGCCGACGCCCGGAAACCAAGCTTGCATAACGCCGTCCGACGTGGCTCCGTTCGGGATCTTCGTTCAAAACACCGGCCAGCTTTCGCCGCTGACCGTGCTTTTTAGCAACCCACCCCATTACGCGCCTCCGTACTCGCAGCAGGCCTCCATCGGACTCGAGCGCGAGATTTCGCCGGGGTTCTCCGTTTCCGTAAGCGGGATCTACTCTCACACGCTGCGAATTCCAGTTGCGATCGATACAAATCTTCTGCCCGCGCCAGTCACCACCGTAACCCTGGCCAACGGAAAGAGCGTTTCCTACCGGAACTGGAATACGGACACACCGGGTAACCCCGGCGCCGACCCGCTCGGCGGGGTTGAATTCCCGGGCGGGCTCGCTCCTTGCGGCGCAAATCCTTTCGCCTGTTTTGTGAATCCTCTCATCGTGCAGAACAACCAGTACACCTCGGCGGCGTCCTCGCTCTACGAGGGCGGCATCATCGAAGTCAAGAAACGTTTCAGCGATCACTTCACGGCGTTTGGAAATTACACCTACAGCAAGGCCTTTGACACTTCCACCGATTTCAACACGGACTACGGGCCGCAAGATCCCACCGACTTAAACTTGGATCGCGGCCTTTCTGAGTTCGATCAGCGGAACAAATTCGTCGTCGCCGGGGTGTTCGACAGCCCGTGGAAGCAGGCGATCTTGTCGGGGTTTCAGCTTTCGCCCATTTTCACCTACAGCAGCGGGCATCCTTTTAACCTGTTGGCCGGTGGAGAGGTTAATGGCGACGGCCACACGACCAATGAGCGCCCGATCGGAGCACCCCGCGACACCGGTCTTGGTCCAGATCTCATCGACTTTGACGCGCGCCTGACCTGGCAGCACAAACTGGGCGAGAAGATGAACCTGCAATTCACTGCGGAGGGATTCAATATCGCCAACCGGACGAACTTTGCCAGCGTCAACAACGAGGTCAGTCCGCTGTTTGGTTTTGAGCCCGGGTTTACGACCTTTAACGTGCATGGGATTCGGCCCGGCACAGCTCTAGCTGGCGGAGGGGTCGCCACGTCCAGCACGCCGCTGGCTTTTACGTCGGATTTGGCCAAGCGCGAAATTCAGCTTGGCGCACGTCTGACTTTCTGATTTGCATCAACATGCGGAGGGCCACGAGACCCCTTCCCACCCTATCTCGTGGCCCTGCTGCATGCGTTCGCATTCGCGGATGTCCGTAGAGGATTTACCAGGGCTGTTGAGCGCAACGCGCAAGGTGTGGGAGTCATTTTCAGATGTTTCGGGCGAGTTGGTTCGCGGAATGATCACAGGAAGCCGGCCGGACAATGAACGTAAAACAGCTCTTTGATCTCACGGGGCGCGTAGCCATCGTCACCGGGGGCTCGATCGGGCTGGGACGCCAGATGGCGGAAGGCCTGGCGGAAATGGGCGCGAATTTGGTGCTCTGCGCCCGCAAGAAGGAACGCTGCGAACAGGCCGCGACTGAACTGCAGGCGCTCGGTGTGAAAACTCTCCCGCTCGGCTGTGATGTCAAGAATCCGTCGAGCGTTCAAGAGCTTGTGGATGCGACGATTTCGCACTTCGGGCGAATCGATATCCTGATAAACAACGCAGGAACCTCATGGGGCGCACCGATCGAAGAGATGCGAATTGAGCATTGGAATAAGGTGATGGAGACGAATCTCACCGGAACGTTTTTGTGCTGTCAGGCGGTCGGCAAGTACATGACGGCGCAGAGGCGAGGGTCGATCATCAATATCGCATCGACGGCCGGACTTAGGGGCGCGCCGCCGGAATTTCAAGCGATCGGTTATCACGCAAGCAAGGGCGGCGTCATCGCCTTTACCAAGGACCTGGCGCACAAATGGGCCATTCACAACGTTCGCGTAAACGCCATTGCTCCTGGATGGTTTCCGACTCGCATGTCTGAAATCGTGATTGAGAGAAACAAGGAAGCCTTCTTGAAGGGAATTCCGTTGGGCCGCTTCGGCGCGAGCGATGACCTGAAGGGCGCAGCGGTATACCTCGCCTCCGATGCTGCTGCTTTTGTCACCGGAGACGTGTTGGTGGTGGACGGGGGTCAGACCGCCTAGAACGGGCGAACGATGCCATGAACATTCCGCTTACACCGGTCCGTTTCTTGCGCTACGCCGAGCAGCAGTACCCGGACAGGACAGCCGTCGTTTGCGGGCGCGAACGCTTTACGTACTCCCAACTGGCAGAGCGCGTAGGCCGTCTCGCGGGAGCTCTCCGCAATATCGGCGTCAGGGCGGGTGATCGGGTCGCTTTCCTGAGCTTGAATTGCCATAGGTTGCTAGAGGCTTATTTCGGGGTTCTGGAAGCCGGCGCCGTGTTGCTTCCGCTGAATATCCGACTTTCTCCTGATGAGCTTGCCTACATCCTCAATGACGCAGGGGCGACGACGCTGTTCCTGGAACAGGAGTTCTCTGGGTTGGTCGAGTCGTTCAGGCCGAAACTTTCCGCAGTGCAGACCTTCGCTCTGCTTTCCGGCGCGTCTGATGCCCGCTGGCTCGCACCGCAGAACTATGAGGATCTTCTGGCCGCCGCGGTTACCTACCGGCCCGACATAACGGAATTCGACGAGGACACCGTCGCCGAAATCTTCTACACCAGTGGAACCAGCGCCGATCCCAAGGGTGTGATGCTTACTCACCGAAACATATATCTACAAGCGCTGAGCTCTGCATTGACGCACGAAAGCTCGGCCGACAGCGTGCATCTTCATACCATCCCGCTGTTCCACGCCAATGGATGGGGCGCCGCGCACACGGTTACCTTAAGGGGCGCCAAGCACGTGATGATCCCGCGTTTTGATCCTGCGGAGATTTTTCGGCTGATCGAACAGGAGCGTGTGCAAAGTCTTAGCGCTGTGCCTGCCATGGCCATTGCGCTGGTTAACTCCCCGGAGTTCCGGAAACGTGATTTGAGCAGCTTGAAATGGCTCAATCTGGGCGGCGCGGCTTCTTCACCGTCCCTGGTACAAGAGGTAGAGGAAAAATTTGGATGCACTTGCTTCGCTGGATACGGGCTCACAGAAACGGCGCCCACGTTGTCCACTTCCAGAATGAAGCCAGGACTTGGATGGGAGGGAGAACATCGGTTCGCGGGTCAGGCCATGGCCGGCTTCGCGATCCTGGGAGTCGAGCTTCGAGTGGTTGACGCCGATGGCCGCGACGTGGCGCGCGACGGAGCTGCCGTCGGCGAAGTAATCGCGCGCGGTGACAACATCATGAAGGGCTACTGGAAGCAACCCGAAGCGACCGCAGAAGCCATGCGAGGCGGGTGGTTTCATACCGGCGACATGGCCACCTGGAATAAGGATGGATATGTGCTCATCGTCGATCGTAAGAAGGACATCATCGTAAGCGGAGGGGAAAATATTTCGTCGCTCGAAGTCGAAAAGAAGCTCCTGGCTCATCCCGCCGTCCTGGAGGCCGCGGTCATTCCGGTGCCTGATGAGAAATGGGGAGAGGTGCCCAAGGCCCTGGTGGTGCTGAAGTCTGGCGCGCAAGTGGACGGGGCGGAGTTAATTGAATTTTGCCGCTCAAGACTCGCCCACTACAAATGCCCGCACTCGGTGGAATTTCGCGACAATCTGCCCAAGACCGGCACGGGAAAAATCCTCAAGAGAGATCTGCGCAAGAAATACTGGCAAGGACAGGAAACGATCCAGCCGGAATTCGCCGAGCCGAATCGAAAGAGAACGCCTGCGTAACGAAATCGCGTCCCGGTCGAACGCGCAAGAACCGGCAGGTTGCAGAGGCCACCGCGAACGACAAAAGGAGTCTTTTGGATGGATCTGAATCTGAGCGTCGAGGAAAGGCAATTTCGGGACGAACTGCGCACTTGGCTCGACGCCAATGTTCCGAAGGACTGGGCGGAGTGGAGGGAGAAGCCGCTCGAGGAAGTGTTTCCGTACCTGCGGGCCTGGCAGCGAAAGCTCGACACAGGCCGCTGGGCCGCCGTCTCTTGGCCAAAGGAGTACGGAGGCCGCAGTGCGACGCTGATGCAGCAGGCTATTTTCTGGGAGGAGATGGCTCGAGCGCAGGCGCCTTCGATGGCCAACGCTCTCGGCCTGGGACTCATCGGCCCGACCATCATTGCCTACGGAACACCGGAGCAGAAGAAGCGTTTCATCCCTAAGATTCTGAGCTCCGAAGAGATCTGGTGCCAGGGCTTCTCGGAACCGAACGCCGGTTCCGACCTCGCAAGCCTTCAGACCGAGGCACGGCCGGAGGGTGACCACTACATCGTCAATGGTCAGAAGGTGTGGACCAGCTTCGGCATGTTCGGGGATTGGTGCGAGCTGGTTGTTCGCACGGACGCAAATGTCCCCAAGCACAAGGGACTGACGGTTCTGTTGGTGGATATGAAGTCGTCCGGAGTCGATGTACGTCCGCTGCGGCAAATGACCGGCGAGAGCGAATTCAGCGAGCTCTTTTTCCGCGACGTGCGCGTGCCGGTCGAAAACGTTCTCGGGAAGGTGAACGACGGCTGGAACGTAGCTGTCAGCACGCTCATGTACGAGCGCGGCTCATACGGCGCGCGCCTTCATCTGCTATTCAAGCGGAACATTGACCGGCTGATCGAGCTCTCCCGCACGGTTCAAAAGAACGGACGGCCAGCAGCCGGAGACGCGCTGACGAGGCAAAAACTAGCGCAGTGTTACGCGGAAGTCGAAATTATGCGCCTGAATCAGCTGCGCGCCTTCAGCCGTATCGCCGCCGCGGGCGTGCCCGGGCCGGAGGGTTCGATCCTGAAGATTTTCTGGAGTGAACTCAACCAGCGCCTCCAGCAAATAGCGCAGGAGATGCTGGGCCCGTACGGCCAGTTGCTGGGTGAAGATCGTCGCGCGGTTGACAAGGGGATATGGTCCTACGGGTATTTGCGCACGCGCGGGAACACCATCGAAGCCGGCACGTCGGAGGTTCAGCGCAACATTGTCGGGCATTTTGTTCTCGGGCTGCCCAGGAGCTACTAAGGGGACACGATGGAATTCGGATTGAATGAGAGTCAGGTCTTACTCAAGGACAATGCGCGAAAGTTCTTTGCGGGCGAGTGCCCCATGGAAGAAGTCCGGCGCCTTATGGAGACCGAGACGGCTCACGATCCGGCCTTGTGGTCCAAGATGGTCGAGCAAGGCTACACGGGAATTATTTTCCCGGAGGAGTGCGGTGGAATCGGCCTCGGCAAAGTGGAATTGATTCTCCTGATGGAGGAGGCGGGACGCGCGCTCCTGCCGGGTCCGTTTTTCTCGACTGTAGCGCTAGCCGGCCCTGTGCTGGACGCAGTCGCCGCCCCCGAACAGAAGAAACGATACCTTTCGCCGATCTGCCGCGGCGAGGCACGCTCCAGTGTTGCGATACTCGAAGCTGGAGCAAGTTGGGATCCGGCTGACGTACACATGAGCAGCGCGAGCGGCAAACTAACGGGCGAAAAGCTCTTCGTGCCCGACGCCATGGTGGCAGATTTCCTTATAGTGATTGCCCGCGATGGAGTCTTCCTCGTCGATGCGGAGGCCGCGGGAATGGAAGTTCAGCCGATGCAGGCTATGGATCTGACCCGCAAGGTGTGCTCGGTGCGATTCAGTAGCACACCTGCCGAACGCCTTGGCAATACCACAGGCCTGGCGCGCGCCCTGGATGTCGCCGCTACGGCTTTGGTTGCGGAGATGGTGGGTGAAATGCAGCGCACGCTTGACGTTACCGTCGAGTATGCGAAGACGCGCAAGCAGTTCGGCAAGCCGATTGGAATGTTCCAGGCTGTTCAGCACCAGTGCGCGGACATGTACCTGGAGACGGAAAGTGCGCGCTCGGCGGCCTACTACGCGGCGTGGGCACTGGAAGAGGATACTCCGGACGCCGCGGTGGCTGTCTCGATCGCGAAAATGTACGCAAGCGACGCCGCGCGCACCGTCGGCAATCGCGGCATTCAGATACAGGGCGGTATGGGCTTCACCTGGGAAAACGATCTGCATCTTTATTACAAACGCGCGAAGGCGTCCGAGACATCTTTCGGAGACGCAACCTTTCATCGCGAGCGCATCGCGAGGCTGGTCATCGATTCCGGCGCCGCGTCGGTCCCGGGCGCGTAAAAACTCACAGGGAGGCACCCCGTCTCGATGAGCGATCTTGTTCAACTCACCAAGGATGGCGAGATAGCAATCATCACCATCAATAATCCGCCTGTGAACGCACTGAGCCCCGGCGTGCCGCAAGACATATCCGAGGCAATCGAACAAATCGGCAACGATGTCTCGGTGCGCGCTGCGGTGCTGATTGGCGCAGGGCGCACGTTCGTCGCCGGCGCTGATATCAGGGAATTCGGAAAGCTCGCCTCCCGCACAAGCCCGCGCAGTTCGGGATTACTGTCGCTCCTGCTCCGGATCGAAGACTGCCGGAAACCGGTTGTGATGGCGATTCATGGCACTGCCTTCGGCGGCGGCCTGGAGCTTGCGATGGCCGGGCACTATCGCGTCGCCGCTCCGGGCGCTTTGGTCGGTCAGCCCGAGGTAAAACTTGGGCTCATTCCCGGCGCGGCCGGGACGCAGCGCCTGCCGCGACTCGCAGGAGTGGCCAAGGCCGTCGAAATGTGCGCCGAAGGGAACCCAGTCAAAGTGGAAGACGGGGCGAAGATGGGCATCATCGACCGGATCATCGCAGGTGATCTGCTGGCTGGCGCCATTGGCTTCGCGCGAGAAATCATCGGGCGCCCCGCTCCGAAAACCCGTGAGCGCGAAGGAAACCTTGGAACGCCCCACGAGAGCGCACCCATCTTCGCGGTCGCGCGTGAGGCTGTCCGGAAAAAACAGCGCGGCTTGTCGGCCCCCCTGGCGGCTATTGATGCAGTCGAAGCAGCGACGAAGCTGCCGTTCGAGGACGGTTGCCGGGAGGAACAGAGGTTGTTTCTCGAGTGCTTGCAATCGGACCAGTCCAAGGCGCTCATTCATGTCTTCTTTGGGGAGCGCGAGGTCGCCAAGATTCCGGATGTGCCCAAAGAGACTCCGACGCTTCCTGTGAACAACGTTGCAATCGTCGGCGCCGGCACGATGGGTGGAGGCATCGCCATGGTGTTCGCGAATGCGGGCATTCCGGTGCTGCTGAAGGAGTCCGATCAGCCGGCGCTGGACCGCGGGCTGGCTAACATTCGCAAGAATTATGCTGGTTCGGTCAAGCGTGGCCGTTTCACTCAGCAATTCGTGGACGAACGAATGAAACTGATTCACCCGACGCTCCAATATGAGGGCTTCGAGCGGGCCGACGTGGTGGTCGAAGCCGTCTTCGAGGGCATGGCGCTCAAGAAAGAGGTCTTCGCCGAACTCGACCGCGTTTGCAAGGCCGATGCCATCCTGGCGAGCAATACCTCGACCCTGGATATCGACGAAATCGCCTCCAGCACGTCGCGCCCGGAATTCGTCATAGGCACCCATTTTTTCAGTCCGGCGAACGTTATGCGACTGCTGGAGATCGTACGCGGGAAGAAGACCGCTAAGCCGGTGATTGCCACGTGCATGCAGCTCTCAAAGAAGATCGGCAAGATCGCAGTGCTCGTCGGTAACTGCCGCGGATTTGTTGGGAACCGGATGTTCGGTCCGTATGTGCGCGAATCCGTTTTCCTGGTTGAGGAAGGCGCAAGCGTGGAGGCGGTGGACCGAGCCCTGTCTGAATTTGGAATGGCCATGGGACCGCTGGCCGTCGGGGATCTCGCGGGCCTCGATGTCGGCTGGCGCGTCCGTAAGGAGTACCGGCACCTGGAGAAACCGGGCGTTCGTCGAGCAATAGCCGGGGATCGCCTGTGCGAGATGGGACGATACGGACAAAAGACCGGAGCGGGCTGGTACAAGTACGACGAGAACCGGCGTGCGACTCCTGATCCGGAAGTCGCCGCGCTCGTGCGGCAGTGGGCCGCCGAAGCCGGTATCCCTCAGCGGGAAATACCGGCGGATGAAATCGTCGACCGCTGCGTCTATTCCCTGGTCAACGAAGCCGCGCGGATTCTTGAAGAAGGCTACGCACTTCGCGCGGTGGACATCGACATCATCTACCTGAATGGCTACGGTTTCCCGGCATACCGCGGCGGGCCAATGTGGTTCGCCGACACCGTCGGCCTGGGTCGAGTGTATGATCGTGTTTGCGAATTTCGTCGGGAACACGGTGAAATCTGGGAACCCGCGTCGCTTCTGAAGCGATTGGCCGAGCAGGGCGGAAGCTTCGCTGGTTTTAACAGAGAGCACGGCATCTCCGCCTAGCGCGAGCGAGGTCGAGGACGCAAAATCAAGACAGCTTTTGAGTCACCGGTTCGCCATAGGATTTGCCCGGAGAGAGCATGAGAGAAGCTGTTGTGGTGTCCAGCTCCCGGACGGCGCTGGCAAAGTCATTTCGCGGAGAATTCAATATGACGCGACCTGACGAACTCGCCGCGCATTGCATCAAGGACGTATTGCGCAAGACACCGAAGCTTGATCTAAAAGAAATTGAGGACGTTGTCCTTGGATGCGCGCAACCCCACGGTTCGCAGGGGCAAAACGTCGCCCGCGTTTCCGCGATGCTTGCCGGGTTGCCGACATCCGTCGCCGCAACGACCATCAACCGCTTCTGTTCCTCCGGTTTGCAGGCCATTGTGGTCGCTGCCCATCAGATCGTAAACGAGTGTGTGGATGCCGCCATTGGCGGAGGCCTGGAAAGCATCAGCCTCACTCCGCGCGATTTCAATCCCAACCCCCGCCTGCTGGAACAGTTGCCGGGGTTGTACATGGTGATGGGCGTGACGGCCGAGGTTGTCGCCAAGCGCTACAAGATCGGCCGCCATTCGCAGGACGAATATGCGCTCCTGAGCCAGCAGCGTACCGCTCGCGCGCAACGCGAGGGAGTTTTCGATGCGGAAATCGCACCGATGCGAGTCACTCGAGCCATCCCGGACAAGAAGACCGGCGAAGTAACCGGTAAGGAGGAAGTTTGCGCGGACCGCGATGAGTGCAACCGCCCTGACACGACTCTGGATGGACTTCTCGCCCTGAGGCCGTATTTTGATCCCGATAGTGGCCAGGGCACCGTGACCGCCGGCAATTCCTCTCAGCTATCCGATGGAGCGTCGGCCACCCTGCTTATGTCTCGCGAACGTGCCGACCAATTGGGAATTCCTTACACGTTGGTCTTTCGCGGTTTCCAGGTTGCGGGATGTGAACCGGACGAGATGGGCATCGGTCCGGTGTTTGCCGTCCCGAAGCTGTTGAAACGAGCAGGCGTGCGGGCAAACGACATTGGTGTCTGGGAGCTTAACGAGGCTTTTGCGGTCCAAGTTCTCTGTTGCCGCGACCGTCTGGCCATCGATCCAGATACCCTAAACCCCAATGGTGGCTCGATTGCGATCGGGCATCCCTATGGAATGACTGGCTCGCGCATGGTCGGCACCATTGCCAATGAAATCGCGCGCCGCAAGGTGCGCTATGGTGTTGTGACAATGTGCGTCGGTGGTGGCCAAGGCGCTGCCGCACTGTTTGAACGAGCCACGTGAGCCACGTTCTCCTGGTTCGTCACGCGCAAGCTTCTTTCCTGGAGCCGGATTACGATAAGCTCTCGCCCACCGGCGAGACGCAAGCGCGCATGCTCGGCGAATATTGGGCGTCACGAAAGGTCGTGTTTGGCCGCGTTTATTCGGGGCCGCGTGTCCGGCAAATCGACACGGCGAAAATAGTGACGGGCATCTGCCGGCAAATGGGAGTCGCATCTGCTGAACTCGCTGTATTGCCGGAATTCGATGAGTACCAAGGCGAAGAGGTACTGAGGAAGAGCGTTCCGGAACTGACGAAGGCCGATGCCGGGATCCGCGATCTACACGGGGCATTTCAAAGCGCCGTGACCGCAGACGAGAAGCGCACAGCTTTTCAGCGGATGTTTGAAGCAGTAATCGTCAAATGGGTTGACGGAGAGATTTCTGTGCAAGACGTGGAACCCTGGCCTGAATTCTGTGCACGAGTGAATCGAGGGCTTTCTGAAATCACGTCCAATAGCGTGTCAG